>LSQX01283112.1_pt3 | contig 24168 bp, 24 predicted proteins | sample 654561 | NCBI WGS metagenome assembly LSQX01 (sample SAMN04489861, study PRJNA283612) | anaerobic digester metagenome | isolation source: 4 biogas reactors fed with cattle manure at either 37C or 55C with and... | place: Denmark: Kongens Lyngby | collected 2014
TATCGAATTAAGCGGTAATCACCTGCTGGATTACGGTGAACAAGCCGCCAGATTAACATTGGAAATGTATGCCGAGCGCGGTTGGCTCACCTATGCAGGCGGTTGGGATTTAATTGACGCCAAAACACCCGTAAAAGTCAGCCACAACGGCAATCAATTGGCTTTCATTGGCTGCAATCTTATTGGCCCACCCGTGGCGTGGGCCGGTGACTCATCTCCAGGTGCTGCAGCCTGTGGGGATTACCATTGGTTAATCGATGAAATCCGAAATTTGCGGTCTGAAGGCTATTTGCCCATTGTGACCTTGCAATACAAAGAGGATTATTCTGCTTATCCCAATCCTCAAATGGAGATTGATTTTAAGCAAATTGCCGATGCAGGCGCTTTGATTGTCAACGGCAGCCAGGCACACACCCCAAAAAGTATGATTTTTCACGAAGAAAGTTTCCTGCACTTTGGCTTGGGAAACCTGTTTTTCGACCAGATGGAAGTTTATTACAATGACACGTTGATGGAGGGAACCCGTGAGGGATTTATCGACCGGCTGGTCTTCTACGATGGGCAATTGATCAGCATTGAATTGCTGACGACCATGTTAGAAGATTATGCCCGCCCACGACCGATGCTTGCTGGGGAGAGACAAGCATTACTCTCCCGCACCTTTCAAATAGCACTTGATTCTTATCGATAGAGGTTTTGATGAAAATAATCGATATCAGCATGCCAATTACAACGCAAATGCCGATCTGGCCGGGTGATCCGACCGTTGAGCTGACGCAAATAGCATCCATTTCCAACGGTGATATTGCCAATATCTCCCGGAGAGCCATGGGCGTTCATACTGGAACGCATATTGATGCGCCGAAACATTTTATCGACCACGAAAAAACAATAGATCAAATCCCTTTCAGCAAATTAATCGGTGAAGTTCTGGTCATTGAGATTGATAAAGAAGTGACTATGATTTCAGAACATGTCCTCAAAACAAACCCGGCAACCTGCCTGCTAAACAAGATAAAAAAAGTGCTCTTCCGCACACGCAATTCATCGCTGTTAAGGCCATTTCAGGATAGCTTCAACCAGGATTATGTTGCCCTCGACACCTCTGGGGCGCAGTTTCTTAAAAATCTCCAACTTGACCTGATTGGCATTGATTATCTGTCGATTGCAGCTTTTTCCGACACCATTCTACCGCATCAAATTCTCCTTTCATCAGAAATCGTCCTCTTGGAAGGGCTGGACCTTTCAAATGCACCGGCCGGGGTTTATCAGTTATATTGCCTGCCATTGAAGATACTCAATTGTGAAGGCGCACCTGCCAGAGCGNNGAGCGATACTGGTGAAGGAACCGGAGTAACCAGATGAACTTGAAGTGAAACGCCCTATTCCTTTTATTGCTCTGGAACAAATATAATTTAATTTCCGTCCCTAATACAAATGTAATAGAATTTTTAGTACTGGAGAAGAAAGAAATGAAAATGTTTATAATTGCTTTGACCGCATTCACATTATTGTTCGTTTCAGCATGTCAACCACAACCCGAATTGGTTGGACCCGAACCTGAGTCAGATACAGGCCATGCTATCGAGCCCGTAACTGATCCGACAAAGCAAAACCTGAAAGAGCAACCCGTAAGTTTTTTAAAAAGTGAACTGCCGAGGGAGATTGATCCCAATATTGATGAGGATCAAATTAGAATCTTGACCGAGAACAACGCAGCTTTTGCCCTGGCCTTTTACAACCAGGTCCCTGGCAAGGATGATAACCTCGTCTTTTCACCCTTCAGTATTTCCCTGGCTTTGAGTATGACCTTAGCCGGAGCAGAATCAGATACTGAACAGGCTATGCTCAAAGCTTTACAATTCGGCCTGCCAGAAAAAACAATCCATACCGCTTTTAACGCTTTATTACAGTCTATTGAACAGTCTCAGGAACCACTCAACAACGACATGGAGAACGGCTATTTTCAGCTGAATATTTCCAATTCGATTTGGGGCCAGGAAGATTTCAATTTTAAGACAGCCTTTTTGGATGTTTTAGCGCAGCATTATGGTGCGGGTTTGTTTGCTGTGGATTTTAAACAAAACCCGGAAGGTTCGCGATTGGCAATCAATGATTGGGTCTCAGAAGAAACTGAAGAGAAAATCAAAGACTTAATCCCTGAAAATACAATTAACTCCCTTACACGTTTGGTCCTGACAAATGCAATTTATTTCAATGGGTCATGGTTGCATCCCTTTAATAAAAACCAGACAGCTGAATCACCATTTTACACGCTTGACGGGTCTGAAATCCTTGTTGAAAGCATGAAGCTTTTTGGGGAAAACCTGGCTTATGGGCAGGGAGAAAATTATCAGGCTATTGATTTACCTTACCTGAGCAGTGATTTTGTTATGACCTTGCTGGTGCCAGATACTGGTGCTTTCAACGAGTTTGAAGCTCAATTAAGCCAGGAGGAACTGGTCAACATTTTTAAAAATATGGCTTTCACACAAGTGGATTTAGAAATGCCCAAATTTGATTTCGAATCCGATATCAATGCGAACGACCCGCTAATCGCCCTAGGAATGGGTAATGCATTTGATCAGGAATCGGCTGATTTTTCAGGCATTGCTGATGAAGAGGCCTTGATGATCAGCGATGTTTTACACAAAGCCACGATCACGGTTGATGAGTCTGGTGCAGAAGCAGCCGCTGCAACCGCAGTCATCGTCGGTATCAAATCAGTCATGCCGGTAGAGCCAATTTCTCTCATCATTGACCGCCCATTTTTATTCATGATCAGGCATCAGCCGACCAATACAATTCTTTTTATGGGTCGTGTGATCCAGCCCTAATTTGCTAACCTCAAAAAAGCTGCCGTAACCAGGCAGCTTTTTTATTGATCGGACGGTAATATTTTCGCTACTTGCGCCAGCCGGGATCTTTTCAACAACATGATATATATCTGGAAAACCCGCCAGACAGCAATGGACGCCATTCCATGAGAAAAGACGGTAATCAATGGCGGCATTCCCCCCACATAATACGTCCAGCATAAGCGTGAAGTCCCCCACCTTTCGAGGAAATAACCCAGGGCTGAACCCATCATGAAAATTAATAACGATGAGCGCTTATCCTTCTCTGTAAAAATAATAAAACCGCTAAACGATAAGGCAAACCATGTCAGGGGGTGTGCAATACCCGACCAGGCAAAATACCATAAACGAAAGTAAAAAACGCCGAAAATTGGCCAGTACAATGCAGTAAACCAAAACTCTGGGCAATTTTTAAAAAGGTGTTTTGAGAAAATATACAAACGATTGACAGACAGGGCGGCGATTGGCCAGGCTGGAATGATCCATAATGGCGGGGTTTCAAAGGTGTAATAGGTCCATAAGCCTGATAATGATCCCCAGGCCTCGATGATATATCCCCCAGCGAGGGCGATCATTGCAAAAGGCAAATCTCTTTTCAAATCTGCATTGATCATGATCAGAACACTCATCACCAGGAAAATCCCAATGAGCAACCAATCGACTTGCAGCCAAACCGAGAGCTCCGGGTCAAATTGATTTAGATAGTCATCGAGCAAAGGCCACCACACATAGCCAATGATAAACAATAGCGTGAAGAAACCACTCAGAAGCATGTAACTGCTTTTTGACCATCTGATCCGCTTTTTTGATGATTTTGACATATTTTTATTTAAGTCGTATCACTGGACAATCTCGGGCATCGTTAACAAGTGAAAAGCCAGTGTTTCCATATCCTTGGCTTTTTTTGATGAACCCAGTTGCTCAACAATCTCTTTAAATTTGTTTTTAATGATCGCGCTTTCGCCGATATATGAAAATAAATCAGTCTCTCCGGCCAAAATTTCCGTCAACCCCATTTTTTTATAAAGCTCACTGACCAGGCCATAACTCCATTGTTCAGAAATTTTTAGTTCATCTGCCAAATCACGCCGTCCAATGCTAAAAATGAAAGCCATCCGCGCAACTTCTGCTTCGTGGTCTGTGAACCCTGGGATGGCCTTTCTACCCTCAAGTACAAGCGCGTTGGACGGCAAACGATAGTTGATTTCATGTGCCAGCGATTGGATACCAGGTGTCAAGACCCAACATTCTTCGCTTAAAAACGTCATCATCCAACTTAACGAATAGCCCACCTCATTTTTCAAAACATAGCCTGCAACCTGCTCATCATCGGCTTGATTTAACACTCTTTGATTGGATTGTATGCCTGTAAGCAAAATTTTTGCCTTTGGCAAATTACTTTGCAAGTATTGACAAATTTCTCTTATCTTAAGATGTTCGCCAAACTGGTCAACATCAACAATAAGAAAATCAAACCAAAATTTTCCTGTTTCTAAATGCTTAGAAAGGTCGGTAAAAGATGAGAACTCACCAACAACCCTGGTTCGCCAATCACGCACCAGCAGCAAAGCCATCCAATTGCGAGCGAAAAGATCGTTCTCCAGGATAGCAACGGTTATTTCTTTACTCAAGTCCTTCCTCTTGTGTGGGCTGTAACTGTGACGTGCAGAATGGACAGCGAGTCGCCTTAACTGGAATAGTCATTTGACAATAGGGACACTCTTTTTCTGTCTGTTCTTCACCCAGTTTCTCATCCTTAATCATTTTCTCTTTAATCTCATTGATTTTGCCATGAAAACTGTTAATGCCTTTTACAATAAGAAACACACCCAAACCTAAGAGAAGGAAACTGATCAGGTCGGTTAAAAATTGGCCGTAATTAAAGGTGACGACACCGAGTTCTTTGGCCATCGCAAGGGTTGCATTGGCAGGCAAAGGTTGTTCTCCATGTCGTAGTACAATAAAAAGGTCCTGAAAATTAGCATTTCCTAAAATCAGGCCAAACGGCGGCATGAGAAGGTTATCAACAATGGAGTTGACCACTGTGCTGAACGCTGTGCCAATGATCAGACCAATTGCCAGGTCAAGTGCGTTCCCTCGCGAGATAAAGTCTTGAAATTCTTGAAAAAATTTTTTCATAGTTTGATTAACACCCTTTCACAAAAATTTCGTGATTATATTAATAATTGAGATTATAACCCAAAAAAAAGCGGTATTATTATCAACAGCGATCAATTTATTTTTATGTTTAAAATAGGCTAGGAAAGGAAAAAATGAAAAATGTCGCAGTATTAACGAGCGGTGGGGATGCACCCGGCATGAATGCGGCCATTCGGTCTGTTATTCGATGTGGAATCGCCAAAGGGTGGACTATGTTCGGAGTTTACAATGGATTTGCTGGTTTAATTACGGATAATATCAGGCCAATGGGAACAAGAGATGTCGGTGAAATTCTGCATAAAGGCGGCACAATTCTTGGATCAGCGCGCTGCGAAGAATTTTATACCGACGAAGGTCGTCGCAAAGGAGTCAGAGCTTTGCGGCGCGTAGGAATTGATGCCCTGGTTGTCATTGGGGGAAATGGGTCACAAACTGGGAATTATGAGTTACATAAATTGGGCTTTCCGGTTGTGGGAATTGCCTCCACAATCGATAACGACCTGCCCGGCACGGAAATGACGATCGGCGTCGACACGGCCCTGAACATTGCACTTGAAGCCATCGATCGCCTAAAAGTCACCGCTTCTTCCCACCAGCGGGCTTTTCTGGTTGAAGTCATGGGCAGGGACTGCGGTTATCTCGCTCTGATGTCGGGTATTGCCGGTGGCGCTGAATATATCGTCATCCCGGAAATTGAAACCGATCCAGAAGAAGTAGCTGAATCTTTGAGGTTAGCATACGAGCATGGAAAGGGTCATGCCATCATTGTCGTTGCCGAAGGCGCCAAACACAATGCCGAATCCCTCATCGCCTACTTTGAGGAACACGAAGACCGCCTTGGTTTTAAAATTCGTGCCACCATTCTTGGGCATGTTCAGCGTGGCGGAAATCCTGGCGCCTTCGACCGCATTCTTGCCAGCCGTTTTGGCTCAGGGGCAATTGAGGCCATTGCCCGTGAAGAATACGGCGTTTTAGTGGGCTTACACGAAGGTTCCGTTATGACCTTTCCGCTCGAAGAGGTGGTCGGCAAGACGAAGTCCGTTTCAATGGAGATGGTTGAGCTCGCTCGCAAACTCGATTAATCAATCAGTTTTGCGCAAATAAGCTTCAATAAACTGATCGATCTGCCCGTCCAATACGGCTTGCGTATTGCCCATTTCAAATTCAGTGCGATGGTCTTTGACAAGTTGGTAGGGGTGCAAAACGTAAGATCGAATTTGGGAACCCCATTCCGCCTTGGTATATTCCCCTCTGAGCGCTGAAATTCTCTCATCCTGTTCTGCGTGCTTGATGGCGAGCAAGCGTGCTTTGAGAACACGCATTGCATTTTCTCGATTCTGCATCTGAGAACGTTCGTTCTGGCAGGTGACCACAATCCCCGTAGGAAGATGTGTTAAGCGAACAGCGGTGGCATTCTTTTGCACATTTTGCCCGCCAGCGCCCGACGATCGATATACGTCAATTTTAACATCTTCCGCTGGGATATGAATCTCGCCCATATCATCCATTTCAGGCAGGACTTCAACCAGGGCAAACGACGTGTGCCGGCGATGCGCAGCGTCAAACGGGGATAAACGCACCAAGCGATGAACACCCTTTTCTGGTCGCAAATAGCCATAAGCCAGCGGGCCGCGTACACTGATTGTCACGCTTTTAATGCCGGCTTCTTCACCATCGGTGCGGTCTAATATGTCCGTTTTGTAATTTCGATGCTCTGCCCAACGCAGGTACATACGCTCCAACATTTCAGCCCAATCCTGTGAATCCGTTCCACCAGCACCAGCATGAATGGCTAAAAGAGCATTTCCCCGATCATACTTACCGGAGAGAAAAGTTCTTAATTCAAGCCTGTTTACCTGGTTTTGAATAAACTCAACTTCATGTTGAAGTTCTGGAAGCATGGAATTTTCGGCGATATCCAGTAACTCAAGCCCATCTTCAACTCTCTTTTTCAGCATTTCGTAGGTTTCGATCTCATTGCGAAGATCCGCCAGGCGAATCATAATGTTTTGTGCCCGCTCACGGTTGTCCCACAAATCGGTTTTTTGCGTCTCCTTCTCCAAATCCCCCAGCTCTTGTTTAAGTTTCGCTATGTCAAAGATGCTCCTGCAAATTCTCTAACTTGCTGTCAGTCTCGTTTAACAAAGTCTTTAAGTTTTCAATTGTCATTTTTTCTCCATTTACCCGTCAATAATACCGGAAACAAAAGCATCCCGGTCAAAGGGCTGCAAATCATTAATTTGCTCTCCCAAACCAGCGTAGATGATGGGCAGATTCAATTGAGATTTAATCGCAAAAGCCATGCCTCCTTTGGCAGAAGAATCAAGTTTGGCTAAAATCACACCGTCAATCGCCACAGCCTCTTTAAAGGCTTTTGCCTGCTGCAAGGCATTTTGCCCCGTGGTCGCATCTAAAACCAACCAGCTGGCGTGTGGAGCGCCTTCCAGGGCTTTCCCACTGACCCGATGCACTTTCTTTATTTCTTCCATCAAGTTGCTCCGCGTGTGCAACCTGCCTGCAGTATCAATGATGACGACATCTTTTTTTCGGGCAATGGCTGCATTGATGCCGTCGAAAGCAGCTGCACCCGGGTCACCCCCGGGCTGTCCGGCAATTGTCGGTACGTTTACCCGGTCTGCCCACACTTTAAGTTGATCAATTGCTGCCGCCCGATAAGTGTCTGCAGCAACCAGTAATACCGATTTGCCTTCGTCGCTCCATCGTTTGGCCAATTTTGCAGCAGAGGTCGTCTTTCCCGACCCATTCACACCCACCAGAACAATTACCGTGGGTTGGTTATCAAAATCAGGCATGTGCGGTTCTGCCAGACGTGCCGTTAATTCATCCTTAATGGCTTCCTGAAGTTCTGCGGTTGTGCTCAAACCCGCTTCTTTGACCTTTTGCTTCAACGCTTCGACCACTTCAAGGGTTGTCTCCATGCCCAGGTCAGCCTGAATCAACAAGGCTTCCAGGTCATCCCAGGTATCCTCATTAAGCTCTGAGGTACCCAAAAAATTGGCGATGCGTCCAAAAGCTATTTTACGGGTTTTCTCAAGCCCAATGCGCCATTTGTTTAATAGATTTTCACTCATATTAATTTGATTATATCACCTGGGATTTAGAAAATGTTTTATCAAGCTTCAGCAGCCAACTGACCACACCCAGCACCAATTTCAATACCCCGCCGCAAGCGAATGGTGCAAGATATCTGATTGGATTCAAGTACATCGGCAAATGCCCGTACTTTTTTGGCGTGTGACCCCTGTCGGACAAATTTTTGGGTTGGGTTCAAAGGAATTAAATTAACATGGCAAAGCATGCCTTTAATTCGTTGTACTAAAGCAGAGGCAGCTTCTTCTGAGTCGTTCACCCCATCAATTAATGCATATTCAAAGGTGATCCGGCGGTTGGTTTTTCCTACGTAATAGCGACAGGCGCGCAAGAGGTCGGACACCGGGTATTTACGGTTGATCGACATTAACTGAGACCTAAGATCATCATCCACAGTATGCAAGCTGACAGCCAGGTTAACCTGGGTGTTTGCATCGGCAAAGGCTTTGATTTTAGGCACGACACCAACGGTGCTGATTGTCATTCGGCGGGCGCTCAGACCAAATCTGCGGGGGTCATTGAGCGAACTTATTGCCAGCATAACATTCTTATAATTATGAAACGGCTCACCCATGCCCATAAAAACAATATTGGTGATCCGCTCATTGTTTAAGTCTAATTGCCTGGCGTAATGAATTACCTGGGCGACAATCTCACCATTGGATAAATTTCTCGACAGACCCATCTGCCCCGTGGCACAAAAAGAACAGTCCAGACCGCACCCCGATTGCGTTGAGATGCACACGGTGCGGCGTTCATCATATAACATCAACACGGCCTCAATCAAACAGCCATCAACCAGTTTAAACAGGGTCTTATGGGTTTGTCCACTCTGGGATTGAAGCGTTTTGACCGGTATAAGGCCCGAAAAATCAAAGTGTACAGCTAACTTTTCACGTAAAGGTTTGGGTAACGTTGAAAACTCACCAATATCTCCAACCCGGTTCTGATACAAACCAACCATGATTTGCTGCGCTCTGAAGCCCTTTTCACCCTGAACCGAAAGCCAACCTTCTAATTCAGCTTGAGTGAGATCAAAAATCAGTTGTTTTTCAGTTTGCATTAGAAGATTAATTCCGTTAAATCTTTGGCGACGATATCCGGTTTTGGAAAGTATTTTTGCGCCTGTTCCTGTGTCGAAACACCACTGAGCACCAGCGCTGTGCGAATGCCCGCTACCTGTGCACCAGCAATATCCGTTTCAAGGCGGTCACCGATCGCGAGGGTTTCTTCAGGTTTTAATCGCAAACGCTGCAAAGCAATTTTATAAATATCGGGCTGGGGTTTACCAATCACCTCTGCCTTACGCCCAGAAGCGGCTTCCAGGGCTACGAGAATACTCCCGGAACCGGGGACCAATCCTTCCGGCGTCGGAAGTGTTGTATCTGCATTTGTACTAAAAAATAAGCTACCTTTACGAATTAGCAATGTCGCATGCTTTAACTTTGCATAGGTTAAAGCATAATCCATTGAGGTCACAACGATATCAGCGCATTCTTCTTTCTCACTGACCATTATAAAACCCTGCTCAGTGAGCGTGCGCTTAAGGCTGGGTTGACCCACCACATAAATGGTTGCCCCTTGGGGAAATTTCTGATTCAGTAAAATAGCCAATGCCTGAGCGCTGGTTATCACCTGCCAAGCCGCCAATTTAACACCAAAGTCTTTCAATTTCTTAAGATACTCACCAACGGTGCGCGTGGCATTATTTGTTGCCAGGATCACTTTTAGGCCCGTAACATGGATTTGCTCAAATATAGCTGGCAGATCGCCAATGGGTTGTGTGTCGTGCCAAAGGACGCCATCCATGTCAATAATCAACCCCTTGATATTCTGCAGGTGTTCTGAAATCATGTAAAATCCTCTGAAAAAATGCCGGAAGGCGATGGCGCTTTCCGGCATTTTTCAATCTGTGGTGATGAACTATTTTTCCGGCGGGGCAAGAACTTTGTCGACAAGCCCATATTCAACAGCCTGCTCGGCACTCATGTAGAAGTCTCGTTCTGTATCGCGAATAATTGCTTCTTCTGTCTGACCCGTGGCTTCTGCCAAGATGACATTGATACGTTCTTTCAGACGCAAAATTTCCTTGGCCTGGATCTCAATATCAGATGCTTGCCCCTGAGCACCACCCAGTGGCTGATGCATGTGAATGGTCGCATGAGGTAAAGCGTATCTTTGCCCCTTCGAGCCAGCTGCCAAAAGCACGGTTCCAAAGCTGGCTGCGACGCCAACAGCAACAGTGCTGATCTTATTTGGGATCATTCGCATGGTGTCATAAATAGCCATGCCAGCATAGACCTGACCGCCAGGCGAATTGATATACATTTGAATGCTGCTTTCAGGATCTTCCCGGCTTAGATAAAGCAATTGCGCCACAACCAGGTTGGCCACCTGATCGTTGATAGCTGTCCCTAAAAAGACAATCCGGTTTTTCAAAAGTAATGAATAAATATCGTATGCTCGTTCGCCAGCACCCGAGGATTCAACGACCATCGGTATCAGGGATGAGATATCATTTGTAAACATATTCACCTTCTCTTTTTAATCTAATTCAATACGCACTTAGTCTTGTGCTTCAGTATCAGCCTTTTGTTGAAGTTCATCATCTGATCCAGGCTGTTCAGCTTCATCGGCAGTGGAAGGATCATCTTCAGTTAATGCCTCTTTGAGAGATCCGTCAGCGCCAGATTCAACCATCTCAACTGTTTCGTCCTGTTGTTTTTCGGTGGATGCCAGACTAAGGTCAGCCACTGCCTCAGAAATGTCGGTTTTCACTTCCACATCACCGATGCTTGCATCTTCTTTAGTCTCATCGTCTTCTGGAATAGGCTGCCCGGTGCCGATCAATTTCAAGCGTTCTTTCAACAAAACGTCCATGGTTCGAGAAACACCTTCCATACTGACCATACGGGAAAAATCGTCTTGACCCATCTGTTTTTGCACTTCTTCAATCCTGCCAGAGCGAATGATCTCATTCAAGACGTTACTAACCTGTTCATTGAGCAATTCCTTATCCAGTTTCAACCCTTCTGTTTCAATCAGGGCATCCACAACCAGAGATCGCTCAAGTCTCTGTTGGGCGGTTGGAACAATTTCTTCTTCAATGAAGGCATCTTCATCCAAATCCCTTAACTTCAAGTAGGTTTCAAAATCCATATTCTGATCTTCAAGCCGGCTCTTGATATCAGCCAGAATATGCTCCTGCTCATGCTCTAACATCTGCGGTGGATAGTTCAAGTTTGCTTTTTCAATAATTTCTGTTAAGAGATCATTGATATAATTCTGTTCGTAATCGGATTCATGCTTCTCGAGCATTTGTGCTTCTAATTTTTCTCTAAAATCCTCTGGCGATTCAAATTCACCCAAAGATTGTACGAAATTTTCGTCGAGTTCGGGCAGTTCTAACACCTTTACTGACTGCACTTCAACGGTAAAGATGGCTGTCTTGCCTTGATATTCCTCATCTTCATAGTCATCAGGATAGGTATACTGAATTTCTTTTGTGTCGTTTTCATTGACACCCAATAATTGCCGGCTGAAACCCGGATACGGCCATTCGCGGTCAGGGATTTCATCTTCAGCAGAAACAACTGCCTGTTGGGGTGTTTTATCGGTGATGGAAGCGTCATCGTCCTCACCCGGGTTTAGAAATTCGCCGCTCAAGTTAAAATAAACCAAGTCACCAACCTCTGCAGGGTGATCAGCAGGCACGATTGTGGCAGAGTTTCGCCTGAGGCTCATAATATAGTCATCAACATCGGAGGTGTTGAATGCCTCCGGCGCATAATCCTTACGAATTTCCCGATAATCGCCCAATTCTATTTCAGGTTTTAATGGAACCATCAAAATAAATTTCGGCGGATCAAGGCTTTCCAGCGTTTCCAGGTTCCCAGAGCCAGAAGGTTCAATTTCTGCCTGATTTAAAATTTCGGGGTAGTCTGTATCAATTAATAAATCAATGGCTTCCTGTACGATCACCTCTTCGCCGTAATGGTTAACAATCACCTGAAACGGCGCTTTCCCAGGTCTGAAGCCTGGAATTTTCGCTCTTTTTGCGAGTCTCTTTGCTGCCCTATGTTTAAATCCATTAAATTCTTCCGGTGTATATTCAACCGTGAGTTTGGCTTGTCGATCCTCTTGGATTATTTTTTCAATATTCAATGTTAGGTCCTTTAAATTAAAAATCGTCCAGGCATGGGGAAGGAGAGGCTCGAACTCTCACGCGTTTCCGCACGTGATCCTAAGTCACGCCTGTCTGCCAATTCCAGCACTTCCCCGGATTTGGTATAAAAATTATACGCCACAGCTTTTTTACCGTCAAATGATAAACTGATTTTCATTTATATGCCGGGCGTCGATTTGTGTATAATATACCCGTCATCACAGAACAAATACCAAGGAGAATACGTGACACAAATTATCAAGACATCAACGCCAGGAAAAGAGCGCGCTCAACTTAGCAAGGCCATCATCATAACTATCAGGGCGTTTATGCGAAAAAAAGAACCCGATAAGGAGACCAAAGATATTCTGGCATTCATCATCCTTGCCCTGAGAAGAATTTCTGAGGGAATCGATCAATCGGTTTTGGCCTGGGAAAAACGAGATTACTGGCTGAAGGCTGATAAATATCGGATGGAATGGCAGTGGACTGGTGAATTTTCCCAGGATTTGGATAAGGCTTTTCAAGAAAACGATTGGGGAACGATCACCCAGATTTTTATGACGATCATGGAGAAATTCAAGAATATTAAAGTCAGTGACAGGCATCGCATGGGCGAGCCCTGGCATGGTGCATTTCAAGAATATCAATCTGAGTCCCGATGAAAAAATCTGTGATCGATGACCTTCATCGCCTCTTTAATTCTGGAAAGTGATCCAATCAATGGTAATATTGATAGGGCTGATGTCCTGTAAAAATGAGCCCATACTTTATAAATGATGGTTAAAATAATAACGAAGGATCTTTGTTAATTCATGTCTGAAAACAGAATCACCTCACACCCCATCCTGGAGATTCCTGAATCAAAAACCCTCGAATTTTACTGGAAGGATCAACCCTTTCAAGCAAAGCATGGGGAGACAATTGCGTCCGCATTGATGGCGCACGGTGTGGATATTTTTGGATACCATCCGAAAGACGGTTCCCCACAGGGGCTTTTCTGCGCAAATGGACAATGTTCACAGTGCATGGTATTGGTCGATGGGAAACCTATCAAATCCTGCATGACAAAAGTCCAACCCGGGATGAGAGTCATGCCATTAAATGGCTTACCAGACCTTTCTAAGATTTCTTCTAATTATGGAAGAATCACCGAAGAGGGATTAACCGAAGTCCTGAACATCCCGGTTTTGATCATCGGCGGTGGACCTGCTGGGCTTTCTGCCGCAATCGAGCTGGGTAAATGTGGTCTAAAAACCTTGCTTGTGGACGACAAACCTCGTCTGGGGGGGAAGCTTGTTCTTCAAACACACCGTTTCTTTGGCTCAACAAAAGCGGTCTACGCCGGCACACGTGGCGTTGACATTGCGTCACATCTTGAAAACGAAATCCGGAGCTTGGCATCTGTTGAGGTATGGCTTGAAACAACAGCTGTTGGCATTTATGAAGAACAAACCGTCGGACTTTGGCGCAGTGAAGATGATCAATATATTTTAGTGAAACCCGACGTGTTGCTGGTTGCCACAGGCGCCCGGGAAAAGAGTTTAGCCTTTAAAGGGAATACCCTTCCGGGTATTTATGGCGCTGGCGCCTTTCAGACGCTGGTCAACCGTGACCTGGTCAAGCCAGCCAGCAATTTGTTTATCGTCGGTGGCGGAAATGTTGGATTAATTGCAGGATACCATGCATTACAGGCGGGAATCCGCGTGGTTGGGCTTGCTGAGGCATTGCCCGAATGTGGTGGCTACAAAGTGCATGCAGACAAGCTGGCACGTTTTAATGTTCCGATCATGACTTCTCACACGATCCTCGAAGCCAGGGGAAAAGAGCACGTTCAAAGCGTGATTGTCGCAAAACTGGACGAGAATTTTCAACCTATTTCCGGTTCAGAAAGAGAATTTGCCTGTGATTGTGTGTTAATTGCTGTGGGACTCAATCCCGTAGATGAGTTTCTCCAGAGCGCAAAAGAAGTGGGATTGCCCGTGTTTGCAGCGGGAGATGCCGCCGAAATTGCCGAAGCATCTGCCGCGATGTTTTCTGGAAAAATTAAAGGGATTGAAATTGCACAATTTCTTGGCAAAGAAGCACCAGAGATCCCTGATGAATGGCGCACTTTTGAAGATATCCTCAAATCAAAGCCTGGAAAGATCAGCATTTTTGAAGAAAGTGCACCTGAAGGCGGTGTTTTTCCTGTTATGCATTGTCAGCAGGAAATCCCCTGTGATCCCTGTGCTTCTGTGTGCCCCAATCACCTGATCCTCATCGATCCGGATGACATCAGAGGTTTGCCCAAGTATTTGCAAAATAGTGAAAAAAACTGCATCGCTTGTGAACGTTGCGTTGCCATCTGCCCTGGATTGGCAATCACCCTGGTTGATTTCCGTAAGGATCCCCTTTTACCAACAGTTTCAATTCCCCTTGAATTTTCAGAGCAGCACCTGCGGGCTGATGATCTGGTATCTGTCACAGATATTCGTGGAACAGTCTTGGGGCGTTTTCCTGTATTAAGCACACGCAGACTGCGGCAATTCCCCCGAACGCTGATCGTGAGAGTCCAGGTTCCTGCAGAAATTGCTATAGAAGTTTCAGGTATTCAGCTCTTTACAGGTTGGACGGAAACAAATCAACAGGCAGATCATCATTTAGATAAAATCGATAACGAGACAATCGTTTGTCGCTGTGAGCACATCACCGCAGAGGAAATCCGATCGTTAATCAGAAGTGGCGTCAGGGACATCAACCAGATTAAGGCTGTGACCAGGGCGACAATGGGTTCATGCGGCGGAAAAACCTGTCTCTCGCTGATCATGAAGTTGTTCCGCGAAGAAGGTATTACTTTGGATGAAGTTACTGAACCACCCCAAAGACCTGTCTTTGTGGAGATGCCCCTTGAAACCCTTGCAAAGAACCAGCAGGAGGATCATTAACCCATCATGGCGTTGAACAAACCAACTTACGATGTCATTATCATCGGTGCTGGCTCGGTTGGCGTACCTGCAGCCTATTTTCTTTCAAATGCAGGCCTGAAAGTCCTTGTTATTGAAAGCCTTCCCAGCGTGGGGCAGGCTTCAAACAAACATGCGATTGGTGGGGTGCGCGCAACCCATTCCGAGCCCTCCAAAATTCATCTTGGCAATCTTAGCTTGGCGGTCTTTTCATCCTGGATGGAAGAAACCGGAGATGACATTGAGTGGCGTCAGGGCGGCTATTCTTTTGTCGCTTACGATCAAAAAAACGCGTCAGTATTACAGAAACTGATCAGATGGCAGCAGCAACATGCGCTGAATATCGCCTGGTTAACGCCTGAAGCTTTGTTGAACATCATCCCAAGCCTTAATCCTGAGGGCTTGCTTGGAGGAACCTTCTCACCGGAAGATGGAACGGCGTCACCTCTTAAAGCAGCATTCTCTTTTCATCAAAGAGCTGTTCAAGCCGGTGCAACCTTTCATTTCAATGAAAATGTCATCAATTTCTTACAAAACGGTGATCGTGTCACTGGCGTCATCAGTGATCGTGGAGAATACCACAGTCAATGGGTTATCAACGCTGCGGGAGGCTGGGCTAAAGACATTTCAATGAAAATGGGGATCGACGTCCCGGTTAATCCCGATTCTCATGAGGCAGCCATCACCGAGCCCGTTGCCCCACTTTTCAAACAAATGATCGTTGATATGCGCTTACGTCCGGGGTCTGAAAATTTTTATTTTTACCAGCATCCCACCGGGAAAATCATCTTTTGTATGACGCCCGATCCGCCAATCCTCGGCATGCAGACCGTCGCATCCAATAATTTTCTGCCCAAAGCAGCCCGTCGCTTATTAGAAATTGTTCCCATCCTGAAACACATTCGTGTTCGCCGGGTTTGGCGAGGAACTTACCCGATGACGCCCGATGGATCTCCGATCCTGGGTCCCATCAATGGGTTAGATGGCTTTTTGCTTGCGGTGGGTATGTGTGGGCAGGGCTTTATGTTTGGTCCTGGTGTGGGGTTGCTTCTTAAGGATTTTATCTTGAATGACCTTGACAATGCGGATAAAATCATACTTGAAAGTCTGTCCATTCACCGTCAGTTCAAATCAACTGAAGTGTTGAAGTAATGATAAAAGCAATCGTGTTTGATATCGGGGGCGTTCTGCTGAGAACAGATGACCGCTCCTCACGCCAAGAGCTGGAATCTAAATACCACTTAAAGCCTGGTGAGGCAGATCAGCTTGTTTTTAATTCCCGGGCTGCTCAAGAATCGATGATTGGCAGAGCAAGCCAAAAACGTGTTTGGGAAAATGTGGCTGTGCAACTCAAATTGTCGGATGATGAACTTGAGGATTTTCAAAAAATCTTTTGGGCAAACGACAGGGTTGATCAGGAATTGATCGCTTTCCTGCAAGAATGTAGAAAATCCTACACCACCGCATTATTGAGCAATGCCTGGGTGGATGCCCGCGAAACCTTCGCCGACCAATATGGCTTAATTGAAGGCAAAACAGTCGATCAAATTTTGTTTTCTTACGAACTGGGTCTTGCCAAACCCGATCCTCAAATTTATCATGCTCTGTCAGAAAAATTAGAATGCAATTTCAATGAAATCATTTTTGTGGATGATTTTATTGAAAATGTTATCGCGGCTCAAGCGCTTGGAATTCACGCTATTCATTTTTTACCGGAAATAGACTTGATTGATAGAATTAAAGCCAGGCTGAACAAACCATAATCACGCTATGAAAGAAGATGCGCGATGAAACTTGAACAACTTCTAGAAAAATTACCACCCAATTATTCCGCACTTGATGTTGAACAGATCAAGAAAGCGTATCAGATTGCAGAAGAAGCCCATGGGGATCAAAAGCTTCCCAATGGCCTTCCTTATGTTTCGCATTGCGTTGCGGTTGCTGCCATCCTGACAGAACTTTCGGTACCACCTGAAATGGTGACTGCAGCGCTGCTTCATGATACTGTCGAAGACACGCCTCTCACCCTTGATGACATTCAAAAAGAGTTCAATTCTGAGATTGCCCTACTTGTGGATGGTGTCACCAAACTGACGCACCTGCCATACCTATTGAGAGGGGACCAGATAACGTCCGCAGAAACAGGCGTCAAAGGTTCATTTTCGCACCGCAAGTTAAGAGAGGACGAGCTTGCAGAGACCTTGCGAAAGACTTTTTTGGCCATGAGCGATGACATTCGTGTGGTTGTCATCAAATTAGCTGATCGTTTGCACAGTATGCGCACTTTGTCCTACCAGGAACCCGAAAAGCAAAAGCGCCTGGCTCAGGAGACGCTGGATGTATTTGCCCCACTCGCAAATCGTTTGGGTATTTGGCAAATCAAATGGGAGCTTCAGGATCTGGCTTTCCGCTACGTTTCTCCAAAAGAGTACAAGGAAATTGCAGAAAAATTAGCAAACAGGCGAGCGGATCGAGAGCAACAAATTCAGCAAATTATCAAACGCTTGCAGGAAGTATTTCTTGAGGAAGGCGTCAAGGCAAAAATTTCTGGCAGACCCAAACATATTTATTCGATTTATCAAAAAATGTCTCGGAAAGAAATGCCCTTTGAGATGCTGATGGATTTGCGCGGCGTGCGATTAATCGTAGAGGATGTTGCCGCCTGCTACAAGGCGCTGGGGGTCGTGCATATGAAATGGCGCCCAATCCCTGGTGAATTTGACGATTACATTGCCGCACGCAAGGACAATAACTATCAGTCGCTTCATACCGCGGTCATCTTTGATGACGGAAAACCCTTAGAGATCCAGATTCGAACCCAGGAAATGCACGAAAGCGCTGAGTTTGGGATCGCTGCTCACTGGCGATATAAAGAAGACACGGCAAATATCAAGGAAGCCTATCAACAAAAAATCAGCTGGTTGAGAAGTTTGTTCGCCCTACGTCAGGATGCAGAGGACGCTGATGATCTGGTGGACACCTGGAAGTCGGATGTTTTTAAAGATCGTGTTTATGTTCTGACACCACAAGGAGACATCATCGACCTGCCCGCTGGGTCAACCCCCATAGATTTTGCTTATTACGTCCACACAGAGATTGGGCATCGCTGTCGCGGCTCAAAGATCAACGGCAAACTGGTCTCCTTGGATTATGTCCTGGAGACAGGAAACCAGGTTGAAATTCTAACAGCCAAACGTGGCGGTCCTTCAAGGGATTGGCTAAATCCAAACCTTGGTTTGGTGCGAACCAGCCGAGCACGGTCAAAGATCAAACAATGGTTCAAACAACAAGACCGGGAATCGAATCTTACCCAGGGGAAGGCCGTCCTTGAAAAGGAATTCAAGCGGCTTGGATTAAAAAATATCGATCTTGAAAAAATAGTTTCGGACCTCGGGGTTAAGACCGTTGACGATCTGTTTGTTGCCATTGGTACCGGTGATATTGGTCTCGGCAGGGTTGTTAATAAGCTGGCAGAAATGGGAGAGCAGGCGCTTGACACTGAGCTTGAAATGGACCTGGTCGAGGCGCCTCCTTCTCTGATTCCATCCGATACGATTACCGTGATGGGATTGAAAGGTATCGCGACAACTTTGGCGAGATGCTGCAATCCGATGCGAGGTGATGAAATTATCGGCTATATCACACGAGGTAAAGGCGCAACCATCCACCGTCAGGTATGCCCGAACATTCTGAGGGTGAGTGAAAAAGAACGCCTGGTTAAAGTGTCCTGGGGACAGCCGAGTAAAACCTTTATTGTGCCCATCCAAATAAAAGCATATGATCGTCAAGGTTTGATGTCAGATATCTCCAATATTATTTCTGATGAAAACGTGAACCTGATCGATATGAACATGAAAATGACCCAGCATCTTGCGGATATCAGGCTGGTTGTGGGTGTTCAGGGAATATCACAACTCAGTCGAATTTTGACGAGGCTGGAAAGCTTGCAAAATGTTTTTGAAGCCAAACGACGCCGACCAGGTTAGTGAAGAATGAAGTTAATTGTTAACAGAACAAATTAGCCCTTTACATATTAAAACACTTAGTGTAAAATCGCTTGCGAAACTTTATCAAGTGATTTACTAATAGGAGGAGAAATGCCTCGAATTCATTGCCACTATCTTGATTGTTTGTTCCTTGATGGAAAATATTGCACTGCCGCTGCAATCGAATTAGATCCAGATGCTGGTTGTAAAACATATCGCCCAATCGACGACGTGGAATTGAAGGATTGGGATGAGCATGAAGACATCGATGAATGGGATGAAATTGATGAGGAAGACGAGGAAGATGATCTTTGGCTGGATGATGAAGATGATGACTTCATAGACCTTGAACTGGACGATGAAGACGACGATGACTTCTAACGTTTAACCTTACTCAATTTTTCGAAGCTCAAATCATTTAAAATCTTAATACCTTGATCAGGGAGGTGCCTAATACGATCGTCCGGAAAGGCTGCTCAGCTTTTCTGTTTTCTTTGGTATAGGAACAAATTACAATATTTTTATAGTTGAGTATAATTCGTCTATTACAAAAACCGTGTCAAGTTCCATAACGAGATGGTTTTGATACCGGAGGACAAGCAATGACAGAAACTGAGACGTTTTCATTCAAAACCCTGAATGTATTCATCAACCGTGATTATTTGGAAGATGTTCTCGAATACATTTTATTGAACAAGGATAAGCTCACAAAAGAAGAACAAATCAACTTTGCAAACGAATTTCGCCACAATGTGAACGTTCTTGGGTTTCGCAATCCAAGCCGAGCACCCCAGTCAATGCCTNNAAAGCGTACATCACGGCTTTTGAAGAAAAGAACGAAGTTATTCCATTTACGCTCAACACCTGGACCAAACTCAATCATGAAATGGCTGAAACCGTTATGGAATGGCTGAAGTCAAAGAACTGGGAACATCTTACATTTGAAAGAAAGTTCCACGAATCTGAAGGATTTCTTGATCAGTGGCCGGAAGATTTGCCTTTTGAAAAGCTGGTCGTTGAATTTAAAAAAGATCATCCAAAACTTGTTGTCTCAGACGACGATCTCATTCTGATGATCATATGGATTTCAGGTCTTCTCCCGCACGGGCAATCTAATATATAATTAGGTAGTGATTGATCTGAAATCGCTGCTTTGGAGAAATAATGGACACGAACAGAATACAGGAAGAAATTGGTAAAACGACAGTTTCTACGGACGTCTTGCACAAGATTGCTTATCTTACTGCAATGAGTGTCGAGGGCGTCAGCAGGATGACCAACATCCGAAGCAATCTTGAGCAGCTTTTTGTAAAAGAAGACTATAAAGGCGCCAAAGTCCAGATCAAAGATGACAAAGTATATGTCGAGATTTATGTTGTTATGATGAGCGGTATGAATGTGCGCGATATCTCCCGTGAAATTCAATCGAGAGTGTCGCGTACGATCGCAGAAATGATCGGTATGGAAGTCGGAGGAGTCAATATTCACATCACGGATATTGATTTCAACGCATAATTGTTTTTACTTTCAGAAAAACCATGAAATCAAGAACCAAAGCGCGCAGCGTTGCATTGCAAGTCCTGTATGAGGTCGATATCAGTGGGCATGAACCTGGTAAAGTCCTTTCTGCACGTCTTGAATGGTTAAAAATGGATGATGATCTCAAAGTTTTTATCAGCCAGATCATCTCCGGAGTTGTTCTTAATGTGAATACTCTCGATGAATTTATCGCCGATTTTGCGCCAGATTGGCCGCTTGATCAGGTGGCAATAATTGATCGCAACCTTTTACGGATCGCGTTATGGGAAATCGCTGTTTACAAGAAAACACCGATCAAAGTCGTTATAAACGAAGCCGTAGAGCTTGCCAAAAAATACGGATCAGAAAACTCATCGAAGTTTGTTAACGGTGTTCTCGGTGGGTTTGTCGAAAACCTGGATGAAATCAAAATGAACCTGGAGATCATTCAGGATGAAACTTCCTAAAATCAGCATTCCAGCCAACAATCAAAAATGTTTCCTTTCAGCAATGACATTGGTGATCGTGTTTACCCTGATTTCAGGCTGCAACTTTCCGCCCGGGAAAACCTCAAATTCTCAAATCAATTTATATCAGGAACGCGATCTAACAACTGCACCCATAAACATTGAATTGAACCTTACTGTGCCGCAGGCGATAACTGCAAAGGAAAAAATCCTGCTCGAATTGCTGGATGAAGCATCCGGAATTCCACATAACATTAATCGGTATGACATGGAACAAGTGAATGACCTGGAATACAGGATTCAGTTATTGGTTCCTTCATTTTCTGTCATAAAATACCGTTATGTAAAATTTGATGGTTCTTCTTATCAAGTTGAGCATCATTCGTATGAATCGCCAACTCGATATCGGTTGTTTTATGCTAATAAATCAGATGAAGCGAAGGACCTTCTTTATTCGTGGGGAGATACACTTTCAATTACTGATACAGGACGATTACAAGGGCAAATTCTGGACGAAGTAACCAAAGCACCAATTTCTGACATCCTGGTAAGTGCAGGGGCAAAGCTCGTTATTTCTGATGTAAATGGTAAATTTGTGATCGACGGACTGGTACCTGGTCAACAGAATGTTGTTTTTTATGCACCGGATGGGCAGTATCAAACCTACCAGCAGGATGCCATCATCGTCCCGAGACAAACCACGCCAGCAACGCTGGAATTGAAGCCCATGACGCCCATCAACGTTTCATTTCGCGTGACCCCACCTCAGGATGCCCTCGGCGCGCCAGTTTACATTGCGGGGAATTTGCTCCAACTTGGCAACACCTTTACAGACCTCGCTGGATCGATGAGCATTAACCCCAAATCAATGCCCCAACTTATCCCTCAAGAAGACGGAACTTTATCCATTGATTTACTATTTTATTCAGGCGCGGATCTCAGATATAAATTTACATTGGGTGATGGTTTTTGGAATGCAGAGCAAGAACCTTCTGGTGGGTTTCGGGTCCGACAATTAATCATACCTGAGCATGATATTACGGTGGATCTTGTCATCGAATCATGGCGAACAGCAGGATTTGAACCGATAACCTTCAAAATCACCATACCACCCGAGCAGTCGCCACATGATGAAAAGTTCATCCAATTCAAAATTCGGGAATGGACAGAGCCAATTCCGCTTTGGCCTTTGGGTGGAGGGAATTATCTTTACATTCTTTTTTCGCCATTTTCAAAAGACGACCTCATCAGCTACCGTTTCTGCAGAAATGCTGATTGCATCCACGGTTTGAGTGATGTCGCGCAATCTTCTTTGGTTCAAATCCAACCCAAAAGGGAACCCCAGACTATTAATGTTGAGATCCAAAGCTGGACGAACTGGCAATCTAATAATTCCATTCTTGATTTCACTCCATCACCAACGCCTTATGAAAGCGCTTCCTACAAAACGATTGTTGAATTGTCGCCAAAAATGGATTCATACTGGCATGCCTATGCTCCAGGGGTCGTTGACAGTTTATCACGTCTTGGCGCAAACACCGTTATTTTCACGCCGCAATGGGCAGCACTGTCTGACGCCCCCCTCTTTCATCCCGAAATTGGACTTACACCATTCTCACAACATCTTTCAAACCTGATTGAACACGCCCAAAAAGAGGGATTGGAAACCGGAATTTTTCCTCAGATCAGATTTCGCAACACAAATACATTTTGGACACAATCCTTAAAATCGGATCATTGGTGGGACGAATGGTTTGAATCATATGGCGCTTTTCTTAATAACTATGCGAAGATGGCAGAATTAACGGGATCTAATTATTTGCTAATCGGTGGGAATGATGTTCTTCCAGCCTTTTCAGGCGGCATACATCTTGATGAACCCCTAACCGATTTGCCAGAAGATAGCAATCGAATGTGGAGAGATCTGTTCCTCGATTTGCGAAAAACATTTTCGGGAAATTTGATCTGGGTTACCCGTGTAGGTCAAAAGGCAGATCCGTTACCTGAGTTTGTTCATTCCTTTGATGGGGTTTATGTCATCGTCGATAGCCCACTCTCAACAGCAGAGGATCCTGATTTTGACGAAATTGCAAATGGCTTCACAAACATCGTCGACCAGTATATTTATGAAATCTACCGAAGTACAGAATTACCTCTTTTTATCGGTTTGGGCTATCCCTCCGCTGACAGAGCAGCAAGTGGATGTTTGCTCGTCAACGATCGATGCGATAATGATGGCATTTTTCTGTCGGATGAGGTTGAATCAATTGGAACGAATCTCGGCATCCAAAAATTAATTTATGAAGCAATCTTGCCGGTGATCGCCAGTCGCCCCTGGATTGAAGGGACGTCCATCAGAGGTTATGATCCGATTATTGTTTCTCATGATCAGACCTCATCTATTGCGGGCAAACCAGCCGAAGCTGTGATTAACGATTGGTTTACACGCATTAACTCACAATAGACAACAAAACGAAATGACGATCTTTCCTTAGAAAAGAAGGTATTTAATGGCGCAATTATTAACAAACTGGCTCAAAACACATGGCATTGTCCATCAACAGAAAGTATTGCACAACCCTGACAGATCGATTCTCCTGACAGAAGCCCTTCTAAACGGAGAAGGCGAGCTCACACATGATGGCGCGCTTGCCGTTTCTACTACCCCTTATACTGGTCGCTCACCAAACGACAAATATATCGTTGGTTATGAAGATCAGGACAATCTTTGGTGGGGAAACGTAAATCAGCGTATGTCTCCGGACGTATTTAAAAACTTAAAATCGCGGATGACGGGATATCTGAGCAACCGTACACTTTATGTCATTGACGCTTTTATTGGAGCAGATCCTAAATACCAGCAATCTGTGAGAATCATCACTGAATATGCCTGGCAAGCAATTGCCTCGATAAACCTGCTACTTTATTCAGGAGCAACCCACACTAAAGAACCCGACA
>LSQX01385479.1_pt1 | contig 24167 bp, 21 predicted proteins | sample 654561 | NCBI WGS metagenome assembly LSQX01 (sample SAMN04489861, study PRJNA283612) | anaerobic digester metagenome | isolation source: 4 biogas reactors fed with cattle manure at either 37C or 55C with and... | place: Denmark: Kongens Lyngby | collected 2014
GGTTACTGGAACTCGCCCCCGAAGATGTGGCGCTATGCACCTTTGCCTGTCCTTCTAAAGTAGAAGTGGCAGAAATTGTGCGTCAAGGTCTAAATATCTTGGAAAAGGAGGGTTAATCCATGAATTTTATCGCTAAAATTTTAGAAAAACCCTTAGATAAACTAAATGAACTCAGTCAGCCAGGGCAACCTTTAGAGAAAATGCACCGTGCGGTAGAAGCTTTTGACACTTTTGCACGCACTCCTGCTTTGGTTACGGAGAGCAAGGTGCATATCCGCGATAGCCTGGATTCGAAAAGACTGATGTCCACGGTGATTTTAGCCTTGATTCCCGCTGTGCTTTTTGGAATGTGGAACACAGGGATGCAAACCATCAACAGCGTGGTGGGTTTAGATGCCTCTTTTTTAAACGCCATGTTTATAGGTGCAAAAGTATTAATCCCCCAACTGGTGGTTTCCTATGCGGTGGGTTTGGGAATAGAGTTTATTTTCGCCCTAATTCGCAACCACGAAGTCAACGAAGGCTTTTTGGTAACAGGGATGCTTATCCCTTTGACCATGCCTGCAGAAATACCTTTGTGGATGATTGGTGTGGGAACAGCTTTTGGAGTGATTTTTGCCAAAGAGGTATTTGGAGGCACAGGATTTAACTTCCTCAACCCCGCTCTAACCGCTCGCGCTTTTATATTCTTTTCTTATCCCACCAAAATATCTGGAGACAATGTTTGGAGAGCCATTGAAGCTCACAAAGAACAATTGGTAGATGGATATTCAGGAGCTACGCCTTTAGCCATCGCCGCCACTGCCCCTAGAGGAACCAATGTGGTAGAACAGCTTAGCGAAGCCGGATTTAATTTTAAAAATATGCTTATAGGAACCATTCCAGGATCCATTGGAGAAACTAGCGTTATTGCCATTGGAATTGGAGCACTAATTCTGCTCATAACTGGAGTAGCATCTTACAAAGTTATGCTCAGCACCATTGTGGGTGGAGCTTTTATGGGCATAGTATTTAACCTATTTGGATCGGAAACATCCTTGGCCTTTATGAATTTACCTTGGTACTATCATTTGGTAATGGGTGGTTTTGCATTTGGAGCTGTGTTTATGACCACGGATCCGGTGAGTGCTGCTGCTACGAGTCTGGGTAAATACATTTATGGGTTTTTAATTGGCGTTTTAGCCATTCTCATACGAGTTTTAAACCCTGCCTACCCCGAAGGTATGATGCTCGCTATTCTATTTATGAATATTTTTGCTCCCCTTATAGACTGGGTAATTTTGCAACTAAATATCCGCAGGAGGCTTGCCCGTGCGTAATGAAAATCAAAAAGCTCTGATTTTTGCTTTTGTAGTCAGTATTGTTAGTGCTCTTATATTAGCTGGTACAGTGCAACTGCTAAAACCTCGTCAGGAATTTAACTTCCGGGTAGATGTTAAAAAGAACATCTTGCTGGCACTACAAATTTCAGGAGATATGAAGTCTGATGTAGCCGTGGAAGAACTTTACGACAAAAGTGTAAAAGAAATCGTGGTTAATAAGCAAGGTGAAGTCATAGAAGGCTTGAAACCCAGCGATTTAGAAGAAAATGAAAAGGAAAGGCTACCGGTTTATCAAGCTGTGGTAAACGGCCAGGTTCAAGCTATTTGTATTCCTGTTTCGGGTAAAGGTTTATGGTCCACTATTTATGGTTATCTAGCCTTTGAAAACGATTTTAACACCGTAAAAGGCATCACTTTTTACAAACATGGTGAAACTGCTGGTTTGGGCGCAGATATCGACACTGATTGGTTCCAAAAGCGCTGGCAAGGCAAAAAAATCATGGATGAACAAGGTAACTTGGTTTCGGTGCAAATTAAGAAAGGCAGCGTAGTACCTGATGACCCCATGATTGACCATTTAGTAGATGGTATTGCGGGAGCCACCATGACCACCAATGGCGTAAACGACTTTATTTTAGAAGATTTAAAAACCTATCAAGAATATTTTAAGAAAGGACGCAGCAATGGCTAAATCCAGCAATATGGAAATTTTAAAAGAAGGAATATGGTCTAATAATCCCATTCTCTTCCAAGTTTTAGGAATTTGTTCAGCATTGGCTGTAACTACCCAACTTAAAGCAGCAACGGTGATGGCTATATCTTTAACTGTGGTGATCACCTTGTCTAATATGATTATTTCAGCTATGCGCAAGGTTATCCCCTCCAGTATTCGCATGATTGTAGAACTAGTGGTGATATCTACTTTAGTTATAGTCATAGACCAGGTACTTCAAGCTTTTGTCTATGAAACTTCCAAAGCTCTTAGCGTATTTGTGGGCTTAATTATCACCAACTGCATAGTTATGGGTAGAGCCGAGGCCTTTGCCCTAGCCAACCCTGTAATCCCCTCTATGTTCGATGGCATTGCCAATGGCTTAGGCTATGGAGTAATTCTTATTTTAGTGGCGGGGGCGCGGGAACTTTTAGGCGCTGGTAAACTCTTAGGCTTTCAAGTAATTCCCGAAGCTTTTTACAATATGGGTTACTCTGATATGGGACTTATGGTCTTAGCACCTGGGGCATTTTTCTTAATTGGCCTAATATTTTGGGGACAGAGAGAAATAGTAGCCCATCAAGGAGGAAAATAGATGGATATTGTACACTATCTCAGCTTATTTGTAGAATCAATTTTCGTAGAAAACATTCTCCTCGCATTCTTTTTGGGAATGTGTTCCTTCTTGGCGTGTTCAAAGAAGGTGGAAACAGCTTTTGGTTTAGGCGTAGCCGTAGTTTTCGTAATGATTTTCACCATGCCTCTAAACTGGCTCATTTATGAGTTTTTGCTTAAACCCAACGCTTTAGAACGCTTTGGTATGCAAGGTTTAGACCTTAGTTTTCTCACTTTTATAACCTTTATTGCTGTCATTGCATCGGCGGTACAATTAGTAGAAATGATAGTGGATAGATTTTCTCCAGCTTTATATAACTCATTGGGTATTTTCCTTCCTTTGATTACGGTAAACTGTGCTATTTTAGGTGCAGCTTTGTTTATGGTTGAGCGTAACTACAATTTTGCCGAATCTATGGTTTACGGTGCTGGTTCTGGTATCGGTTGGTGGTTAGCTATTTTGGGCTTAGCCGGCATTCAACAAAAAATGCGCTATACCAACGCCCCAGCTGGTGTGCAAGGAACTGGTTTAGTATTTATTGCTAGCGGACTAATGGCCATGGCCTTTATGTGTTTCGCTGGTATTCAGTTATAGTGGAGAAACTATGTCTGTTTTAATTAGTGTAGTAATTTTTACGGTTATAATCTTAGCCATGGTATTGGCTCTAGCATTGGCCAAATCCAAGCTAATGCCCGCGGGTAAGGTTAAGTTATTTATCAATGGCGACGACAGCCTAACCAAAGAAGCTAGCCCTGGGGATAACCTATTGAGCGCCTTGGCTGAGCATGATATATTTTTACCTGCAGCTTGTGGCGGACAAGGAACATGCGGTTTGTGCAAATGCCAAGTTTTAGAAGGTGGAGGCGAAATTCTCCCCACAGAAACCGGACATGTAACCCGTGGAGAAGCCAAAGATAATTGGCGACTTTCTTGCCAAGTGCGAATTAAAAACGACTTAAAATTGCAAATTCCCGATGAAATCTTTAATATCAAGCAATTTAAATGCAAAGTACGCTCTAATCATAATGTAGCCACCTATATTAAAGAATTAATTTTAGAGATTCAAGATGGAGAAACTCTTGACTTTAAATCTGGGGGATATGTACAAATAGATGTTCCCGCATACAAAGATTTAAGTTTTAAAGAGTTTGATATAGAAGAAGAGTTCCGGGCAGAATGGGATCAATATAAATTATGGGACTATGTAGCCCATAACCCTTCCCCAATTTTCAGGGCTTATTCCATGGCAAACCACCCAGCTGAGGGGAATATTATCATGCTAAATGTACGCATAGCCACTCCCCCTCCTAACTTGGATTTACCCCCAGGTTTAGCATCTTCTTATATATTTAACCTTAAACCCGGGGATGATGTGGTGGTTTCTGGTCCTTATGGAGATTTCTTTGTGCAAGATACGGACCGAGAAATGATTTTCATCGGTGGTGGTGCAGGAATGGCTCCCATGCGCTCGCATATTTTTGACCAATTCCAAACCAACCGTACCCCTCGTAAAACCTCGTTCTGGTATGGCGCTCGTTCCAAGCGCGAAATGTTCTACGACGATCATTTCAAAGCCATCGCCGACGAATTCCCCAGCTTTAGCTACCATGTAGCTCTTTCATCTCCCCTCCCCGAAGATAACTGGGAAGGCTATACGGGATTCATTCACGAAGTGCTTTTTGAGCAATATTTAAAAGATCATCCCGCTCCAGAGGATTGCGAATACTATATGTGCGGTCCTCCCATGATGTGTTCTGCGGTGAAAAAAATGCTTTGGGATCTGGGCGTAGAAGAAGATATGATTCACTTAGACGAGTTTTAGGCTCGTCTTAGATTTTGCCGTAATTTGGCTAAAACATCTTTAAGCTCTAAAGGCAAGGCACTAATGCTCTCTTGCCTTTTATTTTCCCAGTCCCAAATAAGCATATTGGCATGCAAAAACAATCTTTTCAAGCCAAATTCCTTTTGAAACTCACGGTTTAAGGCAAAATCACCGTAGCGTTTATCGCCAAGCAAGGGATGCCCAATATGCGCAAAATGTGCGCGGATTTGGTGCATGCGTCCAGTAATTAATTTGATGCGCACCAAGCTATAATCACCGTAACTGCGTTCCAACTGGTACTTTGTCAAAGAATCTTTGCCCTCCCCCACTTGCATTTTTGCCCCTTGGGCAGAATCTTGGCGATTTAGTGCTAAATTAATGCTTCCGCGGGGGCATTTTAACTTTCCTTTTACCAAAGCCAAATATTCTTTTTGCACTTTGTGCTGGCGCATTAAAGTGTTTAGCTCCCGCACTCCTTTTCCACTTAGCGCAGCTAAGATTACCCCGCTAGTTTCTAGGTCTAAGCGTTGCACCAAAGCTGGCTTAAAATCTATACCCTGATTTTGTGCCCATACCTGCAACCATTCTACCACAGATTCTCCTTGGGGAATGCCACTACCTGGCTGAGATGCCATACCAGAAGGCTTGTCTATCACTACCCAATCAGGGTTTTGAATTAAAAAATTCAAATTGCTAGGTATTTTTCTATTACCCCAAGAATCTTTAGTGGAAACTTTAGGCGCAGCACTTATATTTTCATAAATACAAACCTCGTCCCCCACTTGTACATACTCTGCTCCTCTATAAACCTTGCCATTAACGCGAACCCTTTTCTTACGCAATATGCTAAAAATAAAGCTCAGACTTAAATGCGGCAACTGTTTGCGCATCCAACGATCTAAACGCTGTTCTCCAGAATGTTTATCTACAACTATACGCAACATATTTAACGACCTTCTGCCAATCTTTTTATGAGAAATATGGGGAAATCTCTTTTACGCATATTTTTTTGAGTGATTGAAATGTCGTATTCAACCCGTACAATGCGTATAGTTTCTTTTTCACTATCAAATAAGCACCAACTTGCTCGGGCATCTCTATCCCTAGGTTGACCAACACTGCCCACATTTATAAGCAAACGTTCTGAGCCTTGGACTTGATAAAAGTCTTCTTCTATAACTTGGGGAAAGCCATCATCTAATGCCACTATAACAGGGTTATGGGTATGGCCCACAAAGCAATATTTAGTAGTAAAAAACTCAAAAGCATCCATGGCTTCATCTAAGGAAGCTATATAGTACCAATCTGCGGGGGATTTGGGTGAAGCATGCACAAAACAGATATCACCTTCTTCTACCATATAAGCTAAGCTTTTAAGATAATTAATAGCACTTTCAGAAAGGTTTTGTTGGGTCCACTCTATAACATAGCGTGCATATTGGTTAAAATGCATAGATGATTCTCGCTTAACAGCTACGCTATCGTGATTCCCCATCACGCATATATCACTAATCTTCGCAGTGAGCTGCACACATTCTTCCACATCGGCACAATAGCCCACTAAATCCCCTAAACAGACACGCCTTTCTACACCATGTTCAGCCATGGAATTTTCCACAGCTTCTAAAGCAGACAAGTTAGCATGTATATCAGAAAAAATACCGTATATCATAAATATCCCTACAATTTACGCAAAAAATCAGGAACAGCCCGCTCAATAAGTCCAAAACTTTCATAAAACAAGTCCATATCGCCGTAATAAGGGTCGGGGACATCTTTTTGCCCATGATTTTTGGGGTCAAGTAGCATCGATAATTGGGCTTTACCACCATACAAATCTTTTAAACGCTTTAACTCTTCTAAATTCGAAGAATCCATGGCTACAATCCAGTCAAACTCCTGGAAATCAGTACTTTTTACTTGGCGTGCGCTCAAATCATCAATGGGATAACCCTTTTCTGCAGCTACTTGACGCATGGGTTTATGAGGCGGCTTGCCAATATGCCAGTTTCCTAAGCCTGCGCTATCAAAAGTAATTTCTTCTGCTAATTCTTTGACGACCACCCTAGCCACACCCTCTGCAGCGGGTGATCTACAAATATTTCCTAAACAAACAAAAAGTATTTTCATTTTATCTCTCTTTAGCAAAATTAGAATTTTACATTAGTTATATTTAAATTCTAATGAACAAGGTTGAAGATAAGTTAAAAATAACCATTGCTTATCAATTAAAAGATAAAAATGGCAAAATACTCGAGGAAATTCCCCCTTTCCAGCCTGTTTTGTATATTCAGGGAGTTTCAAACTATGTGCCGCTAAAACTACAAGAAGCATTAAAAGGTCTCCCCGTTGGAGAAACTGTTGTAGTGTCTCTTAAAGCAGAAGATGCTTATGGCAAGCAAGAACCCAAAAACATTTTAGAAGTTCCTAAAGACGAACTGCAAGATATTGGACAATTATGGCTGGGTATGGAAATAGAAATGTTACGCACGGACTTTCCCCAAGAAGACTGGAATATCCCTGACGATCCCGCTGAAATTATCAACCACACCATTGATGACGACATAGAAATCTGCATTTTAAAGGAAATACGAGAAGAAAGTGTTATTTTAGATGCCAATCATCCTTTTGCTGGAATGGATTTAACTTTTGTGGTAGAAATAATTAGCGTTGAAGCTGCTACCCTTCAAGAAGTTGAACAGGGTTACCCTGAACACGACGATGACGAAGATGATGACTTCACTAATTTTTGGAAAGATTTTTAATTGATATAGGAAACTATGAGCTCAGCAGACAAACTCAAACAGCAAGCAGCAATAAAAGCTGCAAACATGGTTAAATCTGGAGATTTAGTGGGAATCGGTACTGGCTCCACAGTAAATTTTTTCATTGAGCACCTGGCTCATCGCATCAAAACAGAAGGCATGCATATAACTGGGGTTTCCACCTCTTGGTCTTCTACTTTGATTTGCCAAAAACACAATATATTGCTCCAAGATCTAGGGCAAACCAGTTTTTTAGACATTGCTGTGGATGGTGCTGATGAAATTGATCCCCAGTTAAATCTAATCAAAGGCCGTGGTGCAGCGCATTTGATGGAAAAAATCGTGGCTACTTTAGCACAAAAGTTCGTGATTATCGCCGACGAAAGCAAATTAGTGCCACAATTAGGTCAGAACTTCGCTGTTCCCTTAGAACTATTACCCTGCGCTTTGGGTTTAGTGGAAAGCCGCATCCAAAAATTAGGGGGAGATTTTACCGTACGCCAAGGATTGCGCAAAGACGGTCCAGTGATTTCTGACAGTGGCAATCTCATTGCCGACGCTAAATTTCCCAACATCGAAAACCCTGCCACATTATCCGATAAACTGCAAAATATCCCTGGTCTTTTAGAACACGGTATGTTCATAGGTTTAGCTCACAAAGCTATTGTAGCTAAAAAAGACTCTATCGTAGAACTCTAAGTATTTACACAATTTACAATCATTTATCTATTTTTTTGCAAATAAAAAAGGCTGCTAAGATAACTTAGCAGCCTTTTGCTTTTTCTTTTTTCTATTCTAATCTCTTCATCTCTATGCGACGGTTCTTTTCTCTACCTTCAGCAGTCCTATTAGAAGCCACAGGCCTAGAACTTCCATAACCCACAGAGGACAGTTGTTCTTGAGGAACGCCTTGGGACACCATATAACGCACCACAGACTCCGCCCGTTCTCGAGAAAGCCTATCATTTATGGCTGACGACCCTCTATCATCTGTATGTCCACTGATTTCGAGCACTACGCCAGGGGAATTTTTTAAAGTAGCAGCTACTTCATCGAGCTTTTCAAAACTTTCCGTGGTTAAATCAGCAGAGCCAGTAGCGAAGTTCACGCCGTGCATAATAACTACAGCTTCTTTTTCTATCATTAAAGTATCACGGATTACCAATGTATCGGTTTGGATTTGCACAAGTGTATCAACTTTAGTTTCCACTAGAGTATCGATTTTAGTTAGAGTGTCAGTCTGAATATGCACCAAGGTATCCACCTTAGTTTCCACTAGGGTGTCAACTTTAGTTTCCACTTGAACTACTGTATCTACTTTAGTCTCCACTTGAACCACTGTATCTCTTTCAATAATGGTATTGTGATGTTCCACAACTTTTTCTAGCACCACAGGTTCTTGGTAGTAATAATCATCGTCATAATCATCTTGTGGTGTAAGGAAACCGTGCCATGTTAGACCAACCATACCATATAAATTGGGCATAGTGCGACCTTGATACAAAACCACTCTTTCTCTATTTTGCCCCCCCATTAGATTGGCAAATTTGCTCGCATTACCCATAAATGAATGGGCAGCCACATATATTTCCAAACCAATTCCTGTATGTATAGCGCCTCCAAAGGTGATTTCCATAACATCAATTTCATTGGCCGGGGCACCTTCTGGCATTTCTTTATAAATTTCGCCGAATACACTAAAATAATCGATAAGGAACAATTCCACTGCTCCAGCTATATGCATAATCTTTGGATAATCCTTTAGTGGGGACCTATAACCGAAGTTGAAATGTGCCAACAAAGGAAAACCATTATCTATATTACGGAAATCAAAAGTGGCTGCAGCACCGATTTTCCACGAATGCTCAGGCATACCAAAACCAGTAGTTAAATTACTATTAGCGGTTCCTAAATATTCACTTTCACGCACCCATAGCCCTCTTTCACTACTCATACTTATAGTTCCACCCAAGAACAATGCCAAATCAATTAAATTATCTTCGGGCATAGGGGCACGGAACTTTGCATTGAGGCGTAAATCTCCAATTCCAGTTTTACTAATGCCATAAACCGGACTATTTTCAACAAACTCATATTTACCGCTTCTGTGCATATAGGCCCATTGCCCGGTCTGCTTATATGACTCGTGGTATATAGGCAAAGATATAGACAAATCGAAGTAATCACTTAGGCCAAGCGACATAAAGAAGTTGGCGCCAGCACCAGTAACACCGTCAATGGTTGAGCCCTTTAGGTTATAGCATTGCTCACCTTCACATGTAGTTATATGAGTTGAGTCTATAAGTTGTACAGGATGTAAATCTTCTCCGTTACCAAGGGGATTCACTCTGCTTACAGTGCCAAACATACCCTGATCTATGGTTATATCAGCTAAAAAACCTACACCAAACTTGGAATGCCCAGAAGTTTGCGCAGAAAAAGTGCGATTAACTCCTAGCATTCCATCTTTATTAAGACTAGCTTGACCAAAAGAAATTGCCAAGGCTAGCACAAATAATATCCGCTTCATCTAAACTCCTCCGACAGAATTTTTTTTAAACAGCTTTAAATACAATTTAACAATATTTTAATTTTAGGTTAAGTCATAAAAAGAACTTAACTAAAATATATGAGGATAAGATTCTTTGATACTACTCCACCCCCTAGGCGATATTATAATATGATCTAAAACTGGAATGCCTATAATTTCACCACATTGTACCAAGTTTTTTGTGCATTCTAAATCTTGTAAGCTAGGCTTTAAGCTCCCCGATGGATGATTATGAGCAAAAATAACCCCCAAAGCGCGATCCTGTATAGCTGCAGCAAAAGCTTCGCGATTGTGAATTTGCGTTTGATTGGCTAAGCCCATAGTCAGCCGATGTATGCCTAATATTTGATTAGAACCATTAAAACACACCACCACCATACTTTCTTGCCGTAAGCCTTTCATAAAAGCTAGACTAGGAACTAAATCTTCAGGTTTTGTTACTATTTTAGCCGAAGTCGATAACAAAAAACGCTGAGACAACTCAAGACACGCCAAAATTTGACAAGCTTTAACCACCCCAACCCCAGAAACACACAACAAATCTTCTATTTTAGGTGCTTTACCCAAGCGACTCAACAACAAAGACACCTCCTTTGCAATATTAAACACATCATTCCCTCGACTACCGCTTCCTAAAACCACTGCAATCAACTCAAAATCGCGAAGTTGAGCAACACCTTGCTGCAAAATCTTTTCCCGTGGAGCTATATTGTCATTTTTATCAATCATTTTAACCTTCCTTACTTAAAAAGTGTTTAATTATCAACATTTTAACCTTAACCCCTCCCTTTACCGCATAAATATTTTATATTTACATGATAAATCAAAAGCAAACAAAGGACCAAACATGAGTACAATCCATATAGATGGCGCCAGAGTAATCATTGAAGCCCTCAAACGCGAAGGCGTAGAGGTAGTCTTTGGTTACCCAGGGGGTGCGGTTATACCTATATATGACGCTATTTTAGACTCTTCTATCAAACTTATTTTATCTAGGCACGAACAAGGGGCTACACACATGGCCGATGGCTATGCCCGCGTAACTGGAAAACCCGGCGTTGTTATAGTTACTTCAGGCCCTGCAGCCACCAATACATTGACTGGAATTTACACCGCTCAAATGGATTCGGTGCCTATGATTGTTATAACTGGACAAACAGTTACTCCTAGCTTAGGCTTAGATGCCTTTCAGGAGTGTGACACTTCTGGCATGAGCTTCCCCATAGTTAAACACTCATATTTAACTAAAGACAGCAATGATTTACCTCGAGTAATGAAAGAGGCTTTTCATATTGCTCGCACAGGAAGGCCTGGCCCAGTACTAATCGATGTGCCTAAAGATGTTAGTTCAGGAGTTTGCACAGCTCCTTTTGTAGATACTGTGGATTTACCTGGATATAAAATCCCTGAACGAGCCGACGAAGATTTGGTAAAAAAAGCCGCCGAACTGTTAGCGAAGTCTAAAAAGCCTGTTTTGTTAGTGGGGCATGGAGCTATGATTAGCGGTGCACAAAAGCAAGTGCGCGAACTCGCCGAACGCTTAAATGCACCGGTAGCTCAAACTTTATTGGGACTTGGGACTTTCCCTGTTAACCATGATTTAGCTTTGGGCATGCTCGGAATGCACGGTACGGTTTACGCCAACAAAGCGGTAGCTGATTGCGACTTGATTTTTTCCATAGGTTCTCGCTGGGATGACCGTATTACCGGAAAAATAGACGAATTCTGCGCAGATGCCACTGTTTTGCATATAGATATTGATAAAGCAGAAAATGGCAAAGTAATTCAGCCCGATGTGTTTTTACATGGCGATGCCAAATTGGTATTAGACCAGCTTATGCCTTTTATGAATAAGCTTGATACCGAAGATTGGTTAGAGCAAATTAACCAGTGGAAAAAGAAGTTCCCCTTGCGTTATGCCAAAAAGGGCGGTTTGCGAATGCAGCACATTATCCATGAACTCAATAGACTAACTAAAGGTAAAGCTATTGTAACCACCGATGTTGGCCAACATCAAATGTGGGCAGCGCAGTTCTTTAAACCCGATGGCCCCAATCAATTTCTGTCTTCGGGCGGAGCGGGAACCATGGGTTTTGGATTCCCTGCAGCCATTGGAGCAGCTATTGGCAACCAAACTGGAATGCCCGTGGTAGCCATTGTAGGCGATGGTGGTTTCCAAATGACCATGGCCGAACTTGCCACCGCAGCTATTCATAAATTGCCAGTGAAAATATTGGTAATGGATAACAAATACCTGGGAATGGTACGCCAATGGCAAGACATGTTCTACGATAAGCGTTATTCTGGGGTAGATTTAGAAGGCAACCCAGACTTTGTAAAACTTGCAGGATCTTTTGGCATCAAAGCTTTGCGCATTAGGCGCCCCATAGATGCGGCCAGAATGTTGCAAAGAGCTTTGGATTACAATGAAGGTCCAGTTCTAATTCATTGCGAATGTGAAAAAGAAGATAATGTATTCCCCATGGTCCCCCCGGGAGCTCCCCTTAGTAATATGATTATTGAACCCCCTAAAACTAAACTAGCTAAGCCCACAGGCAGCACTTGAGGTAAATATGACTATACAAGATCCAGCTCATTCTATCAGTCTTTTGGTTTCTAATAAACCTGGAGTTTTAGTACGCATAGCCTTGGTGTTCTCGCGTCGAGGCTACAACATTGATTCTTTAGTGGTCTCCCCCGCTTTAGATGGTAATTTTTCTCGTATTAGCATTGTGGCTAGGGGTAATCCTGACACTTTGGAGCAAATAATACTACAACTAGAAAAATTGGTAGATGTAATTCATGCCCATGACCATACAGGTATATCTTTAGTACAGCGTGAAATGGCTCTATTCAAAGTAAAAGCTTGCAGCGAAGAGCGCACAGAACTTTTACAAATAGCCAATCATTTTAAAGCTACAACTTTAGATATGACCGAAACTGCTATGATTTTTCAAGTTACGGGTAGCACCGAAAAAATCGATGCTATCACAGGCTTATTAGAAAAATTCGGGGTCATTGAGTTCATTCGCACGGGTAAAGTTATTATGGCCCGTGGCGACGAAGTTACCTAATTATTTACCCACAGTTATTAATCCTAAAGTGGCCGGCAGGCCACTTTTGTCTATATAGGCCTCCAAAAACATAGAAGAAGACAATGGAATTATCCGCAAATCCATTACAGCTCCCCCTTTACGAATGGATTTCCCCCCAAACTTAAGGAATAGCACCTTTAAAGGTTCGAAAATCAAGACATTCTCATCATAATCGAAAGACCAGCGAGTAGTGCCATCTTCACTTTGCTTATATTTGCAAAAATTCGCGTCTATATTGCACTGCAAAACAGCAGATTCTGAATATCTTTTGTTCCATTCGCGACTAAAAGCACAACTATGCACCGCTTTTTGCCCATTATTTTTGGGATTAAGTAAATCATTGATTAACACTAAATCCATGGGTAAATCTTTAACCTGTTCCCAGACTTCAAAAAGCACCATATATGCGTCAATATCTTTGGGGCATTGTCCAGTATGCGCCACTTCGCGGTGGGCATTTAACACTCTGGCTTGCAAATCCACCGCCAAAACTTCGGGGATTTCACTCTGGGCAATTTCTTCTATGACTTTGCGCGGAGGGATATTCACCACTTTATCCCCTTTTCTCACTTGATAGCCCAGCTCATTGCGGGCATAATCTAAGCATTGTTGCACATGCACTTCCACCGTGTTAGATCCGCCAGACACAAAGTCTATCCCAATGCTCAAAGACCAACTTTCTTGGCTATTGGGAGCTTTTTTGTCTAAAATGCAGAATTGATCTTCTCGTATCCCATCTATATACACCAAATCAACCTGCAATTTAGTGAGCACTTCGCCATATTCGTCTAAACGAGCTAAACTCCATAATCCGGGTCTAATACGAACAAGTTCCGCAAAAGCCATATCGCCATCTAAGGCAGGTAGCAAACTATCACTACGAGCATTTTTTTCTTGCAACTTGGGAGAATAGCGGGAACTTATGGTCGGTTCGCTGAATATTGAACGCTCTTGAGCAAAAGCACAAAGCACCACCACAAAAATCATAATTAAAATTTTTCTCATTAGTAGTAAAATAGCAAATTTCATTATCTGAGCTTTCATTCATTTATGAATTACAAACATATAGTTTCTAAACAGAAATTCAGTATTTATGGAGGCGGCATTAATATCATTGCAATTTTTATTGCAATATTATTTTATAAAAAACTAACCTTCTTTCTGTAAATAGCATAAATTATAAACATGAAGAAAAAATCCATTGCAAAAAATTATGAAAATTCTGCAAAAAACTGTGGAGTTTCTGTTTTTGATTTTTTGGATTATAGAGAATATTTGCAAAGTTGGTTCAATACTTACAAGCTGAAATATTCTTGGTTTTCTTATAATAAATTTGGTCAAGGCGTAAAATTAGATGCCAGCCAAGTTTATAGGATCTTGCAAAAACAGTTGCACATATCCCCAGCTGCCTTGCCAAGATTTTGTGATTATTTGCATTTGCAAGGTTTAGCAAAAGAATACTTTGAACTACTTGTAAAATTTGGAAAATGCAGAAAGCAAGCTGAATCGCAAAAGTTATTTGAACAAATAATCAATTTGCGGGGAAACAAAGCACGCACTTTAAAGGCAGAACAAAATCGCCTTTACGAAAAATGGTATCATTCCACTCTCAGGGCGCTTATTCAAATTTATGAAGTTAGCGATAATTACGAAGAAGTTGGAAAACTTTTAACTCCAACGATTTCTGCAGCGCAAGTGAGAAAATCACTAGAACTTTTAGAAAACATCGATTTAGTTTATCAAGACAACGAAGGTAGGTGGCACGCCTCTGAAAAAAGCGTACAAACCGGTGGCCAAGTGCAAAAAGTGATGGTACGAGCTTACCAAAATCACAGTTTGGATTTGGCCAAGCTTAGCTTAGAAAATCACCCACCTGCAAAACGAGATATTAGGGTAATAAATATGGCGGTAGATGCGGAAGCTTTTGATGATTGCATAGAGATAATTATGCAAGCCAAAAGACAGCTTAGGGATCGCATCGAAGGGGTGCAAAATCCCGACCGCATTATGCGTTTGGCTCATGCTTTTTTCCCCGTAGCACAGCTAAACGATGGTGGGGGTAACAATGAAAAAGTTTAAATTATTAATAGCTTTTTTGGTTGTTCTAGGCTTAAATATTTGGCTAAGTTGCTCAGAAACGAACCACGCGGGCGGCGGCGTATGGGATGAAGCTGGCAACACTTTAGCTGTACAAGTCTTAGACACCTTGGGGCAGCCCGTAAGCAACGCTTTACTCAAAGTGGTTCCCATCCAAGGGTGGACTGACAGTATATGGAAAGACAAATCTCCTGTAACGGACTCATCGCGTTCAAAATCGAAACAAACTAGCATTAAAACACCTTCTTGGCCCCTAACCATCGAAGCCGAATGGAATGGCTTGGTGGCGCAAAAGACTCTCAACCAAGCTCAAGAAAATTTAATATTGCAATTGGAAAAACCAGCTCAAATTCACGGTAATTTAGCGCAAAAAATCAGTAATAAAATGTATTTCGCTCACTCTTCGCACCAAGTTCAAAGTGATGCTGAAGGGAAGTTTAGCAGCAAGCTTCCTCCTGGAGAATGGACTTTAATTGCCCAGGGTGATAGTAGCTTATTGCCCTTAATAAATACTAGAGTGCAAAGTGGCCAAATAGAAGTCTGGGAAGATATAGAAATTGCAGAAGGCGATTCAGTAATCATAGAAGACTTTACTAGAGGTGGAAACGCCAATAAATGGCATTGGCTCACTAGTACTGGCTGGTGGTTTTGTTCCGTTGATTCAAGCAGTAGCATTAACCCAGGAAACTTGCACGACGCCCGCAAACCAGCTTCATTATCTGAATTAGGTGTTGCCGCTCATCTTAACTTTGATGTCGGTTACGGCGGCTTTGCTCTTTGCGGTATGGACTTTTATGAAAGTCACCTAGCAGACACGCCTAATAATACTGTAGATCTTTCTAACATGGACAGTTTAAGTTTTTACGCCCAAGGCCAAGGCGATTTTACAATTCAACTTATAGTTATACCCCCCAACTCGGCAGACAGTGTGCGCACTTATGCCACCCAGGTTCACCTTCCCTCCTCGTGGGAAAGGTTGAACCTGCTGCCCAGTGCCTTTAGCCTAAATGGAAAAGAAACCACGCTTTTAGAGACAGGTGATTTAAGTCACATTAATAGTATAATATTTATGACTGGTAATACAGCAGAACTATGGTTAGACCATCTAGTTTTACACGGTGTTGTTCCACAACAAATGTTCCCCCAATTAAAGAGGCCATGATGAAGAAGTTAATATTATTCTTAATTTTGAGCGTCACTTTTTCCATGGCCTCTACTTTGGAATTCACAGTTGACGCTCAAGGCGCAACTCAAAAAGTTTCACCTTATATTTACGGTAAAAACCACGGTATTTCGCAGAACTCTGATGTCCCCACCCATGCTGATACCATTACAAAGTATTTGGATGCAGGTTTAACCATGGTGCGCATGAACAACGGAAACAACGCTTCTAAATACAACTGGAAACGCAAAAAAACTTCCCACCCTGACTGGTATAACAATGTTTACGACAACGATTGGGATTTTAGCGCCCAAGAAATTAACGATAGATTAACCGGTGTACAAGGATTGTTTGCAATTTCTATGCTGGGTTGGTGTGCGAAAACCGATGAATATAATTTTAATGATGGTCTCTATAATGGTTACGCTTGGTGGATAGATGAAAACACTGGCAGCATAGGTACCAATAACAACTGGGCTGGAACTCCTCCAATTAGCGCTGAAGGTGAAAAGCCTAGCGCTCCCCACGATCCTGAACTTTATTTAGAACGTTGTAGCGTAGAAGAAAACCTCGGCATTATGGATCACTGGTTTGGCTCTGGAGCTGATCAATTAGGCTTAGATAAAAACAACTTTTTGTACTGGAATACGGATAATGAAGCCGATATTTGGCATTCCACCCATGACGATGTTATGCCAGACACCATGAGCGCTGAAGATTTCGTGCAAATATATGTGGATGCCGCCCTCAAAGCTCGCGCCAAATTCCCCGAAATTAAAATTGTAGGCCCAGTGCTTACCAATGAATGGCAATGGTATAAATGGCACGAAGAATCCATAGAAGTGGGTGGTAAATACTACCCTTTTATAGAATATGTTATCAAACGCATCGGCGAAGAACAAAAACGCACTGGGAAACGCTTAGTAGATGTGTTTGATATACATTTTTACCCTGGTTATAACGAAGTTAGTGATCGCGCGGACATTTTACAAGTGCACCGGGTTTGGTTTGACACAACTTACGCCTTTTCTGGTTCCAATGGACTTAAAACGAGCACTGGAGCATGGGACGACAAACTTAATAAGCAATATATTTTACTGCGCATTAGGCGCTGGCTCGATCAATATGTGGGTGAAAACCACGGAATAACCACGGGACTCACCGAATTTGGTACCATTGATGGGATTAAAAACGATGCTTCCGCTGCTGCGGTGTGGTACGCTTCTCAATTAGGAGAATTTGGAGCAGCCGGAGATGTGGAGCTATTTACTCCCTGGGATATGTACAATGGTATGTTTGAAACCATGCACTTATTCACCACTTATGGCAAAGAACTAGCTTTAAACCCACAGCATAGTGAAGATCATTTGCTTTCCATTTACCCCTCGATTTCTGCTGCAGGTGATTCTCTCACGGTGATAGTTGTTAATCGTCAAGAAAGTACGCAAACCCTAAACTTAAAAGTCAGCGATTTTGTGCACGGAGGAACTTGGGTTCCAGCTTTTGATTTAGCTTATTTAAGAGGCGAAACTTTTAAAAATAAAAGCAGCAATGCCCTTTATGCCCATGGAATAGATTTAGATAAAGATAAAATCCTTTACCAAGCTGAGCCCATGTCAGTAAATGCCTTGGTATTTAGCTTAAACGACCCTGGGACTAAGCCAGAATTTGCAGAAAGAGAAATTCCTCCTAGTTCATCTTCCAGTGACAAAGGCAGCTCTGCTTCTGGTGAAAATACTGTGGTTTGGGATTACGAAGCTGGTGCGCAAGTTCGCCAACCTTCAGGTAAACTAGGCGATTGGTGGTATAATTATTGCGATACACTAAGCACCATGACTGACATCAGTGCCGATGGCATTAACACTAACCAAAGCATTAGTGTTGAATTTATTGCTAAACAAAATGAAGAACAAGCATGGAATTACGCAGGAATTGGTTTTTCCTGGGCCAGCACTCCTACAGGTAGCAAGCCACAAAGCATTGATTTAAGCGAATATGCAGGTATTTGCCTAGACTACGAGTCTACTGTGGGACTACAAGGTTCTTTAGGGCAAGTTGATGGCTCTGACGATACTAAAACCCAAAGCTTTATGCCCAACTCTCCCCTATGGCCTAAAGCCACAAAACGCAGCACCCATTGTGTAAAATGGGAAGAATTTGGTGCCGGCTCCAAGCTCAACTTAAAACAGCAAGTGAATTTTCAACTGCAAACTGGCGAAAGTGCAACATGGACAATTTGGCAAATTTCTTTAGAAAAAACTGCCAGTTCAGTGCAAAGCAAACTACAAATAGCCAATAACTTTAGCGTTCAATGGCACGGTAATCTATTGCATTTGCAAACCCCAAAAACCACGCGTTATGTACAGATTTATAGCCCCCAAGGAAAGTTATGGCAACGCATTGATATAACTAGCCCGCAGCAAAGTGTTTCTTTAGACCTACCTGCTGGATTATACATTTTGCGTACCAATCAAGGATTTAGCACTAAGTTGCTTAAAAAGTAACCCTACCCTACACAAAAAGGCCGTCTCGAGTGAGGCGGCTTTTTTTTGCGTGGTAAGTTAGGCGTGCAACCACGGTCCCCGAGTGATTTTGTCTTCATCTAAAAGTTTAAATTAAAGACAAAATAGTATCGAGGGGGAATTAAGTAGGGGGATGCTACAAGTTTTTCGGGGAGTTGTAAGTTGTAAGTTGCGACAAAATTTTAATAAAACCGCAACTAGTTTCTCAGGGGAAATTACTAAGCTGCATCAAGATTCGCAGAAAAGAAATAAGTACCAAGCTTTCTACAAACTTACAACTTCTAACTTATTACTTACTACTTTTTTTCATGACCGCCCCTCGATACAGTTTTACACTAATCCACAAAGCATTTTGCAGTAAAACCACTCGGGGACCTCTCTGACCTCGTCTAAAATGATTTTCACAAACTCGCAACAGCTAGTTTGTAAAGAGGTCGGAAGCTCTGAAACTTGCAACCACTCGATGACCGTTGCTCGGAGACCGTGGGCGATGACCGTGTAACAAATTTACAAATATTTGCGGCGGAGTTCTTCGGGGCTTTCGGGGCTGAGCAAGCCAGGGGCGATGTCAAAAATCGTAAAAGCCCCTTTTTGCCCTTGGGCGCTTAAGCGTTGCACTGCCCGAGCGTGGGCCACAATCACGCTGGCGGTAAACTCTGGGTTAGAATCCAGCGCAATGGCAAACTCCACCCTTTGCTTATGCTCTAAGTCAAATCCGGTAAGCGCACTATGTATCACTCGCCCACCGTGAGGTAAATCGCCATGTTCCTCGGCCAATTCTTGGGCGCTTATAAAGTGCACGGTGGTTTCGTATTCAACAAAATAGCCGGGCATGCTTTTAATTTCTTGGCTAATTTTTTCTAAATCCGCACCAGCTTCGGCTACCACAAAGCACTCCCGGCGGTGTCTTTGCCCCGGGCTTAGCTGGGGATTCTCCCCTTGACGCACTTGCTCCAACGCGGAATCTATGGGAATAGTATATTGACGCGCATCTAACACGCTTTGCACTCGTCTCACCGCATCGGAATGCCCTTGGCTCACTCCTTTTCCCCAAAAAGTATAAGTTTGTCCTTGGGGCAAAATGCAAGTATTGTACATGCGTTGCACCGATAATAAACCCGGATCCCAACCCACGGAAATTAGAGCCACCGTGGCATTTTTTTGGGCAACTTCGTCGATTTTGGCAAAATATTCGGGAATTTGACTGTGATTATCATAGCTATCGATAATATTAAACCACTGCGCCACATAAGGACTTTGCTCCACCAAATCCGTGGCGCTACCGCCGCATAAAATCATCACATCTATTTTGCCCTGCCATTGGGGCAAATCATCGTAAGCGCATACCGGAGCTGGAGATTTTTGCAATTTCACCGTCGAAGGGTCGCGCCGCGTAAACATGGCCACCAGCTCCATATCGGCATTTTGCGCAATGGCACTTTCCACCCCGCGCCCTAAATTACCGTATCCCACAATAGCTATGCGAATTTTACTCATAATATCTCACAAATTAATCTTTTACAAACAAATGTAGGCGTTTTTTCCAATTTCCAAAATAATAATAAAGCATGTTGGCCAAGAAACCGGCAAAAAAGCCTATGACAATAGACCACCAAATACCGTCTGTACCCCAATGCTTAGATAACCAAAAAGCCAAAGGAATACGCACAATCCACATGGCCATCAAAGTAGAAATCATGGGAAACATTACGCTCCCCGCACCGCGAATTACTCCGCCATAAATAAACATCACCGCATGCAAAACATAACCCAAAGATACAATGCGCACATATTCAAAACCGATTTTTATCACTTCGGGTTCCGAAGTAAACCACCGCACAAAATAATCTCCCCAAAAGAACAGCCCTACGGAAATAGTCCCTATAACTCCCACAGTTATAGCTATGCCAAAATACAAGCCCCGACGGATGCGCTCTAAATTGGCTGCACCAAAGTTTTGTCCACTAAAAGTAGATATGGCCATGCCCACACTCATGGCTGGCATCATGGCAAAGCCATCCAATTTACCCGCCGCCGAAAAAGCCGCGGCAGTGTCGGTTCCAAAAAGATTAACTACTCCAGTCAAAGCCATTAAACCTGCGCCCACCATAGCTTGTTGCACCCCTGAAGGCAAACCTATTTTAAGAATATCTGCAAAAATCGCTCTATCAAAACTCAAACCCTTAAAGTTGATAAAGTTCTTTTCTTTGTTATGTTGTAAATAGGCGACAATCCACAATAACGCTACAATTTGCGCAATAATTGTAGCTATGGCCACCCCAGCTATGCCCCATTTAAAAACAATGACAAAAAGCAAATCTAAAACCACATTGACAACGGTGGAAATCATCAAAGCGTAGAGTGGAGTACGAGAATCCCCCAAACCTCGCTGTATAGAACTAACCGCATTATAGCCAAAGCTAGGCAAAGATCCTGCAAAAATTATGCGTAAATACAAAGTGGCATCGGGCATCACATCGGCAGGTGTCTGCATTATCTTCAAAATCAAAGGGGAAATAAAATATCCTAAAACTGACATTATCACTGCAAAAACCAAGGTAACGCTGATGGTGGTATCGATGATTTTTTTAACTTGATTATAGTTTTTAGCTCCAAAAAACTGCGCCACTAAAACATTACTGGCAATACCAAATCCCATCATAAGGGCGATGGAAATAAACATCACTGGAAAAGCCTGCCCCACCGCTGCCAGGGCTTGTTTACTAACAAAATGCCCCACTACTACGCTATCAACAGTATTATACAACTGTTGAAAAACATTTCCCAACAACATGGGCAGAGCAAAGCGAATTAAAACTTTGGCTTCGTGCCCGCGGGTAAGATCTAACATAAACTTCTCTGAAAAAACAGCCCAAATGTAGCAAAATGGCCATATTAAAACAAAAAAAGACCCATCATTCCGATGAGTCTTTGTGTTATGGAGCTAAGCAGAGTCGAACTGCTGACCCTCACACTGCCAGTGTGATGCTCTACCAGCTGAGCTATAGCCCCAAGGAAATACAAATATGCTTATTTCATTAAAAAATGTCAAGACTTAAAGTGAAAGAAAAGCTACTAATATTGGAATTAAAATTGCTATATAAACAAATATGGAATTGGAAAACAAACCCTCTCGCCCCGATATTGATTTTGAAGATTTATTAGCCACAGGTGCTGATGCCTATAATACTGAAGTGGGTTCTTGGTGGCAAGAACTCTCCCTAGATGAGCCCCACCGCCGTGCCTATAAGCATATAGCCCAAAGCGCAGCCAAGTTTTGCAAGGAAATGAAAGTAGATCCTGCTTGGATAGCCGACTATGCTTGTGGTTCTGGTAATTTGCTTAAACCTTTAAGAGTAGCGTTTCCTCAAGCCAAACTTTTAGGCATAGATGGTGCAGAAAAACTTCTGGAAATATGTCAAGAAAATCAGAAAGAATCGTGCGAATTGCGCTCGGGTAGAAACATTTTGCGCAAACCCCAACCACAAATGATTTTAACCCAAAGTTCCTTGCCCAATTTTAAGCTTCCTAAAGGCAAAATGGACTTGCTTTTTTTGGTGTTTCCCAACCTGATTCCCGACCCTGACAATCTGCATATTTTCGATGAAAACGGCTACGGTAATAGCAGAGATGTGGCCGTGGCAGAAATGCTAGCCCGTTTCCGCGAAATGGATCCCGAAGATGAAACTCTCACGCCTCCCAAAGAGGAGCTTTTCGATGATTTGCTCACCGCGCGGGTATATTCTCGTAATTTGCGTCATTTGCTTAAACCTGGGGGAATATTAGCTAGGGCAGAATACACCCAAGCTCCTCGAGAAGAACTCACTGAACTCACCCAATGGCGCTGTTTATTTGCAGAATGTGCCCTGGGAGAAGCCATCAAAGGCAAACGTGCCTATCAGCTTTTCCAATATTTAGGCAGTGAATACAAGCGTTCCGAAGTCATATTAGATGTGTATTACCAAACTGGAGATGTGGAAGACACTCAAGGTGGCTATATGATTAGCTATTTTAAAGCCATTTAAAAGGCTTTTTAGTACATTGTGCAAATATGCAAGACAAAACAATTATCCAAAAATTTGCGCATCATTACATAGAATTCGCCGCACGGAATAAGCGAATTTTGTTACTAGTAATTGCGTCTGTATTGATAAGTGCAATATATATAGTTAACACTCAATTAAAGATCAACACCGATTTGGCCAGCCTGTTGCCTAGAGACACTCCTAGTGTATTAGCCCTAGAAGAATCCAACGAAAGATTTGGTTCCACCGATAAATTTATGATAGCCATACAGTCAGATGATCCAGTTACTGTGGCTAAAATTCAAGAAGAAATTCAGCAAGAATTATTGCAAAACTGGACTGATATTTTAGTTAGCGCCACCATTGACAATGAAAACAAGTTTTTCCAAGACCATGCCTTACTTTATTTGCCCATTCCCCACTTGGAACGCATTAGGGATAATTTAGAAGATATACAATACGAGATTGGACGCAGTAATTTACCCTTTGTCATAGACTTACTGGGCGATGTAGAAGAAGAAAAAACCGAGCGTATATGGTTTGATGCTTCTATTCCCCAAGAACTGGGGCTTCCCGACGAAGCCGCCGATGTTTTTAGTGACTTTTTTGCCTCACAAAACCCCGATGCAGTTCAAGATGAATGGAATCCCAAACAGAACCTGCCTTCCCAATATAAAACTCGCTTAATAGGGCAACTTTCTCCCCCGCGCACCGCTTTTAACGGCGTGGTTCAATGCAAACTTACCAAACCCTCTACGGATATAGACTTTGCCGAATTAGTAACCATGCGAGCCGACACTCTTTTGCAGAAATTTCGCCAAAAACAATACGAAGCTCCCTTTAGATTAAGCATTGAAGGCACTTATGAAAGCCTCAAAGAAGTAGAAGATCTCAAATCGGACTCAGCCATTTCCTTAGTTATTTCGGTGATATTAATCTTCTTCTTAGTGGTATGGTTTTTTAGCCCTTCCCCCCCCAAAGCATCTTTTAGTGTTGCTTATCTGCGAGAGTTTTTCCAATGGGCGCGCCGAGGGCTGGTGGCACCGATATTACTGAGCTTACAAATAGGGTTTGCTTGTATGTTAATGCTGGCTTTCACCGCTTTGTGGTATGGCTATCTCAACCCCTTTACCCTATTTGTAGCCTCCATTATCATGGGGATGGGCATCGACTATTCCATTCACTTTATGGGAAACTGCCAAATTCAACAATCCCGCTCTGGAGATTTAAAAGACGCCCTAAAAAAGACCATTGAACACCTATTCAGACCTATGTTTTTAGCTGCTCTCACCACAGCTAGCGGACTTTTAACCTTACTTTTTGCTCATTTTACCGGATTTTATGAATTTGGCGTAATTGCTGCGGTGGGAATAACTTTAAGCGTAACTTCGGCGCTCTATAAGAGACAGGTATTTATACTCACCCTCAACGGCCTCCCCCCCTCTCCAGATAGGCGCATCTGTCTCTTATACACATCT
>LSQX01237664.1_pt1 | contig 24160 bp, 25 predicted proteins | sample 654561 | NCBI WGS metagenome assembly LSQX01 (sample SAMN04489861, study PRJNA283612) | anaerobic digester metagenome | isolation source: 4 biogas reactors fed with cattle manure at either 37C or 55C with and... | place: Denmark: Kongens Lyngby | collected 2014
TTGGTGAAAGCCAACCGGATTCAGGAAAAAGCGAGCGGGGTGGGGTTCGACTGGGAATACAGAGAGCAGGTTTGGGAAAAGGTGAATGAAGAGATGAATGAGCTGAATGTCGAAATTGAAAAAAACAATGTGGACAATGTGGACAATGTGGAAGCTGAATTTGGCGACTTGTTTTTTGCAATGGTGAATGCTGCCCGTTTGTATAGCGTTGACCCCGAGGCTGCACTTGAGCGCACCAACCTGAAATTTATCAAAAGATTTAATTTTCTGGAAGAGCGAACACTTTTGCAGGGAAAAAATCTTCACGACATGACTTTGGCTGAAATGGATGAAATTTGGGAAGAAGCCAAAAAAGAGGAGTGAAACCGGCAGAAAACTCCTTATTTTCCACACGTTGTATTTTCTTTTGAATCATTATCTTTGCACCGCTTTAAAAACAACATAGCAGAATGGTAAAAATTACACTTCCCGATAATAGTGTTAAAGAGTATCCGTCGCCGGTAACCGGGATGGAAATAGCAAAATCAATATCTCCGCGTCTGGCAAAAGATGTTTTGTCGGTTTCGGTGAACGGGGAAATTTGGGATTTAACCCGAAAAATTGCAGAAAACGCAAAAGTAAAACTTAACACGTGGGATGACCGTGAAGGAAAGGAGACTTTCTGGCACTCATCGGCACACCTTATGGCTGAAGCCATCGAATACTTCTATCCCGGAACAAAGTTCGGCATCGGTCCTGCCGTGGACAGCGGCTTTTATTACGATATCGCCTTGCCCGGCGGACAGCAGCTCACAGAAAAAGACCTGGAAAAGATAGATAAAAAGATGTTGGAGCTGGCGCGTGAGAAAAATGCTTTTGTCAGAGAGGAAATTTCCAAAAAGGATGCAATGGAGATGTTCACTGAAAAAGATGATGAGCTGAAACAGGAGCTTATCAGCGAACTGGAGGACGGAACGATCACCTTATACAAACAGGGGAATTTTACCGATTTGTGCCGCGGTCCGCACCTGCCGGACACCGGTTATATCAAGGCAATCAAGCTCACTTCCATTGCCGGCGCATACTGGCGCGGAAATGAAAATAACCCAATGCTTACGCGGGTTTACGGGGTCACTTTTCCGAAACAGAAGATGCTGGATGAATATTTAGTGATGATTGAGGAGGCAAAAAAACGTGATCACCGGAAAATAGGAAAAGAGATGGAGCTTTTCACCTTTTCCGAAGCAGTGGGGCAGGGGCTTCCGTTGTGGCTTCCGAAAGGGACTCAGCTGCGCATGCAGCTTGAGGATTTTCTGAAAAAAGTACAGAAAAGATATGGTTATGAGCAGGTAATCACTCCACATATCGGGGATGTGAAGCTCTATAAAATGTCGGGACATTATGAAAAATACGGCAAAGATTCATTTCAGCCTATCACAACGCCTGCCGAAGGCGAGGAGTATCTGCTGAAACCGATGAATTGCCCGCATCACTGCGAAATTTTTAAGGCGAAGCCGCATTCCTATAAGGATTTACCAATCCGTATGGCAGAGTTTGGAACGGTTTACCGTTATGAACAGAGCGGTGAGCTGCACGGATTGACCCGTGTGCGCGGTTTTACGCAGGATGATGCCCACATTTTCTGTCGTCCCGATCAGCTGAAAGACGAATTCAAAAAAGTGATTGATATTATCTTCATCATTTTTAAAGCGTTGGGATTTGAAGATTACACTGCACAAATTTCTCTGCGCGACCCCGACAATCCCGGCAAATATATCGGTACGTCCGAAAACTGGGATAAAGCGGAGCAGGCAATCATTGAAGCCTGCGAAGAAAAAGGGCTGAAAACGGTTACTGAAATGGGAGAAGCTGCTTTTTACGGACCAAAGCTCGATTTTATGATTAAGGATGCTTTGGGAAGAAGCTGGCAGTTGGGAACCATTCAGGTTGACTACAATCTGCCCGATCGTTTCAATCTGGAATATATCGGTGCCGATGACCATCGGCACCGGCCGGTAATGATTCACCGGGCGCCTTTTGGCTCAATGGAACGTTTTGTGGCTGTGCTTATTGAGCACACTGCCGGCAAATTTCCGCTGTGGCTTGCACCCGAGCAGGCAGTTGTTTTACCAATTAGTGAAAAATACAATGAATATGCTCAAAATATTTCAGAATTATTAAATAATTCCGATATTCGCACTTTCGTTGACGAGCGTAATGAAAAGATTGGTAGAAAGATACGCGACAATGAGCTGAGAAAAGTTCCTTATTTACTGATTGTTGGCGAACAGGAACAGACAAACGGAACGGTTTCCGTCCGCCGCCAGGGAGAAGGAGATAAAGGGAGCAGAAAAATCAGTGAATTTGCGGAAATGATTACCGAAGAAGTAAATAATCAATTATCAGGAATTTATAACTAACTAAATAATAGGAGGTTTTAGCAATAGCAATTAAAGGAAGAGGACCACAGAACCCGTACAGGAGAAGGGATTCGGGACCACAGCACAGGATAAACAGATTTATTACTTCACCACAGGTGCGGGTGGTTGGCGAAAATATTGAAAATCCCGGAATTTACCCGTTGAGGGAAGCGCTGCAAATGGCTGAAAATTTGGAACTTGACTTAGTCGAGATTTCACCGAAAGCCGAACCGCCGGTTTGCAGAATAATTGACTATTCAAAGTTTCTTTATCAGCAGAAAAAGAAACAGAAAGAGATTAAAGCCAAGGCGGTAAAAATAGTAGTAAAAGAGATTCGTTTCGGGCCGCAAACCGATGAGCACGACTTTGAGTTTAAACTGCGACATGCAGAAAAATTTCTCAAGGAAGGGGCAAAGGTAAAAGCCTATGTGTTTTTTAAAGGAAGATCAATTCTTTTTAAGGAACAGGGAGAAATTCTCCTGCTCAGGCTTGCCACCGAGCTTGAAGACATCGGCACGGTGGAGCAGTTGCCCAGATTAGAAGGGAAACGAATGACAATGATGATTTCACCTAAAAAGAAATAATACAGTTCTTTGATAACAATTTAAGAAAGTAGGAATATGCCAAAAATGAAGACAAATTCCGGCGCCAAAAAACGTTTCAGGCTCACCGGAACAGGGAAAATTAAAAGGAAACATGCCTACAAAAGCCACATTTTGACTAAAAAAAGTAAAAAACGTAAGCGTAATCTCACAAAATGGACTGTCATCGACAAGACCAATGAGAATAACGTGAAGCTTTTGTTGAACATGAAGTAAAATCCTTTTAATCAATTAAAAAGAGTAATTAACCAGGTTATTGTGCCTTCAAGTTTTTCTGTTTTTACAGAAAACGCCGGTAACCAAAAAATGTAAAAGTATGCCAAGAAGTGTAAACCATGTAGCATCACGTGCCCGAAGAAAAAAAATACTGAAAAGAACAAAAGGTTATTTCGGTGCGCGTAAAAATGTGTGGACCGTCGCTAAGAACACATGGGAAAAGGGGCAGCAGTATGCCTATCGCGACAGGAAAACCAAAAAACGCAATTTCCGTGCTTTGTGGATTCAGCGTATCAACGCAGCAGCCCGTTTGGAAGGGTTGTCCTATTCACAGTTTATGGGATTGCTCAAGAAAAACGATATTGAAATCAACAGGAAGGTATTGGCTGATTTAGCTATGAACCAGCCTGATGCATTCAAAGCAATCGTTGCAAAAGTAAAATAACAGACTGTATTTTTTAGGTGAAATAGATATAAACCCGGGTATCCCCCGGGTTTTTTTATTACATTCCTTTGAGCATTCCACCGTCAACCGTCAGGCTTGCGCCTGTGATATAGGATGCCGCTTCAGACAAAAGAAATGCACCCGCTTTCCCAAACTCCTCAATGGTACCGTAGCGGCGCAGGGGTATTGTAGATTCATTTTGCTGCTTCACTTTTTCAGAAGGCACTCCATGCTTCTCTGCAAGATTTCTGTCTAACGATTTTACACGGTCTGTGTCAATGCGACCGGGAATGAGGTTGTTTACCCGGATATTTTCTGTGGCAAGCTGGTTGGCAAGACTTTTTACCAGACTGGCAACTCCCGAGCGGAAAACATTGGATAGCAGCAGGCTGGTAATCGGTTCTTTTACTGAAAGTGAAGTAATCGTAATGATGGAACCGCCGCCACCCGAACGCATGTGTGGCAAAACTCCGCGGATTAACCGGACTGCACTCATCAGTGTCAGCTCAAACGCCGACTGCCACGCTTCATCAGAAAAATCATCGAAATTTCCTGGTGGAGGACCGCCGGCATTCACCACCAACCCGTCAATACGCTCAAAAGCATTTGCTGTTTCATCAATCCATTTAGTGATTGATACCGGATCGGAAGCGTCAAAAACTGATGCGAGAACGGTTGCTTCCGTCTCTTTTCGCAAACTTTCAGCAGCTGCTTCCACTTCATCCTTCGTGCGACTGGCAATGCAGACTGTGGCTCCGTTCAGGGCAAGTTCTCTGGCAATTCCAAACCCAAGCCCTTTGCTGGAGGCTGCCACCATAAATACTTTTCCTTCAATATTTAATTCCATGATATTACTTTTTTCTATTGCGAAACAATTAAATTTCACCGAAAATACAAAATTATTCTTGTCGGTGGTTTTGTGATAAAGATTAAGAAAATTTACCGCAGAGAGCACAGAGAAGTACAGAGAAAAAAGAGAATACGCTTTTTAAAATGTAACGCTGTCTGTGCATTTAACACGAACTCCGAATTGACCGAAACAGGCAGGTTTGGAGAAAAAAGATTTTTCGCTATACGAAAAATCTTTTGATAGCCTGCAGAAGGCTGATTGGTTCTCACCCTAAACAAAGGCAGGCAAGTTTTAGGAGGGATTATTTGCTCTGTAAGAGCAAAATATTGATAACCCCGGATAAGCCACAGGCGCAATCCGGGGGAAAGAACACTCCACAGGCAGAACCCCGTATGGGGTTCAATATTGTGAAAACTTGTGTTTTATTTTATTGTGTGTATTGAGGTTCATGTGGTTGTATGCGGAGAGTACAGAGGAAAAGCAGAGGTTTTCTACAAGGCAAAATATTTTTTTTCAGATTGACGCAACCCAATTGCATTAAATCATATCTATATAAAAACCTTAAAAATTAACATAAATGAAGAAGTTGATTTTCTTATTCTTTCCTGCATTATTATTATTGTTTTCCTGTAAAAAGGAAGATGTTTTTTCTCAAATTGAGAATACGACAAAAGGGAAAAAATGGACGCTTCAAATTGGTAGTTCTCCTGCGGAAGTCTATAGTCAGCTCATAGAATTAGGAACAGAGAAAAACTTTAGCACAGTAAACATAACCTACAGAAGACCTTTTTCAAACCCCGTTGATATTAAAAATCATCTTGCATTTTATCATGCTATTACCTTGCAAACGAAATCGGGAGTTCTGGAACGTGCTGCTATCGGTTTTGCAGAGGATAAAGTGAGTTCCATTGAAACAGGCGGAGCTTTGCCGGAAGAAACTACCCGATGGCCCGAGGATGTGTCCGATGAAGTTGCAATTTTGATTGACGACTCAATAGAGAAATTGTATGAAAAATTATTATTGATATACCAAATTCCTGTTTATGCTGATTATCAGATTGTTCTGCCGGACAAAACATTGAAAAAACCTTTTGACCCGGACATGGCAAACTACGATGAATGGAGTTTTGATTTTTCAGAGCATATCGGTGGAAATAAATATGGTAACTCTGTTGTAAAATTATTTTTCAAAAACTCCAAACTGATAAGGGTCAGGCATATATACAGAGAAAATGAAACTGTCAATTAAGAATCAAATTCAAAATTTTAAATATTTTACAAACTAATTTTAAGTTATGAAACGAATAATAACAATTGCTTTAGTAGTCTTTTGTGTCAATTTTGCCAATGCGCAATTTGCTGAGAACCACGCCGTTTATTCAACATTTGAAGCGAATCTGGGAAATTATGTCGGGATGGATGCAAATCTGAATTATGTATTAAACCAAAAATACGCTTTCAAAATCGGCTATTCCGGCAATTTAAGAATCGCCAGATCGAAACCGGAAGATTTTACAACCGGTGTTGTTGGAATATTGGTTTTCGGAGTATCAAATCCTTTTGATCAGTTAGAGAATTTACAAGCAACAGTTGGAAGAATTTTCAAATTAAATCCAAGTGGAACCATCAGGGCAAATTTATCCGTTGGCGCCGGCTATACCACTGTTTCGGAACCGGAAAACTGACAAAAAATTAATGATAATGTTGTATCGCTAACCAAAAATTACTCCTGGAATTATGCTAAATATCACGGAATAAGTCTGATTGTCAATCCTAAAATTGAATTTCCAATTACAAAATATTTTGGATTTACAGTTTCACCACAATTACAAACAGGTGAGAGAGGTACTTACTTTGGAATCGGACTTGGAAGAATGCTCGGACTTTTGAGGTAAGAGCAGAATTTTTGAGTTGATATGCAACTTTTCCATTTTGTCATTTTTGAGTGAACCCAGAGTTGTTTTGCGGAAAATATATGTTTCAAAAATTATTGAACCCTTGCCGGAATCAGGTGTTACTGTTTAATATTTTGAATTTATTAAGCAGATGAGATACCTGATTTCACTTTTACTGATAATTTTCCTTGCTTTTTCGTGCAGCCAGACAGAGAAATTTCCACCACTCGTAACCTCGCCGGTTTATGGTATAAATTACGACGATTTTCAACGGGAACTTTCCGCTTTAAATGTAGCAGACAGTGAAAACAGGATAATTTCTGTCGGACTGAAATCGCTGCTTTCTTTCAGGGAATTCTATTTTCGAAAGGATGAACGCTTTGATTTTAAGAAGTTTAAGCAATTGTGGAGCGAGTTCAGGGAAAATGTTGAAACAGTGGGGCTGTCAGAGATAAATTTGCTGTCGTGGTTTTATGCCACCGGTTTTTTGTTTGAACTCACCGGCGAGCCGGGCGTAGCAGAAGAACTGGAACGTGTTTATGCGCTTTATCAGGGAAAAATTCGTCCCGGTCTGCGCGATTCGGTTATCTCTTCCTATGCTATCACTAAAAATATTGATCAAATTTGGGTAAATCTGTTTTTACCTGCAAAAACAGCATATACCCATTCGATGGGTGGCGAAGTGAGCCTGACGATGAAACCGGAACTTAATGAAACCGGCAGAATTCGTTTAGAGTTTGGCATGGAGAAAAAGCGGTTTATTGAAGTGCTTGTTCGCATTCCGTCATGGGCTTCCAATGTTTCGGTTGAGGTGAAAGGAGTGAAATATGTTGCCCGGGCGGGCAGTTATTGCGTGATTGCCAAGAAATGGAAGGAAGGTGATTTGATTGACGTGCAGTTTTCCGCAGAAAATCTTCCGGAATATTACAGTAAACTGTTACCGCAAAACTGATTCATAAAACAGGTTTAAATGTTTCCTTTTGGGAAAAGCATTGGCTTTTCCAATTGAATTAGTAATTTTGATGTTTAATCTTTATTTTATTCATTTTTTTAGTGAATAAAAACTTGAAACTCAATCTTTATGAAACATTTTTACCTGATTTTGATTGCTGCTGCCGTTCTATCCTGCAGCACGAAAACCCAAAAAGAAATTGATATGCCCTATTCAAAAGCAGATTTTGAAAGTGTTGTTGACGGGAAGCCAACTTCACTGTTCACAATGAAAAACGAAAACGGTATGGTGGTTACGCTCACCAACTATGGCGCTAAAATCGTATCAGTTTACGTTCCTGACAGGCTCGGAAATTTTGCCGATGTCATGCTCGGGTTCAACTCCATTGAAAAATACAGGGAGTGGGGCGCCAGTCATGGCGCCGTGGTAGGTCCTTTTGCCAACCGGATTGCCAACGCTCAGTTCACAATCGGCGAGGAGACCTACCAGTTGCCCGTGAACAACGGCGAAGCCTGCCTGCATTCGGGACCGGACAGCTGGTATCGAAAAGTCTGGGATTTTGAACAGAAAGGAAACAGCACAGTTTTCATGCTCGAAAGTCCGGATGGCGAATTTGGTTTTCCCGGGAATAAAAAGGCAAAAGTTACCTATACGCTCACTGATGAAAATGAGTTGAGGATTGACTATGAGGTTTCTACGGACAAATCAACGCATATTAATCTGACCAACCACAGTTATTTTAATCTGCGTGGCGAGGGAAACGGCGACATTTTAAATCACATACTGGTCATCAATGCCGACAAATCCACTCCGGTTATTGACGGGAGCATGATTCCCACAGGAGAAATTGTTGATATCAGAGGTACCGACCTTGATTTTACCACTCCGCACGCCATTGGCGAGCGGATTGACAAAGATAATCCCCAGCTTGTATTTGGGTCAGGCTATGATTTTAACTACGTCTTAAACAAGCAATCCGGTGAGTTGTCGTTTGCGGCAAGCGCTTTTGAACCTGAAAGCGGCCGTTATATGGAGGTGTTCACCACCGAACCGGGGGTTCAGCTCTATAGCGGAAATCATCTGGGCGGAAAGGAAATCGGGAAGAGTGGTAATCCCTATACCGCACGCACCGGCTTTTGTCTGGAAACGCAGCATTTTCCCGACAGCCCCAATCAGCCCGGTTTCCCATCAACGTTGCTGAATGCGGGAGAAGCTTTTCACTCCACAACTGTTTTTAAATTTTCTGTCAGGAAATAGGCTGAAATGCACTCACTGATATTGATTATCAGAGGATTTAATGTTTTCTGAAAATTCAATTAGAAATTACTATGTTAAAGAAAGTTGTAGTTATCACCGGCGCTTCTTCGGGAATCGGAAAAGCGCTTGCTGAAAAATATGCTGCGGAAGGATGGAATTTAGTATTGGCTGCCCGTAGGGAAGAGCTGTTGTCAGAGATGAAGGAAAAACTGCAAAATGTGGAGGTACTTACGGTGAAAACTGATGTTTCCGTTGAAGAAGATTGTAAAAACCTCATGGAAAAAGCTATCGGGAAGTTTGGCAAAATTGATGCGCTAATCAATAATGCCGGCATTTCTATGCGGGCGCTTTTTAATGATGTCAAACTGGATGTTCTGCACAGGTTGATGGATGTTAACTTCTGGGGAACAGTATATTGCACAAAATACGCACTACCATATCTTTTAGAAACAAAAGGCTCGGTTGTGGGGGTGATTTCCGTGGGCGGGCACATCGGGCTTCCCGGGCGCACAGGCTATTCGGCTTCCAAATTTGCAGTACGCGGATTTTTGCAGACCATTCGCGTGGAGAACCTGAAAAACGGACTTCATGTGCTGATTGTTGCACCGGGATTCACTTCTTCCGAAATAAGGAAATCAGCTCTGAATGCACAGGGTGGACCGCAGGGTGAAACTCCGCGGAATGAGAGCGGAATGATGTCAGCTGAGGAGTGCGCAGCCCATATTTATAAAGCCGTCAGAAAGCGGAAAAGAGAGCTGGTACTCACCTTTGTAGAGGGAAAACTGACTGTGTTTTTGGCTAAAATCGTTCCCCGATTCGTGGAGAAAATGTCTTATAAAATGTTTGCCAAGGAGTCCGATTCCCCGTTCAAATAATCATTTAAAAAAGATGGAATAGATCAGGGAAGCCGTTATGATTAAGAGGATTGAGCCGCCGGTTATCCTGTTGATGATTACGCAGACCCTGCGGGTGAACTTGTCTTTGAATCTGTTGATTATTCCCGTGATGGAGAACCACCAGGCAACAGCGCCAAACAGAAACCCGGACATCACAATTGCGGTCTGAACCGGATTATTCAGGCTCAAAACGATTCCTAAAGCAGTGAACAGAGCCATGTATATAAAAATCACTAACGGATTTGCGGCAGTGAGTATAAATGCGGAGAGGAACCGTTTCAGATAACTCCCTTTGCCTGCCGGTGCAGCCACACTGTTTTCTTCCGGTTTTGAAAAGAGAATGACAATGCCGATTACGGCTAATACTAGGGAGACAACTATTTTGAAAAGTACGCCGTACTCTCTGATTATCTGAAAAACAAAAGCAACGCTGAATCCGGCTAAAATTGCATAGAGTGTGTCGGAAAGAACCACTCCCAAACCGGAGAAAAATCCTTCGAGCCTGCTTTTGCTGATGGTTTGCTGTATAACCATGATATTCACAGGACCCACCGGCAGTGAAGCGAGAACCCCGATTAAAATTCCTTGTAAAAACAGACTCACTAACATGGGCGCAAAAGTAAAAAATCTTTTTAAACAATCATTTTTAAAAATTATAATCTCAACGATAAACTATTTTTCCTTTTATCTTTACGATTTACTTTACAATAAAATTAAAATGAGAAAAATAATTTTTATGGCAGTTTCGCTTTTTATCTCATTTGCGGTTACTGCTCAGGATTTTAAAATGAAAGTCTGGCCCGACGGCGCACCCGATCACAACGGAATGGACAAACCCGAGGAGACTTTCAATGTTACCCATGTCCGGAATGTTTCGGAAGCTGAAATGTATGTTTATCTTCCTGAAAAGGAGTTAAATACAGGTGCTGCGGTGGTAATCTGCCCGGGTGGCGGCTATTGGGTTGAAGCGATGGGGCATGAGGGTTATGATATTGCGGAGTGGCTGAAAAAGAGAGGAATAGCAGGTATTGTTCTGAAATATCGGTTACCTTACGGGCATCACGAAATACCATCCGGAGATGTGCGCCGTACTATACGGATTGTCCGGGAAAATGCTTCAAAGTGGGGAATTGATCCCATGAAAATCGGACTTGCAGGCTCTTCCGCAGGCGGACATCTTGCGGCAACTGCCGGAACCCGCTTTGATTATGGAAATCCTGATGGCGCCAGCCCGCTGGAAAAACTCAGTAGCCGCCCCGATTTTATGCTTTTACTTTATCCGGTAATTTCGTTCAGGGAGGAGTTTGGGCATATGGGGTCCAGAACAAATCTCATCGGTGAAGGCAATAAGTGGGAGCTTGTGGAGCGCTATTCCAACGAGCTGCATGTTACCTCCGAAACCCCGCCAACTTTTCTGGTGCTTGCCGATGATGATAAAGTGGTGGTTCCACGAAATTCGATAGCATTTTATATGGCGCTCAAGGAAAATAATGTGCCTGCAGAAATGCATATTTTTGCACAGGGCGGACACGGTTTTGGAATGAGAGAGAATAATATTCCTGCCGACCAGTGGCCCGATCTGTTTTATAAGTGGTTGAGAGCCATTGAGGTTATAAAATGATGCAACTTACTCATCCCCTTCGTACGCTTAAATTTTGCCCGAAATGCGGTTCGCCCGGATTTGAGGTTTCCGGTAGGCGTTCCCTGAAATGCAACGATTGCGGTTTTCACTTTTTTATCAATTCGGCAGCAGCAGTGGCGGCACTGATTGAAGATGCGCAGGGCAGACTTTTGCTCACTCAGCGCGGAGTGGAGCCTGATTATGGAAAGCTGGATTTGCCGGGCGGATTTGCCGATCCCGGCGAAACTGCCGAAGAAGCCTTAAAACGCGAGTTGCGGGAAGAGTTGGGGCTGAAAGTCAAATCGCTGGAGTATTTTTCATCAGCTCCGAATGAATATGTTTTTTCGGAATATAGTGTTTTTACCCTTGATCTTGCCTTCCGGGTTATTCCTGAACCTTATGCGGAACTGAAAGCGATGGACGACATTCTCGGTTTTCGGTTTTATGCCCGCGAAGAGATCGATTTTTCAAAAATTGCCGCACCTTCGATAAGCGGTTTTATTCAACAATTTTTCAGAAGATGAATCAAATTTGTCAGCGCATAAAAAATCTCAGGGTGGAGTTGCTCAAGCGCCATCTCTACGCCTGGTATATTTCAGGAACAGATCCTCATGCTAACGAATACCTGCCCGACCGCTGGCAGACCCGGGCATTTATCTCCGGTTTTACCGGTTCTTCGGGAAATGTTGTCATAAGCCATGAAGAAGCCGGTTTATGGACAGATTCGCGCTATTTTATTCAGGCAGAGGAGCAGCTGAAAGGTACCGGAATCAAACTACACAAACAGGGAATCCCCGGTGCAGTTTCTCCCGAAATGTGGATTGCCCGCAAGCTTCCGCGCGGAAGCAAAGTCGGGCTTGACCCCAATACGGTAACGGTCAGTACTTTCAGAAAGATAAACGATGTTTTGAATAAAGCCGGAATCAGATTAGTTGAAACTCCTGATCTTTTTAATTTTATCTGGGAAAATCGTCCGGAGCTTCCCGATGAGAAGATTTTTGAGCTGAAGCGCACTTTAACCGGATTAACCGGGAAGGAAAAAAGAAATCTTCTCATAGCTAAACTAAAAAGATATAATGCTGATTTCCAGGTAATCACCGCATTGGATGAATTAGCGTGGCTTTTTAACCTGCGCGGCAGCGATATTCCCTACAATCCTGTTTTTTCAGGTTTTGGCGCTGTTGGGGAAAACCACTCTTTTCTGTTTGTAAATCCAGAAAAGTTAACGCCGGATATTAAAGATTCCCTGCAATGGGAAAATATTGTTTTGAAAACCTATGACCAGTTCCCGGAATGGCTTAAAACGGTGAAAGGGCAAAAAGTTTTGATTGACCCAAATTCTGCCGGTTATTCGGTATTTAGCGCTCTTCAGGCTGAAAACAGCATTGTTGAAGACATTTCTCCGGTTGCTTTGCTGAAATCTCAAAAAAACGAGACGGAACTTACCGGTTTTCGCGAAGCCATGAAAAAGGATGGGGTAGCGCTGATTGAGTTTCTCAACTGGCTTCAGGCAAACGTAAAAAATGGTGATGTAACTGAATTTACTGCCGGAAAAAAGCTTGCCGAATTTCGTTCGCGTCAAAAATATTATCGTGGAGAAAGCTTTGCGTCCATTGTCGGTTACCGGGAGCATGGCGCAATTGTGCATTTGAATGTTTCTGAAAATGATGCTTTTGCGTTGAAGTCCGAAGGGATTTTGCTTTTTGATTCCGGTGGACAATATCTGCACGGAACCACCGATATTACGCGCACGATAGCGCTTGGGGAAGTAACTGAAAGGCAAAAGAGCGACTATACGTTGGTATTAAAGGGAATGATTGCCCTGTCAGGGGCGAAGTTCCCCGAAGGAACCAAAGGCTGCAATCTCGATATTCTTGCGCGCAAAGCGCTTTGGGAACAGGGGCTGAATTATGGGCACGGGACCGGACACGGAGTCGGTCATTTTCTCAATGTGCACGAAGGACCTGTCTCTGTCAGGCAGGAACTGCGTGAAATTCCCCTTTTGCCCGGAATGGTTTTGTCGAATGAACCCGGAATTTACCGTGAAGGAGAATATGGTATTCGCATCGAAAATTTGTTGGTTTGCGTGGAAAAGGAGACCACCGGGTTTGGAAAGTTTCTGGGGTTTGAAACGCTTACTTTGTGTCCGATTGATACGAAACTGGTTGATTTTGAGCTGTTGTCAGAAGATGAGCGCATCTGGCTTAACCGCTATCACAAACAGGTTCGGGAAGTGTTGAAATCTTTGGTGTCAGCCGACTTGCAGGACTTTTTAGAAGAGTTGACAAGGGAAATCTGAAAACTCCGATAAATTTTTGAAGATTAGTGATTTGGAAGAAATCCGAAAAATAATTCATATTGACATGGATGCCTTTTATGCTTCCGTAGAGCAGTTGGACAATCCGTCATTGAAAGGAAAGCCCGTTGCTGTTGGCGGCTCGCGCGAGAGGGGAGTGGTGGCTGCCGCAAGCTATGAAGCCAGGAGGTTTGGCGTCCATTCGGCAATGCCTTCAAAATTGGCTAAGCGAAAATGCCCGGATTTGATATTTGTCAGACCCCGCTTTTCCCGCTACAAGGAGATTTCAAACCAGATTGCCGCAATTTTTTATGAATATACTGACTTAGTGGAGCCGCTTTCGTTAGACGAAGCCTATTTAGACGTAACTTATGCCAAAAAAGGGAAACCGTCAGCTACACTTATTGCAATAGAGATAAGAAAACGAATTTTTGAAGAGACTAAACTTACCGCATCTGCCGGAATTTCCTACAATAAATTTCTGGCAAAAATGGCTTCAGACATAAATAAACCGGATGGTTATTTCGTAATTACTCCCGATAAAGCGCAGGAATTTATTGACAATCTTGAAGTGCGGAAGTTTTTCGGAATCGGTAAGGTTACAGCTGAAAAGCTTAATAAAATGGGAGTTTGGCTTGGGCGCGATTTGAAGAAAATTGAACGCTATGAGCTGGTCAGGCTTTTTGGGAAATCGGGAAATTACTACTATGAGATTTGTCGCGGAATAGATGACCGGGCAGTTGAGCCGGCACGGGAACGAAAATCGGTTGGTGCGGAGCAAACCTTTTCAACCGACCTCTTTCTGCACAGCGAAATGAAGACCGAGCTGCTTGAAATTGCCGATATTGTGTGGGAACGCTATGAGCGTTCAAAAGCAAAAGCCAAAACGCTGACACTCAAATATAAATACAGCGATTTTCAGCAGCATACCCGAAGTAAAACAGTAGCCGGGTACTTTTTTTCAAAAAAGGATATGATTGAAGAATCTTTGGCTCTGCTGAATGCCGAAACTTTCACAAAAGGGGTACGGCTATTAGGTCTCACTTTTTCCAATTTTCAGCAGGAAGTGAAACAGACAGTGGTGCAACTGACGATTGATTTTTAAGTGGTTCTGTTTAAATTATGATTATATTTACAAAGCTTTGCACAGGTTTATTGAAGTTGTAAGTGATTTGTTGAAAGTATTGAAAACAAATAAGATATGAAAAAACTAAAACGTTTTGTTTTATTGCTGCTGTTAGTTTTGGCGGCGGCATATTTCATGGGACCCAAACCGCCAAAGCCGGAACTCAATTTAGATTTGCCTTCATTGCCGGCAGGAATTAACACGCTTGAGTCGTATATCGGCAGCCGGGAAGCAGATTTTCAGGTCAGACCGGATAACGAAACGCAGATTTTCTGGGCAAACGATTCCGTTAAGGAGCGAACCGACTTCTGCCTGCTCTATCTGCACGGATTTTCTGCATCGTGGTATGAAGGTTATCCGGCACATGTTGAATTTGCCCGCCATTTTGGAATGAATCTCTACATTCCGCGTCTGGCTTCGCATGGATTGGAAACCGAAGATGCGCTGATTGACATGACGCCCGACAATTTGTGGGAGTCGGCAAAGGAAGCGCTGATGATTGCGCGTAATCTCGGTAAACATGTTGTTGTAATGGGCACTTCCACCGGCGGAACACTCGGACTGCAACTTGCAGCCGATTTTCCTGAATATGTGGATGCGCTGATACTCTATTCGCCAAACATCAGAATTAACAACAACGCCGCATTTTTACTCTCAAAACCGTGGGGATTGCAGATTGGCAGAAAGGTTACGGGTGGAAACTACCGCATCACAAATTCCGATTTCGACTCAAAAGAGTGTCAGTACTGGTATTGCAAATACCGCATGGAAGCTGTGGTTTATCTGCAGCAGCTTGTGGATGCAACCATGAAAAAAGAGACATATGAACGGGTGACTGCTCCGGTGCTTTTGGGATATTATTACAAGGATAAAAATCATCAGGATGAAACCGTGAAAGTTGCACCGATGCTGAAAATGTTTGATCAGTTAGGTACTTCCGGGGAGCAAAAAGTGAAAGTGGCTTTCCCCGAAGCCGGCGACCATGTGATTGGCTGTGAGCTTCATTCCGGTTCGGTGGATGAAGTGATCTCAGAAACCATAAAATTCGCAGAAAAAACTATTGGATTGAAACCGGTCAGCTGATTTTTGAAGCCGCCGCTTCATCCAGAAACCAGATAAGTTCCCCGTGCGTGGGGTCGATATAGTTTGCAGGGAGTTTCTTTGCCGCTTCTTCATTATTCATAATTTCCGAAATTCGCAAAGCTTTGTTTTCTCCTGTTATCAGAAAAAAGACCCGGTTTGCATTATTCAGCACTTTCCCGGTGAGCGTAATCCGCTTTTGACCGGTTTGCGGATGCTCTGCAACCGCCGTAATGTGTGAATCATCAAGAAGATTCATCCTATCGGGAAAAATGGAAGCCGTGTGCCCGTCATCGCCCAATCCCAACAGAATCAGGTCAAATACAGGAAAGCCATTTCGGCTCAGCAGGTTTTTTGAAATTTCACCTGCGTAGCGCTCAGCTTCTTCCTGTGGAAAGTTTTCCCCTTTTATCCGGTGAATATTTTTGGAAGGAACGGGAATCTGTGTAAACAACAGGTCGTTAGCCATTTTAAAATTGCTTTCGTCACTGACCGGTGACACGCAGCGCTCGTCGCCCCACCAGAAATGTATCCGCTCCCATGGGATTTTATCTTTATAATCTTCTGCCAGTATTTTAAACAGTTTTTTGGGTGTATTTCCGCCGGAAAGCGCTAAGTGAAATTGCTGCTGCAAGGAGCTTTGCACTATTTTATCAATTTCTCCGGCAACTGCCCTGCTCAGTTTTTTAAGTTCCGGATAAATCTTTACTTCGATTGAAACTGCCATGATTTCAGAATTTAATGGCTAAATATATGAATTTTTTAAAGAGACGCGAAACCGGGCAAATCGTAAAAATCTCAAAGTTCGTAGCATTTCTCATCGTCAGTGAGACTTTTACAGGGGTAGTGCCATTCTCCTTTTTGAATCAGCCTGTGCGAATTTTCCGGTCCCCACGTTCCGGCAGGATAGCCGTAAACGGGTATTCGCGCATCATTTTCCCAGGCATCCATAACGGGCTGCACAAACTTCCAGGCTTCCTCAACGGCATCTCTGCGCGAATAGAGCGTGGCATCGCCTAACATGCAATCTAACAGCAACCGCTCATAAGCCGACGGCAAATGTACATTGGCAAGGTCAGCATAGTGAAAATCCATATTCACCGTTTGCGTATGAAATCCTGCGCCGGGAGTTTTCATTCTGAATTGAAGTAAAATTCCTTCATTGGGCTGAATGCGGATAATCAACCGGTTGTTTTCCGAGCCGGAAATACCGGAATGGTTGAAAAGGTGGTGCGGGACCTGCTTGAAATGAATTACTATTTCGGTTACTTTTGCCGGCAGTTTTTTGCCGGTACGAATATAAAACGGAATTCCCGCCCAGCGCCAGTTGTCGATGAAAAATCGCATGGCAACAAAGGTTTCCGTTCGTGAATCGGGATTTACACCGGGTTCTTCGCGGTATCCTTTCACGCGCTCTCCCTGAATTACTGACGAAACATACTGACCTCTCACCACCGACCTGGCTACTTCTTCGCCGGTAATCGGGCGGATAGACTGAAAAACCTTCACAATTTCATTTCGGATAGCGTCTGCTTCAATCACAACGGGTGGTTCCATGGCAACAAAACCCACGAGCTGAAGCAGATGGTTCTGAAGCATATCGCGCATTGCGCCCGCATGCTCATAGTAACCGCTGCGCCCTTCCACGCCAATCTCCTCGGCAGATGTTACCTCAATGCGCTCAATAAAATTTCTGTTCCACAGCGGTTCGAAAATGCCGTTGGCGAATCGGGTAACAAGCAGATTCTGAACGCTCTCTTTCCCCAGATAATGGTCAATCCGGTATATCTGATTTTCATCAAAAGAGAGCAGCAGGTTTTTGTTAAGCGATTGTGCCGATTGTAGGTCGGTCCCGAACGGCTTTTCCACAACCAATCTTCTGAAATGGTTCTCAGACTGTTGTAGTCCCTGTTTTTCAAGGTTTTGGGAAATAACTTCGTAAACTAATGGTGGCGTTGATAGGTAAAAAATATAATTGGGTGGAATATTTCTCTCCCTGCCAAGGTTTTCAAGTCGCGTTGCCAGTTTTTTGAAATCAGTGGATTCTGTCGGTGAAGCCGGCTCATAATGAAGAAGTTGCATAAATTCATCAACTTCATTTCCGTCAACCAAAAATTCACCTGCTCTTTTTCTGAAATCTTCATCGGAAAGTGGCGTTCGCGAAGCGCCCAACACCGCAAAATTTTTCGGCAGCAATTTTCTTTTGAACAGGGAAAACAGAGCGGGCACTAACTTGCGCCGGGTTAAATCGCCCGATGCTCCAAAAATGACAAGAATATGATCTTCCGGTTTCTTCATACTTAAAATTTATTTTCTTCAACACAATAGACAATCACATTGTTCTGAAAAAACCGGTAGTGAAATGCTAAATTTGTTGAAGGATTTTTTTTGCATAAAATCCCGCTGAACCTGCCTCCTTTTGGATTGAGTTCAAAGGGATGAATAACAATGTGTTTTTTAAATTCAATCTCCGGAACATCGGAGAACTTGAAAGCAGCTTCTTTGGCACTCCAGTATAAAACCTGCAAAAGGGAAGGTTCGGTTGAGTTTTTGATATGGTTCATTTCCTCTTCGGAAAGAAATCTTGTGGCTGCTCTTTCGGTATTTCGGTTTGTTTTTTCCACATCTGCACCGATGTTTTTTTCAGAAAGCAACACTATTGCCATATCTGCGGAATGGGAGATGCTGATATTTAACGGGTTGTCTTTTAGTAAAGGCTTTCCGAATGGAGTGTATCCGATTTCAATTTTTTTGCCTAACAATGTTTCAATGAGCAAACGCACTGTGATATACTCTTTTCTCCGGATTTCGTTTTTCAGCGCTTGAAACTCATTTTTTTCCGTTTCCGAAAAATGAAATTTTTCGGTCAGGCAATCAGCCGGTTCTGTTAACATGCGAATTCCAAGCATTCCGGCTTCGGTCTCAAAAACGGTGCACTCCTGAATTATCTCCATGTTGCTGTTTCAATAAGATGGATGACATCCTGTTCCAAAAAGTCGATTACCGGTTTCAGTGAATCGATATCGGGTGTTGCCCGGATATAGAGCGCACCACGCAAAAAGTGCTGCAAACTGTCGGTCAGAAAAAACTGCATGGGTGAAGCGGCGTTGCCCTTTATCTGATAAACCGTTCCAAAAACCTTCTCTTCCGGATTAACATAAATTCGCTCCTCAATCGCATCCGCTTTGATGGAGTGCTTGTAAGCCAGCTCGCGCGCCTCCTCCATCAGCTCCGAAAGCAGCATTCGCGGTGGTTTCGCATTAGTTTCGAGATTGTAGTAGGAGATGTGAATTTCCGCTTTGTTCTCAGGTGCCTCAAGATTAATCCAAAGGGGCTGTCCAGGATTTTCCCTGTCGGGAGAAACCTTCACATAGCCGGGGATTTCAAACCGGTAGGGAAAATTATTTTGCAGGGCGTGATAAGCCTTTTCTGGAAAATCAATTCGGTAAAATCCGCGCGGACGAGGCGAAAACTTCTCCCTGCAACCGCTAAACAGCATGAGCAAAACCACGATAATCAGCCGGCAATCCCTATTAAACTTTTGCTTTTTCACAATGCAAAAATAAGGCTTTGTGACGAATAAACGGGGTTGCTTGTATCGCATTTCACTTTGAAGCAAATTTTTAGATTCACAAATCAACCATTTCCCTCAATCACGATTTTTGCAGATTGATATCTTCAATGGAAACAATTTTTTTGGAAATTGCGTAGATGGTCAAACCCGATTCACTACGGATTCCGGTTTTTGCAGTAATGTTTTTCCGGTGCGTAATTACGGTGTGAATGCTGATATTCAGTGATTCCGCAATTTCCTTGTTGGAAAGTCCGTGAACCAGACTGGTGAGCACTTCGGTCTCTCTTTCCGTCAGATTGTCATCATAGGCGGTGTTTTTCTGTTCGGTGTTGTTTCCTGCTTTTTGCAGTTTGGAAAGAACATGGTCAACCGAATCGAATATGGTGAATGAAGAGTCTAAAAGGGAGAGCAGATTGGTGTCAATAACTCCAAGATTGATTCCGATTACTGACAAATCGGAGTAATTGCGGCGGATTTTTCGTAGCTCCTTCTCCCGGTTCACCAATTGCATCGGATTGGTGACAAGAATATCAACTTCTCTGGAATGCAGTATATGTTCCAAATCGTCAAGTGAGTGAACCTTACAGATTATGCAGTCCATATCCGATTGAGACAAAATATTATGCAATCCTTCATAAATGATATCCGAATACACCATTATTGCTATATGTAGTCTATTTTTGTTCATGTTTTTTTTCTGTGCTATATCCAAAGGGTATTAAAATCGTTTCTTCAATTAATGAGTGGATATACAGATCATACTCCAGTTCATAAAGTGCAAAAATTAATTTGCGCCGGAGATTCAGGTCATTGTCAATGATCACATATTTTAGTAACAGATTTTTGATGTCCTTGAGTTTTAATTCAATATCAGTATGATGTTCTCTGTATTCCATAGCCGAATATACCTCGCTCTTGTTTTTGCTTTCACTGCTGACAAGTTTCTCGAAATAGGGAAAAGCTATATTGTCTTCATAGTCAAGATGCTCTATGACTTCATTGAAGTATTCGTTGAAAAACTTATCCAGAAGTTCCAGCTCCTTGCAAGGATGCTTTTCCTGCAGCTGCCTGATATATTCACTGATTTGAGGATACTTGTCCTGCCGATAGTAGTCATGGCTTCTTCTCAGGAATTCCACAACAATCAGCACATCCTCCTTTGACACGATGGGATTCTCTTTTGGACGAAAACCGTTGTAAAGATTTGACATGGAAACAAAAAGCTTTTCGCTGATTCCTTTTTCCTTGCACAATTGGGCAACAGATAAATCGCCAACCTTGAAATCAAAGTCAAAGTGCTGCATCATAAGCAGCAGCGATGGATTGTCTTCGATAAGGTCGAACATCCTCATCCCGGGCTTAACGTATATCGGAGAAATGTGTAGCATAAAAAATTATTTTAAGATACAAAGATAATTAATTTATTTAGAACAATTCTAATTAAAAAAGTTCTATATTTGTAAAAAATCTGAAGGATGATTAATATAATCAGAATAACTTTTTTAATGTTGGCGAATGCCATTATATTGGTTCATTCCTTCATTCCCCATTATGATACCGCAAACGGAGTGCACTGCTGCACTGCAGAGCACCATTTTCAGACAGAGGGCACACACGACTTTCATCTGAGCGGCATATTGTTTCCGCCGGAAACAACAGAGAATCACGGGGGAATAAGTTTTGATTATTGTTTGTTAGATAGAATTTACGTACGTTTTGACAATAATAATCACCTGCTGCAATCGTCAGATTCAGAAATTGTTGCATTGCTTGCATCTCTTTTTATCTGTTCGGATAACAGCTCGTTGTCACTGTCTGTTTCTGAAATTTTTTCCCCACTTCCCAAACCATACACAGAAAATTCTTTTACAAGTGAATTTGTCAGTTCATTCGGACTGAGAGCTCCTCCTTTTTGCTGATTGTATCTGTTTTTTACCACATTGTTAAGTGTTTATATTTATTGTAAACATCTGACGAAATTTTAATTTGCTAAAAAACAGGAAAGCCTTTTTATAATCATCTGATTCAATATTTAAAGCACTTTTTTAAAACGAGTGGAATGAAAGCTGGGATTCTATGCGGGCTTTCTGAAAAAAATTCAAATGATATTTTAAAAAAAAACATACACAAAAAATGAAAGTTTTATATTTAATTTCAACACTTTTTATCGCAGTTTCGCTGATGTCGTGTTCGCATCATCACGCTTCGGAGCACGATCATGACCATGACCATGACCACGATCACGAGGATGTTCTTCAGCTGACTGTTTACGGAGATGAGCTTGAGCTTTTCATTGAAGCTGCTCCCTTTGCGGTTGGTGAAGAGAGCGAAGTTTTGGCGCATTTTACCAGATTAAATGATTTTAAGCCGCTTGCCGATGGCAGGGTCAGTGCAACTCTTACAGTTGATGCTTCAAACAGTCCGCAAACGGTTGAAGGGGTGATTGAAGATGGAATCTGGAAGTTTGATATCACGCCGGCAGCAACTGGCAGTGGAAAACTGATTTTCGATATTCAAACATCCGGAGGAGTCTCGCGGCTGATTTTCGAAAACATTGAAATTTTTGAAGATGAGCATGATGCCCAACATGCCGCCCATGAAGCACATGTTTCGGAAAGTAATGCTGTTGCTTTTTCCAAAGAGCAAAGCTGGAAAATTGATTTTGCCACGGAGAAGATTCAGCGGGCGCCGTTCAGCAAAGTACTAAGAACCACTGCGCAGATTCAGCCTGCACAGATTGACGAAAAAGTGGTTGTGGCAAAAGCCGCCGGTGCAGTTTTGATCCCGGGAAACGATGTTGTTGAAGGAAAGGCGGTTAGGGTAGGGCAAGTGCTCTTTTCAATCGACAGTAGGGAATTTGCCGATAATAACCTGAATGTGAAATACAGCGAAGCGCTTTCTGAATATAACCGGGCAAAAGCGGATTACGACCGCAAAAAAGAGCTTTTTAAAGATTTGATTGTGTCAGAAAGAGAATTGCTTGATGCAGAAACAGCTTTTAAAAATGCAGAAGTTGTTTACAATAATTTAAGTCGTAATTTTTCTTCCGGAAGTCAGTCAGTTGTTTCACCGACAGACGGATTTATAAAGCAGCTTTTGGTTCGCAACGGAGAATTTGCCGAAACGGGGCAACCGGTTCTGGTGGTTGCAAAAAACACCGATTTGCTGGTAAAAGCCGATTTGCAGCCAAAATATCATCATGTTCTTTCCACAATTTCATCTGCCAATCTAAAGGCGATGAGTAGTGAAATAACCTACTCATTAGAAGAGCTGGACGGGAAATTGGTCTCTTACGGAAAGAGTACGGATTTGTCCAATCCGCTGATTCCGGTAGTTTTTCAGGTTAAAAACCGCATTGGACTGCTGCCCGGCAGTTTTGTGGAGATGTATATTAAATTTCACTCCGGTGAGAATGAAATTTCTGTTCCAAACAGTGCCATTGTGGAGGAGATGGGGGCATTTTTTGTTTTTGTGCAGATCACTCCCGAGTTGTTTGAAAAACGTCCGGTCCAGAAGGGCGCTACCGATGGTTTTCGCACTTTGATTTCGGAAGGAGTTTCTGAAAATGAGCGGATTGTTACCAAAGGAGCCATTTTAGTTAAACTTGCACAGGCGGCAGGCGCGCTTGACGCTCACTCCGGGCACGTGCACTAAAATCCTGAAAAATGATTAACAGATTAATAAAATTTTCTCTTAATAACCGGCTGTTCATACTGTTAGGCGCTGTTTTGCTTATTGTCGGCGGAATATACACATCCCGGATTATGGATATTGACGTATTCCCCGACCTTACGGCGCCAACGGTTGTGGTTATGACCGATGCCCACGGCATGGCAGCCGAAGAGGTGGAGCGTCTGGTTACTTTTCCCATTGAAACTGCCGTAAACGGCGCTTCTCAGGTGCGTCGTGTTCGCTCGGCATCAATGTACGGCTTCTCATTTGTCTGGGTTGAATTTGACTGGGGGGCAGATATTTTTAAGGCGCGGCAAATCGTGAGTGAAAAAATGGTAACGCTTGCCAACTCACTGCCTGAGCATGTTACGCCTGTTCTTGCGCCGCAGTCGAGTATCATGGGTGAGATTCTTTTCATCGGACTTCAGGCTGACTCCACCCCAATGATGGAGCTCCGTACGCTGGCTGAGTGGGTGGTAAAACCTGCAATTTTGGCTACCGGCGGCGTGTCGCAGGTAACCATCATCGGCGGCGATTTCAAGCAGTATCAGATTCTTGCCGACCCGCAGAAAATGGGAGCTTACGGAGTAACCATGAAAGAACTTGAGGATGTTGGCAGAACTTTGAGTGACAATTCAACGGGAGGTGTCGTGCGCGAATTTGGAAACGAATTTGCCCTGCGTGGAATGGCGCGTACAAACAGTCCCGAAGAGCTGGGAAATACTTATGTTAAAACAGTAAATGGTATGCCCGTGGTGGTTTCGGATGTGGCAGAAGTGGTTATCGGAAGCGCCGTAAAAATGGGTTACGCTTCTCAAAATGCGTCACCATCAGTGATTTTGTCGGTCTCCAAGCAGCCAAACATCAACACGCTGAAGGTAACCGAGAATATCGAAAAGAACTTAGATGATATTGTTAAATCTTTGCCGCCAGATATCAGGATGGATACCAAAATTTTTCGTCAGGCAGATTTCATTCAGGCTTCCGTAAACAATGTCGGGCGCGCACTTGTGGAAGGTGCGGTTTTCGTAGTCGTCATTCTGTTTTTGTTTCTGGCAAGCCTGCGCACCACGGTAATTTCTGTTTTTGCAATTCCGCTTTCATTGTTAGGAACAGTCATTGTGCTTCATCTTTTGGGATTGAACATCAACACCATGACCCTTGGCGGAATGGCGATTGCCATCGGTTCTTTGGTGGATGATGCGATTATTGATGTGGAGAACGTTTATAAGCGATTGCGTCAGAACCATTTAAAGCCGAAGGAAGAGCGGCGCTCAGT
>LSQX01226838.1_pt1 | contig 24155 bp, 17 predicted proteins | sample 654561 | NCBI WGS metagenome assembly LSQX01 (sample SAMN04489861, study PRJNA283612) | anaerobic digester metagenome | isolation source: 4 biogas reactors fed with cattle manure at either 37C or 55C with and... | place: Denmark: Kongens Lyngby | collected 2014
AGATGTGTATAAGAGACAGGTATGATATTATAAAATTGCTTAATTTTGTAAGCTATTTGAGGATTGGGTTGGACGCCTCAATGGTGAGGCAGCGGACTGTAAATCCGCCGCGGGTACGCATGGCAGGTTCAATCCCTGCCCAACCCACAGAAGACATTGTGATTTGCGGGAGTAGCTCAGTTGGTAGAGCATCAGCCTTCCACGCTGAGGGTCGCGAGTTCGAACCTCNNTAGCTCAGATGGTAGAGCACTTCCTTGGTAAGGAAGAGGTCACCGGTTCAATCCCGGTCATCAGCTCGAATGTTATACACGGGTGTAGCTCAATTGGCAGAGTGGCGGTCTCCAAAACCGTAGGCTGTGGGTTCGACTCCTACCACCCGTGCATTTTTTATTATTATTGATAAAAATAAATGATAGCGAAAATAAAAGAATTCGTTGGCGATGTTTCAAAAGAAATGAAAAAAGTTTCTTGGCCCACACGCGCCCAATTAAAAGAGTCCACCACCATTGTTGTGGTTACTACTTTAATCTTTACTGCTTTTATCTATCTAATTGATTGGGTTATGAATCTTGCGATTGGCTTCGTGTTTTAATGTTTGCTGATGACAACATATTGCAAGAGCCAGTTGAATATAAATGGTATGCTCTAAGAACTTTTACCGGACACGAACAAAAAGTAAAGCTTTTTATCGAAGCTGAAATAAAAAGACTTGAGCTTCAAGATAAAATCCAAGAAATTATTATACCACAAGAGACCGTTTTTGAAGTAAGACAAGGCAAAAGAAGAACAAGAGTTAAGAACTTTTTACCGGGCTATATAATAGTCAAATTAGTTTTAGATAAAAAAATAAAAGATATTATTGCCAATATACCGTCGGTTGTAAGTTTTGTCGGAACAAAGACTGAGCCAGTTCCTCTTCAGCAACACGAAATAGAAAAAATTATAGGCAGGGTAGAGGAAAGAAAGAGCATAGAGACAATAGAGACCAGCTTTTCAATTGGGGATCCGGTGAAAATAATTGACGGACCTTTCAATAGCTTTAATGGAACAGTAAAAGAAATTAATAATGAAAAGCAAAAGCTGAAAGTGGAAGTAGGTATTCTCGGTAGAAAAACCCCTGTTGAGTTAGATTTTAGTCAAGTGGAAATAGAAAATCACTAATATTATTAAATTAATTTATAAATTTATAAAATGGCAAAGAAAATATTAGGTCAGTTTAAAATGCAGCTAAACGCCGGGGAGGCGACTATGTCCCCGCCAGTAGGTCCCGCTTTTGGGCAGCGCAGTTTAAACGGTATGGAGTTTGTTAAGCAATTCAACGCAAGAACAGCTAAGCAAAAAGGAACTATCGTTCCAGTTCTCGTTACTTTTTATAGCGATAAAAGTTTTACTTTCGAGGTAAAATCTCCCCCTGCAGCTGTGCTTCTTGCTAAAGCAGCTGGCATACCAAAAGGTTCGGCTGAACCGCATAAAACAAAGGTTGGCAAAGTTACAGTGAAGCATTGCGAAGAAATTGCTAAAATCAAAATGCAAGATCTTAATTGCGACAGTATGGACAGCGCCATAGAAATGATTAAAGGAACTGCTCGCAGTATGGGTGTTTTAGTTGAATAAAACTATTTCATCTCTTTTTTATTTCAAGACAGAGCGTCTTAATTCAAAAATTCTATAAATAAAATATATAAATGCTATGAAAAAGCGTGGTAAAAGATATAATTCGTTAATCAAAAACTATAATCAAAAGCAACTATTTTCTTATCAAGATGCTGTTGCTATAGTGAAGAAAAACGCAAAAGCAAAATTTGACGAATCCTTCGATATAGCTATGAAACTTGGGGTGGACCCAAGAAAAGCAGATCAACTTGTCCGTGGAACTGTCAGTTTGCCACACGGAATTGGGAAAAAAGTCAGAGTCCTTGTGCTTGCAAAAGAAGCTAAAGAAAAAGAAGCACTCGATGCAGGCGCCGATTACGCTGGATTAGAAGATTATTTGGAGAAAATAAAGTCTGGCTGGACTGATGTAGATGTTATTATTTCTACTCCAGACGTTATGGGAGAGGTAGGAAAGCTTGGGAAAATCTTAGGTCCCCGTGGCTTGATGCCAAATCCAAAAAGCGGCACCGTAACTTTTGACGTTGCCAAAGCAGTCCAAGAAGTAAAAGCTGGAAAAATTGAATACAGAGTAGATAAAACGGGGAATATCCATGCATCGGTTGGAAAATGCTCTTTCCCAGAAGATAAATTAGCTGAAAATATAAGTGTTTTTTTTAGCAGCATTATGAAAGCAAAGCCGCAGACTGCAAAAGGCAAATACGTTAAAAGCGTTAATTTTAGCTCTACAATGGGTCCCGGTGTTTCTGTAAACGAGCTTTCTTTTCAAGCAAAAGATTAGTAAAATTGATTACGCACTCTTCTTTGTGATATTGCTTCTATATCGAAAGATATTATATCATAAAAGAATTATAATATATTGTAAGGTAATATGATTACAAAAGACAAAAAGAAGGAAATTGTCGCTAAGCTTGTCGAAAAGTTTAAGGACGCAGACGCTTTCTACTTTATTGATTTCCAAAAAATGACTGTAAAAGAAATCTCGCAATTCAGAAGATCTTTAAGAGCTTCCGAATCAGATATCTATGTTGCAAAAAATACTTTAATTGATTTAGCACTCAAAGAAATTGGAAAATCCGATAAAATTCAAAGCGAAATCCTAAAAGGACAAACTGCTGTAATCTTTGCAAGCAAGGAAGTTCTTGCGCCTGCAAAGCTAATAAAAGAACAATTTGATAAGTTAGCAAAACCGATATTTAAAGCTGCGTCAATAGAAGGTGAATATTTTGATAGCACTATGCTAAAACAGCTTGCCTCTTTACCGAGCAAAGCAGAGAATATTGCTTCTATCCTTGGCAGCTTAGACGCTCCAATATCTGGAATTATCGGTTCAATTAACGCAGTAATGCGCGATTTAGCTTCGCTTATCGAAGAGGTTGCAAAACAAAAAGCAGCTTAATTATTAAAATTTTTTTATCAAGGAGAAAAAATGTCAGCTATAGTTGAAGAATTAGTTGAGAAAATATCTGGTTTAACCCTTCTCGAAGCATCAGAATTGAAGAAGGCATTAGAAGATAAATTTGGTGTAAGTGCAGCCGCGCCAATGATGGTCGCAGGGGCAGCAGCACCAGCCGCAGCAGAAGCAAAAGAAGAAGAAAAAACTGAATTTGATGTCGAATTAACTTCATTCGGCGAAAAAAAGCTTAATGTAATTAAAGTTATTCGTGAGCTTACTGGATTAGGCTTGAAAGAAGCAAAAGATTTAGTGGAAGGCGCTCCGAAGATCGTAAAAGAGCAATGCTCCAAGCAAGAAGCAGAAGAAATGAAAAAGAAAATTGAAGAGCAAGGAGCTAAAGTTACATTAAAGTAATTTGCTTGCACTTTTAACTCTTATTCTTTTTGCTTTATTGAATCGCACAATCAATTTGAATATTTAATTTAATCGAATAAGAGTTAAAAATTCAAAATGAATCATATTTTTTTACCAAAAAACTTCAGGAATTAGAATATTAAGTATTTGGTAATTTCAATGAACAATATAACTAGGATTTTTTGTTGAAAGTTATAACGCAAGGGATAACTGTGCAAAAAATCCTATTTTATTATTTAATTCGCATAAATTATTGATATATATAAGGAGGTCAAGTGGACAATAACAATATCAATGGTGAAAAGTTTTTAGAATCGACAGAGGACTTAGTAAGGTTAAGAAAGCGAATAGATTTTTCTCAGGTGAAAGAAAAAAACGAGTATCCTGATTTGCTTAACATTCAATTAGACGCTTATGAGGATTTTTTGCAAGAAGACGTTTTGCCAGCCCACCGCACAAACAAAGGATTACAGCTTGCTTTTAAAAATAATTTCCCTATAGAAGATGCGTCTTCAATTTACCAACTTGAGTTCTTAGACTACTCATTAGAAAAGCAGAAGTATACTGAAACTGAGTGCAGAGAACGCGGACTAACTTATTCAAAACCACTCAAAGCCCGACTCCTCCTATCAAGCAAAGCTGATAAAGATTCAGAAGATTATCAAGACTCCGATGAACAGATAGTTTATCTTGGAAATATTCCTATTATGACCCCACGCGGCACTTTTATAATAAATGGAGCTGAACGCGTGATTGTTACTCAGCTGCACCGCTCTCCTGGGGTTTTCTTCGATGATACTATGCACCCAAACGGGACAAGGATCTACACCGCAAGAATAATACCTTTCCGCGGCTCCTGGGTTGAGTTCATTACCGATATTCACGATGTGATACATGCTTATATTGATAGAAAGAAAAAATTCCCTGTTACCACTCTTTTAAGAGCATTAGGGTTTTCTTCAGATGAACAAATAATGAATCTTTTTGAGTTGTCGGAAGAAATTGCCCCGAGCGAGCTAAGCGAAGAGCTTCTTGGAAGAAGAATCGCCTCTGATATCGTAAATCTTGAAACGGGTGAAATTATAATCACACGCGATATGATAGTTACAGAAGAAATTCTTCAATTACTTCAAGAAGCAGAAACTTCACAGCTCAAACTCTTTAAATATAAAGACCCAACTGACGAGCCGCTTATAGCTAAAACATTAACAAAAGATTTAACGCGAAATCGTGAAGATGCTCTTGAAGCTATATACAAGCAGTTGCGTTCAACCGAGGCACCAGACCTTGAAACTGCGGAGGCGCTAATAGAAAAATTATTCTTTAATTCAAAAAGATATGACCTTGGGATTGTTGGCAGATTCAGGATTAATCAAAAATTAGGACTAAACATAGGAGAAGAAACAACAACCTTAACAATAGAGGATTTTGTTGCAATTCTTAAGCATTTAATAAAACTGCACGAAACAAAGCAGTCCGGAGACGATATTGACCATTTGGGAAATAGAAGAGTTCGCACTGTGGGAGAGCAATTAACCACTCAATTTAATGTAGGTTTAGCTCGTATGGCGAGAACAATTCGAGAAAAGCTTGGCATACACGAACACGAAAAATATAGACCCAGCGACCTTGTGAACGCAAGAACCATCACCTCGGTAGTAAATCAATTCTTTGGGACTAATCAGCTTTCACAATTTATGGACCAAACAAATCCACTTGCCGAGCTGACTCATAAAAGAAGAACTTCTGCCTTGGGTCCCGGCGGTTTGACTCGCGAAAGAGCTGGATTTGAAGTAAGGGACGTTCACTACACTCACTATGGACGCTTGTGCCCGATTGAAACGCCAGAAGGTCCCAATATCGGTTTGATTTCATCGCTTGCAATCCATGCTCGAATTAACGAGCTCGGCTTTATAGAAACTCCATACAGAAGAGTTGTCGATGGCTATATGACTGATGAAGTCGTATTTTTAACCGCTGAAAAAGAAGATGCTTATAATATCATTCCCGCTTCGACAGACATAGACGAAGACGGAAAAATTCTTGGCGAGCGGGTCAAAGCAAGAAGCATGGGTGATTTCCCAGTCCTTACTCCCCAAGAAATTCAATTTATGGACGTATCCACGGACCAAATTACAAGTGCCGCCACCTCCTTAATCCCATTCCTTGAGCATGACGATGCCAACCGCGCTCTCATGGGCTCAAATATGCAACGCCAAGCTGTTCCGCTTTTGCACTCAAAAGCTCCAATAGTTGGAACAGGTATGGAAGCAAAAATTGCTAAGGATTCAAGAACCTTGCTCCTTGCTGAAGGAGACGGAGTAGTGGAATACGTTTGCTCAGAAAAAATAAAAATTAGATATGACAAGCCAAAGGACGATGAGGACGAGCTACTGAACTTCGATAGCAAAAGAGTATTTACATACCCCTTGCTTAAATTTTTTAGAACAAACCAAGATACTTGCATTAATCAAAAGCCCATCGTCAGAGTTGGGGATAGAGTAAGCAAAGGGATGCCGATTGCTGACGGCTCCTCAACAGATAAGGGCGAGCTTGCTCTTGGGCAGAACGTTTTAGTTGCGTTTATGCCTTGGAGAGGTTACAATTTTGAAGATGCGATTATTATTTCTGAACGTCTTGTTGCAAATGACAGCTTTACCTCTATTCACGTAGAAGAATTTACATTGCAAGTTCGCGACACAAAAAGAGGTGAAGAGGAATTTACACGCGAAATTCCTAACGTAAGTGACGAAGCAACAAAAGAGCTTGATGAAAACGGTGTAATTCGCGTTGGTGCAAAAGTTATTGAAGGCGATATACTTATTGGAAAAATTACTCCGAAAGGAGAAACCGACCCCACACCAGAAGAAAAACTGCTTCGCGCTATTTTTGGCGATAAAGCCGGTGATGTGAAAGATGTGTCGCTTAAAGCAACGCCCGGACTTCGCGGAGTTGTTATCAATACAAAAGTTTTTTCGCGGAAAGCAATGTCTTCGGATAAAGAGATCAGGCAGGACGAAAAGAAACGACAAGCTCAGCTCCAAAAATTAGAAAACGAAGCGATGGCTGAACTTGACACGGATTATATTACTCGCCTCTCGACTTTGTTTGACGGGGAAAAGATACTCGGCATAGCCTTAAATGATGGAAAGGTTGTATTTAGAAGTGGCTCTAAAGTTAGCTCTGAGCAAATACTTGAAAAATATAAAGAAAATGAGCTTCTGCCTTCGCAAATCCAAGCAGATTCCAAAATCTTTTCTGATACCGAAAAAAATAATCTATTTGCTAAAATGACAGTAAATTATAGGAAACGAAGAGATGAGATCCTTGATGAATTCCAATTAGAAAAGAATAAAATTTTTGCTGGCGATGAGCTTCAGCCCGGTATTTTGCAAATGGCAAAAGTTTATATTGCAAAGAAAAGAAAATTGCAAGTTGGCGACAAAATGGCTGGCAGGCACGGAAACAAAGGTATTGTTTCTAAAATAGTGCCAATAGAAGATATGCCTTTCCTTCCAGATGGAACTCCTGTCGATATAGTGCTTAATCCACTTGGTGTGCCTTCAAGAATGAACTTGGGGCAGCTATATGAAACTGCTCTCGGCTGGGCTGGTAGTATTTTGAATAAGAAATTCGCTACCCCAATCTTCGATGGTGCCGAATGGGAGGATGTAAGTAAATATTTAGAAATGGCTGGACTTCCAAAAGACGGGAAAACCATTCTTTATGACGGCTATACAGGCGATCCATTCGACAATTTAGTTACAGTCGGTGTCATCTATATGCTTAAACTATCTCACTTAGTTGAAGATAAAATACATGCCCGGTCTATTGGTCCATATTCCTTGATCACTCAGCAACCTCTTGGTGGAAAAGCTCAATTTGGAGGGCAGCGTCTCGGTGAAATGGAAGTTTGGGCACTTGAAGCTTATGGTGCCGCCTTCACACTTCAAGAAATGATTACCTTGAAATCCGATGACGTTCAAGGAAGAGCCAAAATGTATGAGGCTATTGTGAAAGGGGATAATATGCCCGTGCCGAACATTCCAGAATCCTTTAACGTCCTTGAAAGAGAATTGCAAGGACTGTGCTTAGATTTGAAAAAGGAATAGCTGATTTTTTGATAGCGCTTCGAGCATTATGATGCAAGGCAAAGAATTTGTGCAAAAAATTATTTTTTGCAATCCAGAATTGAGTAGTCATCTTTGCCTGATTTATGATTTATTGCTATTTGCACAAACTCTTTAAGTAAAAGAGAAGTTAAAAATGAAAAAGATTTTAGTAAATGTTTAAGGAGCAATTAAATGCAAAAAAAACTCGAGTCCCATAAGGGATATTCAAAAATAATTATAAAAATTGCTTCGCCAGATGAAATTTTAAATCGCTCTCAAGGAGAGGTTACAAAACCGGAAACTATAAATTACCGCTCTTTTCGACCTGAAAAGGACGGTTTGTTCTGTGAGAAAATTTTCGGACCTATTCGCGATTGGGAATGTGCTTGCGGAAAATATAAACGAATACGATATAAAGGGATAGTATGCGATAGATGCGGGGTAGAGGTAACACAAAAATCAGTTAGGCGCGAAAGAATGGGGCATATTATGCTTGCCGTTCCGGTGGTGCATATTTGGTTTTTGCGCACTTTGCCCGGAAAAATTGGTGCCATACTCGGTATGCCCACCAAGGACGTTGAGCGGATTGTTTATTATGAATCTTATGCTGTGGTCCAGCCCGGCAATACAGGATTACGCGTTAATGACTTACTTTCAGAAGAAGAATATTTGAAAGTTCTTTCTACGCTCAGCGAAGAAGAGAAAAGGCTTGACGATGAGGACCCAAATAAATTTATCGCTTTGATTGGCGGAGAAGCTGTTAAAGAATTGCTTAAAAGAATAGATATTGACCAGCTTTATATAGAGCTGAAAAATCTATTGAAAGTAGAAACCTCGCAGGTAAGAAAGCTTGAGCTACTTAAAAGACTTAGAATTACAAACGCTTTCAAGCAAAATATAAAAAGCGGCTATCAAAACCTTCCGCACTGGATGGTGCTTGATGTAATTCCGGTAATTCCTCCAGATCTGAGGCCTCTTGTGCCGCTTGAAGGAGGACGCTTTGCCACCTCAGATTTGAATGATCTTTACCGCAGGGTGATTATAAGAAATAATCGTTTAAAAAAACTTATCGACATCAAAGCGCCGGAAGTTATTTTACGTAATGAAAAGAGAATGCTCCAAGAAGGGGTGGACGCGCTTTTCGATAATAGCCGCCGTGCCTTGCGAAGCGATTCACAAAGAGCGTTAAAATCGCTTTCCGATACATTGAAAGGAAAAACTGGACGTTTTCGCCAAAATCTACTTGGTAAAAGAGTGGATTATTCCGGTAGATCTGTAATTGTAGTTGGCCCCGAGCTTAATTTACACGAATGCGGTCTACCAAAAGATATGGCAGTCGAGCTTTTTAAACCTTTTATAATTAGAAAGCTAATCGAAAGAGGACACGTCAAGACTACAAAAAGTGCTAAAAAAATGGTGGAGCGAAAAACTAATGAGGTTTGGGATATTCTTGAGAAAATTATCGAGGGACATCCTGTTATGCTCAATAGAGCGCCCACCCTGCATAGATTAGGCATTCAGTCCTTTCAACCGAGATTAATTGAGGGCAAGGCTATTCAACTTCACCCACTTGTTTGCACGGCTTTTAACGCTGACTTCGACGGCGATCAGATGGCTGTTCACCTTCCGATTAGCTATGAAGCTCAGCTTGAATCTATTTTGCTAATGCTTGCACCTCATAATATTATGCACACCCAAAACGGAGATCCAGTTGCTGTTCCATCGCAAGATATGGTGCTTGGTGTGTATTATTTAACAAAAATGAAATCTGGAGCAAAGGGTGAAGGCAAAATCTTTTCTTCTCCCGATGAGGTCATTATTGCATATAATCATAACATTATTGAACTTCATACAAAAATTAAAGTAAGGCACAATGGCAAGCTGATAGAAACTACAACAGGCAGAGTTCTTTTCAATCAAATTGTTCCGTACGAAATTGGTTATTTAAACGAATTATTAGCAAAAAAACGTTTAAGACAAATAATTGGTATCTGCTTCAGAAAAGCTGGGCTTGCTAAGACTGTTGAATTTCTTGATAACTTAAAGAATATTGGTTTTGCTTATGCAACCAAAGGTGGCTTGTCTGTAAATATTCAAGATGTTCTTGTGCCAACCGATAAGGCAAGCATTATTGATTTTGCTCAGGCAAAAGTCGATGATATTGAAGCTGCATATAATAATGGAGTTATCAGCGATGGCGAAAGATATAATAAAATTATTGACTCTTGGTCAAACGCAACAAACAGAGTGGCAGACAAGCTGTATTCGGAATTAGCTAAAGATAGCCAAGGATTTAACACCTTTTGGATGATGCTCGATTCTCAAGCTCGCGGCTCAAAAGAGCAAATTCGCCAGCTTGCCGGTATGCGTGGTTTGATGGGAAAACCCAAAAAATCTCTTAGCGGCACAACAGGAGAGCTAATTGAAAACCCAATCGTTTCCAATTTTAAAGAAGGGCTGTCAATCCTTGAATACTTTGTCTCTACTCACGGCGCAAGGAAAGGTCTTGCAGACACAGCTTTGAAAACTGCTGATGCGGGTTATCTTACAAGAAGGCTCCATGACGTTGCCCAAGATGTTATTATTTCTGAGCACGACTGCGGAACTATTAGAGGCGTAGAAATGGCTGCTCTTAAAGAAGGAGAAGAGGTTAAGGAATCGCTTTATGAAAGAATTCTCGGCCGGGTTCTCCTGTCAGATGTAAACGATCCGATTACAGATCAGCAAATTGCTAAAGAGGGCGATGTGATTGACGAAGAAATTGCTATTGCAATCGAGCAATCGCCTATTGAATCGGTGCTTATACGTTCTGTTCTTACATGTGAATCCCGCCGTGGTGTTTGTTCAAAATGCTATGGCAGAAACCTTGCTACTGGAAAAATTGTTGACGTTGGAGAAGCTGTCGGGACTATTGCCTCTCAATCTATTGGCGAGCCAGGAACCCAGCTCACGCTTAGAACTTTCCATACCGGTGGAACTGCTCTTTTAATTGCTTCTCAATCCTCGGTTACCGCAAAATTCGATGGAAAAATTGAGTTTGAAAACCTTCGCTTTATAACTTATGAAGGTGAAGAAGAGGAAACAAATATAGTGGTAAGCCGAAGCGGTTCAATCAATTTAATCGACCCCGATAGCAATAGATCTTTAATTAAGATTGACGCAACTTATGGCGCTATTCTTAAAGTAAAAGAAGGCGATATAGTTAAAAAAGGTCAAATGATTTACGAATGGGATCCTTACAACGCTTCTATTATCACAGAAGAAGCGGGTAGAGTTCGTTATAAAGATTTAATTCTCCACACCACATATAGAGAAGTCCATGACGAACAAACAGGACACATGTCTAAAGTTGTTGTGGATAGTAAAGATAAAAGCAAATCGCCCGCGATTGAAATTTTAAGCAATGACGGCACTGTGCTAAAATCATACAGCATACCTACGAAAGCACAAATTCGAGTCGAGGATAATGATGAGGTGGGAATTGGCTCTTCATTAGCGAAAATTCCTCGCGACCTTGGGAGAATGCGTGATATTACGGGTGGTCTTCCACGCGTTACAGAACTTTTTGAAGCACGCGCCCCGCAGTCCTCAGCTGTCATTACCGACATCGATGGCACCGTTTCTTTCGACAAGCCAAAGCGCGGTATGAAAGTTGTTGCCGTTACCTCTTTTGACGAAAAAACTCGTATGGAATATCTTGTTTCTATTGGAAAATACATTCTTGTCCAAGATGGCGACATCGTCCGCTCTGGCGATAGATTAACCGACGGCTCCATAAATCCACACGATATCTTACGCATCAAAGGTGCAAGTGCCGTTCAAGAATATTTAGTGAATGAAATCCAAGAAGTTTATCGAATGCAAGGTGTGAAAATCAACGACAAGCACATTGAGGTTATTGTTCGCCAGATGCTTCAAAAATCAAAGATAATTGATCCAGGTGATTCAGATTTCTTGGAAAACGAACACGTAGATAGAATTAGATTATTAGACGAAAACGATAGAATGAAAAACCTTGTAGTGATTGAAGACCCAGGCGATTCTAAATTTAAAGAAGAGCAGTTAATTGCTAAAAGACGTTTTAGAGAAGTTAATTATGAATTGAATAGGCAAAACCGAAGCCAAGCTGCTTTCCGTCCAGCTGAGCCTGCAATCGCAGAACCGATGCTGCTCGGAATTACTCAAGCTTCTTTAACAACAGAAAGCTGGCTTTCGGCAGCATCATTCCAGGAAACAACGCGAGTTCTTTCTGAGGCTTCCATTGCTGCAAAAATTGATTCACTTAGCGGTTTAAAAGAAAATATTATTATCGGGCAGCTTATTCCAGCTGGAACAGGTCTTCGCACTTATCAAGATATGACAGTAATCAGCGATACAAATGAAAAAGCTTACGAATTAGACAAAGAAGAAGAAATTCAAGATTTATATCTAAAAGACGAGGACAGCGCTAGTTTTTATCATAGTATTATTGAAAGCGTATAAATCCAAACGAAGGAGAATGAATGAGAAAATGGAGAGTAGAGGATTCAGCAGAGCTTTATGCTGTTGCTGGCTGGGGAAACGGTTATTTTGACATAAATCAAAAAGGCAACGTTATTGTAACTCCAAGGAAAAACGGTGCCTCTATTGATTTAAAAGATATAATTGATGAATTGCAGTTAAAGGACGTTTCTCTTCCGGTATTGCTCCGCTTTCCAGATATTTTAGACGATAGGATTGAAACTATTTCAAAATGCTTCGAAACTGCTTCTAAGGAGTATGGATTTAAAGGCAATTACTATACAATTTACCCTATAAAAGTGAATCAAGTAAGGCCTGTGGTTGAAGAAATAATGCGATACGGGATCAAGTTCAACATTGGACTTGAAGCAGGCTCAAAGCCAGAATTGCACGCTGTTCTTGCTATTACAAACAATCCTGAAGCTCTTATTATTTGCAATGGATATAAAGACGAAGATTTTATCGAATTAGCCCTGCTTGCTCAAAAAATGGGCAAGCAGGTTTTTATTGTTGTTGAAAAATTAAATGAATTAAAGCTTATTATTGAGCTTTCAAAAAAGCTTAGAGTTAAACCGAATATTGGTATTCGTATTAAGCTCGCAAGCTCTGGCTCTGGAAAATGGGAAGATTCTGGCGGCGACCAAAGTAAGTTTGGGCTAAATCCAAGTGAGCTTCTTGAAGCTATTAAAATAGCCCAGGATAATAATGTTCTCAACTGCATTAAACTTATCCATTTTCACCTCGGCAGCCAAATTACAAAGATTAGAAAAATCAAAAGCGGTCTAAGGGAATGCTCACAATTTTATGTGCAGTTAAGAAAATTAGGCTGCGATATTGAATTTGTTGATATTGGAGGAGGCTTAGGGGTCGATTATGACGGCTCGCGAACCTCAAGCCCAAGCAGTATTAATTACTCGATACAAGAGTATGTCAATGACGCCATCTATATGATTCAAGATGCTTGCGATAAAAATGATTTGCCGCACCCAAACATAGTGTCTGAATCAGGGCGCGCTCTGACAGCCCACCATTCGGTTCTCGTTTTTAATGTCTTAGAAACCAACTCTCTTCCTTTTTGGGACGACCATGAAACGGTAGGCGAAAGCGATCATGAAATCGTATTGGAACTTTATAATCTTTACAACAACTTATCTTTAACTACTATGCTCGAAAGCTGGCACGATGCCCAGCAATTAAGGGAAGATGCCTTAGATCTATTTTCGCTTGGACTTTTGGATTTAAAAACAAGAGCACAAACTGAACGACTTTTTTGGAGCATTGCCAATGAGGTGCATATTATTGCATCGGAAATGAAACACCCGCCAGATGAGCTGAGAAACCTTTCGAGAATGCTTGCTGACAAATATTTCTGCAATTTTTCCTTATTTCAATCTTTACCAGATTCTTGGGCGATTGACCAAATTTTCCCAATTATGCCGATTCACCGTTTAAATGAAAAACCCAACCGCACTGCCACAATTCAAGATATAACTTGCGATTCAGATGGAAAAATTGAGCACTTTATCGGCATCAGAACTTTTTCTAATAATCTCCCTGTCCACGAGCTTAAAGCAAACCAACCCTATTACCTTGCAGCTTTCCTTGTAGGTGCCTACCAAGAAATTTTAGGTGATTTGCATAATCTTTTCGGCGACACAAACGCTGTCCATATTACAGTAAAAGAAAGCGGTTACGATATTCAGCAAATTATTGATGGAGAAACAGTTGCCGAGGTTCTTGATTATGTGCAATATAGTGCGAAGCGCTTAGTTCGAATTATGGAAACCTGGGTTACCGCATCGGTAAAGGAAGGGAAAATCTCCACCCGAGAAGGGAAAGAATTCCTTTCTAATTATCGCTCTGGCCTATATGGCTATACTTATTTAGAACAATAGAAATATTCCCTTTTGACCACTTTCAAAAGGGAGATTTCATTTCAATAGCTTTCGACTCATTCAGCGAAATTATTTTTAAGTCTGAAGTTTTTAATCTTCTTTTAACAGGCGAAGCCCAAGTTCATTGAGTTGTTTTTTTTCGACTTGCGAAGGACAGCCGTCCATTAAGGATAATCCGCTTGTGGTCTTTGGGAACGCAATAACATCGCGAATATTTTCAGTGCCGCAAAGTGTCATCACTATTCTATCGAGTCCAAGGGCAATGCCCCCGTGTGGCGGAGCGCCATATTTCAAAGCATCGAGGAAATATCCAAATTTTGAAATTTGCTCCTCCTTGCTAAGACCAAGCAATTTAAACATTTGCTCTTGAATTTCCCGTTGATGAATCCTAATACTGCCCCCGCCAAGCTCAGCACCATTTACCACAATATCGTAAGCATTTGCGCGAGCAATCTCTGGCTTTTCGTAAAATAAATTCAAATCTTGTTCAAGAGGAGAGGTGAAAGGATGGTGCAGGGCAACGAAACGATTGTCCTCTTCGTCAAACTCAAGCAAAGGAAAATCGACAACCCAAGAAAAAGAAAATTGATTTTTCACTTGCTCAAGAATTTTTTCTCGCCTTGCTATTTCAAGCCTCAAAGCGCCAAGAACGGTGAGAGCCTTATATTTTTTGTCAGAAACGATGAGCAGCAAATCGCCGTTTTCTGCCCCTGTTTCTTTCAATATATTTGAAATTTCTTCTTCTGTTAAAAATTTGGAAATTGGAGAGTTAACTTTGCCATCTGCAAATTTTATCCAAGCAAGCCCTTTTGCTCCATATTTTTTTGCAAGCTCAGTTAAATCGTCAATATTTTTCCTCGAATAAGAAGCGCAAGCCTTTGCATTCAAGCAAGAGATAATGCCTTTACTTTCAATAGTATCCGAAAATACTTTAAAGTCCGTCCCTTGCAAATGTTTTGTAATATCTGATAGCTCTAAGCCAAATCGTAAATCGGGTTTATCGCTACCAAATCTCATCATAGCTTCTTCGTAAGTCATTCTTAGAAAAGGAGTTTGAATATCCATATTTAGAACATCTTTCCAAAGCATTTTGAAAAATCCTTCTGTAAGCTCAAGAACCTCATCGGCATTGGCAAAGGACATTTCCACATCAATTTGAGTGAACTCAGGCTGGCGGTCTGAACGTAAATCTTCATCACGAAAGCATTTAGCTATTTGGACGTAGCGCTCAAAGCCGGAAATCATTAGAATTTGCTTGTAAAGCTGTGGAGATTGAGGCAGGGCATAGAATTTCCCTTTATTTATTCTGCTTGGAACTAAAAAATCCCTTGCTCCTTCGGGAGTAGATTTCATTAAAATTGGAGTTTCAACTTCATAAAAATTATGCTTTGCAAAATACTGATGCGTAACTTGATAAAGCTTATTTCTGATGTCAAAATTACCTTGAAGCGTAGGGCGGCGCAGGTCTAAAAATCTATATTTGAGACGGCTTTCCTCGTTTGTATCTAAATCGTCAATTATCTCAAAGGGAGGGAGTTCCGATTTATTTATAATTTCAAAGTCTTTGAGCAGAACTTCAATCAGACCTGTTGGCATTTTTGAATTAGGATTTTCACGCTCGCGAACCTTTCCCTCTGCCCAAATAACATATTCAGATTTTAATTCCTTGGACTTAGCTGCAAGCTCTGGATTTGTTTCTGGCTCAATCACAAGCTGGGTCAATCCCCATCTGTCCCTTAAATCAATGAAAATCAAGCCGCCCATATCGCGAACGGTTTGCACCCAACCATTTAAAATTACTTCTTTATTTGTATTTTCTTTTCTTAATTCGCCGCAATTAGCATTTCTTTTCTTAAAATGCATTTTTTTCCTTTTTCCGTATAGTAAAAATACTAAATTAACAAATAATTAGTATTTTTTAGCAATTAAAAGGAGCGGCATCGCTTGGCATTTTCCAATCGGCTCGCGGAGAAAGGGAAACAGAGCAAACTTTTACTCCATCTGGCATACAAGAGCGTTTGAATTGATGAGCAAAAAAGCGTCTGTAAAACTGGTTCAGCCAATACTTTTTTTCATCACTGCTATACACGTCTTGGAATGCAAGTTCAGACAGGAAAAGAATTTTCTCTGGGCTGAAGCCAAATCTTAAAAAATAAAATAAAAAGAAATCGTTTAAAATGTAGTCTCCAATTAGCTCCTCGGTCTTTTGAGGCATTTCATCATTTATTATTGGAAGAAGCTCCGGCGAGATTGGCGTTTTTAAAATGTCCAACAAAACATTAGTCGTTTCTCCCTTAAATTCCTTTTTTGCAATCCAATCAAGGACGCGTTTCATCATAGTTTTAGGAACACCAGAATTGATGGCATACATAGAAATGTGGTCAGCATTGAAAGTGCACCAGCCGAGGGCAAGCTCGGAAAGGTCGCCTGTTCCAAGAACAAAGCCATTATGTTTATTTGCTAAATCCATAAGGATTTGCGTTCTTTCGCGAGCTTGTGCATTTTCGTAAACGACATTTTTTAGCTCCGGGTTATGCCTAATGTCTTCAAAATGTTGTTTTACTGCTTTTTCTATTGGGATTTCAAGTAAATTGATTTCAAGCAGTTCAGCTAATTTTACAATGTTATTTTTAGTGAGCTTGCTTGTTCCCATTCCGGGCATTGTTACAGCGATCAAATGTTTTTTGCTAAGTCCAAGTTTTTCAAGCGTTTTTAAAGCAATGATAAGAGCATAAGTGGAATCCAAACCACCGGAGGCGCCTAAGACAATATTTTTCAACTGGGTATGCTTGATTCTTTTAGCAAGTGCAGTTGTTTGGATATTCAAAATTTCTTTGCAAAAATCATCTATTTCAGCTTCTTTGGAAATAAAAGGATCGGGACTAATTTCTCTAAAAAATTCTTTTTTTTTGCTTAAAGGAGGGTTTGGGTATTTGATTTCAATAGAGATTTCTCTGAAAATTTTCTGCTTTGGGGAATCGAAAAAAGAAGAGTTTTCCATCCTTTCTTTATTCAGCATTTCAAAATCAATGTCGGCAATTTCCATTTGGGAATCGAAGGAAAAACGCTCTCCATCATTTAAAAGCTCCCCGTTTTCAGCTATAAGCACAGCACCGGAGAAGCAATTGTCAGTAGAAGATTCGCCAGCCCCAGCAGAAGAATAAATGTAAGCTGAGCAAGTGCGGGCAGAATGGGATTGAACAAGCAGCTTGCGAAGTTTTGCCTTATTCAATATTTCTGGACTTGCGCTAAGATTGAAAAGCAGATTTGCACCAGCAATTGCGAGCTGAGAGCTTGGCGGCTCAACTGCTAAAAAGTCATCTCCAATCTCAATTCCAAATTTGCAATTAGGGAGATTGGAAAAAGAAAAGAGTAAATCAGCGCCAAAGGGAATGCTTTTATTAGAAATTAAAATATCGCTTCTTGTTCTTTGAAATTCGGAAGAAAACCATCTTTTTTCATAAAACTCAGCTCGATTGGGCAAATATGTTTTTGGCACAATCCCTTTAATTTCACCATCCGCGAGAACAAAAGCGCAGTTGAAGAGCATATTATCCAAAAACAAAGGGGCGCCAAGTATTACAATACTCCCGCCGTTTTCATTTTGCTGAGCAATTTCTTCAATCGCTTTCAATGAGCCTTCGAGCAAATAGCTTTGATAAAATAAATCGCCGCAGCTATAGCTTGTTATGGCAAGTTCTGGAAAAAGAATAATTTGGCACTGCTTTTCGTTTGCAAGTGAAATCTGCTGCAAAATTTCATTTTTATTGAAATCAATATCGGCAACTTTCAGCTCGGGTGAAACTGCTGCTACCCGCACAAATCCCATTTCGTTAATTTTTTGCATTGCTATTAGGCTTTTTTACCTTTTATCTAAAATATTTAGAATTTCTTTGCATTTTTCTTCTGCTCTTTTAAGATAAGCTTCGGCTTCCCGAACTACATCAGTTTTAAACGCTTCATCTTTTATGCCGGGCAGATTGATGAGAACGTTTTTGTATGCACCCCAAATTCCGGTTCCTAATGCGCGGGCTCCTACCTCCATATCTGAACGCGATGCAATATTTCCATATTTTGCAAGCTCAACAAAGCTATCCCAAACAGCGTCAGCGAGCTTAATCGTGCTTAATGGAACCTTGATAGCTTTTTTTAAGCCATCTTCCATAGCTTGATTGCGGGCTGCAATTTCTTCCTCTGTATGCTTTGGCAAACGCATTGCCTCCATATAATCGTTAAATGCGTTTGTATCGGCATCAATCATCGGTATAAGCTGATTCGTTCCTTTGAAAAGCGGCGGAATAACAGAACGCATTTCCTTATCAACATTTTCAAATTTGCGAACGCCATAAGTAAGCTGGGCTACCATAGTTGCAAGTCCCGCACCCATAGCCGCAATAGCAGCGGACACCGAGCCACCACCCGGCGCTGAAGTCCTCGCCGCAACAGATTTGATGAAAGAACGCAAGCTCATATCGGCAAGTGGCTCGCTTTTTTCTTCCTCAATCATATATTCGATAATTCTTTTCTTTGGGTCGAAATGAGTGATTGTGTTAAGCCCAAGTTTATTAACGACTAACAAGATTTTCTGCTCTTCATCAACGATTAAAAGATTTTCCTTTTCAATGTAATAATTAGCAGCGGAAAGCATTGCTTCAAGTGGAATTAGCCCCACCAATTCAGAGCCAGTAATTGCAAGGTTCAGTGCTTTTCCTTGCTTTTTGCACTCTTCATAAACAATGTGGGGCGGAGTGATTGTGTAGTTCGTTAAATTTATTGAAATTTGAGCTAAATTATATTCATCGACAAACCAGCCAATAGCCTTGGTTTCTTTTAAAAGACCCGGCTCATTTTCTCCTCTTCCAGCTTCGCGAATATTTAAAGCAATGCGGTGAGCTTGCTCTTTCGTTCCAAGGACATTTACGTTGTATGCAATGAGGAAAAACCTAGCGCCAGTAACGGTTGCTCCCCATTCAGGAACAAATTTCGCGGGTCCAAAGTCTGGCTTCCACTCGGGTTTTGTAATTTTTTCTGCAATTCCTTCATATTCACCTTCGCGGATTTGCGGCAATTTTTTTCTATAATCGGTTTTCGAGGATTCTTCGTAAAGATAAAGCGGGATGCCAAGCTCTTCTGCTGCCCTTTTTGCGAAGTTTTTTGAAATTTCAACGCACTCCTCCATTGTAACATTTGCAACAGGAATAAAGGGGCAAACGTCCATAGCACCCATTCGAGGATGCTCGCCCTTTTGATGCCGCATATCAATTAGCTTTCTTGCGACTTTTGCCGAGTTCAACGCACCTTCGACAACTGCTTCTGGGCTGCCGACAAATGTATAAACGGTTCTGTTTGTGGATTTTCCGGGGTCAACGTCTAATAGCGAGCAGCCTGGGGTTTTTCTTATAGAATCTGCAATTGCTTCAATTATTTCTTTGTTTCTTCCTTCTGAGAAGTTTGGCACGCATTCTACTAATTTTTTCATATTTTTCTTTCAAATTAAAATACAAAATACTGAAATCTGACTTATCTTGAAGTCGATCACCTAAATTAATCATTTTTAAACTATTTTTCGCATTTTTTTGTCTGAACCGTGATTTTCTTGATTGAGGGATTCAGGAAAGAAAATCCCCGACCCCCTTTTTCAAAGGGTGAGACTTCTTTTTAGGAGAAAACACAGAACAGTCCTGTGTCCCCCGCTGGCGGGGGCAGGGGGTGGATATTTCACGCAGTCATTCCTCGCTACGCTCGTAATGACTGAAAAAAAACAATGTAAAAGTTTTCAGAAGAGTTGGTGCTGTATTGCTATTTGACAGGTCAATTTTCAAAAAATAAAGAATTAATATAAAACATATTTGTCAAGCAATAAAATTTTAGTAATTTAGTCAAGTATTTTTTATCAAATTTTTTGGAAAAAAAATGCTTTTAACTTTGTTAAAATCGAAAATACATAGAGCTGCCATAACGGAATCTAATTTAGAATACGAAGGCAGTTTCACAATAGACGAAGACATAATGGACGAGGCTGGAATTTTACCTTACGAAAAAGTTGCAATAGTAAACGTAAACAATGGTGAACGCCTTGAAACTTATGCAATTCCCGGAAAGCGAGGCAGCCGCACTTTCTGCTTAAACGGAGCTGCTGCACGCAAGGGTGCGCCCGGTGACCGCGTGATTATTATATGCTATGCCCAATTTTCTGCCGAAGAAGCAAAAACGCATAAACCTACAATCATTCTCGTTGATAAGCACAACAATATTATAAAAAAATCAGATTGTATTGAACCAAACCAATTATTCGAAAATTAAAATGTTTTATTTAAAAGGCGAATTAGCTATCATTATCTTAGCGGCGGGGCAGGGAAAAAGGATGAACAACCCAGGTCAAGCTAAGGTTATGACAGAGCTTGTGGGAAAACCTCTTATTGATTACGTGCTTGACACCGTTGAACGGCTCGAGCCAGATAAACTTGCCATTGTGGTTGGTCATCAAAAGCAAAGTGTGATTGATTTTATAATGTCAAAAAATGTTGAAGCTGAATTTGTGGAGCAAAAAGAAAGGCTTGGCACGGGGCATGCTTGTTTGCAAAGCGAGGCTCTTCTCAATGGATACGATGGGGACGTCCTTATTCTCGCGGGAGATGTTCCTTTAGTTCAAGCGGAAACCTTGCTTCAATTTATTTCAAATCACCAAGAAAATGCCTCAGATGTCTCCGTCCTTTCCACCTTGATGCCAAATCCAAGTGGCTATGGAAGAATTATTAGAGATAAAGATTTCAGCTTTGTCGCTATTGTAGAAGAAAGAGACGCAGCAGAGGAGCAGAAGCAAATCCAAGAAATCAACAGCGGCATTTTCTTGCTAAATTCCGATCTGCTTTTCAATTCTTTGAAAAAAGTGGGCAATAACAACGCGCAAAAAGAATACTATTTAACCGATATAGTGAAAATCTTGAAAAGCGAAGGAAAAAACGTATTTTCATTTCCAGACGCAGATTTCAAAGAAATTCAAGGGATTAACACTATTGACGACCTTTCTTTAGCTGAAGGATATTTAAAAGAGTTTAGCGAGCGAAATTAAGATTTTTTGCGTATTTATTGCAAAATCCCCCCGTCCCCCTTTTTCAAAGGGGGAGATTCTTTTTAGGTGGGAAACACAGGACAGTTCTATGTCCCCCGCTGGCGGGGGCAGGGGGGCGGATATTGCTTCAGATCTGCCACAGTTTTGAAGTGTGGCAGATCTTTTTCTTCTATAAGGAATTTTGATATGAGCTGCGCTGTTCAATAACGCGCTGACGGCCAAATGTTTTATACACCTTGTTAACTGCTGACATTTCTTTGTTTCCAGCTAATTTGGTTTGTATCCGTTTATTTTTGATTAATATTCTGAAATAGGTGCATTTTCCATTTATTGATAAATCTTTATCATCATTTCCTTTTCTGAACTTAATTATTTCAAATTGGTCTGGATTTAATTTGTGTAAAAATGTTATTGGCACACCCATAACTCCCTCAAAGTCCAATGGAATATCTTGTGTCTTATTCACATTAATACCTTCGTAATTGTCATATTTTGGATACATAGCTTCGTTCCCAAAATATCTTTTTGTAAGAGTAATGTCTTCGTGTCGTTTAGAAATATCTAAATTAGTCAACCATAAACAATTATTTGGTGAAACTATTCTATTTCCCAATCTATCAATCCGAGCCTCTGTGCCGTAAAGTTCGTAGTGTTCTGGAACAATAAAACCTGAAATACCTCTACCAAGATTTACCCCTAACCATGCCTTGTTTTCTTTAATTAGTTTAAAAATTTTTTTGTAGGTAATTGCATTAATATTTCCAATTATCAAAAACTTTTTATCGTATTTAACCAATTGGGCTACATACTCTCTGAATAATGAAAACGGTGGGTTTGTAACTACAATATCAGACTGTTTTAATAATTCAATACTTTCCGAACCGCGAAAATCCCCATCTCCTTTAAAGTAAACTAAGTCAGTCAAAATTGTTTTTTTACTTTCTCCCTCTTGTCCCCTATATTCACAGTAAAAACCACTTTCATTTTCTCCTGAGTTGAATAAATCATTTGTTTGTTCTCTATAACAAGAGGCTATTAATTTTTTTAGACCTAATTCTTTGAAATTTGAAGCAAAATAATTAAAAAAGTTACTAATTCGAGGGTCATCGCAATTGCAGTAAACTACTTTATTTTGAAAATGACTTTTATAGTGTTGTAGTTCACTTTCTATATCAGAAAGTAGTGTGTAAAACTCATCACTTTTTGACTTTTTTGCATTTTGTAATAATCCATTTGTTGCGTTTCTTGCCATTTCTAAGCTATTGTGATTTTATTTATCTTTTGGTTATCTGATTAAATAGTTCGCTACCTAATGTTTGAAGTGAAGTTTTAGAAATTTCAAGCATAATTTCAAACATTTTTTTGCTATCCCATTTTTCTCCATTCCCTTGTGTGTATATAGAAGTTGCTTGAAGCATAATTGTTTTATCTTTATGCTTGACAAACTTATTTTTGCATAAATTGGTATTAATTGGCATTCCATAATTTGCTGATGTTAATCTATCTAATCTATTTAACATTCCTGAATTGTATTCAAGTGTTACAATTCTCCCGTCTGGTCTTGTAATTGAAATCGTTTCTGTTAAAAAGTTTGAGCCTTCAAGAAATAAGATATATGGAAAATGAGATTCTGATAACATCAAATTAGCGATTTCAGATATATTTTTATGCGATCGCTCGATTGCATTACCAGCAGTCATTAAGTCTTGGTCATTTTTTGCTCCAACAAATTTTCCTGCTTTGATGTTTTCAATGTCTTTTCCTTGATGTTTAGCCTCCGATACTAAAACAATTCTCCAGTTATTATTATCGTCTTTTACTTCAATTATTCCACCATCGGGTTTTATACGAGAATTTGGCACAAAAAGGGTTTGCCCCAATTCAGGGTCAACTTCCTTTAATGCTTCGTTTATTTCTTCTTTTTTTACGCTTGTCTTGTATTGAAACGATAATTGAGGAAACTCCGCCTCAAGTTGCTTGATAACAAAATGTGAAATTTCTCCAACTCTAATGTCGAGTGATTTTGCTTCTTCTCCAAAAATGCCTATTACACCTTTGGATTCTTTATGTTGGTTCATTAATCTCTTTGATTGTTTCTTTTTAGCCATCATCACCGTCGCTTATGTGAGTTTTGCAAATTGAGCTCATTTACTAATCTACAAAATAATAAATTTAGATAAAAATTATTTTTTAATAAAAAAACAGGGAATTTTCTTTCTACGTGATACCTCCGCAGATCTGCCACAGCTCGAAAGTGCGGCAGATCTTTTTTCTATAATGCACTTAATAAATATGGCTTGCAAGTCCTTGCTGAAATAAAAAATAGTAGTATTTGCTTTTTTTAGAAAAAAAGATTAAATTATCAAAAAAAAGAGGTGAATATGGAAACAATTATAATAAACAAAAATCTAAATAACAAAGACATATATATAAGCCAAGAACAGTTATCGAAAATAAAATCAAAAAGAGTTCAGATTTCTATCAAAGGAATTGATGATAGCGCTGAGAAAAGCGAGTTAATGAAATTTGCTGGTGTTATAAGCAAAGAAGAAGCAGACGAGTTATTGAAAAACATATCAGACGGCAGAAAAATTGATATAGAAAGCTGGTAATGAATTATTTGATCGATACAAATATAATCATTGGATTTTTGAAAAATGAGCAAATGATTGTTGATTTCGATCTGTGTTGATCTATCTTTCAACAAGGGGTTGCAACCCCTTGTTGTAACGGCATTTACATAGAAAAGATGAGTGACCCTTCAAAGGTTGCGTCCATCTGAAAAATCAAGCAATCCTTTAATCAAAAAAATCACGGTTCTGATATTCTGGATTCCTCGCTGCGCTCGGAATGACGCTACAGTCATATGTCCCCCGCTGGCGGGGGCAGGGGGTGGATATTGCTTCAGATCTGCCACAGTTTTGAAGTGTGGCAGATCATTTTCTTCTATAAGGAATTTTGATATGAGCTGCGCTGTTCAATAACGCGCTGACGGCCAAATGTTTTATACACCTTGTTAACTGCTGACATTTCTTTGTTTCCAGCTAATTTGGTTTGTATCCGTTTATTTTTGATTAATATTCTGAAATAGGTGCATTTTCCATTTATTGATAAATCTTTATCATCATTTCCTTTTCTGAACTTAATTATTTCAA
>LSQX01407516.1_pt2 | contig 24149 bp, 23 predicted proteins | sample 654561 | NCBI WGS metagenome assembly LSQX01 (sample SAMN04489861, study PRJNA283612) | anaerobic digester metagenome | isolation source: 4 biogas reactors fed with cattle manure at either 37C or 55C with and... | place: Denmark: Kongens Lyngby | collected 2014
TACCAGATCCCCCATGCTATGGCAATTTCCATCGGCACTCATCAAACGGAAAGCCCCCTGTGCGGCAATGCCGCAAGGGGACTTTCCTTATCTGCCGGCCCTTTAGGCGCGTTTAGCCGTCGTGCCTTTCGGACCTGCGGCGGCGCCGTTCCGTCTCACCGTTTGTGCTCTGTCCGCCTGACGGCGTTTCGTTCGCCGGCGGTGCCGCCTGCGGCTGCGCGGGCTGTACCGGGGGTGTTTTTACTTCGCCGGATGCGGTAGGCGTTTGAGGGAAATTGGGCTTAGGCGTAACGCCCGGCGTCTGCACGGGACGGAAGGGCACAGTGCCTCCCGGTACTTGCGGCGGCTGTTCGCCGGGCGTCCCGGGACGATAGGTGGTCGTGTTTTGAGGCATCCCTTGCCCCGGACGGTAGGGCACCGTGCCTTGCGGCGGCCGATAAGCCGTTGTGCTTTGGGTGGGAGTCTGCCCATTTTGGGGCGCTGCGGGGCCCGTGGGCGGGCGCTGCCCCGGTGTCGTCTGGCCGGGTGTTCCCGGACGCGGCGGCTGATAGGGGCTTGTGCCCTGGGGCTGCGCGGGGCGCGTGGTGGGACCGCCGGACTGCTGCGCTTGCTGCTGACGGCGCTTGGCGTTCCTTGCCGCGGCGCGCTGCTGATTTTGTCTGTACATGTAGTAGGCGTAATATCCGCCACCGCCAAGTGCTGCGATTAGAAGTACCGCGACAAGACCCGTGGGGAAGGACGACGAGGGCTTATCAGGAAGTTCGGTCGCCAGCGGGCCCATGCTGAAGGTCGGCTCGGGACTGAAGGTGGCTTCCGGTGTGGGTGTCAAAATAGCTTCCACGGGCGGCGTGGGGGATCCCAGCGGATTGAACGGCTCGTAGCTGGCTTGCGCCAGCGCGGGATTCTGCCATACGCCGGTATTGAAGTCTTCCACGGCGGTGATCTGCTGGGCAGGGTTAGTGCCCGTTTGCGTGTTGCCCGTATTGGTATTGGCGTTCAGGTACCCGGGACTTTGCAGGAACGTAGTCAGTTGATTCATGGGCAGCACCGTAAAGTAGCTTCCCATGACATAGCCTTGCGTACCCGCCTGGTTGATATGGTACCACGTGTTGCCATCCGTACCGGTGGTGCTGCCCAGCACCAGAGCAAAGGCGTTCACGTCCATCATTTTCAAGTACGACGAGTTTGTGTTGGGCTCCCTGCGCAGGCGTACCTTATCGGTATTGATATAGCCGTAGCTGGACAGGCTGCCGGGTGTCAGTTGGGACGGCGGTGTAACCGCCGGGGGCAGGGTCGTTTTGAGTGAATCCAGATAATTCTGCGCTTCCGCGGCGTTCAGCATGCGCAGCTGGTCGGCGCGGATAAAGCCGTACAAGCCCTTAAACTGCACCACATGCCAGGTGATGCCCTCCGAATACTCCTGCCCCAGCACCTGCACTACTTCGCTGGCGCCCAGGAGGCCCGTGATCTCAGCGTTGGTGTTAAAGTAGGAGCGCATGGGGACATTGCCGCCCAATGTTATAGCAAACCCTGTTACCTGCTGCGGCGGCTGCGTCGGAACGGGGGTAGGCGTGACCTGCGCCCTGAGATAGCTTTCCGCTTCCTGCGGGGTAATGCGGCGCAATGCGCTTTCAGGCACATAGCCGCTTTGCCTCAGATCCAGCGCGTCCACGTGGGACCAGGCTTCGCCGCCAACATAGGCTTGGCCGGACACCAGGACGAGGCTGTTTGGCGCAAGCTGCGCCAGAATAAATTCTTCACTGACGCTGACGCCCGTGCGCAGCGGCACTTGCTGCGTGGTCAAGGCATAGCCGCTATAGGGCTGCGGCGTGGGCGTCACCACGGGCGTGGCTGTCGCGGGCACCGGTGTGGCTGTCGCGACAGGGGTGGGGGTGACGGGCTCAGGCGTAGGGGTAACAACGGGCGGCAAGGTCCGCACCGGTGCGGGTGACGGCAGGGACGCCTGAACAGCGTCACTTTCCGCCTGCGTCATCAAGTCAATGTAGTTGGCCATCACGAAGCCTTCGCGACCGTCATACATGGCGACGTACCATTTTTCATCATTCACGGTTTGCTGCTGATAGATCCAAACATTGCTGCCTTTCTTGGGCGATGCAAGCAGCTTGGACGCTGTGGATGGCTCCGAGCGGAAATTGACGGATGAGACGTTAACAGCGCCCCAGCGATTGAGCGCCACACCGTCTGCCAGTGCCGTGGGAGCAGGCGTGGGCGATGCCGTAGGCACCGGCGTATGGCCCAAAGCGGCCGCCGCTTCTTCCTGAGTCAAGATACGGGCCACAGTCTGCTTAAGGAAACCCGTCTCGTCCCCTATGGTGCCGTGATACCATATGTCGCCCGACTCATTCTTGGTTTGTCCCGTAATGCGCATCAAATCCCCGGTGCCCACCACTTTGACCACATTATCTTCTGCAATAACGGGCGATGAGCGGAAATTGATGGTATCTGCCATGGGGTACGCGTACGCGTCCATGGGGGTAATGGTATACGGGATCTGGGTGGGTTCGGGCGCTTCGGTGGGCTCGGCGGCTTGTACGCGGTAAGTGAAGACAACTTCACTTTGTGACAGCGTACCATCCGCCGCAAGCGACACGGACACTTGGGGTTCAGATATCAAATCGTAATTGGCGGGCGTCGGCTCCGGCCCGGCTTCAATGGTGTTTTCGCCCACGCGAACCAGCTGCACCTGACTGGGCGCCACTTGCGCCGCGCCTTCGTCAAGATACCGCACAGTGACTTCAGCAGTCCTGTCGATACTTATATCCTTAAACAGGAATACGATCTCGGAAGGCGATGCCGCGCCGCTTTCGTCCACGGTGACATACTTGTCCGGCACGTCGTCAAACGCGTAGATATTTGCGTCCAACAGCGTCAGATCCACCTGCACCTTGTTTTCCGCGCCTTGGACGGCTGTAATGGTTTCGGGCGGATCGATGAGGTTTTTTCCGAACTGGTCACGGTAGAAGACGGTTACAATGGCCGCCTTGGGCGCAGGTTCGGGCGAAGATGTGGGCACTTGGGTCGGCACGGGTTCTTCATCAAAAACGTACGTGAAGACCACTTCCGGTGTATCAGTTGCGCCGCCGGAAACGATGACATACTGCGTATCCTGCGTGCCGGGCAGCAAGACATAGCCCGTCAGCAGATCGCTTGGTTGTGCCTTGATGGCGTTGGTACCGTCAACACCGGAGTAGGTTTGCGATGTCGCAACGGGCGCGCCGCTTGCATCCCGGTAGTGGATCAGGATCTCCACCGGTTCCACCTGCGGCGCGGCCGCGTAGTAGAAAATGACGTCCGGCGGGTTGGCGATGCCGGCGGCGTCCACTGTCACGGTCTCCTCAGATTTCAGGGGTTGATAGCCTTCCACGGCCGGCGCGCTGAGAGTCAAGCTTTCACCCGCGGCAATGCTCTGGGTCACCTGGGGCAGCACGTCTTCTTGGGTATCTTGATTTAGATAGCGCACGGTAACCGTGGCGGGCGGAACTTCGACTGCTTCTTGCGTATAACGGAAGATGATATTCTGAACATCGGGCACGCCGCTGCCATCAACGATAACCAGCTGCTCTTGTTCAACTGCGGTATAGCCGTCAATGGCGGGCGCCTCGATCATCGCAGATCCGCCTGCGGCGATCTCCTGCGTCGTTGGGGGAATCAGTGGTTGATTCGCTTCATCCACGTAGCTGATGTTGATGACGGCATTGGGAACAACGTTGGCTGTATAGGTGAAGACGACTTCGGAAGGATTCGCAATGCCGTTGGCATCCACCGATACCATCTGCTCTGTGGCGGTGGGGGTGTAGCCTTCGATTGCTTGCGCGTACACCGGCACGGTCTGCCCGGCGGCAATTTCCTGCGTCGTTGCGCCCATCAAGTCCATCATCGTGCTTTGATCGATGTACCGCACACTTACCAACGCGTTGGGAACGGGCGTCGGCTCAGGCGTGGCGTTAACAGTATAGTAAAAGACGACTTCGGAAGGATTCGCAATGCCGTTGGCATCCACCGATACCATCTGCTCTGTGGCGGTGGGGGTGTAGCCTTCGATTGCTTGCGCGTACACCGGCACGGTCTGCCCGGCGGCAATTTCCTGCGTCGTTGCGCCCATCAAGTCCGCCATGGAACTTTGATCCAGGTAACGCACGCTCACTGTTGCCGGCGGCACCGGTGTCGGCTCCGCGGTCACTTCCGGCGGCGGCTCGGGCGTGGGGGCAACGGTTGAAATAAACAGCATAAAGTCCGCAACGGGCTGCCCCATTGCGTCCAATCCCTGGAAAAACACCGGCATATCGTTGAGCACCGTACCGGCATCCACGTAACCCAGTTGGCTGAGCAATTGCCCCTGCGGGAGATTGAACCCGCCGGGATAGGCCGCGTAGTTGTCCGTAATGGACAGGCTTGCGTCCAAAGAGACTGCTTCCTGCGGCACATAGAGCCAGTAGCTGTTGGGATACTGCGGATAGATTACCGCAACGGATTGCGCCGTTTGGGGCGTGCCGTCCGTCCCCGTCCAAGCCGCGGTAATGGTCAGGGGGTCGGGCGCGGGCTGCGCCAAGCCCATCACGGGGAGCAACAAAATAAGCAGCGCCAAGGCCAGCGCGCCACCCCTTTTTGCGGTCAAACGATCGGCATTGTACATAAGCCATGCCTCCTCATTCCGGTGTTTTCACCAATTCATTACGATTTTATTACATAGGTGTGTATTTGTCAACGAGGCGCGGGAGCTCAGGATGGTTTTTACACTTGGCAATAATCGCCCTGCCGCCTGCGCGCTATGCAAAACCATCATAACATGTTATACTTTGGCATGTCCCGCAAGGGAGAAAACACGCGCTGCGCGCACAAGGAGTATTCATTTGGCCACATCAAAGTTTGCCGTTTTCGTGGATTTGGAAAACGCCGGAGCAAAAGTAGAAACGCTCAATAACATATTGGAAAAAGTAAAAATAAGAGGCGATATCCTCATTGGCAAGGTCTATGGGTATACCGACGCTTTCAGCTCTTTAAAGGAGATCCTGTTGTCAAACACCTTTAACGTGGTGCCGTCGCTGCGCTACGGCATCGCCCAGAAAAACAACGCGGACATTCTTTTGGTGCTGGATGCCATGGAAGTCGCCTATACCAATCCCCTGATCGATTCTTTCTGCATCGTTTCGGGCGACAGCGACTACACGCCGCTGGTAGGAAAGCTGAAGAGCCTTGGAAAATACGTACTGGGCATTTCACGAAGTGAAGTAGCCAGCAAAATCTTCATCAACGCCTGCAACGAATTTCAGTTTCTGGAAACCGTCACCACCCGCCGCACGCCGCCGGTAAAATCCAAGAAGGTCACCAGTGAAGAAAATGGCGACGAAGCCTCACTGGTCAAGCTCCTGGAAAGCATTTTGGACGAACAAGCCGATGAAGACGAAATGTTCGCCAGCGAACTAAAAGGCGTACTGCTGCGCTTGCGCCCCGACTTTGACGAAAAGAGTTATGGCAGCAACACCTTTTCCAAGTTGCTCACCAAATTGTCCATCAAGTACGGGGTGATCAAGGTACGCGTCGAAAACAATAATGTCATGGTATCCTTGGCGGGCGATTCACCCAAGACAGGCAGCGGCCTGGACCAGACGAACTGGGTAGCCGCCTTCCAGGACCAATTGCAGCGTTACAAGGATGACGGGTTTGAACGCATCAACCCCAGTATCCTCAAAGCCGATATTACGGGCATCTACCCGGATTTCACGGAAAAGGGCATCGGATTCAAACGTTTCAGCGACATCCTGAAGGATCTGGAAAAGAAAAATGTGCTGAAATTAGAGCTGGACGATCAAAAGAACATGCTGGTCAAAATGCTGTAATGGAGGCAATCATGTTGCATCCCGTGTTTTCCATTGTGGTCCCCTGCTATAACGAACAGGAAGTGCTTGACGAAACACATAAACGCCTGTCGTCCGTCATGCAAAAGATGGGCGAACCTTATGAAATAGTCTATATCAATGACGGCTCGCGCGACCAAACGCCGCTGATGCTCAACCGATTGGCTGAGCAGGATCCCGCGGTGCGCGTCGTGCATTTTGCGCGCAACCGCGGACACCAGATCGCGGTCTCGGCGGGGCTGGACTATGCCGCGGGGGACGCGGTCGTCATCATCGACGCGGATCTGCAGGACCCTCCCGAAATCATCCCCGAAATGGCAGAGAAGTGGCGCGAAGGCTATGAAGTTGTCTACGGGCAGCGCCGCAGCCGCAAAGGTGAAAGCAAACTGAAGGAACTGACCGCCGGGCTGTACTACACATTTTTGCGGAAACTGGCTGGCGATATTTTCCCGCGCGACACGGGCGATTTCCGCCTGGTCGACCGCAAAGCAGTGGACGTGGTGCGAAAGATGCCCGAACACGCGCGATATCTTCGCGGCATGTTCTCCTGGGTGGGCTTTAAGCAAACGCCTGTCCTGTTCGACAGGGATAAACGCTTTGCGGGTGAAACGCATTACCCCCTCAGAAAAATGCTCAGGCTGGCGGGCGACGGCATTGTCAGCTTTTCCGACAAGCCGCTGTCTCTGGGATTGTTTTTGGGTCTGCTGTTCGGCGGTTTTGGGTGTCTTGGCGCGCTGATACTGTTTATTCTGATGATCGCGGGCGTGCCGGGCGGCCTCTGGTGGCTGGCTATTCTCCTTTTGATAATGGGCGGCAGCATCCTTTTCACCTTGGGCATCATGGGACGCTATCTGGCGCGCATCTTTGACGATGTCAAGGGGCGTCCGCTTTATGTAGTGGCTGATACGCGGGGTATTCCCGCAGAATAACGGTAGGAGCGGCATTTTATGACATTAGGGATAAGAAACAGCGCGGAAGCGCTCTTTATGGCAGTAGAAATGGAAAAACGCGCGATACGCATGTACGAGCGCATGCTGTTGGTGGTAAACGATGCAACCAGCACGCAAGTCATCAAACACCTGCTGAAAGACGAAATAGAACACCTTGAGCGATTTCAGACGCAAATGAGCAGCGAAGCTGTGTCAGGTGAAGACGCGATGCTGTTGTCGGCGCGCGCGAACGATATTCTTTTTGCCGGCGGTCTCACGCAGGCCGCACGCGAAGGCGCGTTTGATTCGCCCCAAAGCATCCTGAAATATGCCATGGAACAGGAAGATACCGCGGTAAAGACTTATTTGGACCTGGCCAAAAAGAGCACGAACGCGGCAAAAAAGACCTTTCAGGACATCAGCAGCGAAGAGAAAGACCACTTCGACGCGCTGATGGACTTGTTCCAATCACGGGCCTGAAAGGAAAAACCATGTCGGAAGATACAACACTGTTGTCCTTGCGCGGCCTGCGCAAGACCTTTGACACGCAGGAGGCCTTAAACGGCCTTGACTTGGACGTTATAAGGGGAGAGTTTCTCACGCTCCTTGGCCCTTCGGGCTGCGGCAAGACCACCACGCTGCGCATCATCGCGGGGCTGGAAATGCCCACAGAGGGCCAGGTCTTTTTGGAGGGCAAGGATATTACGCTTTTGCCGCCCGAAAAGCGCGAAGTAAATACGGTTTTTCAGAATTACGCTTTGTTCCCGCACATGAATGTGGCGGCAAACATAGGCTATGGCCTGAGGATGCGCAAAGTACCCAAAGCGGACGTCCTAAAGCGCGTGGACGAGATGCTGCGCCTTGTGCAATTGGAAGGCTACGGCAAGCGCATGCCCTCGCAACTGTCGGGCGGGCAGCGCCAGAGGGTGGCCATCGCGCGCAGCGCGGTACTGTCCCCCAAGCTGTTGCTGCTGGATGAGCCGCTGGGCGCGCTGGATCTGCAGCTGAGACGCCAGATGCAAAGCGAGCTGAAAAAGATGCAGCAACAGCTTGGCATCACGTTTATCTATATCACCCATGACCAGGAAGAGGCGCTCAACATGTCCGACCGCATCGCCCTGATGCGTGACGGGCGCTTTGTGCAGCTGGATACACCGCACAATTTGTATGAGCGTCCCGCTACGGCCTTTGCCGCCACGTTCATCGGTGAAACCAATATCCTTGACTGCACGGTCGTAGGTATCTCGGGTGAGGAAGTCCTGCTGGATATGAGCGGCATTGCCATCCCCGCCACAACGGAAGACTGGGTAGTGCCCGGGCAAACACTATGCCTGTGCATCCGTGCGGAGCGGCTTCATTATGCCAAAAAAAGTCCCGAAGGCTTTTTCCTCAGGGGCACATTCAAAGGCAGCCATTACGCGGGCAGTGAGCGCACGGCGGAAATTGAGCTCAATACCGGGCACACGCTTTTCTCGCGCCAAAGAACAGAGCAGGAAGAGACCGTCCTGCCCGGCGAAACCGTCTGCCTGTGGTGGGATAGAAAAACCGCGGGCCTGGTAATAGACGACCGGGAGGAAACCACATGAAAACGGACGGATCAGCGGGCGGACGAACGTATCTGGCTGCCCTTCCCATGTCCCTGTGGGCGTTCTTGTTTGTCGGCATATCCCTTTTGTACGTCATTGGCCTGAGCCTTTTGAGCCGCGGCGAAGGGTTTGGGGCGCAGCTTCCCGTAACGCTTGACAACTACATGCGCCTTGGCGACAGGCTGTACCTTAGAAGCCTGTGGCTTAGCCTTCGCCTTGCCGCGACCACGGCGCTGATGTCCCTTTTGTTTGGGTATCCCTTAGCCTACTTCATCTCCAGAGCGCGCCCCCGCGCCCGCACATGGCTGATGATCCTCTTGATCGCACCTTTCTGGACCAACGCGCTGATCAGGATCTACGGATGGAAGATCCTCTTTTACGCCAACGGCCCCATCAACAGCGTCCTGAGATCCTTGGGACTGATCGAAAAGCCGCTCAAGCTTTTGTATACGGACTTCAGCGTTCTTGTCGGCATGGTGTACGCCATGTTTCCGTTTTTCGTGCTGCCGGTGTATTCCAGTTTGGAGCGCATGGACTGGACGATGGCTGAAGCATCCCGCGACCTGGGCGCCACGCCCCTTAAGACTTTCTTTACTATTACGGTACCCATGACGCTGCCCGGCATCATGGCGGGGCTGGTGCTCACATTCATTCCTTCCATAGGCCTATTCTTTATCAGCGATCTGCTGGGCGGCGCCAACACCATGTTGTGGGGCAATCTTGTGCAAAATGAACTGCTCAAAAGCCACGATATGCCTTTTGCCGCTACGCTCAGCGTGGTACTGCTGGCATTGACGGGCGTCATCATCCTCCTTTACAAGCGCGTTGGCGGCAAAGCCGATGACATCGTGTTTTAGGGGGATATGATGAAAAAGAACTCATTTTGGAGCAGTCTCTACATCGCCGTCATCATACTGGCGCTGTATCTGCCTATTATGGTCGTGGTGGTGCTGTCCTTTAACGGCAACACCGGCCGCACCGCCGCCATGAACTTTACGGGCTTTTCATTCTATTGGTACAAGGGCCTGTTCGACCCCATCAGTGGGTTTGGCACGCAAATGCTGACCAGCCTGGAAGTCGCGTTCTGGAGCGTAATGATCTCCGCGTGCCTGGGGACGCTTGGCGCGGTGGGCATGCTGCGGCAAAAGATGCGCAAGGCGGCGTCCGAGCGTGCCGTTATGAAAATGACAGGCATCGGAGAACAGCTGGCCATGCTGCCCATTATGATACCGGAACTGATCCTGGGCATCGCGCTGATGGCGCTGTTTTCGCTGCTCAAACTCCCCTTTGGCAAAATGACGCTCATTTTTGCGCACATCACATTTTGTACGCCCTATATCCTTATCACGGTGAAAAGCCGCCTGTCGACCCTGGAACCCACGCTGCAGGAAGCCGCGCGCGACCTGGGCGCCAGCCCCGCCAAGGCATTTGCCACCGTGACCCTTCCCCTGGCGGCGCCCGCCATCCTGTCCGGATCGCTCCTGGCCTTTGCCATGTCGATGGATGACTTCGTTATCAGTTTTTTTGTCAACGGGGCCCAGACCACTACGCTGCCGCTGAAGGTCTATTCGTCCGTCAAAGTGGGCGTAACGCCTCAGGTGAACGCGCTGTGCACGGTGATGCTGGGCGCGGCGTTCCTTGTTGTGGCGGTGGGGCAGCTGATATCCGCCTTGGCTGAAAAGCGCCGGGCGGACACAACGAAAAAGGTACAAGCATGAAGAAGATCATCCTGACAGGCGGCGGCACGGCGGGCCACGTATCCCCCAATCTGGCGCTGCTGCCGCATCTGCTGGAAAAAGGGTACGAAGTACACTATATCGGTACAAAAGACGGCATTGAGCGGGAGATGATGACACTGCCCGGGGTCACCTACCACGTGATCCATGCGGGCAAACTGCGCCGCTATTTTGATGTCAAGAATTTCAGCGACCCCCTTAATGTGCTGCTGGGCGCCGGGGAAAGCCTCGGCATTATGCGAAAGATCAAGCCGGACGCGCTCTTTAGCAAGGGCGGATTTGTGTCCGTTCCGGTCGTCTGGGCGGCCTCGCGCTGCGCGGTGCCCATCCTTTGCCATGAGAGCGACATCACACCCGGGCTCGCCAACCGCATCTGCGCGCGCTATGCCCAAAAAGTGTGTACCACCTTTAAGGAATGCGCGGATGCGCTGGGCAGCAAGGGCGTATGGACCGGCACGCCGCTGAGGGCGTCCCTGTTCCAGGGCTCGCGCGATAAAGGGCTAAGCATGGCAGGGTTTGCGGGTGCCAAGCCGGTACTGCTGGTCATGGGCGGCAGCCAGGGTGCGCGCGCCATCAATATGGCCCTGCGCGAAGCGCTGCCGCAGCTGACAAAGGGATACGATATCATGCACCTGTGCGGAAAAGGCCATATGGACGAGACACTTGAGGGCACAAAGGGTTATTGGCAGGCGGAGTTTCTCTCGGGCGCTCTGCCTGATGTCCTGGCCGCGGCGGACATGGTCCTCTCCCGCGCCGGCGCCAATGCGCTCAGCGAATTTGAGGCCCTTCACATACCTATGCTGCTCATTCCCCTGCCGCTGTCCGCCAGCCGCGGCGACCAGATACAAAACGCCGAAAGCTTCGTTAAGCGGGGAATCGCCGCGATCCTGTATCAGGAGGATCTCTTAGTCGATTCGCTCAAGGCGGCGATCGACGCACTGGAAGAGGAGCGGCCGCATATGCTGGCAAGGCTGCGGGAAATATCTCCCACCCAGGGCACGATGAATGTGCTGAGGGAAATGGAGAACGTGCAGAAGTGACAAGCGAAAACCCCGCCATATGACGGGGTTTTCATCTGTCATGGAGGATTCCTAATACGTGATCGCGCAGATCAAACCGCCGATATTGTCGGTGGAAACAATATAGCTCTCGGCGGCGGCCGGGATCTGCAGCGGCTGATCCACACCTGTTTCCGGCACGCGGTAGATCTCATATTTGGTGGCGCCATCCTCATATACAAAGATATGCGGATGCTCCACCAGGTAATCCAAGTATTCTTCCAGACACAGTTTTTCAATGTGCATGACCGTTGCATGCGGGATGCCGACATAGCGGTAAGCGTCCATTTTGAGGCTGGGATTCATCCCCGTGGCATAGCTCTTGTCCACCGTATCCGGATAAGGATAGCCCTGGGTGGGGAAGCGGAAAATGATGCCGTACTTCCAGCCGTTCTCATTGACAAAACGGGCCTGTTCGGTGGTCTGGAACGCCATCGCGTTGATAACGCTGTCATCGCGGCTGTAGACGTCCATCTCAAAAGAGAACCCGGATTGATAATCACTGGTGCCGGGGAAGGACACTGCCAGCCGCGCGGCTTCGATGAGACCTGTGCCCGCGCGATTGGGGTGGCGCGCCAACTCATTGTTCCAATATTCGGTCTGCGTGGCCATGGTGCGGTAACCTTGGCGGACGATGTAGAATTCCAGCCCCTGGTCCCCCGCGTCCTTGATCATGGTATCCAGCGCCGCGATGGCACCGGGAAACAGCGACACGCTGCGGCTGCTGACCGGTACGCGGAAAGCCGTCTCTTCGCCCACAGACTTGAGCGTCTGTTCCGCCATGCCAAAGTCCCCGGGCAATTCGTGCCAACGGTTAAGCAGCATAAGGCCGCCTGACAGCGCATCCAGACGCGTGGCCGTAACGATCTCACCGTCCCCCACGGGGAAAGCGCTCGCGTCGACAATGTCCCATCCGCTTTGGGCGGGCAGGGGCATTTCTTTTTCTTCCTTTTGCGACAGCTCCTCGTCCAAGGCAGCCTGCGCGGACTCATGTTCCGCGATCAGCTTGGCGTTTTCTTCCTCGATTCGCTGCTGAAGACGCGCCTGCTCGCCCTTTTGGTACTGATTCAAAAGAACATAGCCCGTGGCAAACAATACCAGCAGAATGAGAAAGGCGATCATCCACTTGGTGAGTCTCCTGTACGGATCGCTTGTATGACCTTTTGCCATTTTTTTATCCTTTCCACGCATTGCGCAGGACTTGATATGCGCCTGGCAGTTTTGGCGGTAATTTCCGCTTAATTTATATCAGAAATATTACGAGATGTCAAATTTTTGTATGATTCCAACAGGGCTGAGACCGCTTCCGCCGCTTCTTTTTCGTCTTTTCCGTCGCAAACCAGCAGCATGGGCTGCCTGATGCCTTTGCGAATGGCCATTAAACCCAAGAGGGACTTGACGTTTACGGTGATACCCTCGGCACGCAGGGTCACGCTTGACCAAAAGCTATCCGCCAGGAGCACCAGCGGCGCGGCCTGCTCGCGCGGGATGGGAATGACGGGATCCAGATCGACTTCACGCTGAATCATGGCGTCTCCTCCTTAACATAAACAGTCGGCGTTTGGTGCGTCAGTTCGTCGGCGATCGCCTGCAGACGCCGCATGCGGTGCTGCACGCCGGACTTGCTCAAAGGTTTCTTCAGCATTCCCGCCAGCGTTTCCATTGAGGCTGACGCATTGGCGAGCCGCAGCCGCGCCAGTTCTTCCAGTTCGGGCTTAAGCGAAGTCAGCCCCGCCAGGGTGGAAATACGCGTGACGGCTGCCACCTGCTGCCGGGCGCTGGAGAGCTGCTTTGAAATGTTGGCTTGGTCGCAATTAAGCGCGCGTGTCACCTGCTGCTTGACCACGCCCAGCGTGCGCACGTCCTCCAGCCGCAGCAGCGCCCTGGGCGCGCCCATGGACACCAACAATCGGGAGATCATCTCGCTGTCCTTCATGTAGACGACAGCCCGATTTTTGCGCTGCGTGACGGAAGCGCGGAGGTCTGTCATTTCCAGCACCCTTTGCAAAAAGCGTGCCCGCCCGTCTTCCCCCACCACAAACTCGGCGTGGTAGCCTTTCTCGGGCGCCGCAGCCGAGCCGCAGCCAAGAAACATCCCGCGGATAAACGCGCGGCGGCAACAGATACGGCGCACCACGCGGCGCGGGGCGCCCTGATACTCATCCACACCCCTGTCGCCGGGCTTGAGCACATTCATGCGGCGCAGCAAACGGTGCGAATCGGCAGTTGATAGCGTGACGGTGGTCACAAAACGGCCGCCAAAGCGTTTTTCGCGCGATACCCCGCTGTCTACCTTCATTTTTAGCCGGTGACGCAGCAGCCACAAAATGCGCCATGCCGCGGTGGGGCTGTCTGTGGTGTACTTAAGCTGCACGCGGCCTGCGCCCTGCAGCGATAAAGAACCCAGGGTCTGCGTCAGCGCGCTCAGTTCCGCCAGGACACAGCAGTCCTTTTCAGGCGAGACCCGCGCCAGTTCCTGCTTGATCTCGGAAGAAAAGCTCATGCCTGATCATCACCCACCATGCGTACTTCGCTTTCCAGCCAGATGCCGCTTTTTTCGTGTACGATCTGCCGCACCTTTTCCGCCAGAGCGATAAAATCCCGCGCGGTCGCACCGCCCAAATTGATCAGAAAGCCCGCGTGCAGTTCGCTCACCTGCGCGGCGCCTACGCTAAAGCCTTTCAGGCCCGCCTGCTCAATGAGCGCGCCGGCGAAATGGCCCTCCGGGCGCCTGAAAAAGGAACCTGCGGAGGGATAGGTAAGCGGCTGGCACGCTTTGCGGCGCTTGCGATAATCCGCGATCTTCTCGTAGATGGTGTCCCTGTCCCCTTCCTTAAGGGAAAAACAGGCGGACAAAACAATGAGGTGCTCCTTAAGCGCGCGGGACGAACGGTATCCGTAATCCATCCGGTCCGCCGGGATATCCACCGCTTGGCCATCCGGCGTGGCGCACCTGACGCAAACAAGCGTGTCGCACATCTGCGCGCCGTAGGCACCCGCATTCATGCAGGCGGCGCCGCCCAGCGTCGCGGGGATGCCGGCGGCAAATTCCAGGCCCTCCAACGCCGCAGCGCCCGCTACCTGGCAAACGGTCGGCAGCGGCGCACCGGATTGCGCGGTGATGCGCGTCCCCGATACGGTGATATCCGACATGGCTTTGCCAAAATGCATGACCACGCCGTCAAAACCGGCGTCGCACACCAGGAGGTTGGAGCCGTTGCCCAGCACCAGCAGCGGTGCGCCCGCATCGCGGATCGCCCTTAAGGCGGATAAAGCTTCACTTTCGGTGCGGGGTTCTATAAAAAGCCTGGCAGGGCCGCCCACATTGAGGGTCGTGTGTTTGCTCAGGGGCTCTTTCTCGCGGATATTCAGCCCCGAGAGGGTGTGGGTCAGCTGCTTCCAATCGCTGTCTTTCATCAGTATGATCCCTTTCCTTGACAAATGCAGTATAGCACTTACTTTGAGCCGCTTCAAGCATTTATGAGCGGTCAACGCCGCTTGGGGGTCGCCCTTGCAGCGGGAAGTGCCCCGATCGCTCTGCCGTTGCGCAAATGCGTCATTTGTCCCATTTGTTTGCATTTACCCTTTTCAAATGCCGCTGTTGGGTGTAAAATGCGCAGTGGCTGTACCCGGTTTCCATAGGCTGTAAAGAAAAGAAGGCGCTGTATGACAGAAACGGTTCTCTCCTTTGACCATGTATCCAAGCGATTTGGCAGCTTTGAGGTATTGAAGGACGTTACTATCTCGCTCAAAAAGGGAGAGTGCGCCGCCCTGACGGGCCTCAACGGCAGCGGAAAGACGACACTCCTCAAGCTTGCCGCGGGGCTGGCCCGGGTCTCTTCCGGGGAGGTGCGCACACCGGGCGGCATCAGGTTGGGCTACATCCCGGAAAGCTTTCCCCGGCCTGCCGTCAGCGCGCGCAGTCTCCTGCGCAGCTTTGGCAGGATCCAGGGGATGGCCCCTCCGGCGCTGGATGAAAGGATCAATAAACTGCTTGAGGCTTTCAACCTCCAGGACGATGCCGGGAGCCCTCTGAACACCTATTCAAAGGGGATGCTGCAGAAGGTCTGCGTTCTCCAGGCCTTCCTTGGCAGGGCGGATATCCTGCTGCTGGATGAGCCCCTGTCCGGGCAGGACGCGGCCTCGCAGGAGACGTTCATCCGCTTGACAAAGTCGCTGCTTTCATCCGGCACCGCCGTACTGCTGGCGTGCCACGAAAAGTACCTGCTGAGCGCCCTGGCGGATACCGTTTATGAAGTAGGCGGCGGCACGCTGCGCGCTGCCGCGGCGACGCCGCAAAACGATGAGGACCTTTATGTTTTTGATCTGCCCGGTGAGGGATCCGTTATCCCCAAGGGCTTTGACGATTTCCTGAGGGTCAAGCAGGAAGGCGCACAAGCGCTCATCTACTGCCGCCACGGGAAAGGCAACGATATGCTTAGGGCACTGCTGGACGCGGGATGGCGTCTTAAGGAGATGCGGCATGAAAAGAACGGCTGAAGCCGCCCGGTTGCAGGCGGTGCTGTACCTGAAGACCGGCAAGGTCGTCATGCCCGGGCTGGCGCTGCTGATCTTCCTTGTGTCTTTCTATTCTGTGGGGCCGGTCGACCTTGTGGACTCAACCGTACTGACTACGCTGGCGCTTGCCCTGGTCATGACGTGGGCGGGGCTCAGCTTCGCGCGCGCGGAGGAACCCATCGTTTCGCAGCTGCTGCAGCTGAAACTGCACAGCCCCGCACGCGAGATTGCCTCCCGCGCGATCCTCCTGATGGTCTTCAGCCTCATAGCCGCGCTGCTTTCCGCCGCGTGGCCGCTGGGGAAAAACCTGATAAGCGAAGGGGCCTTCTTCACGCGGGCGGTCACGGGTGCAGACATTTGGGGCATGCTGGGGCTGTTCTTCTCGGCGTCTGTGATGGGCGGTGCCTTTGGCGCGCTGTTCCACCCCCGCATCTTCCGGGATACCAGAGCCGCCTGGCTGATCGCGCTATTGGGATGCCTGCTGGGTGCCTATTCCGGTATCATTTCCAACAGCATTCCGGTGTTTGGGTTTGCGGCATGGCTGCTGCCGCCGCTGCACGGCATCATCACGCGGTTTGACGCGGCCCTTTCCTTTGACCCTGCCGCCCTGGCGAAGACCCTTATCGCGTGCTGGGCGTATGCTTTGGGAGCCTTCGCACTCAAATCGCTGCTGCTAAGACGGATCCGCTTCTGAGCGCTCAACAGGGCGCTTAGGTGTGCTATAATGCCGTATCATAACTTTTTGGAGGCATTCATGGCGCTTAAGGCAGTGATTTTTGATTTTGACGGCACGCTGGCGGATTCACTGCCACTGTGTGTGGCGGCTTTCCGCAAGACGATCGAACCCCTGGCAGGCCGCGTGGTGAGCGACGCGGAAGTCTTGGCCACGTTTGGCCCCAGCGAGGAAGGCACCATCATGGCGCTGGTCCCGCAGCATTTTGAACAGGGCCTCCGGGATTACCACGCCTGTTACCGTGAGATGCACTATATGTGCCCGGCACCCTTTGAGGGCATCCTCCGGATCATCGCGTACCTTAAAGCCAAAGGGCTGCGCACCGCGCTGGTCACGGGAAAGGGCGCGGTAAGCCTGGACATTTCGCTGGAGTACCTGGGGCTTGAGGGCGCTTTTGAGCTGATCCGTACCGGCATACCCACGGGGCTCAATAAGTTGACCGGGCTGCGTGAGGTGCTGGAGGGCTTTGGGATCAGCCCAACGGAAGCCCTCTACATCGGCGACATGCCCGGCGACGTTACCGCCTCGCGGGAAGCGGGAATGCCGGTCTGCGCCGCCGCCTGGTGCCCCGGCACCGACGCCGCGGCGCTGGCGAGGGAGCGCCCCGACTATCTCCTTGACAGCGTTGCGGAGCTGGAAACGCTCCTGCGTTCTTTGGCGGGCGAAGAGCAGTCCTTCCCCGTAGAAACACGTAAAAAAATCTGAGACGGCGGTGATTCCAACGACGAATGGATTTGAGAAAAACGTAATGCTGTTTGTGTGTTATCCCAAATGCGGCACATGCCAAAGAGCAAGAAAGTGGCTCACAGACAACAATGTGGCTTTTGAAGAAAGAAACATCAGGGAAACCAATCCAACCCCGGAGGAATTGAAAAACCGGTACCGCTCAAGCGGTCTTCCGCTCAAGAGATACTTCAACACCAGCGGCATTTTGTATAGGGAACTTAAGCTGAAGGACCGCTTGCCGAAGATGGGCGAGGATGAGAAGCTTAGGCTGCTCGCGTCAGACGGCATGCTGGTGAAGCGTCCGCTGCTTATCGGCGAGGGCGTCGTTTTGGTAGGCTTCAAAGAGGCGCAGTGGCGCGGCAAGCTGCCAAAGTAAGCACGGCTCCATTGGGAACAATGGCAGACGCCCCGGCTGTGGATGCGGTCAGTCCTTCATACTGCCCGGCGGAACGACAGCCCTGATCCCGCCCCGAATTCCGGACCCGTCACCCTTGTCCCTGCGCGCCATAGTCTCTTAAGACCAAATCTGTGAGGAGGTAGAAATGATTACGAACACCCCGGAAATTGTCAGACTGTCCCCTGAAAGCATCCCGGAATACCTCAATTTCTTTGAGAATGTTGCCCATACGGACAACCCGGAATGGGATCGCTGCTATTGCCTCAACTTCTGCAGCGCAAGCAACACCCGGGAAGCCAAAACCATCTTCAGCGATCCCGATGTGCGGCGCGAGTACGCAGCGGACTATATCAGGAAAGGTATCCTCCGGGGGTATCTGGCCTACATGGACGGACAGGTTGCCGGCTGGTGCAACGCCAACGACAAAAACAGCTGCCTGGAATGCTTTGGCAATTACTTCATCTACGGCGACACTGCGCCGCAGAAGGATGAGCGGAAGGTCAAGTCGGTCTACTGCTTCACGGTCGCCCCGAAAATGCGGCGCAGGCATATCGCCACGGCCTTGCTGGAGCGCGTCATCAGCGATGCCGCGGCCCAAGGGTATGACTGCGTGGAAGCGTATCCCGAAAAAGGCGACGCGGACCAGTACTACAACTTCCCCGGGTACAAGGAACTCTATAAAAAAATGGGCTTCCTTCAGGTCGGGGAGGCCGAAAGTCGGCTGATCTTCAGGAAAGACCTGCGGAAAGACCAGCCAAGCCTGTCCGGATTTCAGAGCCGGTATCACCATCGGGAAACATGATAACGGCTTTGGGAAAAGGGCGTCTCACGCGCAAAGGCCGGCGCCGCCGGGGCGCAGCCAACGCACCGCGGGAAAAGATGCCGGCTGACGCGTAAATTGGATCCGCCATGGCGCTATTCATCGGTGCAAAGCGCTTTGGGGCAGGCAAGCGCATTCACAAGATATCAAAAACGCGCCGGAGACGCTTTTGATCATAGAAGAACATACCCCGAAACCCAGGAAAATTCTATTAAGGAGTGAGCCAATGATCTACTCAACTGAAATCGAACACATGTGCTCCGTTACCAAAGGCGCCCATCACGGGCCGGCCCCCATACCGCAGGAAGGCCGTTGGGTACAGGCAAAAGAGGTCAAAGACATCTCGGGTCTGACCCACGGTATTGGCTGGTGCGCCCCCCAGCAGGGCGCCTGCAAGCTGACGCTCAATATCAAGGAGGGCATCATTGAAGAGGCCCTTGTTGAGGTGCTGGGCTGCAGCGGCATGACCCATTCGGCGGCCATGGCGTCCGAGATCCTCCCGGGCAAGACCATCCTGGAAGCACTGAACACCGATCTTGTGTGCGATGCCATCAATGTGGCCATGCGCGAGCTGTTTTTGCAGATCGTCTACGGGCGCAGCCAGACAGCCTTCTCCGAGGGCGGCTTGCCTGTGGGCGCGAGCCTTGAGGACCTGGGCAAAGGGATGCGCAGCCAGGTAGGCACGATGTTTGGCACCAAGGTAAAAGGAGCCCGCTACCTTGAATTGACTGAAGGATATGTCAACCGTATCGCACTGGACGAAAACGGTGAGATCATCGGCTATGAGTACGTAAGCCTTGGCAAGATGATGGACCTGGTCAAAAAAGGCGAAGACGCCAACGCGGCGCTGGAAAAATCCAAAGGCACATACGGACGTTTCTCTGAGGCTGCCAAATACATTGATCCGCGTCACGAATAAGGAGGAGCACAACATGGCATTATTTGAAAGTTATGAACGCCGCATTGACAAAATCAACGGTGTTCTGACACAATACGGTATTTCATGCCTTGAAGAAGCAAAAAGCATCTGCGATAACGCCGGCGTCTTTCCCGCGGATATCGTGAAATCGGTACAAGCCATCGCTTTTGAGAACGCCGGCTGGGCCTACATCGCGGGCTCTGCCATCGCTATCAGGCAAGGCGCCGCCAACGCCGCGCAAGCCGCGGAAATGATCGGTATCGGCCTGCAGAGCTTTTGCATCCCCGGCTCCGTCGCCGAGGACCGCAAGGTCGGCCTGGGTCACGGCAATCTTGGCGCAATGCTGCTGCGGGATGAGACAAACTGTTTCGCCTTCCTGGCCGGGCACGAGAGCTTCGCGGCAGCGGAAGGCGCAATCGGTATTGCCAAGAACGCCAACAAGGCGCGCCAAAAGCCTCTGCGGGTCATCCTCAACGGTTTGGGCAAGGACGCGGCGCAGATCATCTCCCGCATCAACGGCTTCACGCATGTGGAAACGGAGTTTGACTATTTTACGGGCGAATTGAAGATAGTCAGCGAGCGCGCTTATTCCAAGGGTGACAGAGGTCAGGTTCGCTGCTATGGCGCGGATGATGTACGCGAAGGTGTGGCCATTATGCACCATGAGGGCGTTGACGTCTCCATCACGGGCAACTCCACCAACCCCACCCGCTTTCAGCACCCCGTGGCCGGTACTTACAAAAAAGAGTGCATGGAACAGGGCAAGAAATACTTTTCGGTCGCTTCCGGCGGCGGCACAGGGCGCACGCTGCATCCCGACAACATGGCAGCCGGCCCCGCCTCCTACGGCATGACGGACACCATGGGCCGGATGCACTCCGACGCGCAGTTCGCCGGCTCCAGCTCCGTGCCCGCACACGTTGAAATGATGGGTTTCCTGGGCATGGGCAACAACCCTATGGTCGGCGCCACGGTCGCTGTCGCTGTCGCCACTTTTGAAGCGATCAAGAAGCATCGGGTGTCATGAACCCGTGCGCCGGCCGTGCGATAAAAAACCGGGCAAACCGCGTTAGCCTTTATCCTCCTTGTGGGCAATTGCCTGAACCCGGCGGGGGCGTTGCAGCGCAATCAGCACGTCGTTGCCAAACGCCTGTCGGCCAAGTTCTCTAAATAATGCGCGGCCGCGGACCTGATTTTGTTTGTGCCGGTCGGGTCCGCGGCGGATACGGCTTATGCGCTTAGGGCGGGGCTGACGGCAGTACTGCTCATCCTGATCGTTCCGATTTTCCGCCTGTTTGGGATATTTCTCAGTCTGCCGGGATCGCTTATCTGCCCAAGACGACCGTCCGGGCCGCGATCGGCGGATCGCCCCGGCGACAGGCCCGGCGTGTGGAAACATCGTGCCAACGGTGGCAGTCCTGTCCATTATCATTACGGCCCCGCCGGTCGCTTCGCTGAAAGACGCTTTCTACAGAAAGATGTTCAAGAAAAAATGCCTGTCTCATGGCCAAATCGCATACGCGCGAGGAAACCGGTACCTGACAGCCGGTGCCGCCGCTAAGCCTGCCCATCACGTCACAGCGCTAAGGGCGGGCGTTTAGGCTTGTCAATTTGTCTCTGATACGGGGAACGCCTCATCTGTCTCCTGCTGCGCAGCATCGGTGTCCGCGCGCACTGTGTTGCGTCCCGCGCGTTTGGCGGCGTAGACGGCGTTATCCGCACGGATGATGACACTTTCGTAATTTCCGGTTTTTTCGTCGCCGCAATAGGCCACACCGATACTGACGGTCATGCTGTGCCCGTCCATACTTGTGCTTTGCACGGCGATCCTCAGCCTCTCGGCGATGGAGAACAGGTCCTTCTCCCCGTATCCATAGACGATAGCGACAAACTCCTCACCACCGTAGCGAAAAAACTGCAGATTGAAATTCTGCGCAAATTTGAGCAGCACCTCGCCAAGGGCGGTCAAATACCGATCCCCGGCGGCGTGGCCGTGCTGATCGTTAAAATCCTTGAAGTGGTCGATATCGACCACCATGATGCCGGTGGGCGCTTCCGCATGCGACGTTTCCGGGGCCGCCAGCGTATCAAACAGCTTGCGGCGGTTATTAAGGCCCGTCAATACATCGGTCTCTTTTTCGATGGTCAGCAGGCGGCGCGCTTCATAGCTTTCCAGACGGACCCACACCATAATATTGCCAAGAAAGCCGCCAAAGAGGGCAAAGCACAAAATGTTGATGGTATCGTCCAACGCGTAAAGGGGTTTCAGGAATAACGCCAGCGCTGTATGCACAACGACCCAGAAGGCGGCAAAGACGTTCATACGGGCGGGGCGGTCAATAAAACTCAGCGGCATGAGACAGAACCCGCCCAGCAGGATCGTCGCCCGCATATGGGGTGAATGGATGACGCTCAGATAGATGGCCAGCAGAAAATAAACGCAAAAACTGCCGTACAACCCGTACAGCGTGTGCTTTTTCATGGCAGGAAGCCGGGACAAAAGGAACAGCCCAAAGTACATGATCACTGCCAGCAAATAGGCAGGCGCGGCGCCTGCCTTCGTATCGCTGATGGGCATCGCCAGCAGCGGCAGCACTGTCAGCACCCCGCCCATTAACGCCAGGACGGACAGTATTTTCTCATTGTACTCCGCGATGGCACGGCTGTTGTCGTTTGCCAGCTGTTTGTAGTTTTTCCGGTGATCATGAAATGGATTAAGCCATTTTTGCATACCGTTTCTCCTAAGATAGGCGCAGCGCGGCCTGCCGGCGGCGGTGGATCCAATGTGTTTTGTATATTGCTGTGAAGGATGTGTTTTGTCACCCTGTGTGTGGCGCTGCTGCGCGTGAGTACATCGTGGATACACGGCGCGGAAAGCCTAATTGCCGGTCAGATCCACAGTGCGGCCCTTGTCCGCGTTTTCCAGGAACAAGATGCTTTTGATCAAAACCTCAATAACGCAAACGTCCTTATTGGCGGCGAAATTCGCCAGCCTGTCATGCTTTTGGGCCATCCGCGCAATGATCTTCGCTTTGGCGTCGTTATCCCCCATGATGCCCGCTTCGCCGTCCACGGTCAAAGCCCTGGTCCGGGTCTTCCCCTCGGGCTGATCGTCCCTGGTATCGATCAGCAGGCTGACGCGCGGGTTGGCAGCGATATTTTCATATTTGCGGGTTTCTTTAAGCGTGAGCATGTACATCTTTGTGCCCGGATCGTCACAGATGTACAGCATCAGGGACGCGTCGGGGACATCGTCCCTGCACGTACACAAAACGCACAGATCGCTGTTTCGCAGTATCGTCATCACTTCAGGCTGCATTGTGCCACCTCGCTTCCATTCTATGGTTTTCGCTTATTCCCGGCGTTCACCGGCCGCTGCTTTAAGGGGGATCAACTTATTTCGCCAACACAATATACCCCGCCGGGCAGACGTGTCAAGGCGAGGGCAGTATGGGGAGGGTGCTGACGGTTGAATATGAAGACGTGAGGGGTTACAGCCGCACCGCCAGCACCGCGATGAAGCTGTCATCATTCCCTGTGTCGCAGGTAACCAGCGCCAACAGACGGTCGTCCGGCTTGGGCCAGCCCAGGGCACCTTTGTTGACCTGGCTGCGGGCGTGGACATCGTACAACAGTTCCTGCCTGTGGTCGTCTGCCAGCGCGTTATACGGGACCATATCGTGGCTGGCGGGGCAGCGGAACACGGCGAACACACGGTAGCGCCATTCTTGGTAAAGGCCGGTGACCCGGATCTCCCGATGGGCCCGGAAATAGCCCGGCTTCAGGTATTCGCGAAGCGAGCGGAACATAGAGCCGTCCTTCATGTTGTGGCCGTAGACCACTGTAACAAAATCGTCCCAGTCCGCGGTGTTTCGGTGATCCATAAAGATCGCGCCGCCGGGATCCTTGCTGTCATCAAAGTCATGGTTCAGGTACCACGTGTTGTCTTCGCCGCGGAGAATGGGATAATCCACGGGCGTACCGGGGATCGTGATCCAGCCCTCCGCCCGGGGGTTCCGCGCCCGCAACGCGGCCATGGCCGCATTTGCATAGGGGATCTGCGTCGCGGAAGGGATCGCCGCCCGCGGTGAGGCGGCCGACACAAAAAGAGAGATTTGGGACGCGTTATCGCCATCGTCCGCCAACGCCCCGGATCCGGCCGGCTGGCTGCTTGGCACAGTTTGCTCAGCCACAACCGCGTCCGCCCTGTACGCCGTACGCAGCGCTTCATATTCGCCCCGGGCAGCCCGGTACCGTGCGGAACGCTGCGCCAGCGCGGCAGACGAAAGCACGACGCCCGCTATCGCAACGCACAGCACTGTGGTCCGGGTTCGGCCGGGTCTGCGGCGGCCGCGACGGGCGAACTTCTCGGAAAACGCCGTATGGCCTCCCGCGCGGGTGGAAGGGCTGACACGCCGTGGTGAAATGGCATCAAAGCTGCCATGAAGGGCTTCGTGTGAAGAACGCCTTCGGCGCATGAAGAAGCGGGGATCTGTGCGCTTAAGGCAACGGGTGAAACGGCAGCGAAGCTTCTGAAAAGCAGTATTGAACAGCGCCTTTGGCGCGTAAAAGAGCCCGGATAAGATGCGAGGCGGGAAGCGGTTCGTGTGAACCGGTCGCCGTGCGGAATTGAAACGTGCTTTGGCAATCGCTTTCAAGCGTTCACGAACCGTGCCGCGCACCTCATTCCCCCGTTCCGCGTCGCTTACGGCTATGGCGCAGGGTATAAAATACCCCTGTGCCCGACGCCGCAAGCAGCAGCACCCAGGGCCACCCAACCGAGCGGTCTCCCGTGGGGGGAAGGGGTTCGAAAGGTGGAACGGTGGGCTTCACCGTTGCTGTTGGCGTCGG
>LSQX01049274.1_pt1 | contig 24146 bp, 23 predicted proteins | sample 654561 | NCBI WGS metagenome assembly LSQX01 (sample SAMN04489861, study PRJNA283612) | anaerobic digester metagenome | isolation source: 4 biogas reactors fed with cattle manure at either 37C or 55C with and... | place: Denmark: Kongens Lyngby | collected 2014
AGGTAGAGCTTGGCGAAGATGGTTTCCCTGTTGGTTTTAGTGAAAAGGTCATCAAATTACTTAATAATCAACTCGATAAACCAGATAGTGATGAGTTTAAGGATGCTTTAAAGCTTGCATTTCAGAAGGTTTCAAAAGACTTAGAGGTTGGGAAGAGCTCAGATCCCCCGCTTCGCTACCTTCCTGAAACATGCTCAGAGTGTAGATATCGGGCTTTTTGTGAATCAGAAAATGTTGAGGATATGTGTGAATTATGCAAGTTTAAGCAATTCTCAAACAGTAAAAATATTAATTATACATATAAGGAACAATTTAATAAAAAAACTCGGGAGGCCGAAAACGAGGTGACAGAGTAGGCATAAAACAACTAATTTATTTATGTATGGAATTTAAAGGCGTAGTAACACATGTGATTGACAAGTCCGGGATAAGCAAAGCAGGGAAGCCCTTTGTGTCATTCCAGATTCGCGTAGAGCAACCTTATGCCCAATACCCTGAGTCAGTATTGATTGAGACAAACAAAGAAGAGCTGCTGCCCGCTATTGGAGAAAGCGTGAATGTGTTTTTTAACATGAGATGTAACGAATACAATGGAAATTTATACGGAAGAAACAATCTATGGAAGGTTGAGAAATTGGGGAATGCAACCCAAAAGCAAGAACCAGATGATGATGAAGACCCGTTAAAGGCATTAGATAATCCAGAGCCTTTGAGCATGGAAGCACCCCCTGATTCTAATGTTACAAAGGCGGCAGAAGAACTCAAAGATGGTCTTGATAAAGCAACCTTGGGTGATGACGATATACCGTTTTAAGTAGTATAAGAAAAAAAAGAGAGCCATACATTATCGTATGGCTCTTTTTTTTATCTGGATTTTCGCTTTTTATCTATGATGTTCTTTTTTAGGAAGTAATAATACTGAGGAGAGATGGGATTTCCATCTTTCGTTCGCATTATTTGTATCGCATTCATAAAGGCTCTTTTCATATCGTCTTTATTTTTCATCATTATCGTTACAAGTATTCTGTTCGTAGGCCATCCCTCAAGTATCTTTTGCGCCACCCATCCTTTAAGGTCTGTGGGGTCTTTTTTGGTAACCTCTGTTAATTCCACCTCGTATGCCTCTTGCGATGTTATCCAGTGGTATTTACAGTAGGGACAGTCTATCACCTGCACAGGAACAAGCCTATGGCACTCCGGGCACTCTTTTGTTGGTGCTACTCCTCCTTTTGATTTATCATGCCATAGGGAGTTAGCCGGGGTGTCATCAAAGAACCCATGCTCCTGCCTGTTTGCTCCGAAGTCAAGCACAAGGAAGTCCTTTTTACCATCGTGCAATCTACACCCCCTCCCGCATGTCTGTATATATTTAACATACGATTTTGTAGATACGTCATATATCAAACAGCTAACAGATGGCTCATCGAACCCGGTAGATAGCATTTCGACAGTTACTAGCCCCTGAAATACGCCATTTGCAAAATCAGACAGGAGCGCCTTCCTTTCTCCAGACATAGCTTTATCTTGCTCCATCGGTTTTGATAGTAGGTATTTGGTTTTTATACCGCTATCATTAAAAGACTGACACAGCTCAACACAATGCTGAGAGCCCGTGGTGAAAACAATAAATTTGCGCTCCGGGCATATCCTTTTAAAATTATCTATTATACCTACGTACCTTTCCGGCTTCCTGAAGCGTTTCTGTAGCGCGTGTTGAACGTAATCACCAGTCCGTGAGTCTATGGATACCCCATCAAGTTTTGGTGCCTGAAACTCAAAATATCGAGCTGGCACGATGTATTTTTTATCTATAAGTTCTTTAGTTGTTATACTACACACGATAGAAGAGTACATTGACCCAAGCTGTCGCATTGTTCCACTTCTCAGGATTGTGGCAGATAACCCCACAAGGTATATGCCATCCCGGGCATTAAGCACAATGTAGTCGTGCTCCGCCCTATGCATCTCGTCTACTATTAGGAAGTCTATGGTATGAAGAAACTCCATCCAGCCGGGCTTTGTTTTGCACCTTACAGATAGAGTTTGCGACATACAACACACAATATCAGCCGATGGAATATTCCTTTGCTTACTCGACACAACTTGTACAGTAGCACCCATTAGCTCCATTTTTTGCAGGTTCTGCCTAAGGATCTCCTCCCTATGTGTGCATATAAGAACCTTAAACCCCCTCTTAGCAGAAGAAATCGCCATCTCTGCTGCTATCCAGGACTTTCCTGCTGCTGTGGGCGCATAGATGGCGATATTCTTGAATTTTCGGAGTTCTTGTCTGGCATCATTAATAATGCGCACCTGATAGTCTCTCAGCATTCTTTATGGCTAAAAATTTCAGTATCATCATCTTCCTTTCTATTAGGGAGCAATGAGTATGATATGACAGCAAAGCGCGATATCTTTCCGCTTGGTATTATCCTCTCACTTGCCTTTATCACCTCATCAAGGCGTGTATTGTACAACATGTGAGCAAATATTTCAAGGGATGGATGTCCTATTGGTATTATCTTTATGCGCTCCACAACAATAACAGCCCCATCTTTCCCCTTTGTTTTGAGGAAATCTCCCTCTTTGATATCTGCAATGTGGATATTCTTATATACTCCCATTGGTATCATCATCGCCCTATTCCTGGGATTTGATACTTCGTGCTCTATTGTTATCATTATGTGTATATGTCTATTTTGCCAGTTGGGTAAGTGTCCTCAATAGCATCCCGTACCATATTATATAGCTGATTCATATAATTTTTATTACGCACAGCTTTGGTTTTTATATAAAGTATGTCTTGCATTAGTTTTGCCAGATATTTTCTATAGGGATACACCACCCCATCAAGTCTTTCGTGTTTTCGACCACCATTAGACGATTTATAAAATCCAAGAGCCTCCTCTGCTGTTGTAAAACTTATATCAGTAAGACCCTCCCTGTATTGATAATCAAGCAAAGTCAGGATAGGCGTTCTCAATGTGGTATAATATTTAGAGAAGATTATACCAACAACTTTTGGCACACCCTCTGGTAATAGGCACATAAGAACATAATCGGCAAACACATTATTAGACACCTCTTTATTTATAGTGCTATTGAGTATATATCTTGTTTTATACCCATCGTCTCTGCTACCCACCTCGATGGCAGTCTCTATTGACCCAAATGAAGACCCATCAAGCACACCCCTGCGGTACATTATCTCACAGGAGCATGCTATCTGTTTTAGAAGAAGTTTGGTTTTATTTTTCATTATCTTTTCCTACAAAAAAGACTTCGCCGCCTTCAATGATTATCTCATTTTCAGCCATAGCTTTCTTGTCATAATCCACAGTCCTGCTTGTTATGAGCTGCACGTTAAGGTCTTCGCATATTTTAGAGAGCACGGCCAGCCCTTCTGAGTTAAAAGCCACGTCATCTATAATCGCCAACCTTAGCACCTTATTGTTGAGATTGAGTCTCGCTGCCTGTAGGATTGTCCCAATGATAGCCCTCTGGAATGATGAATAACGATATATGTATCTATATTCACCTTCTTTGTTCTTAAAGAAATCTCTATCGTATGCTCCATTATACATAAGCCATATAGCGTTTGAGTCGTCTCTCTCGTCGAGAACTATTTTCATTCCGTCCACGCCCGTATCCACTTGTGCATATAGTGCCTTTATTTTGTTGGTTATTGTGTCATAAATCAAAGATGCCTCAGTCCATTCTTTCCATAAATTATAACGTTGCAATGTTTTATTTATTTTTTCGCCTTCTTCTTTGCTTTTTATCAGTGACGCAATCTCTTCATCCACCTTAACCGTGTCTGCCTCTCCTTTCTCAATCGTGGGTTCTCCGGTTGCGAGCTCCTCGTTATATAATTTTTGAGCATCTTCTAAATTAGATGCAATAGCAGCATCAACCCCCACCGCTTTTGGCTCTTGTATCTCGATTTTTTGCACTTTATCCCTTAGCCTAATTAGTGCATCAATGGTTTTCTGGTCAAAGAATGAGTTGCTAAACTCATTGCATATTACACTGTTTAGGTCATTATAGATGCTTAGTCGGCTTTCTTCTTTTTTCTTATACTCATCAAGTGCTTTGCGGTAATCCTCGGCAGCTTTTTGCTCGCTCTTATTATACGCATCTTTTGCTATAGTAAGGCTTGCATACAGCTCTCCAATCCTTTTCTGCTTTTCTGTTTTAGCCTTCTCTACCCTTAGTTCATACTCGGATTCTACATTATTTATAATTCGGTCTCGCTTTATCTTTGCCGTAGTAATGGATTCATTTATCTTCTCCACATCAACAGGCTGCAGTGTAGCCAAGCCTTTCTCTGTCCATCCTTCTTCATAAAAGTGAACCATAAAAGCACCAGCGGCCTCACACTCATTTCTATAATAATCTCTAAGCTCCTTGGCTTGCTGGAGTTGTTTTAGTAGTTCATCTACCCCAAGCTTCTTGAGGTCTTCAGAGAATAGTTTCTTTATTAGTGCCGCGTGTTTTGTTTGGTTATCAGTGAATAGCGACTCCATATTAAATGTGAGGTCTGTCGTAAGCATTTTTCTATACGAAGCAGCGGTTGCTTTCTCGCCGTTTATGATTGGGGTGTATTCTTTTCCCTTATCATCCTTTGCATATAGGAATGTTTCAAAAATAGGCGTTCCCTTATTTTCTCCTCTGGATACCTCTCTTACTCTTGCGCCAAGATATAGCTTAATATCTCCATCCATCAACTGAATCTCGGATAAATATCCGTTTTCAAGCTTTGTCTTGTCTTGAACAGCGCTTTTACCAGTTATCGCCTCTTGCATCATATCAAGAAGTGTGCTTTTCCCTGCACCGGAATTTCCCGTAAGCAAAACAAGCTTCTTTGAAAGGATATCCGGTGTTAACACTACAGATTTAATCGTGTTGTGATTTTCGAGCCTAAGGCCAATTATTTTTACTGTTTCTTTCATATTTCTTTGTCTTCTAATAATCTATATACCTCGATTTCGTCAATATCGTAACCTGAGTCTATGAATTTATCGCAGAACTCTATGCGCCTCTGGGATTTCATAAACATTGTGCCAAATTCTAAGCGCGAGTACTCGAATAATATCCCTCTTCGTGGATGCAATGGAGAATCCATGTCAAACCTATTCTCATCTATCTGTGGAAGGTATTTTAATAAGTATATTGTCTCTATTTCCGGGTAGGACAATAATTCCCCAGTGAGCTGATGACAATGTTGCTCAAATACTGATGCCCTTTTCTTCTGATATGGCACAGTGGGAGAGAACAGCCAATTCTTTTCTACACCCACCACGCATTTAACCTCAATTAGCGCTTTTATATTTCCACCAATCATTAGAAAGGAATCAGGGCTGGAGCCGAATCTAGCCCAATCGACCGGCTTGAAGATGATATCATCGTAGTCATCTGAGCAGGACACTATATCCCCAATAAGCTGATTACTTTCTCTCAGCCATTCGAGGGCTAATGGTTCATTTTCTATGCCGATACTCATTGGCCTGGAATAAACAGGGTCTTCTGGAACCCCCCATAACCTTTGCTTCTGTATTTCATAAAGGTATGATTGTGTCGTTTTGCCTATTTTTTTACCCGGTTCGCCGAGTTTTTCTAACCTGGATGCAGTTATGTAGCCAATCCTGGCTTGTAACCACCGATCTCTTTTTTCTTCGTTAATCATTTCTTATTTATTAAGGCTTCACGAATATCATTTGGGATGTCGTAGTATTCCTCAAGCTGCTCTATTGTGCCACTTTTTAGGAATTTAATAGCTGCCGGCATATCCGCATCAGAGAATTTCTTTTTTTTCTTTTCCGCCATCGGTTGTGTTGCTGGCAATTTGGATATCCGCAAGCCATCCCCGACTCGCGTAGATTCATAAGTGAGCCTAACTGGCATATCTTTAATAGATAACAGGTCAAATCCCCCGATTCCAGCAAGCTTAATTAGCCTCTCTTTATTCACCCTGTTGAGTACCATCGGGAGTTTTGTGTATGGGTTTTCTTTAAATAAGGCCACAAAGACAGCCTTCTCTGTCCCATTTACAACCTCCTTCTCCCTCCATTCAATATGGTCTATCACGATATACTCGATATCTTTTCCGTTGGGTAATATGAATACCCCACAGTGAGATGGGTTTCCCCCGGCTGTGTAGTGTATTTTTTGTATTTGTGTCATAGGTTTATGTATTTGTTTATGGTTTATGGTTTATGCATTCGGTTTATAGTTTTATATATATAAACCTCTTGCCTATTTTGATTTTTCCCCAAACATCGCTATTATTAAGCAGCGACGTGGCCTTCGTTCGCGAGTACTCTGTTTCTCGTATGTACCCCTCAATGTCTGTAATCTCTCCGGTCTCAATGAGCTCTTTTACTTCTTGGATTAGTTTTTTTCTTTCCATTGCTTTGTTTTGTTAAATCATCAAGGGCATCTTCTGTTTTTTCCGTCTTCAACCTCTCCTCTGCGAGTATTACGTCGTCTTTCTTCTTAGAAACCTTTTCTGGTTTTTTGTGCCCGAAAATCCTTTCCGCCGCCTCGAATATAGATTTTGTCATATCCACATTACAAAACAACGTGGTTGATAATCTAAATGCAGCAAACAATCCGAGTAACTCTTGGTTTGCCTTTTCTGATACAAGGTACGAAATAAATGCCGCCTGGTTTGTCCCGTGTAAAAAGCGGATTATGACATCTTTTGTCGGGGCATGAATTGAGACATCTTTCTTGGTGATTTCCACCACCCACCCATTAATGGCGTAGCTCGTTCTTTTCTTTGTTAGCATATTAAATAATTTATGATTCGATACAAAGATAAATAATAATTTTTTATTACGCAAAAATAATTACACATTTCTTTGTTTATTTAAAATATTTTTAATATTTTTGTAAAATTTAACATATCTATATTCTTATGAAGATAGAATCATATCTATTAAAGGAAACCTTCAAAAGAAGATGCACCTCTGGGTTGGGTAGTTTCCCCATCCGCCACTTCGATACAGGCACAGAAAAAGTAATGGAGCTTGATAACGGACAGTTCTTTGAGCTTAGCCAGTCCGACTTTCTAAATGAGCTATACCCGTCTGCTCATAAAATATTCTCGGTAGACTATCGTTCAAACAGAGCTAAGTTTCGTTACGATGTAAACAAACAAGAGAATGTGTTAGATGGATACGAGGAGGTTGAGCGGGTTGCTGTTGGAATTCAGGATGCTGTTCGCAGACACAAAGTAACGCATACATTTGGAAATGATATGTGGTTTGGCTCCGAAGGAGACGAATCGAATGATGCGCTTGTATCAAAGTTCCGTAAGCATTGGAATATCACAGGAATGACTGAGGCGCTCAAAGTTTTTGGTGCTGCCATCTTTGGGACAGGAGACTCCGCGATATACTTATTCACAAAGGACGGCAAGATAAAATATAAAGTCTTCTCTTATGAGAATGGCGATGTTATCAACATGACAAAAGACGAAGATGGGAATGATGTCTTTGTTCGCCTTTTTAGCTATAGGGGGCAACGTGCTGTTGAGTTATACACATCGTCGACTATCGAGTTATGGGTTAAAAATGATAAGGTTGCAGGGAAAGATGATTCTTCGTTACAGCGCTTTCTTAAAGCCGTAAAAGGCAAGCTATCAAGCAAGGAAAGCGAAGATGGCTACACCCTTATTAACACTACTCATCACAATTTAAAACAATGCCCTGTTGTATACCACAGAGAAAACGATGTCTGCTGGGGGGCAGGGCAGTCTACTATAGAGAGGATTGAGCGCATATTGTCAGACCTTGCCGAGAATAACAGATATTATGCTTATCAGATAATGTTCCTTCGGGGTGGCGTGATGAGCCTTCCGCCTGTTGGCAGAATGGGGAAGGTGATAGCGTCAAAGAGTGAGGTTGGCGACGCTAAGGTTCTTCAGCCTGCTGATGCGAGCAACACATTCATTATTGACCTGACAAAAAATTTAGATTTACTATGGGAGACGCTCGGAATGGTTGTGTTGAAACCGGAAGAGCTTCGTGCTGGTGAGAACTCTGGGGCATTTATTCAGAATCTATATTGGCGTGAGCTGCAATGGTCTATGAATAAAATAGCCGAGCTGCATCCATTCTTTGTCGAGCTAATTGATTTATTCAAACTATTCGTTGGAATTATAGAAAAAGACTCAATAGGGTATCAGAATATGGAGATGTCTTGGGTTCTTGAGCCTAAAATTCCTAAGAACACGCAGGAAGAAATTAATAACCTGGCCATAGCTAAAGGAGCAGGCATATCATCCGTTCGTACCTGCTCGGGGGAAATCTCATTTAATAACCCTAATGAATATGAGCGAATAATGGCGGAAATGGAGGCAGAAGCAAAGCGGCAAGAGGCGCTAATTAAGCCAGAGGTTAAGCCAGAGGTTAAGCCAGAGGAGCCAGAGATAGACCCTCCTGATGCCGGGATAGATAATAAGGCAAAATCAAAGTAAGACGAAAAACCAATACATAAAAACATGAATATATCAGTTTTCATCTTCAATTACAACAAAAACGAAGGCGCAAGGATGTGGTATGATATCATGTCTAAGCACTTCAATACCCGTATTCTTGATAGTGGATCAGAACCGCCCTGCCATGGTGAAGGTGTGGTGCGTTACCCAAACATTTATTACGGCGGAATGTTCAATGAAGCTATGCGGCTAAGCGATGGTAGCGACTGGGTGTGTATAATAACATCAGACCTGGTTATTAATGATGCCAATAAAGAGAGAATCGTAAGCAGGATGCTCGAGGCTGTTAAAATATCTGAGATAGGTTGCTATCAGCCATCTTGTGATAAGCGAGGCAGGAGTCATTCGCATGGATATAACCAACCCGGAAACACGATGCGCCGAGTGCCATACTTTGAGGGATGGTTTCACCTTTTCCGCAGAGAATTAGGGTTCAATGTTGACTTGTCTCTCAACAGAAATGGCTGGGGCATAGACCTATATCTCTGCAAAAGAGCGATACGAAAAGGGTTAAGCAACGTTGTAGATGATTCTGTTATCGTGCTGCACCCCAGTGAGTCAGGATTAAATCCCTCCGAAAGTAGGGAGCAGATGGCTAAGTGGGCAGCAACACTACCCGATTGGGAAAACAAAATAAAAGTCGGTCTAGCAATAAACACATTTGAGGGAACAGAGCATATTGAATCAATAGTGCGAGAGATTCGTAGCAGTATAGATAAGGTTGTTATACTTATGCAAACCGAGAGTTATCTCGGAATACCCGCTGACGAGGAAGACATAAAAGAGGTGAAAACCCTGAAGCGAATAGGGCTTGTTGATGAGATTATCTACTTTCCTCGTATTCCATATATGCCACCAAGAGAACAGGAAACCGTTAAGAGAAATCAAGGGATGTGTTATCTGCAACAAAAGGGGTGCGATTATGTTATTGTCACTGATTCTGATGAGTTCTATACTAAAGCGCAATTTGATTACGCAAAGAATTATGTTCGAGAGTGGCTTCCTGAGGCGACATATTGTTACTATATTAACTACTATAAAGACGACCAGCATATTCTGCTGGATGACTGCTTCTGTGAGCGCGGAATGCAGCGAGGTGTGCCTTTTCTATGCAAAAGCGGATTACGATTCCAATTTTCGCTACCGACATCTATTCCTTCTGACCTGACAAGAAGGATTGCAAGTGGGAATATAACCGTGTTCCAAAGTAACACTATTCAAATGCGGCACTATTCTTATGTCAGGAAAAACATACGAAAAAAGGTTAAGGTATGGTCTCTTCGCTCCGGGTTTAGTGGCGAGGATTTTGACAGCATAGTAAGAGATTACGAGTCTTTTGATGGCTCACAGCGCTTCGTGTCGGTGCCTCACAAAGCGTATGGTAACAAGGTAGAGGTTTTACACATAAACGAATTGGGTGATGTTTATTCTAAGGAAATGTTCGGGGCGAGAAGAGGTTAACACCGAGATAGGAAACTGGTATAGGGTTGTATCTGCCAAGCAGAACCCATTAGAGTTTAAGACCATCTCGTCAAAACTACAATGCAACGGAAAGGTTAATCGCATCATACTCGGCGAAACTCAAAGCGTAGAGTTAAGCGTGGACGATAAGGCCTATATTATGACAGATAACGGGAAAACTTTCGATAATTTATCAAGATTTTGATAAGAAAGTTGCAAATGTAAAATATATTACATAGATTTGTAATCTATGCGTGATGTTTCTTAATTTTAATTAGGCAGCACACAGTCGAGAGATTGGGTGCTGTTTTTTTACCATAACTCGTAAAGTCCGGCATAATCACTTTCAATATACGTCTCTCTTTTTTTAAGCCTCGCATCCAGAAAGAATATTGTCACCATAGCCATGCAGTCTAAGTCGTCGGGAGATTCCCCTCTTGAGCGCTTGTATTCATCTTTTGAAATAAAATAATATTTTCCTGTTGGTTTTTGTATTCTACGAAGACAGCCTATAGCCTGGTCTGTAATTATATCTATCAATGTGCTCTCCCTTGACCCCTTCTTTCCGTGCTTGAATACGGTGTTTTTATCTATTGCGATAGACATTTCCTGCGCATTAATCATTGCTGATAGCTTACCAAGCATCTGGGATCGCAAATTTACATATTGCTCAAATTTCAATATATTACCATCCTCGTCATACTCAGTAAGTGGTGAAGATTGCATAAGCACCCCAACAACTCCCTTTAGGTAATCGTCTATGTAGTTTCCTCCACCTCCGGCATCTACAACTGTGTGCTCCCTCCTAACCTTATACTTGTTTATTAGGCTTCTTATCCATTGCACCTTTTCTACCGCATCAGATGTGTATGTATATTCTATATTTATGCATTGATTCCCTTTAAATACCCAGCAACGTGATGCGTCCCCACCATCACCTATATCTATGCTAAGCCTCATGGTATTATCGCCATTCCATGGGTTGCTAAATAACTCTCTGATTTGAGCCTTCGTAATCATAGCCTCGGCATCCTCTGACTCTCCCCAGTATGAATACATAAGCTTTTTTCTCTCAGATTCGCCCAACTGGAATAGGTTTGCCACATTTCCACCCTTTGTGTTGTAAGTTAGTATACGGTTATCCATGAGGTTCCCAGGGATAAACGTGAAGGATTTTATCATATCCTCTGGTTGTAGTTCGGCATCTATCATCTTTTTGGTCATCTTGATGCTAATTTTATCCAAGACCTCTTGCTTCGTATTACCCCAGACAATATCCTCCACGGTCTCTCCTTGTATGGCAAAGTATCGCTTAACGCCTATTCTCTCTGGAATGACATAATTATCATCTCCGATATACCAGTCTAACATCCTACGAGACCAATGCCACCCATTTGCATTAAGTGTGCATATCATTTTTGGTCTCATACCAGAGTTATCGCGGTTACGGGAGAACCAGTATTTCCATATCTTAAAAGTAAAGTTTGTAAGCTCATCAATAGCAATATATGATGCTTGCTTGTTTTTTGCTTTCTCCTGAGCCACCCGTTCTTGGCCTTCGCCTTGCAGGTTTAAGTGAGTAAGCTGTATAGAACATTGCCATGTGGGAAAATCAAAAGTAGGAGAGTCGGATGACGTGAATGAGCACCCGGGTATATCTAAATACAACCTTTTAGCGTCTGTTAAAATACCACCGCCGGCCTTTGTTTCGACAAGCTCCTTTTTCAGGATTATGGCTGAATATCCTGGCCTCCCAAGTCCTCGCATGGCTTCCATTAATATGCATATAGTTTTACCACTAGAAGCTTCGCCCCCACTAAATATTACATCTGCATCACACGTACATAGTGCTTCCTGAAATCCCGTTTGAGGTATAAAATCCTTATGGTCTCGTAGTTTTTTACCATCAACTTTTACCCACCCTCTTTTTTTTACGGTTGGTATACTTCGCTCTATTTTTGGGTATAATTTAGGCTTTTCTACGCCATCATTAATTATCTTAAACATATTTATGTATTTTTTTAACAAAATTAGCAAAATATTTGTTAATAAGCAAAATTATTCGTATTTTTGGAGAATTTATTGTGAGATCCACTAAATATAGAGAACCTATGAAATTTACAAAGAAACAAGCCATTGAAGAAATCAAGGCGAAAATCGGTAAAAACGATTTAATGCTTAGCGAGCGTAGTTTAGACGAAATATTAGAGTCCCTAATACCCGTCCTGACCACCGAAGAAACAGAACTTGACGCTTTCGTTACATCTACATTGCCTGTCTTTAGGACAGCTAATGGTAACTTACGCAAGGAAGTTTCCGAAAAGATTAAGCAAACGATTACCACACCAGCCCATGTTACTCAGAAGGATGAAGACCCCACAAAGGTGATTACAGAACTCTTGAGTAAGCAGCTTGAGCCTTTGCTCGGAAAGATTGCGGCCATTGAGGATGAAAAGACAATCGAGAAAATTAAAAAAGAAGCTCGATCGAAGTTCTTATCCAAGAGGCCGGATGAAAGATGGAAAAAGGCTTACGAAAAAGCTATTGAGAGGGGGACTCGTTCTGTCACAAAGGATAGTGATCCTGAAGAAATTGCGAAAGCAATAGAGGCCGACTATAATGACACCTTGTCACTTATCGGCAACGTAGAGGGATACACCCCTGTGGAAACAAAGGGAGGTGGTGGAGGAGGTGAGAACAAAGCGTTAAAAGAGGCCGCAGAGTTCCTTGAAGCCGAAGGGTTTATACCTAAAAAAGAATAGTCTCGAATTGTATTATTAACTTAATTTTACCAAAATGAGTTTTAACGTAAATGCCAAAAAAACTCAAACCTTCGGGGGTAACACTCCTGTTTGGCTTGAGGTTAGGGGGGTTAAGCCTGCCGGTGGAAGCCTTATAGACGCATATATCGAAGAAGGCCGCATTTATCCTGCTGGTACTCCGGTTTATCTCGATGGTATGGGTGGCAATCTCGTTCCTTTTGAAGTCTTTGAGCTTCAGGATGACGTAAGTGACGTAAGTAATGCGCAAGTTACCGTAAAGGTAGCCGCAGGATCTCTTGGCACCATACCGAATACTGATACCGTGTTTATGCTTATGCCCGCCACCGGTTGGGTTGGCGAAAAAGCTGCCGCCCCTTCCGCTGTGCAGATTGATGCTTCAGGTTTCTATGACCTGACCATTGCTGCTGATGACTTCGGGGATGCATCGGAAGGCGATTTTCTCGTCATTGCCGACTCTAGTTCTGGAAAGACTATGATTTCCAAGGTCAACGGATTACTATGGAATGATATTGAAATCGAAGTCGGAGCAACTGCCGCCACTGGTGCTGTTGTTGATGATGGGAGGGTGCTCGCAAGCCGCATACCGTACATATCTGACTATGCAAAATCCGTATTGTCCAACATTCAATTTGAGGAGGAATAAAGATGAACACTTATCCGCAGACTTTTTACGACTTGTTATCCGCCGGTCTTGGTGCTAACGATAACAGGGCACTTCAGGGATTCCTTGATGATATTCTCGCAAGGAAATACAATGAACTGAATCTGGCAGGGTTCCCCTTTGCTTCTGATATGCTTATTGATTTCACTTATGAGCAAGTACGCAAGGAGCTGAAAATGAATGTAATGGCTACCTATGTGGACATTGATTCTCCCGCTATCCCGATTGGAACAGAGGGCGCACAACTTCAGACAGGAAAGATTCCTCGCATGAAGATGGTCGAATACCTCAATGAAGACAAGATTCGGAAACAAATTATCTTGGAACAACGCTTTGGTGCTACATCTAACAGGGCAAAACAAGCCGCACTTCGTAGTCTTTTTGTTACTACCGATAACTTGGTTGGAGGCCATACAAATTCCTTGACTTATCAAAGACACCAGATTGTGTCTACGGGTCAGTTTGCTTTAACAAACACAAACAACCCACGTGGTATTAAGGATGTATTCGCGGCTCACATTCCGACCGGCAATGTAAAAACAAAGACTAGCAATGATCGCTGGTGGACTGCCTTATCTAATGGCGTTTATTCGTCCGAAGGAAACTCTTGTGATCCAATCCAGGATTTAAAAGACATGGTTGATACTCTTGAGGGAAAAGGCGTATCCGCTATGCACTTTGAGATCGACAAGCTGTATGCAAAGCAGGTTATTAACCATTCTAAAATAAAAACCGCTATTGGTTATTACCTGAATCCTGAGTCTACAGCCCCCGCTACACTTGCAGGGAACCTGACATTTGAACGCAAGTTTGAAATCTTAGGAGACCTCGTTGGTGCCCCGTTTGTTATCCAAGATAGCATAGTTGCTGTTGAGTCATTCAATAAAACCACTAAGGAATTAGAAAGGACTCAGATACGTTCCTTCGAGGCTAATGTTATTGTCCTTGTTCCTGATGGAAATTTAGGTGAAACACTCACAGTTGAGCCTATTGCCCTTGAAGGTGGCACGTATGCAAGTATGTTTGGAGGTAGATTGTTAATGACTGTTGGCTATGATTATATCAAAAAGATTCAGTCGTTCAATACCGAAATGACATCGCTTGTTGTTCCAGACAAACCTCATTTAATGTTCTACCTGCATCCTTACGCAAAATCGTAATATTGCTTAGTAGGCTATTGAATTGTGATTACAGCTATGACTATCGAGAGTTTTTTACAGGTTGTTCCACTGCTCACACTTCCAAGTAGCACCATTGATCGTATATTGTTTAATAACAATATAGAGGCCGGTGTAGATGTTACCACGATAAGCGAGCAGACACGAGATATTGCCGAATCAGAGGCGTGGTTTTACGCCTCTGTAATGGGTGGAGGTGGAAGCTATTCAAAAAAGGTTGGAGAACGCAGCATGTCTGAAAGGATGCCATCCATACCATCCTCTATCCGGGAGTCTTGGATTGAAAGATCGAACAACCTTAGAGAGAAGTGGGGATTAAACCCTATTCGCTCAAGTGATGGTTTTTATGACGCAACTAATTTTTGGGGATAGAAATGGGATTTACATCGTTCTATACATTTAATAACAGTGTTCTTGAATTTCAAGGGCAGCGTATTGTTTTTCATTACGTTCCGGTTATTGAAGATGCAGACGAATTTTTCTACCCATTAACGTGCGCCATATACCGAAGCGGGGGCGAAACAGATAGTGACGGCTATGAGCTTTTTGACGGGTTATGGTATGGTAAATGCTCACTTGAGGCAGCGGCTTCGGGTGGTAATTCTTTGAAAGACTTTGTTATTAAAGGCGACTATAAAGCACACATACCCAGTACTGAAGTAAGTATGAGAGTAAACGACCGGGTTGTTGTATTTCATCACAACAATAGGGTTATCACATCAACGATACTTGATTTTATTGTTGAAAAAGAAGACTACGTGTCAGGCTCAACGCTATGGTTGAAAGATGCTGATGAATCATAATCATGGGTAAGTATACAGTATACAACCTTGGCGTGATAACAAAAGCCATACATGGCAACGATAAGATTATCGGAGACGAGATCGTGAATGATCTCGATATAAGCCTGAGAGAGTTTATGCGTATGTATGATGGCTCTATTATCCCGATAGACACAGGTAACTTACATGACAGCACGGGTATTGCAGTATATTCCGGGGGGACACTCACCAGGTTTCTATTTGACCCAATAGCCGAAATCCCAAGAGATGGGTTTTGGGGGAGAAATCTTCTCGAGCGCGCAATGTCTGAACCGAGTTTGGATTATGCGACCGGTGTAAGTATAGTTCTCTTTTCTACAATGCCATACAACGCAAAGGTGAATGAATGGTCTCATTATTTCGATGTACTGTGCGCTGAGTTAGCAGATTTTATAACAATGCTATACCCGGACATCTCTGCGAGTTTTACTCACAATGTTAAGGAAATGACGCAAAATATAGAATGGTACAATTAGACACAACACCCTGCGACACACTAAAGACTCTATTAGAGGCTGCTGGTGTTACGCCGAAGATATACACGAATTGGAATATCCCTACAAGTGGTCTTCCAAAAGAGTTTATCGAGATTGTGCAAAATGGAGCATTGATATCCAGAGCACACAAGCGAGCTTTAGTCGAGGGGAACATATCTATAATAATTAACATCAAACTCTTAACAACTGGAGCGTCAAACACGGTACGAGAGCAAAAGCTTATAAAAGAGTTTAAGGATATTTTTAACTCACCATTGGTGAGTAATGGTTATAGTTATAAGCTGAATCACAATTCGATGGTCTACTCAGGAAGAGCGATTAATACTGGTTATTCCACAAAAATAGTAAATGTAAATGTTTTAATATCTTAAAAAATGGCTAAAATTGGAAAATTAGAATCGGGAGTTGCATCCCATTTTGTAGGCCTTGGTGGTGTTGTTATTTTTGACAAGCCAGCCGACTACACCAACGCTACTGCCTCAAGTCTTGCTAACCCGAAGGATGTTGGTGATATCCTCGAGGACTCTTTCTCTTACACTGGGGAAAATGTCACAATGGAGAGTATCAAAAACGAACAAGGTGAAACCGTCGTCTCTTATGCTGTAAACGGAACCATATCTTATGAGTTTACCGTTATGAGCACGAGTGCCGATGTTCTTAAAACCTTCCTTCTTGGCGACGACATCTCCGCAGGTTTGGACTCGAGCTCAAACTGGCTCGAAGCATCTGCTGCTGTTGGTATTGGTGACGAATTGGCAACATTTGTTGCTCCTATTGCCTTCTTGAATCAGGATTTGAATCAGGCTATCTTGCTCCCGAAAGCAAGGGTTACTGCTTCCCCAATTCGTGATGGCAAGCTTCTTGGTGTTAAAGTCAGCGTTGTTGCAGAAAAGCTGGTTACAGCAAATCTGTATACAATGATGGTATACTACACTGCGAAAGCCAACTACGCTTAAATAGCGACAAGTAATAGCGGGGTTGAGACTTAAAACCACAGCCCCGCTATTATTATAAAAAATATATAACTATGCCAATAGATACAAAAGCACATATTGCGCTTGACAATATAGATAAAAGAGTGCCAAAAGAGCTTGTCGTTGATGGTAAGCATTATGCTATTAGTATGATGAACAACGCCATCGCTGAGAGGTTTGATAGATACATTGCTAAAGCAGAGGTGCAGTATTCAAAAGAACAAGGCCTGCTATTTTTGAATATGTCGAACAACAGAAAGTTAGTCCCAAAATGCGTCTCTTTACTTCTTTTGCACAGTTGGTTTAAAGTCAAGTTTTTCCATTGGTGGCATTGGCGTATGCTGCACATAACAAAAACCCAAGCGCATCTTGGGAAAATACTGGAGGAGGGTTTAAGCCTGGGGGAGTCAAATATATTATTGAAGAATTTGCTCTACCTACAAGACAACTGCAAGATGATAAGGATGATGTCGGAGACAAATATACGCAGTATGATAGCCGAACAAAAATCGGAGCAAGAAACGACACCATCATAGCATTATATGGTCAGGTATCACCATACACAGAGTATCGTTATTGGTGGCTTGACTCTATACAATGGCAGACCATAGCCCTATGTGATAAGTCCGGGCTAAGACGCAAATCCACTATTCCACCTAAGACCGAGGGTAAGAAGAAAAGACCCACGAATGATGAACTCAGAAATATTCTGGGTCGCTTTGGTTTGGGAACAAGCGAAAGCAACGAGGAGAAGGCTGATAGGATACGAAAAGAATTAAACAAAGATGGCGGATAATAAGGATTTAAAATTTGGTATTAAGCTCGATGTCGATATTGCCAAATTCAAAAATGACTGGAAAGAAAAAGAGAAGCAGATACAGGGGATTATCAACTCTGGTAAATTCGTATTAGATATATCCGGGCTTTTTGAGAGCCTGAACACCTATCTGGATGGAGTAGATAAAAGCTCGAAAAAAGCCGGAAAATCTATTTCTAAAAACATATCAGAGGGAGTAGATGAGGGTGTAAGAACTATTCAGTCGCTCGAATCCGAGGTGGCATCCCTTATGCAAGCCATAAAGAGCACAGACCTTGGCGATTCGGGCTCTATCAACGAGAGCCTCGCTCGAACCAGGGATTTAACCAAGGAAATAAAAGAGGCCATGGCCGGTGGCAGGCCGCTTGGTGAAATACTTTCCGATATGGACAGGAAAGATTTAACAGGAGCCGGGCTGAAAAAGTTAAAAACAGAATTACAATCATTCCTAACCACGGCTCAGGAGGCTACTCCTGCCGCAAAAGAGGCAAGGAAGGCTTTAGAAGAGATAAAAGAAAGAATAAGCGTTCATAGTGGGAAGCAGGCTTCCGCCTTAAAGGATACAGACGCTGAAAAAACATTAAAGAGCCAAGTGGCTGCTTATAAGAAATTAGAAGATGCAATAACAAAAACTATTCTTAAAATACAGGAGCGCAACTCATTAGAAAAAGGCAGGGTTGTTAGCATTAAAAGCATCGAAGGGACAAAGAGGGAGATGGAGCTTATCGAGAAATCGAAACAGCAAATGGCTCAGCTTCGTTCTGAGATAGACAAAACAAACCAGTCTCGCCTTGACCCTACGCCATTAGAGATGGCGAATCGGGAGGTGCAGATACTGGAAAACCAGGTTAAGATTGAATCTAAGCTCATACAGGAGAAACAAAAAAGAGCAGAGCTTGAGGCTCGTCTAAATAGTATTATACAGCAAGGCGACGATAAAAGCGTCAGTGGTATACAGAGAACAATCAAGGCACTTAAATCTCTAAATGGTAAATTAGGATTCGATCCCAAACTCGCACAAAAAGCATCCAACGAGATAGGCAGGCTTGAGCAGAAGATGAGCAGCCTAAAAGTTAGTGGAGAAGGGTTAAAACAATCCCTCGCAAGCCTCGAGAAGCAGTGGGGCATGCTAAATGCTAAAGAGCGCAAGGGAGCAGAGGGAAAGGAATTACTACAAAAATACCGTGAGCTCTCCGCTGAGGCAGGGAAATATTCAGGCACACTAAGGCAAACAGAGAAGCAGCTCAATAGGACTGATAAAGCTCTGGTTGCGAATAATTCTGCGCTTAAAAACCAAAGAGGCCTACTCAATGGCCTTCCTCAGATGTTGAATGCTTATGTGTCTGTCTTGGGGGCATTCCGCTTTGTAAAAAACCTTCGGGATATCACTGCTGAATTTGAATTGCAGCGCGTAGCGTTAGGAGCTATCATCCAGGATGCAGAAAGAGCCGAGCGGTTATTCAACGAGATAAAGGTTAAAGCCCTTGCATCCCCTTTCACCGTGAAGGATATGACAACCTTTACGAAGCAGTTGGCTGCCTTCCGGGTACCAACGGAAGAGTTGTACGACACAATGACTCGTCTTGCTGACATATCAGCAGGTCTTGGCGTTGGTATGGATAGGATAATCCTCGCCTATGGTCAGGTACGTGCAGCAGCAGTACTTCGCGGTCAGGAACTACGTCAATTCACAGAAGCGGGTATTCCGCTCGTAGACTTGCTTGCGAAGAAATTCTCTGAATTAAATGGCTACGCTGTAACAACCACCGAGGTATTTCAATTGATATCTGAGAGGGCTGTTCCATTTAAGATGATTGATGAGATATTCAGAGACCTAACCGAGTCCGGTGGTACGTTCTTTAATATGCAGGAGATACAAGCCAAATCCCTATATGGTGTTTATGCAAACTTAAAGGATGCTATACAGTTGATGTATGACGAGATGGGGCGAGAAAATAGAGGGGTGCTCTTGCAGGCCGGATTATTAGCTCGTAAGCTCGCCGAGAACTGGAGGGCTGTTTATGCCATTATGATGCCATTAGTTGCTGCATTTATTGGATACAATGCTGTGCTTCGTATATCTGGAACAAGGGTGAGGTTTTTGATTGAGAGTGAGCGATTAGCAGCCTTATCTGCCAAACTTGACGCTGCCGGTAAAACAAAACAAGCGGCTGCGGCTCTTGCTGCCTCAAACGCAAATAATGTACTTACTCGTAGTTTTCATAAATTAAATTTAGCTATGAAAACTAACCCGATATTGTTTTGGGTTAGTGTTGCCACCACGGCTATCACGGCCATTGCTGGTCTCGTATCAGGGGTTAAGATGCTAAAATCAAACATGGTTGAACTCGGCGAAGAGGCGGAGAAGTCCTCGAAAATGATTCAGGATGAATTTGAAAAGCAAAAGGATGCATTTGAGGATTCCGTTAAAGCTCTTAAAGGAACCACTGAGGGGTCTATCCGATATAATGAGATATTAGGAGATATCCTATCAAGGTATTCCGATTTCTTACCAGAGCAAGCCCTTGTGGCTAAAAGCTATGATGCAATAGCAGCCTCTGCGGATCAGGCAACAACAGCTATGGCTCTCGCTGCGGCAAAAAAAGCAGAGATAGCTGCAAAAAGTAGGATCGAGGGAGCAAGGGAGGAACAGCTTTCAGAGAGAAGAGGCGATTTCGTGAAATTTCTTACAGGGAAAAGGAATTTATCTCTCAGAGAAGCATCCGCATTTGCTGATTGGGCAGGAATGCAAGAGGGTACAATAAAAGATTTTTCATCTCTTCCTGATATAATTGACGATGTTACGGCGGAGATGGTTGGAACAATCCAAATCAATAAGTATATTAAAGATATTAATGAAATAAAAAAACAAACAGACGATCTCCTTGCATATCAAATGGAAAACATAAAAAAAATCTATGGTGACCCGGCTGTTGAATTGATTAGACTAACAAAAGAGATAAACGATAGGTATGATGCAGAAAAAAAGCGGATTGAGGAGAATATTGAGGAAAGTAAAGCAAAAGAGCATTTGCAAAAAAATGAGATATCCAGACTAAGAGAATTAATAAAACTTAACAAAGAATATGGAGACCCGGCTGATGTTAAAGCATACCAAGAGGAGTTACAGAAATTAGTCAACACGGGAGATGGATGGAGATCTATTGTTCAGGGGATAGTCGAACAAAGAGGCTCACTAGCTAATGTATACAGCGTTCAGACAGAGCAAGGAGAAAATACAGTTGCATACGTGAAGAGGATTCAGGAAGAATACAAAAACACAAAAGAGCAACTCGAAGGACTCTATAAATTTAAACCAGAGCTGAGGGATGAGCCGGAAATCGGAAGAGCAAAAACACGTATATCAATACTAGAGGAAATCGCTTCCGCTCTTGGTTTTAATCTTGAAGAAAAGTCTAAATCGGATAAATTCAAAGCCGAACTCGCCCGCATTAAAAAAGCCTACAAGACGTATGAGGATTTCAAAAAGTATGTTTCAGAAGATAGGGCTCGCGAAGAGGCGTCTATACACTTCCCCGGTATAGATCTAGCACTTGGACTACCTGCGTCTATAGAAGCTGCCGCAATAAGGCTTAATGCCAACGCTGTGGACGAGATAAACGAAGCCCTGGCTGATAAGGCCTTAAATAAAACCAAAGAAACCTTCGATGTTATTTATAAAAACATGGAGGATGTTATTAAAAGATATCAGGATAAATATAGTTTTTACTCCTCTCTCTTGGGAGAAGGCATGACAAAAGAAGAAGCATCTCAGCTGGTTTTTGGAGAAGGAGGCGCTGAAGACGTGGTTGGGTTTTTAATTAAACAAATAGTAAACGCCGCCGAACAGGCCGGGTTTGAGATTGAATTAAATAAGAGCAATAATACACCATTTTCCGAACAACTTGGGGAAGCCTATTCTAAACTTCCAGACGCAATTAAAAAACAAATAGATGCAATCGAGGCATACCGTGTAAAAGCACATCAAGATTCGTGGCTTAGTTTCTTAAAAATAACATCTGGAGATGTGCCTTCTGGTGCTGGTTTTGGTTTTTCTATAAGTTCTATAACCGCAGAGTACAAAAAAAAGCTTAGAGAGATATATGCTCAGGCTGAACAGCTTCGAGCTAATCTTGACACGGAGACCCACAAATCTATTACCGAATGGGAAACCGCAAGCATTAATGCAGAGAAAGAGGTTTATCGCCAAAAATTAGCCTCTATGGGTTCTGCATATATCAAGCAAAAACTGCAAGATGATCAGCTATATGAGAGTTATTCGGATATGAGTCGAGCTTCTCTGAATACACTTGAGAAGATTAGGGCGGCGTTTGGCAAGATAAAAAAAGAGATAACAGGGGAAGAAGGCATTAGGGCTATGATGGAGTCTCTCGGGTTAACAGAGGATACAGAGATAATTGCTCAGATGGGAGAGATACTGGGAGGAGAAAACGCTCTTGCCGGGCTTAATAGAGAGCTTGATAATCAAAAGGCGCTTGGAGATAACGCAAATAAATCACTTATGCATATGCTTGAGTTATACCTCGCGCTCTTTCCGGCTATCAATAACGCAAACCACGAAGTTGCGAAGATGACATCCAAGCGCATAGCTGAAGCATTTAATGATATAAGCTCAAGCATAAACGACACCATATCAAGCGTAGAATCTTTGGCTGACGCGTTTGGTGTAAAGTTAAACAAAGAAGCTCTTAATGCGGCAAAAGCAGTACTTACATCTACCTCTGGGATTATATCAACGATTAGTGGCTTAGTTGATGAATCGGGCAAAGCTATGGAGCTTTCAGCATATATGGCATCAGCTTCGATTAAAACGATAGAGAAGGCATCTGTTATTTTGACGATTATCTCATTAGCTATTCAGGCTATCACTGCTATAGGAGAGGCTATCTCGGCAGCTATAGACAAAAAAAGAGAGCTAGAGCAGGCACAAATAGAATACCTCGATTTAGTTCGACAACTAAAATACGAGGCTGGAAGCAGGGGGGCTTGGGGTGATGTGCAGAAGGCTATCGAAGGAGCAAGGGTGGCTCAGGAAGAACTCAACGAGGCAATAGGTCGTGGGTTTTGGTACATAGTAGAAGGATGGAGCTGGTGGTATAGCGAAACATGGGGGTTGCGCAATGTGCTCGATGACTATCCCGAGCTTGTGGAAACGTTAACTGACGGGACAAGGGTTCTTAATGTGGAGCTTGCCGAGCAATTCATGGCCACCCATGGCCTAGGTAAAGCTAAAAGGGCGCTATTTGAGAGGGCTATTGAGCTATCGAGGGAGTACGAAGGATACCTTGAAAGGCAGCTTGATTATTTCGGAGATATAGCCGAAACTATAAGCTCAGACATTGTTGATGCTTTGTTTGAATCTGGCAACGAGATGAAGGACTGGACTGACGACATCACCGGTTATATGACTGATGCATTCGCCAATATGGTAAAGGATATTCTGCTTGAACTATATCTTTTAGATATAAAAGAAAAAATGGCTCTGGAGCTCGCCGCAGCAAAAACAGCAGAAGATAGAGCCGCAGTATTTGCCAAGTATATAGGAATATCTATCAAAGCAACAGAGAAGGCGCAAAAAGACCTGGATGCCTATGATGCAGAATGGCAGAAGCAAACAGGTCAATCGTTATACAAAACAAAAGAAACAGAACTATCGGGTATATCTAAATCTATTGCCTCAATGACAGAAGAAACAGCTCTGACATTAGGAGGTTATGCTAACTCATTATTATTGTATAGTGTAAAAAAATACGATATTTTAGAAAGGATGTACAATCAAATGGAGTCCAATGATAGTGCTATAACATTAAAGAATATGTATGATATCCAGTCTTCTGCACTTGGACATCTAAAAGCAATAGAGGCAAACACACAGCGGTCGGCTATGGCGTCTGAGGCGTTAAGCACACTACTGGTAGGCGTATCTAAGGGTACTAAAACTCTACGAGTTGAATTGAGTTAAATTACTAACAAATTAATAACACAGAACATGGCAGAAATTACAACAAAAGATGTACTAACCCTTGAGGAGCTGAAAAACCTCACAGGGCAGGCAGCAAAGGCTGCCGTCATCTACGACACTTCAACTGGCGAGCCTAGTGGTCTCGATGTGGAGATATTTATTAATATGGATGCGTCGATAGGGGTGGTTGATGCTTCCGTACAGGCACTCGAACAGCAAGCATCCGACCTTTCACAAGTAAAAGCCGACAAAGTCTCAGGCGCAACAGCGGGCAACTTCCCGGCATTAGATGCAAGCGGGAATCTCGTCGATAGCCTCAAAAAGCCCGCAGACTTTGAGCCCGTTGATAAAGCTATTCTAAGACAGGCAGACGTGGTGGATTCTCTGACTTCGGAGTCTACTACTGCGCCGTTGAGTGCGAAGCAGGGCGCAGTTATCGCCGATATCCTAAACGGTATGGGTGTGCAA
>LSQX01025965.1_pt1 | contig 24142 bp, 23 predicted proteins | sample 654561 | NCBI WGS metagenome assembly LSQX01 (sample SAMN04489861, study PRJNA283612) | anaerobic digester metagenome | isolation source: 4 biogas reactors fed with cattle manure at either 37C or 55C with and... | place: Denmark: Kongens Lyngby | collected 2014
TCGACACCGGTGAGGGTGCTGCGCAGGGTCGCTGAAACTCCATCGTCGTCGGCGGCGAAGGCGACCAACTCGGTGTGGTAGGTGATCGTGACCCCGGCGCGGCCGACCGCGTCAACGAGGACTGGTTCGAGCCGGTTCTGGGGGATGTCGAGATAGTCGCACGGACTGTGCCGCCGATAATCGCCGTGTCGCGCGAACCCGGAACCCCACGACGGCATCCGCGCGATCTCGGGACCGGTGAGGCTGATTGCGAGAAGCGCGTCGCCCATCTGGGCCCAAGGGGTGGCGACCCGCATCGCTTCCTTCTCGACGCCGAGATCCCGGAACACCTCCATGGTGCGCTGGCTCGTGATGTGGGCACGCGGGGTATCCGCGACCCAGGGCGTGCGGGAGATCACCCGGACGCGCACGCCCAATTGGGCCAAGGCCAGGGCGGTTGTCAGGCCGAACGGGCCGGCACCGACGACGAGCACCTCGGGTTCCTGCGGCATTGCAGGTCCTCTTGCCGATTGCGATAGAAGAAATGCTAGCATGCTAGTAGTTGGACTGGCTAGGATCCGACCATGCGTTTTGAGCCGGGCAGCAGGGTTGCCGTCATCGGAGGGCGGCTGGCGCACCAGGTCTATGACGACCTGAAGCAGCAGCTCCTGACGGGGGTCCATCAGCCGGGGTCAGCACTCATCGTGAGCGACTTGTGCCGCGACTTCGGTGTGAGCAAGCAGCCAGTAATGGAGGCCCTCCGCGCACTTGCCGCTGATCGACTGGTTGAGATCCAGCCTCAGGTGGGCGTGCGGGTGCGGGACTTCAATGCCGCGGAGATCGAAGGCTTCCTGTGGGTCTTCTCCCGTTGCGAGGGGGTGATGGCGCATCGTGCGGCCCAGTTCGCCACAGAGGACGAAATGGATGAGCTGGCGGGATTGTGCGAACGGTTGGAGCGGCTGGAGGCGTCGCCGACCATGGGGAACCAGCTTGCCTATCGCCACGGCAATCGGGAGGTGCACTCGCTCATCCATTCGATGGGGCGCTCGCAGCTGGCTGCCGACATCAGCTACGACTTGTTCGACCTGAGTGACTTTCTCATCGTCACGCATGGCGGGGGCTTCAGCGGGCGATTGCCGGAGCGGAACAGGGGACACCGCGAGGTGCTGGATGCCATTCGTCGCAGGGATCCCGAAGCGGCCGAGCAGGCCATGCGCTCACATATCCTGTCGTCCCCACTCGGCAGGCGCGCCTAGCCCTGAGCGCGGAACTTGCCCCCGACCCAACGCCCGAACTCCCCGACGCCCTCCCCGAGATCCCGCATCAGGCGTGCGATGGCATCCTGTGAGGAGCGGAAGGCGGACATGTACGACTCGGCGGCCGCTTGCGCCTCGTCGGAAATCTTGGCGTCCCGGTCGTCGCCCCGCCTTGGGTAATTGCCGGCAAGGATGTCGGCGTACTGCCCGGAATCCACCCATCGCCGCAACTCACCGGCACGGACCACATTCATCGGGTGGGTCGCGCCCTCGACCAGCATGAACTTCATGACCGAGTCGCGCAGGTCCTCGGTCTCCTCGTATTCACGAGCCTGTTCGAGGAACTCGGTCTGGTCGAGGTCCTGAAGATGGCCTCCCGACGCGATCTTCATCTGCACCCGGATGCCGGCGGCCACGTCCTGGGTGGCGAGCAGCCCTGCGCGGTCGCTGGAGAGTTCAGCCTTGCGCGCCCATTCGGCCAGCGCTGCGCTGATGGCGCGGATGCCCCAGTAGCCGATCGGGATGCCGGCGAAGTTGGTGCCGAATCGGATCAGGTAGGCCAGCAGTGTCCGATAGAGGGCATGTCCGCTGAGGGCATGTCCGAGTTCGTGGCCGAGCACGAAGCGCAGTTCATCGTCGTCCATGAGATCGATCAGTGCGGAGTCGATCACGATCTTCGGTGTGTCCACGCCGATCGTCATCGCATTCAGGCGGGGCGATGCCTGCACGAACAGGTCCGGAAGGGACTGGGCATCGAGGGAGGTGGCGGCTTCGGTGTAGAGCCGATGAAGTCGAGGGAATTGGCGCTCGCTGACCCGCACGCACGAGCCCAGCAGCAGCATCTTGACCATCCGTTCGTTGAGAAAGCCCGACAGCTTGCGGACGAATGTGTCGAAGCCGTGAAGCTTGCGCAGGGCCACGAGGGCGCCGCGGTCGGCGGGGTGCTCCCACGCGCGGGTGGAAATCTCACGGAGGACGATGCGGTTGCGGATGGGCCTGCTGTTCTCAGTCACCCCGTCATTGTGGCTTGTTCAGGGGCCGTGTGGNNGTGGCCTGTTCAGGGGCCGTCGCCGTTGTGGGCGACGCCGGGCCGAACGCAACAATTCGCCCTCGACCTCGGTGCGCTCCCTGCGTTTGAGCCTGTCAGTGCAGTTCCGCAGAGCGGTCGGCGTTGATTTGTCACGTTCTCAGAAACGCAGGTGGAGAGCAGGGTCGTCGGCGGGGAGAGTGCGCACGGGCCCCGGCCCCGTCTCAGCGGTCTCGAATCGCACGGTGACCCGTCCGAGGCCGGCACCCCACACCCATCCCGGCCCATGAAGATCGTGCATCACATCGACCCCCGGCAGCCACGTTGTCGGACGTCGCCTGACCCGGGTGTCGTGAGGAATTTCGGACTCACCGTGCAGCTGTTCCGACGTGGCCCGGATCTCCTGCGTCGGTGCGGCGTCGGTCGCTGTCGCCTCTTCCCCGTCGGGCGCGAACAGTTCTTCCTGTGCCACCTGTGTCAGTCCACTGACTCCCACGCCGATGAGGCGCACCCCTTGGCTCAGGTCGAGTCCACGCAGGAGTTCTTTGGCCACTCGGGCGATCACATCGGGCCGGTCGGTTGCGCCGTCCAGGGTGCGGGAGCGGGTCCAGGTCGTGAAATCGGGCTGGCGCACCTTGAGGGTGACGGTGCGGGCGAACAGCCGCCCGGCGCGAACCCGGGTGGCGACCTCCGCCGCGTCCCGGTCCACCAGCGCCGCGAGCTTCTCCCGGTCTCGCTCGTCGTGTTCGAAGGTGTCCTCCACTGAGATCGACTTCGCCTCACGCTCTGCCAGCACGGGCCGGCTGTCGCGGGCGAACGCCAGCTCGTGCAGGTTGGTGCCGGCGGCTTGGCCCAATTCGCGTACGAGTTCGGCCAGCGTCATGGCCTGGAGATCGGCGACCGTGCGTATCCCCAGCCTGGCCAAACGCTCACCGGTCGCCGGCCCGACGCCGGGAATGACGCGGACCGACATGGGTGCGATCAGCGAGACCTCCGTGCCAGGTTCGACGATGCGCAGGCCGTTCGGCTTGTCGAGTTCGGTGGCCAGCTTGGCGATGAACTTGGAGGAGCCGATGCCGACCGAAGCCGTGAGCCCGGCGGTGTCCCTCGCAACCACGGCCTTGAGGTCCCGCACCAACGCGGACAAGGACTCGGGACTGAACTCCAGGCTGTGGGGCGAGGCGGCGAGATCCACGAATGCCTCGTCCATCGACAGCGGTTCGACCACTGGGGAGAGCGCGCGCAGGGCCTTCATCACCTGGTGGCTGACCGCCCGATAGACGGCGAACCGCGCGCTCAGGAAAGCAGCGTGCGGGCAGCGACGTCGGGCTTCGTGGGTGGGCATCGCGGAGCGCACGCCGAAAGCCCGCGCCTCATAGGAGGCCGTGGCGACCACTCCACGCTGGCCCAATCCACCCACAATGACAGGTTTGCCACGCAGGGAAGGCTTGTCCCGTTGTTCCACCGCGGCGAAGAACGCATCCAGATCCAGGTGGAGAATGGACGGTTGGGTGCGCACAGCTGCATTGTGCCCCGCAATGCTGAGGGCGTGGGATGTGAATTCATGGCTTGACCTCAGTTGGGTCGATTGATGGGATGGTGGGTGAAGTGCAGAACAACGGAGGTTGGATGCGCGTTCGCTCGTGTTTGCTGGCCGGCGCGGTGCTGCTCACGGTGACTGCGGGAGTTCCGACTGCTCACGCAGCGGATGCCGTTGCCTGCGGCGACACGATCACCGCCTCCACCCAGCTCACGCATGACCTCGCCTGCCCCGCCGGTGCCGGGCTCACTGTCATTGCGAGCGGCACCGAAGAGGCGCCCCTCGTGCTTGATCTCAACGGACACACGATCAGCGGTGCCGCCGAGCCGGGCGAACCGGGTGTGCTCATCGCAGGACAAAACTTTGTCGTCGTGCGCAACGGGACCGTGGCCGGCTTCCACACCGGTGTCGAGGTCCAGCAATCGACCCGCGTGACGCTGACCGGGCTGACGGTGCAGGGCGTCGACCGTGGCGTGAACGTGGCTGGTGGGGGCTATCACCTGATCGAAAAGAATGACGTGACTGCCGACCAGCGCGATGGCATCCGCCTCGGGGCCACGACCAACACGCTGGTGGCCCGGAACGATGTCCATGACGCGATGTGGGGGATTTCGATCGGCGGCTATACGACGAGCAATTTCGTCGAGCTCAACACAGTGAGCAATTGCGTCCGACACGGGATCGGGGCGTTCGACAACGTCCGGGCTGTTGCCATCGTGCGCAACGAGGTCGCCGGCAATGCCTATGGGATCTTCGTCGGCCGCGAGGTGGTTGAGGCACGCGTCGAACTGAACGAAGCGAAGGGCAATCGGGACGACGACATTCGGGTGGATACCGACAGCGCCGCTCTGATCGAGAACGCAACCACTGGGAGCGATGTGCCGGACCCCGCCGACGTCAGCACCGCTGATCCAACGCTGGACTGACCGGGGGCCCTGCCGGTCGCCGCGTACGGCCGCGGTTATGGTGAGCCGGTGAGCTTCTATCCCGAACAGTGGGAACCCGTCGAGGGGTTCGATTTCACCGACATCACCTATCACCGCGCTAAGAGCGTGCCCGCCGTCCGGATCGCCTTCGATCGCCCGGAGGTGCGCAATGCATTCCGCCCGCACACGGTTGATGAGCTGTACACCGCGCTCGACCATGCCCGGATGAGTCCCGACATCGGCTGCGTTCTGCTCACCGGCAACGGGCCTGCGCCCAAGGACGGCGTGTGGTCGTTCTGTTCGGGCGGGGACCAGCGGATTCGGGGTCGTTCGGGATATCAGTACGCGAAGGCTGACGACAAGGGGCGCCCCGCGCTCGGGGAGACGGCCGACACTCTGGACCAGGCCCGCGCCGGGCGGCTGCACATCCTGGAGGTGCAGCGGCTGATCCGGTTCATGCCCAAGGTCGTGATTGCACTGGTGAACGGCTGGGCTGCCGGGGGTGGGCATTCACTGCACGTGGTGTCCGATCTGTCCCTCGCGAGCGCCGAGCACGCGAGGTTCAAGCAGACCGACGCCGACGTCGGGTCGTTCGACGCGGGCTACGGGTCGGCGTACCTCGCCCGTCAGGTCGGGCAGAAGTTCGCGCGAGAGATCTTCTTCCTCGGGGATGAGTACTCGGCGGAGGACGCCTATCGGATGGGCATGGTCAACAAGGTCGTTCCCCACGACGACCTCGAGAACGTGGCCCTGGAGTGGGCGGCCAAGATCTGTGGCAAGTCACCGACAGCGCAGCGGATGTTGAAGTTCGCGTTCAACGCGATCGACGATGGGCTCGTCGGCCAGCAGGTGTTCGCGGGGGAGACGACTCGGTTGGCGTACATGACCGACGAAGCCGTCGAGGGACGCGACTCGTTCCTGGAGAAGCGGGATCCCGACTGGTCGAAGTTCCCCTATTACTTCTGAACCCCACCGGACTTCTCAATCGACCGGGACTTCTCCAATCCGTCCGCGGACGACTCCTATTTTTCTTCCCTCACCCAGCGGAACCCGGGCGGGCGCCTCCGGCAGCACAGCGCTATGCTGGAAGCAGCAAACAAGTGCTCCGGGGTCGGTGAAAGTCCGAACCGGCGGTATAGCCCGCGACCCAAACCCCACCAGGGGATTGGTTGAACCGGTGAGTTTGGCTTCTGGCAGGAGCCACAGCAATTCCGGTGCCGACGGTTAAAGTCCGGATGGGAGGCGCACGGATTCGTTTGCGTACGCCACGGCCGTGCAAGTCGTTCACCGACCCGCACGCACCGCCAATGTCGGCGGAGGCGACGCATACGTCCTGGCCCCGGCGCAGACGGCGAGGGGAACAGGATGACCACTCAGATCACCCATCCGCGGCTGCGGCTGTCGGTGCGTGTGCTGGCGCCACTCGTGCTCGGTGCCATCATTCTCGGTGCATGGCAGTTTGCGACGGCGTCCGGAGCGGTGGCGCCGACTCTGCTTCCGCCACCCGGTGAGGTCTTCGCGCGGTTCGGGGCGGACTTCGCGTCGGGTGAGTTGGTGAAGTACGCCGGCATCACGGTCCTGGAGGCCCTGCTCGGCTGCCTGTTGGCGGCTGGAGTGGCACTGCCCATGGGCTACCTGATTGCCCGAGCGCGCATCGCCGAGGCTGCCGTGTCGCCCTATCTCGCCGCATCCCAGGCGATTCCCGCGATCGCCATCGCCCCTCTTCTGGTCATCTGGGTCGGCTATGGCCTGCTCCCGATCATGCTCCTCTGTGCTCTGTTGGTGTTCTTCCCCGTCGTGCTGTCGACCGTGCTGGGTCTGCGCACGATCGGCAAGGACGTTCTGGAAGCGGCTCAGCTCGACGGCGCTCACGGCTGGTCGATGCTGCGCCACATCGAGTGGCCGCTGGCCCTGCCGGCGGTGCTCACCGGCCTGCGGAACGGTTTCACCCTGTCGGTGACGGGCGCTGTGGTCGGCGAACTGGTCATGGGTGGACACGGTCTCGGCATGGTCCTGTCCGTGCAGTCGATGTCGATGGATACCACCGGGCTGTTCGCCACCCTGGTGATGCTGGCCCTCATCGCCATCGTCATCTATATGGCGATGCTTGTGGTCGAGTCCGCGACCGATCCGATGCGCCCGGCCGCGCGGGATCGGGCGCGGGTCGTCGAAGCGAAGGAAGCAGAGGCAGAGCCCGTGATCACTCCGGCCTTGGCCCGGATCACCATCCTCAGCCGTCCAACGGGACGCGTTGCCGGTCCGCGTGAACGCGCGTACACCCTCGAATCAGGAGTCGCATGAACCGCCGTCACTTTCTCCGCGCCATCACCACTGCCGGTCTCATCACCGCCGGTCTCGGCGCCATCGGCTGCTCCCAGGAGTCCGACCCGCAGCCCGCTGGGCAGGCCGGGCAGGACCGGGCAAAGCTGACGCTGGGGCTCACCTATACCCCGGACATCCAGTTCGCCCCGTTCTATGTGGCGGCCGAGAAGGGGTATTTCGCGGACGCGGGGTTGGACGTCACTCTTCGCCACCACGGTGCCAACGAGCAGCTGTTCGGCGCGATCCAGGCGGGTCAGGAGGACTTGGTCTATGCCGGTGGTGCGGAGTTCATGCAGGCTCGCTCGGAGGGCGTGCCGCTGGTGAGTGTCGCCACCTACTACCAGGAATATCCGGTCGTCCTCGTCGTCCCCGAGGATTCCACGATTCAAGCGGCCGCCGACCTCAAGGGGCGCAGCGTCGGTGTGCCCGGGCCCTTCGGCGAGACCTGGTTCGGACTCCTCGCCCTGCTCAAGCAGGCCGGCCTGACCCAGGAGGACGTGGAGATCAAACACATCGGCTATACGCAGCAGGCCGCGATCACCTCCCGCCAGGTCGACGCGGTGATGGGCTATGTCAACAATGACGCGGTGCGGCTGAAGGCTGCCGGGGTCGCGGTGCGCACCCTGCCCATCACCAGCGAGAAGCCGCCGCTCGTGGGCGTCGGGGTCGGTGCCACCGAGGAGGTGCTCGGGTCGCGCAGCGAGGACATCAAGAAGCTGCAGGAGGCCGTGGCGAAGGCGGTTCGCGACATCGTCGCCGACCCATCCACAGCGGTCACATTGTCGGAGAAGCACATCCCGGGCCTGTCCGGGGACGAGCAGAGCAGGTCGGCCCTGACCACCCTTGAAGCGACGATCCCGCTGTTCGGCGACCTGACGACCTTCGGGCACCAGGACCCCGAGACCTGGGAGTCCATGGCCTCGTTCCTCACCCAGATGGAACTGCTGAAGGGTCCGGTCGACGCCGCGGAGTGCTACACCACTGACATCGTGGAGGGCTGAACCGGGCACTGCGGACCGCTGCCCTGACCTTCTCCACGGGGCCTGCCCGAGAGCGAGAAAAGAACACTCGTGGCCGAATTCGCCGACAACGCGGGAGCAACGTGGCCGGTGAGGACAACGAACAATGGCCCCCGGGGACTCCCGGGGGCCATTGCGCTCGACCAGCTCGGACCGATCAGGCCTGGCTCAGTTGTGCCGCGACTTGGGGCGGGAGATAGTCATAGCGGGCGAACTCGCGGGTGAACGAGCCCGTGCCGTGCGCGACCGAGCGAAGATCGATCGGATAGCGGGACAGCTCGGAGGCGGGCACTGCGGCATAAACCACTGAATAGCCCTGCAACTCGCCGGTGCCAGTCCCCAACACCTGCGCCCGTCGACCGCGGAGGTCCGCCATGACGGCACCCAGATATTCGTCGGCGATCGTGATCGCGACCTCGTCGATCGGCTCCAGCAGCGTCACGGTCGACGCGCTGGCGGCCTCCTTGAGCGCTGCCGCCCCCGCGTTCTGGAATGCCATGTCGGAGGAGTCGACGGAGTGCGCCTTGCCGTCGAACAGCGTGACGCGGATGTCGACCATCGGATAGCCGAGCAGCACGCCCTTCTCCATCTGCGCCCGGATGCCCTTCTCGACCGAGGGGATGAACTGGCGCGGCACCGCACCACCCACGACCTTGTCGACGAACTCGAATCCGGCACCCCGTTCGAGCGGCTCGATCTCGACCTGGCAGACCGCGTACTGGCCATGCCCACCGGACTGTTTCACCAACCGACCGGTCGCCTTCACCTTGCGGACGAAGGTTTCCCGCAGCGCCGTGCGCAGCGGCTCGGTCTCCACCTGGACATGGAACTGGTCCGCCAGCCGCTGCACCAACCCGTCGATGTGGGCCTGGCCCATCGTCCACAGCACGACCTGGTGGGTCTCGCTGTTCTGTTCCATGCGCATGGTGACGTCCTCGGCGACCAGCCGGCCGAGCGCACCGGCGAGCTTGTCCTCATCGGACTTCTTGGCCGCACGGATCGCGATGGGCAGCAGCGGTTCGGGCAGCACCCAGGGCTCGACGAGCGCCGGACGATCCTTGTCGGACAGCGTGTCGGCGGTCTCGACGTTGCTCATCTTGCTGACGACCGTGATGTCGCCGGCGATGGCGCTCGGCATCGGCTGGTTGTCGGTCACCACCGGGACCGACAGGGGCCCGACACGTTCGTTGTCGAGATCGTGGTCACCGTGACCGACCGCACGGCCGGAGAACTCGGACAGGTGACCCGACACGTGCACCTGGTCGTCGGGCCGGAGGGTGCCGGAGAAGATGCGGACGACGGAGAGCCGTCCCACGTACGGGTCCGTCGTCGTGCGGATCACTTCCGCGACCAGTGGACCGTCGGGGTCGCAGGACACCGCACCGAACTCGTCACCGTCCGGCGTGAGCACGGTCGGGAGCGGGGAGTCGAGCGGGGAGGGGAACCCCTTGATGAACATGCGTTCCAGTTGGGGTACGCCGACCCCGGTCGGCGTGTGGACCGGGATGACGGGGAAGAACCGTGCTGAGCGCACCGCTGTGCGGACATCGTCGAGCAGGTCGTCGAGGTCGATCTCGCCGCCTTCGAGATAGACCTCCATGAGCTCCTCGTTCTCAGAGGTCTCGATCACGGACTCGAGCAGCGTCGCCCGGGCCTCCTCGACGAGGTCGACCTCATCGCCCTCGAGCTCCCGGGCCTTGCCATCGGCGCCGGTGAAGCGAGGCTCGACGAGATCGAGCACGCCGATCAGGTCGTCGTCCTCCACCACCGGCAGGCAGACGGGATGGGCCTCGCCGAAGACGCGCTGGCACATGGCCACCGTGGCGTCCCAGTCCGCACGGGCTTCCTCGAGCTTGGAGACGATGATGGCGCGCGGCATGTTCACCGCACGGCACTCCTCCCACAGCAACCGCGTGGGCTCGTCGACGCCGTCGGACGCCGACACCACGAACAGGGCCGCATCCGCAGCGCGGAGACCGGCGCGGACGTCACCGACGAAGTCAGGGTGACCCGGGGTGTCGAGCAGGTTGAGCACGACGTCGTCGTCGAGCCCGATCGCAGCGAGTGACAGAGCGGTCGTCGAGTCCCGGTCGTCCCGCCCCTGCTTCGTTGTCGGACCAGTCTGCAGTTGCTCGAACATCCTGGACTTGCCCGCTCCGGAGGGCCCGACCAGGACGACGTTGCGGATCTGCCCTGGTCGGGTGGGAGTGTTAACCGGTTTGCCGTCGTTCGCTCTCATGGAGTTCAGACTATGACGACCTGACCTTCCAGGGGGAGAGGGGTGGTGTGGTGCTCGCCACCCCAACGGCTGTTATTCGGCTGCCCCATAGAGACGATCGCCGGCATCGCCCAAACCGGGCACGATATAGCCGAATTCGTTGAGCCGTTCGTCGACCGCCGCAACCACGAGATGACATGGCACATCGAGATCGTGCAGCAGTCCGCCGACGCGGGCGACCCCCTCCGGCGCCGCGAGCAGGCAGATGCAGGTGATGTGATCTGCGCCGCGGCCGGCGAGGAACTTGATCGTCCCGGCGAGAGATCCACCCGTGGCCAGCATAGGGTCGAGGACATAGCACTGGCGCCCGGAAAGATCGTGGGGCAGTCGCTCGGTGTAGGTCACCGGCTCCAGCGTCTCCTCATTGCGGATCATCCCGACGAATCCGACTTCCGCCGTCGGCACCAGGCGCAGCATCCCGTCAAGCATCCCCAGCCCCGCACGCAGGATCGGCACGACGAGCGGGGGCGGGTCGAGCAGGCGTACTCCCACCGCCGGCGCCACCGGCGTCTGCACCGTGTGCTCGCGCACCCGGACCTCGCGGGTCGCCTCATAGGCGAGCAGTGTCACGAGTTCTGCGGTGAGCTCCCGGAACACCGGCGTAGGAGTCGCCTGTTCCCTCAGCATGGTCAGTTTGTGCGCCACCAACGGATGGTCGACAACGGTCACGTCCACGGACCGCAGCGTACTGTGACGCCTCCCCACACCGCCTGGGGGCCGCGGGTCCGGTTCTGACGCGGTCGATCCAGGGGGGGCCTCGCCGCTCAGTCCTCGTCCGTGCTGGCGAGGGCGCGGGCGGTTTCCTCGGGAGTGGGTACGCCGGCATAGCGCTCGTCAGGAACCTGTTCCGCTGCCGGCGGGGGGCCGGGCGGCGTACCGTCACCGAACGGCCGACCTCCCAACTCCTCGCGATGATGCGGGGAGAACCAGTCCGCGGTGTCCGGGCCCTTGGGCACGATCCGAGTCGGATTGATGTCGCCGTGGGTGACGTAGTAGTGCTGCTTGATCTGCACGAAGTCGGTCGTGTCGCCGAAGCCGGGGGTCTGGAAGAGGTCGCGAGCGTACGCCCAGAGCGCCGGGAACTCGATCAAGCGCTGGCGGTTGCACTTGAAATGCCCGTGATAGACGGGATCGAACCGGGCGAGCGTGGTGAACAGGCGGATATCGGCCTCGGTGATCGTGTCGCCCACGAGGTAGCGCTGGGCGCTGAGCCGTTCCTCGAGCCAGTCGAGGGCCGTGAACAGGCGGTCATAGGCCGACTCGTACGCCTCCTGTGACCCCGCGAAACCACACCGGTAGACGCCGTTATTGACCTCCGTGTAAACGCGTTTCGACACCTCGTCGATCTCATCCCGGAGCGCCTCCGGATAGAGCTCCGGGGCGCCGTCGCGATGAAGCGCGGTCCACTCGGTCGCGAAGTCGAGCGTGATCTGGGCAAAGTCGCTCGTGACCACCGCACCGCTGGCGACCTCGACGATCGCGGGCACAGTGACGCCCTTGGCATAGTCCGGCACGCGCTTCTCGTACGCATCGCGGAGCCAGTGAATCCCGAGGACCGGGTCCTTGCCGCCGGGATCCAGGTCGAACAGCCAGGACCGCTCGTCGTGCGTCGGGCCGGGGATGCCCAGCGAAATGGCATCCTCCAGACCGAGCAGCCGCCGCGAGATCATCGTGCGGTTGGCCCACGGGCAGGCCCGGGCCGCGACGAGTCGATAGCGGCCGGCTTCCACCGGCCAGAGCTGACGGCCCGCGGCATCCTGCCCAGGGGAGGCGTCCGCGGCGATGCGGTCGTCGATATAGGTCGTATCCCGTTCGTATTCCGGTCCGGTCACATAACTGGCTTGCTGAGGAGCGCGCTCGGTCATGCCGGTTAGCTTAGGTTGACCTCGCCTTTCCCCACTGTTCGGGGGTGCACCCGGGGGATGTGCGGCGGCTCCCGGTCTGACACGATGGGGGCGGTCTGTTGGGTGTGGGCCGGGACTCAGGAGGGCGTTATGACGGACATCGACCACGAGGACTACGAGTCGTTCGATCTGTCGCGCGCGAAGGACGATCCCCGATCGGACCTCGCGGCCTATACCGATGATCTCGACGACTTCGACATCAACGATGACGACGATGATGACGACCTGGATGACGATGATCTCGACGACGACGACGATGAGGATGACGACGACGATGATGACGACGACGATGACGATTACGACGACCTCGAGGACGCCGGGGACGACGAGATCGATCTGGTCGTCGCGATCTATCGCGAGGACGGCCTTCCCGTCGCGACGGCGCTGACCAAGGATCTGGCCAACGACCTCGATGAGTTGATCACGCAACTGCGCCGGCAGCCGGCCGATGCGGGCGCGATCGGCATGGTGTCGCTCCTCGGGGACCTGTTCGTGATCGTGCGTGTGCGGGGCCGCAATGTTCAGGCGCTTCTGTCGGACGCAGCAGCGGCCGGGGACTGGCCGATCGCCCGCGATGTGGCGGATTTCCTGGGGATCGACGAGATCCCCGACCCCGACGACGACTCCGAACCGATGGGCGACCTGGGTCTGCTCGAGGACCTGGGGGTGAGCGATCTGGCGATGGAGGCGTACTGCGACAACTTCGACGACAACTCCGACGAGATCCTCGCCCAGATCGCCGAGCGCATCGCGGTGGGTCAGGCCTTCCGCAAGGCGGCGGGCTCGTTCGACTGAGGTGTCGGTGCGGTCGGTGACCCGATGGGACGCGGCGTTCGATCGGGCCTTGGCGGAGGCGTACGCAGCGACTGCGCATGGTGACGTTCCGGTCGGAGCGGTCCTGCTCGATGCGGGTGGTCGGACCGTGGCGGTCGGACACAACGAGCGCGAGCTGACCGGCGACCCGACCGCGCATGCTGAAGTGGTGGCGTTGCGTCGTGGTGCGGTCGCGGTCGGGGAGTGGCGGCTGACCGGCCACACGCTCGTCGTCACCCTTGAACCCTGCACGATGTGTGCGGGGGCGCTCGTCGCGGCGCGGATCGCGCGGGTCGTGTTCGGAGCGTACGACCCCAAGGCCGGGGCGATCGCCAGCCTCTTCGACGTCGTGCGGGATCCTCGTCTCAACCATCGACCGGAAGTGGTCGGCGGGATCAGGGCCGACGAATGTGCGGCGGTCCTCCGGGAGTTCTTCGACCGGGAATGACGACCGTCCCTGCTTCAATCCCTGAACCAGAGGCGCAGTTTCGTCCTCCGGTGAGAAGATCGGAGACGTGAGCGTACTAACCAACATCGAACTGGCCCCCCGCGACCCCATCCTCGGCCTGACCGAGGCCTTCAACGCCGACGATCGGGCGACGAAAGTCAACCTGGGTGTCGGGGTGTATACCGACGAAAACGGCCGTGTGCCGCTCCTGGAGTGTGTACGCCGGGCCGATGAGCTGATCGCCGAGACCCGCAAGCCCTGGGGCTACCTCCCCATCGACGGGCTCAAGACCTATGACGACGCGGTCGCCGAGCTGGTGTACGGCGATGTCGTGCCGCGCGAGCGTCTCGCCGTCGTCCAGGCGCTGGGTGGCACCGGTGGGCTCAAGGTCGCTGCGGATTTCCTGCATCGGGCCGACCCGGACGCTCCGGTCCTGATCTCCGACCCGAGCTGGGAGAACCACCGGGCGCTCTTCACGCGCGCGGGGTTCACGGTGGCGAGCTATCCCTATTATGACGCGGCGACCCGGGCCGTGAACTTCACCGGGATGCTCGACGCGCTCAGTGCCGCCGAGGCCGGCACGATCGTCATCCTGCACGCGTGCTGCCACAACCCGACCGGCTATGACCTGACCCCGGAGCAGTGGGGGCAGGTCCGCGACGTCGTGGTCGAGCGCGGGCTCGTGCCGCTGCTGGACATGGCCTATCAGGGCTTCGCCAGCTCGATCGCCGAGGACGTGGCAGCGGTACGCGCCTTCGCCGGTGCCGGCATCCCGGTGTTCGTCACCTCCTCGTTCTCCAAGACCTTCAGCCTCTATGGCGAGCGCGTCGGTGCGCTGTCGGTCGTGTGCGCGGATGCGGACGAGGCGAAGCGCGTGCTGAGCCAGCTCAAGATCGTCGTTCGCACCAACTATTCGAACCCGCCCACCCATGGCGCGCAGATCGTCGCCCACGTGCTGGGCGACCCGGAACTGCGCCAGCTGTGGGAGGCCGAGCTCGGCGGCATGCGCGAGCGCATCAAGGCCATGCGCGTCGGCTTGCGTGACGGGCTCGTCGCGGCCAAGCCGGAGGCGGATGCGGACTACATCGTCACGCAGAACGGCATGTTCTCCTATTCGGGCCTGAGCAAGGACCAGATGGTGCGGCTCCGCGAGGAGTTCGGCATCTATGGGCTGGACTCCGGTCGCATCTGCGTTGCAGCGCTCAACGAGGGCAACCTGCCGCGGGTCGTCGAGGCCATCGCCCAGGTTTGGTGAGCCGGTCCGACGGAGGAACCGATTGGCGCAAGACCGACTCCGCTTGCTACCTTTGTCGGCGGTGACGTGTCTGAGCGGCCGAAAGAGCTCGCCTCGAAAGCGAGTGTAGGGCGACCTACCGCGGGTTCAAATCCCGCCGTCACCGCCAAGGGAACTCCCCGGGAGCTTGCATCCCGGGGAGTTCGTCGTTCATTGCCCGGTCTTTCTGCGTGCCGCGTTCCTGTCCGAGGAACACGCCTGCTTATCGGGCGCTTGGATCGTGAGGATAGAGTCGTAGTTCTGAAGGGGGCACACACGCCCGCTACGACACAAAAAGAAGTGGGGCCCGGAATGGCCCCTTGAATACGGGCAAAGGAGCTTGAGTTATGGGCATTCTTCGAATGGGTTACGCGGAAATCCGCGTGACTGATATGGAAGAAGCCAAGTCGCACTATGAGCGCACCTTGGGCATGCGTCACGTCGAGGACAAGGACGGCAAGGCCTACTATCGAGGCTGGGACGAGTGGGAGCACCACAGTGTCGTTCTGGACCCGACCGGCGTGGGCGTGACGAAGTTCGGCTTCAAGGTGAAGACCCCCGAGGACCTCGACTATTTCGAGCAGAAGGCCAAGACCTTCGGCGCGAGCGTCGAGCGCATGAGCAAGGGGGAGACCCACGAGGTCGGCGACGGCATTCGCATCACCTCACCGAGCGAGCACGTTTTCGAGCTGTACAACGAGATGACCGTCACCGGCAACGATGTCGGCTTCATCAACCCCGAGGTCTTCCCGCGTGAGCTGGTGGGCGTCGGCGTGCCCGGCATCGACCACGCGCTGATCTCCTGCGAGGACCCCAACACGACCAACAAGTTCTTCGAGGATGTCTTCGACTTCTTCCCCGCGGAGCAGGTCGTCACCAGCCTCGACGACGATGCCGACATCATCGGTTCGTGGCTGTCCGCCTCGATGAAGGTCCATGACATGGCCATCATCCAGGGTCCGCAGGGCAAGCTGCACCACTTTGCCTTCCAGCTTCAGGACTGGAGCGCGATCGGCCGTGCAGCCTCGCTGTTCTCGATGGACGAAGTGTCCGTTGACATCGGCCCGACCCAGCACGGCATCACCCGTGGCAACACCATCTACTTCTTCGACCCGTCGGGCAACCGCAACGAAGTCTTCGCTGGTGGCTACCACGCCTATCCCGACCGTCCCTGTGTCAAGTGGACCCCGGACATGCTCGGCAAGGGCATCTTCTATGTGGACCGTGAGCTGAACGAGCGCTTCACCACTGTCTTCACCTGATCGACCGCGTCGGCCGAGTCCGGCGCCACGATGCAGACAGCCGAAGGGCGCCACCGCACCGCGCGGTGGCGCCCTTCGCCATTGAGGTGCAGTCTGGGAAATCAGGCCGGGAGGAACATCGCGGCGTGAACGGGGCTGCGGCGCTGCAAAAGGCTCTGATCAGGCCGGTGCGGCACTCGACTGGACCGGCAGGCAGATCCTGTCGACGTCGAGCTGGAGCTCCGTGGGGGCGTCGCCGATCATCGACTCATAGTCCTGCCCGATGAGCACCTCGACGGTGCCATCCTTGCGGTCGTCGCCCTGAGTCTCGAAGCCCTGGAACTGTTCTGCCACGAGCTGGACCAATGGAGAATCGGGCGATTCACCGATGACCACGGACTTCTGTTGGTTCTGGTCGGCGTTGCCGACGCGCGTGACGTTGAAGCCCTGACGCTTGAGCTGCTGCGAGACCTCGGCGGCCTTGCCACGCTTGTTGCTCGCGTTCAGCACGCGCACGTTGATCATCTGGGACGTGAGCTTGCCGTCGGGCAGCGGGCGTTCCACGCAGGGGGCGACGTAGGGGGGAGGCAACGGGGCGGTCATGGCGGCGTATCCCCAACTGCCCGCAACGCCGACCAGGATCAGGAGGGCCAACAGAATCACAGGGGTCTTGGCCGCGCGCCAGATCCGGGCGTAGTCCACGATGCGCTCTCCTCGATTCCGCGGGACGGGCGGCAGATCGACGCCTGGCGGCGCGATTGCCCGCCGATCCTACTTCAATTCGAGCACCCGGGCGTGCATGGTCTGTCGTTGCTGCAGAGCCGCACGCAGCGCTCGATGCAGGCCGTCCTCCAGATAGAGCTCTCCGCGCCACGCCACGACGTGGGCGAACAGATCGCCGTAAAAGGTCGAATCCTCCTCCAACAGCGCTTCCAGATCGAGAGTGCGCTTGGTCGTGACCAACTGGTCCAGCCGCACCTGGTGGGGTGCAATGGCGGCCCATTGTTTCTGGACATACCCATGGTCGGGGTATGGGCGGGTGTCGCCAACTCGCTTGAAGATCACAGTGGCCACTGTAGGTCAGAACCACCGACCGATCCCTGACGGGCGCATTACGATTTGGCTCCGAAATGCTCGGCACTGGGGGATATGTCAACCTTGGAGCATGAATGAGAGCTCACCCGAGGCACTGTCGACCCAAGCAGCCACGATTCGCGACGGATATTCGTTCGACGAGCCGGCGATTCAGCTCGGGGTGTTGGTGGAGGAGGGTACGCCGCAGCCCGGCGTCCCTGTCCGCATCCCGTTGAGCATGCTCAACCGTCATGGCCTGGTCGCGGGCGCGACCGGCACCGGCAAGACCAAAACCCTCCAGGTCCTCGCGGAGCAGATCTCGGCGGCCGGCGTACCCGTCTTTGCGGCTGACGTAAAAGGTGACCTTTCGGGCATAGCGTCCCTCGGGGAGGGCAACGAAAAGCTGGTGGCCAGGGCTGCGGCGCTCGGGCAGGACTGGCAGGCGGCGGCCTGTCCGACCGAATTCTATGCGCTCGGCGGCAACGGGATCGGGGTGCCGGTGCGGGCGACCGTGACCGCGTTCGGGCCGATTCTGCTTGCCAAGGTGCTGGGCCTCAACGCGACGCAGGAGTCTTCGCTGCAGCTGGTCTTCCACTATGCGGACAAACTCGGGCTGCCGCTGCTGGATCTGGCGGATTTGCGGGCGGTGCTGAGCTATCTCACCTCGGATGAGGGGAAGGCAGAGCTCAAGGACATCGGCGGGCTCAGCTCGGCGACCGTCGGGGTGATCCTCCGCAAGCTGATCGGGTTCGCCGACCAGGGTGCCGAACAGTTCTTCGGGGAACCCGAATTCGATTCCGCCGACCTGATGCGTGTGACGACGGATGGGCGCGGCATCGTGTCATTGCTGGAGCTGCCCAATCTGCAGGCACAGCCCGCGGTGTTCTCCACGTTCCTGATGTGGCTGCTGGCGGACCTGTTCGCCACGCTGCCCGAGGTCGGCGACATCGACAAGCCAAAGCTGGTCTTCTTCTTCGACGAGGCGCACTTGCTGTTCAACGACGCGTCCAAGGCCTTCCTCGACGCGATTGCCCAGACCGTTCGGCTCATCCGGTCCAAGGGTGTGGGCGTGTTCTTCGTCACCCAGACGCCGAAGGACGTTCCGGACGCGGTGCTCGCCCAATTGGGTTCGCGTGTCCAGCACCAGCTGCGGGCGCACACCCCGAACGACGCCAAGGCGCTGAAGCAAACGGTCGCCACTTATCCCAGGTCCGACTATGACCTGGGTGAGGTGCTCCAGTCACTCGGCATCGGTGAGGCCGTCGTGACCGTCATGGATCCTGACGGGGCGCCGACCCCGGTCGCCTGGACCCGCATCCTGGCACCCCAGTCGCTGATGTCACCCACCCCGGCGGAACAACTCACTGCAGGGGTCGCCGCGTCGCCGTTGATGGCGAAATATGGCCAGACCATCGACCGGGACTCGGCACATGAGATGCTCGCGCGAAAGCTGGAGGAAGGCGCCCGCGCGGCCGAGGCCGAAGCCGCGGCCGCCGAACGGGCCAAGCTTGAGGAAGCACGGGCCAAGGAAGCGGCGAAAGCCCAAGCCGCGGCCGAGCGCCAGGCGGAGCGTGACGCACGTGCTGCCGAACGGGCTCGTTCGACCAGCAGTCGCTCCCGGAGCCGCGCCAAGGACAAGGGCTTGCTGGAGCAGGTCATGGGATCGCCGGCCGTGCGGGACATGGCGCGAACTGCCGGCCGCGAGATCGTCCGGTCGATCTTCGGCACCGGGCGTCGGCGCTGAGCACTGGATCACTGCTTGAGGCCCGATCGAGTCTCCGGGGGCCGTTGAGCGGGTGCTCGTGATTTGATCCATGGGGCGGGTCAAAACACGAGCGCGCGTCAGCCTGTCCGGATTCGGTGACAACCTGTCCGGATTCGGTGACAAGTTGTGCGGACGGGACCCAAATGCCGCCCGGGAACGGTTGCCGGAAACGTCGCCGAGCACCAATAGAGTGCTGCCATGAAGATCTTGAAGGGCCTCTTCCTCGTGGTCGGACTCGTCGTCCTGGCCGTGGGTGGATATTTCCTCTTCGACGCGTGGCTCGAGGTGCGCAACATTTGGGCCATCGCGAACTCCATGCGCAGCACCACGTCGACCAATCCGGTCCCGACGGTGCTGATCGCGGCTGGAGTGGCTGCGGCCGGTGGGCTCCTGCTGGGCATCGGCATTGGCTTCCCGAGCCGATCCCAGCGGTCGGTCCGGAGGCAAGCGCTCAAAGACGCCAGCGACATGCGCGAGGCGGCTATTCGGCAGCGGGTCGGCCGTTTGGAGTCCGAGGTCGCGTCCGATGATCGGAAGGCCATCGACCGCGGCGAGGACACCGCGACCGGTGGCGCGACGCGGGCGGACAGGGGAGAGAACTGATGGGGTTCAACTCGGCATCGCACATTCTGCTCACGACCTTCCATCCGGACCTGGACTCCGTGGAGCGGGTCGTGCGGCTGGCTGACGGCCGGATCGGGGTGTGGACGCCCGACGGCACCGAGCTGCAGAAGCGGCTACCTGCCGCCGCCACGGTGATCGTTCGCATCTGCGACAGGGGCGGCAAGGTCGACCTGGAGCAGCCGTTGTTCGAGGGCCGGGCCGAATATGTGGCTTCGGGGTCGGTGTTCGACGAGATCAAATCCTTGACCGCGGAGAAATATGGCCGCGGGGTCGTCATCGCCAACGTCGTGGACCGCGCCAAGGAGCTGTTCGGAGGCAAGACTCCCGAGGGGGCCGTGGTCATCAACATCATCGGCTGACACCACGGAGGTGCCCTCGTGAGACTGGTCGGGCCCTGTCGCCCGCAGAGCGAGGACGTGGATAGGCTCCCGGTGTTGCCTGACGAGAGGACCCGATTGCGATGACCTCGATTGACGCTGCTCCAGACTTGGTGAAAGCCCAATTGCCTGAGTCCGAGCTGCCGCGGCAGTGGTACAACATCGTGCCCGACCTGCCCGAGCCCCCTGCTCCCCATCTTCACCCCGGCACGCGGGAGCCGCTGACCGTGGAGGACATGCTCGGGATCTTCCCGCGTGGGCTCGCGGAGCAGGAGCTGTCGACCGAGCGATGGATCGATATCCCCGAACCGGTCCTGGACGTCTATCGGATCTGGCGTCCGTCCCCGCTGATCCGTGCGCGCCGGTTGGAGAAGGAGATCGGCACGAGCGCACGTCTCTACTACAAGTACGAAGGCGTGAGCCCGATCGGCAGTCACAAGACGAACAGCTCGGTGCCGCAGGCCTATTTCAACTCCATCGAGGGCGTGAAGCGACTCACGACCGAGACCGGTGCCGGTCAGTGGGGCAGCGCACTCGCGTTCGCGTGTGCCGCATTCGGCATGGGGTGCGAAGTCTGGCAGGTGGCCGCGTCCTATGAGGGCAAGCCCTATCGACGCATGCTGATGGAGACCTTCGGCGCGACCGTGCATTCGAGCCCATCCGAGCTCACGGAGGCCGGCCGCAAGATGCGCGCCGACTTCCCCGACACGTCAGGCAGCCTGGGCATGGCCGTGAGTGAGGCGATCGAAGCGGCTGTCGGTTATGGAGATGCGAAGTATTCCCTCGGCAGTGTGCTCAACCACGTCGTCATGCATCAGAGCGTGATCGGCCTGGAGGTGCTGAAACAGCTCACCATGTTCGGGGAGAAGCAGGCGGACGTGGTTTATGGCTGTGCTGGTGGTGGCTCCAATCTCGCCGGACTGGCGTTCCCGCTGCTCGCCGAGAATCTGGCCGGGCGCACAACGACCAGGTTCGTTGCCACCGAACCGTCGGCCTGTCCGTCGCTGACGCAGGGCCGGTTCGACTATGACCATGGCGATGTCGCCGGGCTGACGCCGCTGCTGAAGATGTACACCCTCGGCAACGACTTCGTCCCCGACCCCATCCATGCCGGTGGTCTCCGCTATCACGGCATGGCGCCCCTGCTGTCCCACACCGTCCATCTCGGGCTCGTGGAGGCCGCGGCGGTCGGTCAGGTCGAGGCGTTCGAAGCAGGGGTCCTGTTCGCCCGCACCGAGGGGCTCGTGCCCGCGCCGGAATCGTGCCACGCCATCGCGGGTGCGCTCGCCGACGCCCGTGCGCGGACGTCGCCGGAGGAGTCCGCCTCGATCGTCATCGGGCTGTCCGGGCATGGCCAACTGGACCTGCCGGCGTACTCGGCCTTTCTGGCAGGAGACCTGACCGCCACCTGACCGGGGACGACGGGCTCACTCGTGCGGTGACCGCACGGTCCCGTCCGGATAGCGCGCGAACCGACCTTGTTCGCGGTCGTGGACCGGGTCGGTCGTCGGATGGATCCACTGTCCGAACACACCGTTCTGATAGTCGGTGAACGCGGCGATCACGTCCTCACGGGTGTTGCCGACGAACGGGCCGTGCTGGACCACGGGGGCCCCGATCGGGCGACCCTGCAGCAGCAGGAACCGCGCGCGACTGTCCGTCGCGGCGGTCACCGGCAACGCCGTGGACGGGTCGATGACGGCTCCGGAGTCGTTGAGGATCCGCCCGTCCACGTCCAGACTCCCGTCATAGACATAGATGGTGCGGACAGCGCTGGAGTCCGCGGGAGGCAGGGTCAGCGTCGCGCCGGCCTCGAGCTCGGCGTGCCAGATCGCCACGTGGTTCTCGGGCCGCGCGGCCCAGGAGGCCGGAGGCGGGGGCGGCGGGGTGTGCCCCTCGAACGCTCCGGCGACCACCTTCACCCGGGCTGTCCGACCCGACTCGTCGACCTGCTCGACCACGGGGGTCTCATTGGCCCACAGCATGGTGAAGTGCGCCGGCGCGCTCTTGTCCCCGGGCGCCAGATTCAGCCAGATCTGGAACAAGTGCAGGGTGTTCGGCTGGTCCCCGTTGACCAGCGGGAACATTTCCGAGTGGGAGATCCCGCTGCCGGCGGTCAGCCACTGGGTGTCGCCCCGGCCATAGCGGGCCTCGGCTCCCTCGGAGTCGGCGTGGTCGACCAAGCCCTCCTCCACAACGGTCACGGTTTCGAATCCGCGGTGGGGGTGCGCGGGGAAGCCGGGGACCGAGGTGCCGTGATACATGTTCCACCCGTCGCGGTTTGCGAAGTCCTGACCGAGCTGACGGCCAGCGAGATCCGCCCGGGGCGACATATCGGGATTCGCGGCAGGGTAGTGGTCGATGTGGTGCATGGCGAACAGGAAGGGATCAGCGCCCGGCCACGGAGTGCCGAGAGGGAAGGTCTGCAGGATCGCCGGCATGGGCGTACTCCTCACGAATCGGTAGTTGACGCTTCATGCAACATCGTGGACGGCGACTTTAGTCCACGTGATTGACTGCGGCCATGACCAGGACCCGGTCGGGCCGACTTGCCCGTGACGCCGAGATCGGCGCCTTCACCCATCTCGCCGCCGCTACCGCCACCATGCCCGGGTTGACTGCGGGCATCAAGGACGTGATCGAGACCGTCGATCTGCCCACGGCACTGGGCTCGGAGCATTACCGGGGTCGTCGGACCGGACGTGATGCCGCGGTGGTCGCGGCCCTGCGGGCTGCCGGGGTCCGGATCGTGGGCAAAACCACGACGGCCGAGTTCGCCTATCGCGACGCCCCGGCGACGGTGAACCCGCTTGACGTGCGGCGTACGCCCGGTGGGTCGTCCTCCGGGTCGGCCGCGGCCGTGGCGGCAGGCATGGTCGACTTCGCGCTCGGCACTCAGACGGGTGGTTCGATCATTCGCCCGGCGGCCTATTGCGGGGTCGTGGGATTCAAGCCGACTTTCGGTCTGGTGTCGACGTCGGGCGTGATGCAGCTGGCGCCGAGTTTCGACACCGTCGGTGTGCTGGCGCGCGATGTCGCGATGGTGGCCCGCGTGGCGGAGTTGATCGCCGGACTGCCGCCGTTGATCGTTCCCGAGGGGCCGCCGCGGGTCGGCGTACTGCCGGATCGCGAGCTGACCCGCTGCGAACCCGAGATGACTGAGGCGCTGATCCACGCGCGCCACCTCATCGAGGCCTCCGGTGGTGAGCTGGTGACCGTCGGCCTGCCGGTCGAGCTCGATTGCCTCCGGGAACTCCATGCCCTGATCAATGCCTATGAGGGGGCACGCTCGCTCGCCGCGGAGGCGCGGCATTGTCGGGAGCAGACTGCGGGCCTGATCGAGCGTGGCTTGCGGTTGGCACCGCCTGACTTTGCCGCCGCGGTGTCCGAGCTGGAGAGCCTGCGGCCCTTGCTCGACGATGCCTTGGGGCGAGTGGATGTTCTGCTCAGTCCGGCCTCGTTGGGGCTGCCTCCGTTGGGACTGACGCATACCGGGGGCTCGGACTATTGCCAGCCATGGAGCGCTGCCCGCATCCCGGCGGTCACGATCCCGCTTCGTCGTACACCCCGGGAGCTGCCCCTGGGCATGCAGTTCACGGCGCCGCGCTGGCAGGACGCTGCGCTTCTCGGTTGGGCGGCCTGGCTGGAGCGCGCGTTCGGCACTGCCTGATTTCTGATTTCCGGTGTCGGCGCTGTCCGGCACAAAGAAAAAATCCTCCCGACGTGCTGTCGGAAGGATTTCTCAACCGCGGAGGATGGGGGATTCGAACCCCCGAGGGCTTGCACCCAACCCGCTTTCCAAGCGAGCGCCATAGGCCACTAGGCGAATCCTCCGCCGATGACCTTAACAACAACGGTGGGTAAACACCAAACAGCGCGTTGACTCATCCAAGATGCCCGCGTAGCGCGAGTCGTTGACTCATCCAGAAATGCCCGCGTGGGATCTGTGATGGATGGAGCTCACGATGGCGGCACGCAAGGCGATCACCAAGGCCCAGCTGGCGAAGTGGCCGAAGGCGTCTCGGGGGGAGAAGGGCGCGATCTTGGACGCGGTGTGCGCGGTGACCGGCTGGCACCGGGATCATGCCCGCAAAGCGATCCGGACCGCGCTGGCTGAGCAGCAGACCGGCCCACGACCCCGCGCACCCCGGGCCCCGGTGTGCCGCTACGACCAAGCCGCAGTCGAGCTGCTCACCCAGTGCTGGGCGGTCCTGGACGGCCCCTGCGGCAAACGGCTCCAGCCGGCCATCAGTGTCTCGCACCGGGTTTGATGGAG
>LSQX01330323.1_pt2 | contig 24139 bp, 12 predicted proteins | sample 654561 | NCBI WGS metagenome assembly LSQX01 (sample SAMN04489861, study PRJNA283612) | anaerobic digester metagenome | isolation source: 4 biogas reactors fed with cattle manure at either 37C or 55C with and... | place: Denmark: Kongens Lyngby | collected 2014
TTTCATAGCACTCTATTCCTTATTAATGCTTGTTGCAGTGGGTTTGGCGGGTGGAGTGGCACGTGCGTCAACAACTTTTTCAATACAAAACACCCAGCAAGATAGAATCAAGGTGAGTGGCACGGTTACTTCCGCCACGGATGGAACGCCACTCCCTGGATTGAGTATCGTTATCAAAAGCACCTCACAAGGTACGGTTACCGATGCGGATGGCCGCTACTCGATTGATGCTCCATCGAATGGAGTGCTTGTGTTTTCTTTTTTAGGGTTTACTACCGAGGAGGTAAATATCCAAGGCCGAAACGCGATTCACGTGGTAATGGAAGAGGCAATCGAGGCACTCGATGAAGTAGTGGTTACCGCGTTAGGGATACGAAGGGAAGAGAAATCACTTGGCTACTCGGTGGGCCGGGTCACCGGTGATGAACTCACCCGGGTGGCCCAAGAGAATATCCTGAATTCAATCGCGGGAAAAGTATCGGGTGTGACTATTAACTCGACCGGAGGAGCGGGCTCATCCGTGAGTATGGTAATCCGGGGAGCTACCTCGTTGAGTACTGACAACCAACCGCTGTTCGTGGTGGACGGCGTACCGCTCTCGAACACAGTAAATAACATTGGTGGGTTCGGCGATGATAACCGGGTGGACTATGGGAACGCAATCGCCGACCTCGACCCTGAGACCATCGAAAGCATTTCAGTATTGAAGGGACCGAGTGCTGCCGCGCTATACGGCTCTCGAGCCGGGAATGGTGTCGTGTTGATTACCACTAAAAAAGCGACGGAGGTCGACGGAATGAAGGTAACGGTGACTTCAAACACGGTATTTGATATACCGGCCAGATTCTTAAACGTGCAAAATCAATTTTCGACCGGATTCTTCTCCTATCGTCCAGAGAACATGGGAGGAGGCATCCTTCCCCCTATTAGCGCGGGAGAAGGTACGGGAGCTGGACCGGAAAACGATCAAGGTTACTGGGCGGTGCAATGGCACTCCCCTCTGGATGCCAACGGTGTTGCTGTGCCGATAGAGCTGAGGTCGTACCCCGACAACATTCGGAATTTTATCAATGATCACGGGTTTACTACGACCAATGGGGCGACCATCGCGAACAGCAATCCGATCCTCAATTACCGGCTTGGCTTCTCAAATATGCTGCACAAGGGGCTAGTACCTAATTCCGACCTGAAGAAAAACAGCATCACGCTGGCCGCCAACTCGAAGATGAATAACGGGTTCTCGGTCAGCACCGATTTAAACTTTACCAACACCTGGGCCGATAATCGGCCGGCCACGAACCGTGGTAGCAACCCGTTGCAATGGGCTTATAATCACCCTTCCTATATAGATATACGTTTATTGGAGGATTATAGGGTGAGTAATGATGTAAAGAGAGTGTCGGGTAGCCACGAAAACCCCTATTTTCTCGCGTATGACGTGAATAACAGCTTTAATCGCTACCGGATCTATGGTAATGTTATGGCTCAATGGGAGATATCACCGAAATTCAGTTTGATGGGCCGAATATCGTTAAACAAAACAGACGAAACACGTGAATCAAAGATTGCTCCTGGCTACCTGAAAGAACCTAATAATGGTGCGTATGGTATTGTAACAAGTAATGGGCTTGAGAGAAACTTAGATGGGCTGGCGACCTATACTGAGAGCTGGAGCGATTTTACCCTGAATGTTTCCGCGGGTGGAAATATCCTCTATTCCCACTCTTCAAACATGAGCAATTCATCGAAAACGGGAGCAGGACTAGTTGTTCCCAATGTATTTACCATCCAGAATATTAGCTCAAGCGCTCTCAATTATAGTAATTATCGATACGAAAAGGGAATCAACAGCCTTTACTCGATGGCGAATATGGATTGGCGTTCGATGATTTATCTGGATTTAACAGCAAGAAACGACTGGTCGAGCACGCTGCCCGCCAGCAATCGTTCCTATTTTTACCCGTCCGCCTCGTTGAGTTTGATGATCAGCGAGATGGCTAATATGGGCAGCAAGGTGGATATGTTCAAACTGAGAAGTGGATGGGCACAAGTGGGGAATGACACCTCTCCTTACCGCCTATACGCTACCTACCAAGATGCTGGACAATGGGGTGATGCGATCCGGTTAGCAAAACAAAGCGGATTACTCAGTCCTAACCTGCTTCCAGAGCAAGCTACCTCTTTCGAGGCGGGACTTGATCTCAGAATGTTTAACAATCGATTACGTTTCGAAGGCACCTATTACGTGGTGGATAACCGAAACCAGATATTAGGAGTGCCGCTCGCTTCTTCTTCCGGTTTCAGTAATATACAAATTAACGCAGGATTACTTCAAAGCAAAGGGGTGGAGTTCCTGTTGGGAGTAACCCCGTTGAGTACATCGGATTGGCGATGGGATCTTGATCTTAACTTTACTAAGAGCGATTCTTGGATACTGGAGCTTTCCGATGAAGTGGAATTCATTGAATTCTGGAGCCAAGGGAACATGAAGAATATAGGGTACGTTAAAAATAGCGAGATGGGACAAGATGGAAGAGTAGGAAACCTTTACTCCCGGAGAGTGAGAAGAGTGACTGATCCTAATTCGGAATATTTCGGCTTTCCCGTCCTAAAGACCGGTCAAGAGGTGGAGTGGACCAACGAAGAGGAGTATTCACTGGTGGGGAATTATAATCCAGACTTTATCGTGGGACTACAATCTTCCCTTACCTTTAAGAATTTTACGCTCAACATGACGTTTGACTGGCGGCATGGGGGACAATACGTGTCGCAAACTGCCCGGTACCTATCGGAATCGCTGCTAACCCAAACGTTGCTCGATGAGCTAGTACATCCCCGTGAGCTGGGAGGAAGTGCCAGTGTCGAATTGCGCGACTGGGTACTGGCTAACAAAGAGAAACTGATACTGGGCGACCGATTGCGGCCGGTAGGCGGTCCCACCCCCGAATACGGAGGATTCCCCGAGAGCTTGAGCGGTGTAACGGTCTATGACGGTACGTTTGCACCGGGTGTACTGGGATATCATGATGAGAATGGGAACTTTATATTGGAACGGGAAAACTTGGGGGGAGAAGGCACTACCTTTATCCCATACGTGCTCAGCTATCCTTGGGATATAGGGGAGACGAACATGTTTGATGCGGACTATATAAAACTTCGTGAAATTTCACTCGCGTACCGAGTTCCGGCTAGTTTTGTACGAAAAATGAAAATTGAGGAACTAAATCTTTCAGTGTACAGCCGAAACATCATGCTCTGGGCAAAGGATTCCGACCTCAGGGTCGACCCAGAGAGAGCCTATCAAGCAGAGGGAGGCCGCTTCTTGCAAGGAGTGGAACGCTATAACGTGGAACCGTGGGTCGTTCCCATCGGTTTTAAAGTGGGTTTTACTTTTTAATCAGATAAATTCAAGCAGCATGATACGAAATAAATATTGGATAATAATACTATTAGCAGTTCTTATATTGCCGGTTAATGGGTGCAAAGACCTGGATAAATTGAATGTAAATCCCAACGGGGTAGACCCGACAATAGCAGATCTAAACCTACTGATGCCAACGGTTTTGGTGGCTACAGGACAAAGGGTAGTCGATCTCGGAGTCGGTGATATAGCGGGAGTGATGCAGCACACGCAGCTTGATGGTTGGACCGGTGGTCATAACGAGTATGATTGGAATATCCTGAGCCATAGTTGGTCAGCTTACTACGATATTCTGCGTAATAACGACGAGTATTATAACAAGGCCCTGGAAGGTGATTACCTGTTTCATCAAGGAGTGGCTTTAGTGATGAAAGCCTACGCTTTCGGCATGATTGCCGATCTGTGGGGTGATGCTCCCTATACTGAAGCGTTAAAAGCCGAAGAGGGCGACGAACATTTTAAACCAGTGTTTGACGGGCAAAGAGATATATACTTGGGTATCTTGGAAGATTTAAAAACAGCCAATACCCTTCTTTCGTTAGACAGGGGCGAATATGAAGGCATTATTCCTTCTCAAGATGTATTGTACAGGGGAGATCCCTCCAAGTGGAGAAGGTTTGCTAATTCTCTCGCGTTAAGGTACTACATGCGGCTCTCGGAGAAAGAACCGGGTATAGCGGAAAATGGAATCAGAGAAATTGTATCAAATCCTGGGGAGTTCCCGATTATCGTTATTCATACCGATGATGCGAACATCGGATATATCGGGACTTCCGCCCCAGTCTCTTGGCCCACATCCATGGAATTTAACCCGGACCCAAGCGGTGCTTATATGCGACGAAAGATGTGTTCCACGCTGGTAGAGGCTATGCAAGAGAATAATGATCCGAGACTCAGTGTATGGGCCAATAAAGTGGAGATTCCACTTGTGCTGGTCACCGGTGAAGAAATCGACCGGATCGTGGAGCTTCCGGATGGGAGCGAACAACGGGAAGTATCGCAAGATATTGTAGACAAATATGAATCGGCATTTGGACTGCCGGTGAATTTCGACCCCGAGTACGTGGGTATCCCTCCCGCCATCTCATCGGCATTAGCGTATAACATGACACCAGACTTGGATCAGGGAGTGTTTAACCCGCACTGTTCTCATTTAAGCGATATGTATATGGAGAGCGCACACGAGCTACTGCAAATGCGATTACTGTCTGCTTCCGAAGTACATTTTATCTTGGCAGAAACGGCGTTACGAGGCTGGATAGCGACTACCCCCGAGGAGCATTACGAAGCTGGTATCCGTCAATCATTAAATGCGTGGGGAGTGGGCAGCGATTTCGAAGAATATCTTGATGGGGTGCCCTACAACGGATTAGAAAGCATTATCCGGCAGAAATGGATCGCGAGCTGGACGGCTGCCACGGAATCATGGTTTGACTGGAGGAGGACCGGTTTCCCAGAACTGCAGGTAGGAGAAGCAGCCGTTAGAGACGCTCTTCCGCTTCGTTTTTATTACCATGCCGATAACGAGATTGCTAAAAACCAAGCGAATGCGGAGGCGGCTGTTGCCCGACTCGAACCCACCCCTTACAAGGGGAGCGACGTGAGCAATAACAGCGCATGGTCGAAGATATGGGTGCTTCAAGGTACAGGCAAACCTTATTAATAATGAGCAGGGCGGTTTAGCTCATGGGCTACCGCCCCAACTCTTCCAATATTTCCAATAGGTGGTGATAAATAACGGGAGCGGTATCGGGCCCCAACGAGTTTATTTCGCCGTATGGAGCTTTTTCCCTCCCGTAAGTGTAGGGGGCTTTTGTATCCCATTGGCTTTTAGGGATGATATACCCAATTTCATCGTTCGCGAGCGCAATTACAAATTTATACTTGCCTGGCATTTTTTCTCGCACTGCCGGAACCTCCATGGGAGCGATATCGAAGTCATTCCCATGGGGTGCTTCTACTCCCCCATTGATAATTTCCGGGTAGATTTCACCCGGGATAGTCACGATCGATATGGGGCCTAAAGTAACGGCGGATATTTCTGTCCGTAACTGCATCCACCCCGCTGTACCCCGGTGAAGTACACCCAATGCGGCGGCTAACTGGAACAACCGATTTTTGATGGGCAGGTAGAGGGTACGTGTCACGAGAGAGATTGCTCCCTCTTCGATGATGTCTGATGGTTGATCCATAGCATTCAGTGCCAGAATGGAAAGTGAATTCCCTTGGGCTGCTACCTTTTCAAAGGAGGGTTCTAAAATATCTTTACCTGTAAAAGGGTCACTGATAGGGTGACTCGGATGGGTAGTCATCAAACCGCCAATAGCACCGTTTAGGAAAAGTGCTGTACCCCCGATGCCTGATTTAACGAGGCTATCCCCCGAAAAAACACCTTTTTCCACGCCCTCCCTGAAAAAATGGGGAAAGTCGGATGATACAAGCCGGTTCCCACTCCAGAGCGTCTCGGGATGATTTCCCCACGAAAGTACACATCCTAGGGTTGTGTCGTTTTCTTTATCTGTTGCCCGAATAAACCGCAAGCCGGAATCGAATACTTTTGGCATACGGGTATCTTTTACCTGGGGAATGGCTCCAGTGAGGTCCATTGAGATTTCTAGTCGTGCCGGGCGTAAATTGGTCACAGCTAACTCAATAGATTTAACTATCTGCTTCTTGACAAATTTCATGTACTCTTCATTTACACCGCTTCTGAATGGCGTTTTTCCCCAGAGGCCCATGAGGTCTGGCCCTTCGTGTGTGTGGGTAGCGGCAATAATGGTATAAGTAAGTCCCAACTCTACGGCTAACATTTTTCGCACGTCCACCACGTCGTCATGCATAAAACCGATAACATCGAGGGCTACAATGGCTAAGCGACTGTTACTATCATCAATTACCATTACACGCGACCACGTGTCGTCGTGTATACCTTCAGCGGGTCTGTTATTTCCAAATCCAGCCATCCAAAGGGATTCTTTTGGTGTGATGGGCAGGGCAGCAAATCCGGCTTTTAATCCCGAAGAGGAATCGTTCAAGACTGTTAGATTGTTCTCATACTCGGGATGACGATCTTGTAAATTAAGAAGAGCGGCTACTGATAGGATAATGCATAGCAATAGAAAAAGTACCCCAGTTATTTTTAAAAATCGCTTCATTTCGTTTCAAATCGCTCCATTACTTCTCGCCATGTGGTGAGGATGATATCGTTCTCCTCGAAGAAACGGATTACCTCAGGATCCGCGAACATTTGAGCTTCCCACGCCCGCTGTTGCCAAGAGCCGGTGATGGTCTTCACGTTTTCGGTTTCAACCGAAGGGTGGAAGATAATCTCCGTGATCCCGGGATCGAGGGCACTCACGAGCCGGTAAAAGTTGTTTTTCACCTCTTCGTAGGTCTCTCCCTTGGGAACGCTGCCAAAATTGTCCAACCGTGGTAAACTGTAGTCGGCCAACATCCCGATCACCTCATCGGTAATGGGGTATCCTTGCGCCCCGTAAAAGTCCGCTACCTTCGGATTGGAGAGATCAATGGCATTGGCAGGAATTTTATACTCTTCCGCTACTTTTAAAAACACCTTTAAAAAATCGGGGGAGCCGTACAATGTCCCCATATGAGTATCGATATGGGTAGGGTTCAACCCCATCTCCAGCATGCGGTCGATTTGGGCACGTATCTCTGTTTCCACCTCTTCCGGTGTGGCGTTCATTACTACTTCGTGTACCCTTCGCCACATTTTCCCTTCCGGATCGATCAGACCCGGCACCTCTTCAGGATTGCTTAGCGGGGCCCAGCGCCACGTTTTCCATTCGCTGGTGAGGGTGAGGTGTACCCCGATATCGGCCTTCGGCACGTTTTTTACCCACTCGATAAAAGGTTCCGCGTCGTCACAGGGCATCATCACCGCCCCCGAGAGGATGTGGTCGTTCGCGATATAAAATTTACCGGCATCGTTCGCTTCGGGCGACATGCCGAGGTCATCCATATGAAGGAGGAGCACCTTCTTACCCTTAGGAAATCCCAGTTTTTCGGCGTTGGTCTCCCCCGACGCCCCTTTTACCCATTCTGGCTGTAAAGACACGTGTTTAATCGATTTCCCGTCCGGGGTGTGGTATGAATAGGTCACGTGTACCGTGCCGTCCGCCCCTTGAAACAGGGTGGGGTAGGAGAAGCCTCCTTCTCCCCGCGGCACGTACTCCAAGTGACGCTTCCATTTCCAGCTTGCTCCCTCGTCGTCCGACAAAGAGAGAACGAGCCGATGTCGCCCCTTTTCCAAGTCGTTGTGCACCATTAGCCACTGGCCATCTTCCAACACGATAGCATCCACGCTGGATCCCGGGTTAGGAAGGGTCGTTTTTTCGGCCACGCTCCATGTTTCACCGTTATCGCTCGACTGGCTCATTACTACCCGTTGGGGTGCATCGCCATTATCGCGCATGTAAGCAACGACCGCACCATCTTTTTTCTGGAGTAGGGCCGGCTGGATATTCCCACGCCCCACGATGGGTAAACTGGGCCTCCATCTATCGCCGTTATCATCCGAGATCGCGACCAACGACATGTTGTATCCGTCGGAATAAAGAGGCATTAGGACACGGCCACTTTCCGTGATTAAAGGTTGTATACGCCCCATCCAGCCCACTTCACGTTTCACGGGATCAAGTGCTGCTTCCGCGATCATTTTCTCGTATCGAGGGGCATACTCGGCCCACGTGCGACTGGGTAATTCCATCTCTTTAAATCCATTTTCTATCGCCTCTGCTAACTCCTCACCCGGCTTCAACAAGATTGGCTCCTGCCATTTCCAGGTGGGTGAGCCCTCGCCCTGGTAATCGTCGGATACGCGCGACATAAGCAACGATGCTTCCCAACGATTCGCCACCACCACGACCCAAATGAGGTGCAACCGGTTTTTCGTGTCCAAGAATAATACCGGATTGCAATCGGGATTTCCCGCTATGTCAGCCATCACGAAGGGGCTACTCCATTCCGTTTGGCCTTTTTTGAGGCGAGCACCCATTACAGCAACATCGTTGGCCGTGCGTTCACCCGATCCTTGAAACCAGCACGAGAGGAGGTCGCCGTTCGGCAACTCCACCGCAGAACTGCTATGCACGTGTTTCTCTTGTAGGGGGAAAATAAGCGTTGACTCAAAAGAGGTGGCGGGTTGAGCATGCACCGTGGACGGTATAAATAATAACAGGGTGAATAAGAATCCCCCGAAAATTGCAAGGAAATATCGTTGCTTCAAACGTATGTTAATAATTAGATTCATGATTTAGTTTTTTTATAAATAGATTCATTATCGCTCCTGAAATGTTCTAACGCGTTGGCCATTTTCCTTTGTTCATGGGCACCGCTTTAAATTTACTAGGGTCTAATACCACGTGTTTAATCTGTTTCCTGTTCCAGGTATAAGTAACGTGCACCATCCCATCGTCTGTCTGTATCATCGCCGGATAGGAATATTCCCCGTCCGGGTCGGGGTCGTTCTCAAGCAATACCGCTGCTTGCCAATCGAGCCCGTTGTCGGAGATTGCCACGTTCAGGACGTTTCTATCTCCCCACTCGCTGTTGGGATCAATATGGTTATATACCAGCGCGTGCCGGCCATCCTTTAGCGTGACCGCGTCGGTTCCCGAGTTGGGGTTGGGCAGGTCAATCGGCTCCAAGTTGCTCCAGCTTCTCCCGTTGTCATCCGACCAAGCGGACAGGATCTGCTTGTTCTTGCTACGGCACAAAATCTGCAATTTGCCATCGGGGTGTTTCAGGATACTGGGTTGGATAGCTGCTATTTTATATCCATCATTGATGGGAGCGATACGTTCCCAAGTTTTTCCCCGGTCGGCGGTAAACTCCATGTACACTTGCCACCCATCATGTTCACTGCTGGTGGGACAAATGAGTTCCCCGTTGGGCAATAGTTCCGGTTTATTTTTGATGGGGCCCAGTATCTCATTAGGCAGCCGCGTGCGACGAGACCATGTACGGCCATTATCGGCAGAGATGATCAGTTGGCCCCACCAGTCTTGGGGAGTTGGCCCCTCCTTGTAAAACAGGTACAGCTCGTCACCATAATTAAATAACACGGGGTTCCAGGTAGGATAACGGAGGCCGGTGTGTTGCACACCATCGGCAACCTCCACGGGGTCGGTCCATGTACCATTCTCTTGGCGACTGAACCAAATTCCCACGTCGGGGTGTTTTTCGTGCGTGCCGCCAAACCACGCGGCAACTACTCCTTCGCTTGTTTCCGCGATGGTGGACGCGTGGCAAGAAGGGAACGCGACCTCATCTTGCAGGTATATAAACTCGGCCGTCACCACGGCTTGTTTTCCTTCGAACGGAACATTCGCGGACGTAACTGTCGCTGTGAAAAACAGGGTAAGCACGATGATAGTTTTCATAACATTCAGGCAATTACTGTACTCCAATATACGTATTTATTTTCTTTTTGAAAAGAATTTCATGCTGATAAATCCAACGAGAAATATTACAAGCGTTCCGATCACGATGGTGAGGTTCGCGTGAAAAGGACTGCGGAACGCGACCAACGGCCCCTCGTTGAAAGTAAGGGGACTAAGGCTCATCCACGTGATGACCAACACACCGCATATCACTCCCACGATGGCATCAATACGGCGTACTTTTTTGGAGAGGAAAGCCAGCAAGAAGAGCCCTAGCATACCACCACTAAAAACGGAGGCGAGTGCCCACCAAGCGTCTAACACGCTTTCGACACCTACTAGGGAGAGGGCGATTAGAACACCGAAGAACCCTATCACTGCCGAAGAGAGGTAGAGCACCGTCATCGACGCACGTTCGCTCGCGTTTTTATTGATGTACATCCGATAGTAGTCGGTCAGTATAATCGTGGCTGAACTATTGAGGCTTGTGGAAATGGTACTCATTCCTGCCGAGAAAATTGCCGCGATCAGTAATCCCGTGAGGCCTACAGGCAAAACGTTCACGATGAAAAAAGGAAACACCATATCACCTTTTCCAGGTTGATGCAGTTCAGGAGGCAATAGTTCGGGTTGTGCCGTGTAGTAAGCGAAAAGCCCGGTCCCGATGTAAAAAAAGATGACCGATACGGGTACGTAAAGTAACGCGCCGAACAGGGTAGAGTTCTTGGCTTTTTGAACGCTGTCGGTCACCATGTAGCGCTGGATATAATTCTGGTCGATCCCGTAGTTTTGCAGGTTGATAAATAAACCGTAGATCAGTACCACCCAAAATGTCGATTCTGTCACACTCGGTCCAAAATTTCCTAAACTAAATTTATCGTGTGCTTTAGCAATTTCGAAGAGCTGAGAAGACCCCTCGGGCATTGTAAACGTGAGAATTAGCGCACAAGTAATTGCTCCCAGCACGAGTACAGTTCCCTGAATCACGTCGGTCCAAATTGCCGCACGAATACCCCCTAATACAGAGTATATGGTGACGGCCAGCCCTGTTACAACGATAATGGCACGTACGTTGAATCCCAATAGCGCATGGATCGGAAGTGCCAGCAAGAGCAGGATAGCCCCGGTACGCATCAACTGGGTGAGCAAGTAACATAACGAGGCATATACACGGGCCCACCTCCCAAAGCGAGTCTCCAGGTAGTTGTAAGCGGAAATACTGCCTACCTCCCGGTATAGTGGCACGAAAAATTTCGCGGCTAGGATAGCTGCCACGGGAATGGAAAAGCTAAATACTAGCGCGTTCCAGTTGGAGGAGTAAGCACTTCCCGGAAGGGCCAGGAAGCTGATGCTACTGACAAACGTGGCAAAAATCGACATGCCCACTACCCACGAGGGGAAGTTGGCATCTCCCGCGGTAAACTGGGCGGAAGTCTTATTCTTTGAATAAAAACTAGCGCCAAAAAGGACGCTTCCGACGGTTACAACAATAAAAACAATAAGGTCTAACGTTTCTAACTGCATATATTAAATTTTTCATTTCTCGGCCATTTCAAACTTTTTCTCGTGTGCGCTCCACATTTCAAGTATGGTATTTACATGTTTATCGATTGCCTCCTTTTCTTTTCCTTCGAATTTTCGAAGCGGGTGTGCCACGTAGTCGTTACAAATACGCAATGATGCCAGCGCGCTTTTAGTCCCCACCGTGTAGCGTGACCCAAATGTACCTATATTATAGATAGTATTGTAAATCTTCAACACAATTTGCCGCAAGGATTCTATTTTTTCCTCGTCGCCTTCTACCGCGGCGTTATAAAACTCCACGAACAAGCGAGGAAATAAATTAGCTCCCCCGGCAATGGCACCGTGCCCTCCGTGACGTATGTTTTCGGGTATAAACATTTCGGTACCGGTAATTACTGAAAAGTCGGGATGCTCTTTAAATTGGTCGATCAACTGCATCAGGTAAAGCATATCGCCTGAGCTATCTTTATATCCCACCGCACCAAGCTCTCGGGCATGTTTCACCGCGTCGATGGAAAGATGCAACTTGGTGTGCGAGGGAATATTGTACAAAAGAAAGGGCATTGGCAGCTTCGGGACGAGGTCGTCTAAGTAGCGAAGCATCTCGATCTCCGCGAGCGGGTAATAATAGGGAGGTGCCACCACTACCATATCGGCACCCGCCTCCTTACATACATGGGCCATCTCAATTGAGTCGTGAAACGACGTATCGGTGATACCCACCATAACGGGCACCCTTTTATCGATGATCGCGCAAGCGCGATGGATCAGTTTTTCGCGTAATTGATACGGCAAACTACAAGCTTCGCCCGTGGTTCCCAAGAGAAAGAGAGCGTGTACGCCACCTTTCAACAGATGCTGGAGAAGCCCTTCAAGGCCTGCTTCATCCAATTCATTGTCGCTCAACAAGGGCGAAACGACCGGCGGAATGATTCCGCGTAAAGGAAATTCGATGTTCATTCTAACTGTTTTTCTAACAAATTCCGCGCTCCGTGCGCCTCTTATATATCTACTACAAAAGAAAAAGAAACTAACCTAAATAACTTATTGAAAATTGGTTTGTTTTAATTGAATTTTGACTTGTAATCGGGAAATTTTTCTTATATTTACGCGATATGGTTAAAATATAACATCATGAAGTTTGTTTACGAGAAAATAGATGTTTCCCACGGTCATTCGTTTATTACCCGTTCGCTGAAAATGGATCCCGATTCCGATAAAATTCATTTTCACAAGAATTTTGAATTGAACTATATCTCTTCCGGTTCGGGGCGGCGGATCGTGGGGAGCCATATTTCCAGTTATACCCCCGGAGATCTCGTGTTGCTGGGTCCCAATATTTCTCATTGTTGGGAGGTAATGGAACCGGGCGATGATGGACACGGGGAGTGCATCGTTACCCACTTTTATGAAAATATTTTCGCCTCCGACTTTTTTAACATTCCTGAATTGAACGAGGTGGTTATGCTGCTGAAGGAGGCAGATAGTGGCATTCGTTTCTTGGGGACAAAGACCCGCAAAGTGGCGGAGTCGCTCAAGAAAATGGTGCATATGAAGGGGTTGGAACGATACATCGAATTGCTGAAAGTGTTTAATATGCTCCTTCGAATTGAAGAACGAGAGTTTTTGGCACTTCCTTCCTCTTTACCGGATAGTTACGATAAAGACCGGGAGCAGATCGACAAAATTTACGAGTACGTGTTCCAAAACATTCAAAATGAAATCAAGTTGAGCGATGCGGCCGAGTTGGTGTACATGGAGCCAAGCTCATTTTGTCGTTATTTTAAAAAGAAGACCAGCCGCACTTTTATCGATTACGTGAAAAACGTGCGTATCGGTATGGCCGCGCGCCTTTTGGCAGAAACAGATAAACAGATTACCCAAATTTGCTACGATTGTGGTTATAACAACCTGGCCAATTTTAATCACTACTTCAAGCAAATCATGAAAAAAACGCCTTCGGAATACCGGAAGGCGTTTAGAGAGTGATTTTTAATCTGTTATTTCCGTATCTCTAACGTGTCCACGGTATCGCCCTCTTTATTGAAGGAGCGATAGGCCAATCTGTTTCCATCGATACGGAGATGTTGGTAAAGCCCTTGACCTTGATTTCTTACCGCCGCGTACGGTTCTTCCGGGATCTCTTCGGTTCGTCCGGGTATTCCAATTGATATCACGTAAACTGTTCCCCTCTCGTCCCCTTCCGCGATTTTACCTCCTTTTATCGGTTTCGAACGCATGTAGTAGTGCATATGCCCGCTAAAGACCATGTCTACTTGGAATTCATCAAACAGGGGAAGCCACTCTTGCTGGATATTTTCATACGGTGCTTGTCCGTTGTAGGGTGGAAAATGAAATACAGCGAACTTCCAGGTGGCCGTAGAATTAGCCAGTTGTTGTTCAATCCAATCAGTTTGCCGGTAAATATCGGTTGTCGCGTCAAGCATCAGGAATAGGCTGTTTTTATAAGTAAAGGAGTATGTTTGCTTGGGCGGTACCCCCTCGGGCCCATTCAAGGGGTAGCTAAACATATCCCTGTACATTTTGGCTCCCAATCCCATTCGATTGTCGTGATTTCCCGGTACGTTCATCAACGGTTTCTGGCGAATAATATCGGAAGAGTGCTCGAAAAGCTGATCCCATTGGTTCCGGTAGAGTCCATCGTCCACCAAATCGCCCGCGATAATATAGAAGGCAGTTTCAGGGTGGGCCCGTTCTGCTTGCCGATGCAATTCGCCAAACTCCGGTTTTTGATGTACATCGCCAAACCAGATGAACGAGAATGAATTGTTCGCTTCATTGGCGGTGATAAATCTGTTTGCTTTCGACCAGTCGGTTTCCGGCTCAATCAAATATTCGTAGTCGGTTCCCGGTTCCAAGTCACGCAACTTCGCGGTGAAACGGTGACAAAACCGGTCGTTCATCAGCTCACGATCCTCCATCAACAACTTTTCCGCTTCAACGCTTTTTTCATCGGCAGGGTTGGCTGTTGAGTTGGCTACTCGATAGATTACCTTTCCCGTTTCTATCGAAGGGTTGGTCCGCCATTGAATATCCATACTGGTCGATGGGTCGGCACTCCAAGTAAGCAGTACCTGATCGGGCGTAGTGGAAGAGGGGTGCGGTGTTTTACGAAATGCACCGATAACGTGGCTCTCTTTTCCTCGGCCACGGATGGTAGTTAGCAGTTGTTGCCCTTTCATCGCTTCCGGCACATCCTGTAGCACCAGCTCGGTCCAGTCGTGATAGGTAAATGCCCCATCCTCTAATCGACTTACATGCTGCTGTTCCGGGTGGATAGGAGTTATCTCGAGGGTGTGATTTGGGTCGAGAGGTGCCACGGATACAAAATAGTGGTACGTGAAATTTTCGAACCCGTTAATTCCCAGTTCTACCGCTCCTTTATCAAATTCTTTTTGCCACACCTCGTACGTGTGTTGCGTGTTCCGCATTTCCCACCCGGTTTTTTTGAAGCCTGTCGGTTCCAGCCAGAAAGGAGTGTTCTCTTGCCGGCTGCTTCGCATCAGCGATACCACGACCGGTTCGTTCACTTCAAACACCCAATGGCGTGAGGCAAGAACTTCCAGTTCCTCTTCCACGAAGAGTGCCATCGCTTGTTCGAGATCGATGCTTTGAAGTTGTTCTTCACTTGCGCTTTCGTAAAGGCGGGTGATGGCATTGTCCATCACCTCCTTTACCGACATTTTCCCCGCGGTGCTTCCTCCTCGCTGCTCCGTTGAAGTGCATGCTATCGCCGTGCACAGGAGTACAAAGAGAGATGCTGCCCCGAGAAAATAGATTTTCTTATTGTTCATTTTACTCGTTCCCATCGTCGATTACTTCCAGGTATCTACCCAACCAGTAGGGGAGTAGCCAAATGTCCCCCGCGCTGCTTTCGGAACGCCCGCCACTACCCCGATCAAGCCCGAATCGGTTCGCGTTATGCCTTCGAATGGGCAATTCATCCGGAGGGAGTACCTCTTCAATTGTTTGTTGCCTGAAATTTTCCGGAATAGGCTTGATATCCTGTCGATGGCTGTTTACCACGTCCCAGTTGATCAAATCCAACGGGTACTCCTGCAAGTACCAGATCGCCTCGTCCAGGTCAAATTGGTCGCTTACCATCGCCGTGAAAATATTCCATAAGCCATCTTTCTCGGGACGTTCGAACTCCCAGTGTTCGATGATGGTTTCCCGGAACATCTCTTTCAACGAGTCGTTGAACGCGTAGCGATAGAGTCCCCAGTAGCCGAGAAAATACATCTCGTCGTCGGAATGGTTCCAAGATCCAGACAACATTTTTGCCCAGTCGTTGGCATCTTCCGGTGCCGGCCCTATTTCACCGATGGGCCTCATCAAATTATCGAGGTAACCGTGGTTTTCCATCAAATCGAACGCGGTCTCTTTATAAATCTCCTTATTCGTGAAATGGTAAGCTGTTTGCAGCATAGCCACGATATTGGAGCTATTCAGCTTGCGGTCGCCCACCTGTACAGGTAACGCGTTCACGTATTCCGGATTCCATCGGGCCCAAGTGGTCGGTTGCCCGTCGTAGTCCACCAAGTAGAGATCATTATCCACGATATGTTGCATCATTTCGTCGAGCAGACGGATCGCCTTATCCCGTACCGGGCCCTCGTCCATCAACTCCGCGATTACCCCGAACACGTACGCGTGGCCGATTGCCTCGTCGCTACTCGTGGTCGCTTTCCAGTCCCATTCCGGGTCTTCGGAGTGTTGCCAGCGATCCGGATCAGACAAAATATCGATATATCCGCTTCGTTCGAACGATCGGGAAGGGAAGCCCGGCACCGGGTTAATGGTATAGAGCCGCTCCATGGCATCCAACGATTCGATGCAGTTTTGAAGGGCCTCTTCCGATCCGGTCACCACGTAGCGGTATACCTGGCTGGCGAGGTACATCGAGGTCCATAACCCATCATTATCAGAATCAGACAAATAGCCGGTCGACAGGTCGCCTTTTTCCATGCCGCTCAAGGAGGAGTTGAACCCGTTCCGGATATGGCGAAGCCGGACCTGCTCTTCAAAGAAAAGAGCCTTGTCCTGCAGCGTGATCTCTTTGAAACAGATTTGTGCCAGCCCGTTATCCGTCAATATCAAGACCGAATTGCCAGGCCCTTGCGCGATGTCGATTACCCGGTTCCCCGGTAACCATCGCTCCCCCTGGTAATAGTTGTATTTACCGTCGTCACGCGCCATGAACGCCCCGTTGGTGGAGCCAAACCACACATGCCCATCGATCTCTTTTACTTTGGTGAGTTCAGGCACCGGCACGCTTGTTACCATCTCTCCCTCTCGATTACCGGTTGAACGATCAATAACCAAGTAACCTTTCGAGGTAGCGATTACTATTTTCGTTCCCGAATCGACGCTATCGAACGACGTGAAATCTGCTCCCTCGAAGAGAGGTTTCAGCTCCTTTTGTTCGGGCGAGAAGGTGAAAAGCGCGTTGGGAGTCAATATTCCGAACTGTTTGGAGTCTGGCAAGTAGGTTATTTCTAACACCCCCTCCGGCGCGCTTCCCCGCCATAATTCTTCGGTTCCGTTTATCAGTTTCAGTTCTTTTTCGTCCCCGATCAGGAAGCTGAAATCATCCCCCGCGGCAAATAATTTTGCTTGCGGCATCCCGTGAATCGTGAACAGGCTACCTGCCCACGCGTTGCTTAGTGCCGCCTCGCTGTCGAGATACACCAGTTGCTGCTGATATTCGATAAGGTCCGCGAAACTTTTATCCGCGAAAGGTCGATGTGTGCCATCTGTCACGAGCGTTCCCGGGTAGAGGAATGACCCCGCGCGGGGGTGCAACAATCCATCCGAGCCCAATACCTGGATCTTTCCGTTGCGGTCCGATGCTACTTTATGTAGCGTTATCCCGGGTTGTTCGAAATAGTATTTGATACTGTAGTCCTGAATGAAAGGAGTGTCGCTATGGGCCTGTGTTGTCTCTTGAGCCGAGGCATTGCATGAACTCAGGACCATTAAAAGAAAGAAAAAAAATAGAGGAACCGTAAATTTTATTTTTGTCATGTTATATAAATTCAGAATAGGGAATCCACGCCCTACGGCGCGGATATCCCCATTGCATTAGTAACCACTTAATATTAATAAGGCAAGTTCGTTCCTTGGAGCAGCCAAAACTTCGACCAAGAGCTATCGTTACCATCCTGTTCGGTAAAAGCTGTTTGTTGGTAACCGCTGATTGCTTGGCTGTAATTATCAAAGTTGCGGGCAATCTCGTTTCCACCATACTGGTAACGCAGTGGCATGGCGGTTCTCAGCCCCCTGGTCCCCACGCTTAGGTCGGGATAGCCGGTTCTTCGCCAATCGCACCACGACTCGTGGGCAACTGTCCAATTAGCAATCCATTTTTGTGTGATGAGTTGCTCCAGCGAGCCATCGTATGCAACTCCATCGTTCGCGATATAATTGCTATATTGATTGCCTATTCCCCAGGTGTTAAACGAAGCTTCGACTCCCTTCTCGTACCACTCTTGTTGCGATCCAACGGACCACCCTTTTTGGGCGGCTTCGGCGAGGATGAAGCAGACCTCCGCGTAAGAAATCAGCCTCGCTTTCAACATAGGGCCCCGGGCTTCCCTGTAAATATCCGAAAGTGCCGAGCTGTGAACGTTTGGCCCTCCCTGAATGGGTACCGGATTGAGATTGAAGTTAGAGGCATCACCGCGGGTGTACGCTATAGGAATACCCACGTACTCCATCGTGTCGATCAATACTTTATCATTTTCGATATCCTCGATCCAGTTCTCCCTGTCGTACACCACCATGTTGTTGGCTGCCATATGATCCGGGTGCAGGTAGCGTATTCCACCCACGAGCGCATCACCCCCGTACGCTTCGGATACTTTTATCGGGATTCTCGCCTTGTTGAACCAGACGCCAAGCCTGGGGTCGTCGAACTCCACCAACACGTCTCGGAAGCCGGCACAAAGCTGTACCCTGTCGAATTCGCTTTCACTGGGATCGAAGGTGGTATTGGCCGGCCAAGAATCGCTATTGGAAGAGCCGATAAAATCCATGGCGGCATCATCCGCGCCCGAAGTGAAAATCGGGTATAGGCTCGGGTTCGAGATAATCTCTTCAATTCCCGCTTTTGCGAAATCGGGAAGTTTTAGAGAAACCCTCATGTAGTAGCGTAACATAAGCGAATTAGCAAACTTTCTCCATTTCGCGGGATCGCCCCCGTACAACACATCGGCACTGGCATTAATACCTTGATAATCGAGGGCCGGTTTCGACAGCAGTTGGTTGGCTTGTTTCAATTCCTCGATGATTCCCCGGTAGATCGTTTCTTGCGAATCGAACGTGGGGAAATAATCCTCCTGTCGCCCCTCCGTCGCGTTCAGCGCGGTGGTATAGGGCGCGTCGCCCCACGAGTCCGCGATATATCCGAAATTGAACGCTTTGATAATCAGGGCGAGTCCCTGTTGAAACTCCATTCCCTCTTCTTCCGATCGTTCGTATAAATGCTTGGCGTTCCTCAAGTTTGAGTACCAGCTATCCCAGTTTCGCTGTCCCCTCCAGTCGTAGTTATTGAGACCTCCACCCCAACCACTCTTCTGCACGTACTGCATCACTCCCGCGGCATCACCGTTATAACTCATCTCCACGTAGGGAGTGGCTGTTGATACGATTATGGTAGGAACCAGTAAGTTCGGGTTTACAATGGCTGGGTCTACCCCGTTGGGATTCACGTTGAGCTCTGTAAGCCTAGCATCACACGCGGTGAACATGATCGCCGCGGCTATCATGGCTATTATAGTATAAAATGATTTCATATGTTTCATTTAATTAAAAATTCACATTCAATTTGATTCCGATAGGCACGGCCCACGGAGTGATATTATATCTTTCAATCCCCTGCATAAAAGAGGAACCCGAGGGTTGGAAAGCAGTTTCGGGGTCGACGTTTATTCCTGCTTTTGTCCAGAGCATGATGTTTCGGCTGTAAAGCGAGACAGAGAGGTTGTTGATTCCCAGCATGCTTACGCTCCCCGTGGGGAACTGGTAAGTGAGTGATATCTCCCTCAGTTTTATAAAGTCCGCGTCGAACATCGCCGTCTGTGCATAATCCCATCCGAATGAACTTTGCCATCTGTTGATCGGCGTACCTTCGTCGCCCAAATGCTCATTCACCATTACAAAATTTCCATTGTCGTCGTAATATCCTTCCACACCCGGCACGAATTGACCGTCGTTAAGTGTGATTCCATCCTCCGTGTGTTGGAAACCACCCGTTTCAGAGGTGGGTCCTCCCACCACCGGCCAGAACATTCCATCGGGCTTAAGGTATTTGTCCTCGTTATCTCTCAGGTATTGGGCAATCTCCGGCCCGTTCATGTGATTCAATTTCAGTGACCGGTCGATCCATCGTTGGGTGAGGTAATCCGATTCCATGTACCGCAAGGTTTGTGAGATAAATTGCCCGCCGTACCGCCAATCGAAGCTCGCGCTTAGGTTCCAATTCTTGTAAGAAAGCGACGTTTGCATCCCCAGTTGAAAATCGGGGTTGAAATTACCGATTACTGCCGTGTTATCGCCCGGTTCCATATAGTTTTGCCAATCGTCGCGAATAAGTGCCCCGGAAGGGTTCTTTAACGGCCATCCGTGGTATTCCGACGAGGGGTCGTTTACCCGCGTCACCACCCTGGAGACGAGTTGACCGATCTCTTCACCCACTCGGGTGACCGCACCCCCGTTCGCCTCTGTCCATAGTACATGGTAGTCGAATCCTTCGGCCAATTCGAGAATAGTGGTTCTGTTTCTCGTGAACACGAAGTTCATATCCCAGTTCCACTCCTTGTTCGATATAGGCGTCCCGCCGAGCGAGAATTCTATTCCTTTACTTTGTAGTAAACCGGCGTTAATTTGTCTTGAACTATAACCCGATGAAGGGGGAAGCCCGATGCTCAGAATCTGGTTTTCGTTCTCCTGCACGTAGTAAGTGGCATCCAGTCGTAACCGGTTTTGGAAGAACGCAAGGTCGGTTCCCACTTCCCACGAACGTTGGATTTCGGGTTTCAAGTTAGGCAGAAGCATCGTTCCCGAGGTGGTTAAACGAGTCTCGTTGCCCCACGCTTCTTGCCTTCCCAGTACCGACAAGAGCGCGTAGGGGCTCGTATCGTTTCCGGTCATGGCCCATCCTCCCCTGAGTTTCGCGAGCGACACGTGCTCACCCATATCGAGCATGTTATTGAGCAGCATGCTTAATGAAGCCGACGGGTAGAAGTAGGAGCGATTCTCTTCCGGCAACGTACTTGACCAGTCGTTTCGCGCGGTCAGGTCTAAAAAGAGGGCATCTTTGTAACCGAACGAAGCCAAGCCGTAGAGGCTATAAATACCTTTTTGCCACCAGCTCGAACCAAAATCGAGATTGTCGGGCGCGATATTGCTTAACGAGTAGATACCCGGTACGATCAGCCCACTCCCCCTGTTTTTTGTTCTCGCGTAGTTATTATCGCCGTATTGATACATGTAGTTCCCACCGAACGAGGCGTTGATGCTAAAGTCTTCCAAGTATTTATTGTACGAGAGTAGGAAGTCGGCGTTCTGTTCCCTTCGGTACAGGTTCGTGATTCCATATACCCCGTTGGCGTCTCTTGAATAACTCGGTGCCATTTTCGTCTCCCTTTTTTCTTGGAATTGATCGTGCGCGTAGCGAGCCATTAAAGAAAAATCGGGATTAATTTGCCATTCGACTTGCGCGTTACCGAACAACCGGTCTCTCCTAAACGAGTTATTGACCTCGTTCGCGAGAAAGAAGGGGTTATCCGTCATTTCACCTCTCTCATACGTGCCATCGGGGTTTACAACTAGGTTGTAGGGTCCTCGTTGCATCAGCCCCTCGCGCCCCGGTTCCCAGTACTCTTTCAGGTCTTTCATATCGATGGACGGGTTGATTCCCCGTACCACCGGCTCCATCGGGTTAGCCCCCCGGTCGCCCGCGGGACGGTTATCCGCACCCGATCCCGTGTAATTGATGCTTGAGTTAACTCGTAGGTCATCAATCACCTTTATCGACGAGGTTAATGAAATCGCGTTTCGTTTTAAATCACTATTGGGAATCATCCCCCGGTTGGTCATATTATTAAACGATAATCGGTAATTGATTTTATCGGTATCGTTTGTAATAGCGACCCCGTTTTGGGTGGTAATCGCGGTACGGAAAAACTCCTTGTAATTATCGGGGTGTGATTCCAGCTCCTGTGGTGTGAGATTCCCCTCGCTATCAAAATAGGGCCACACGTATCCCATCATCCCCTTGTCGAGCTCCGGTCCTACCCAGTAGGAGTCGGCGGCCGGCACAAGGTAGTAAGGCAGTCCGGTAGTAGGGCGATTATCTTGTGTGTAAGGGCGCCGCCCGTTCGCGAACATCGTATGCGTCTCCACGAAACGGTAGGGAGTTTCAAATACCGTATTGGAGGTAAAGCTTACTCCCAATCCCTTGCTCCCTTTTCCTGACTTCGTGGTGATCAGCACCACGCCATTGCCCGCTCTCGATCCATAAAGAGCCGCCGCGCTGGGGCCCTTGAGTACCGACACGCTTTCGATATCTTCCGGATTTAAGTCCGATATCGCGTTACCATAGTCCACGTTATTGCGATCGCCCACGCCCCCCACGTTATTGAGCGTGTTATTGATGGGGACTCCATCCACTACAAACAGGGGTTGATTATCACTCGTGAGTGAGGTAGCACCACGAATAACCATACTGACCGATGCACCCGGGCCTCCGGTGGAGTTAACAGTGACTCCGGCCACGCGCCCCGATAAAGAGTTCAGGATATTCTCCTGCGCGACTTTTTGTAGCTCTGCCCCCTCCACTTCTGATACAGCATATCCCAATGTTTTCTTTTGTCGGGATAAACCAAGGGCCGTTACAATTACTTCGTCGATACCAATGGAAGAGAAATCAAGGAGAACATCAATAGTACTTCTACCGTTTACCGCCACCTCTTGCGTTTCCATTCCGACGAACGAGAAAACCAGCACCGATTGCTGATCGGGAACAGCTAAGGAATACCTGCCGTCCGCATCGGTAACCGTACCTTCCGAAGTGCCCTTGATCTGTATTGACACCCCGGGTAACAGCTCGTCGCTGTTATCCTTCACGGTTCCTCTTACTTGCATTTGTGCATGAAGTGAAAAAGCAAGCAACAGAAACAAAGTTGAGAAAATAGATTTGAGAAACTGATTTTTCATACGATTCAGATTGATTTTTTAATAAATAACTTTACATGACATGTTCAAATTCAAAAAAGGCTATTCTACAATAATGCTCATAGGGTTACTACATATTTACAGAATAGATCATTCCAACGCGGCCTTTCGGCCGATAATAATTCGATGCATAACGCAACGCACATACTGCTCTAGATTAATTAAATGAAAATATAATTAATAATACACATTTCTACTACTGCAAATTTCAGGAAAGAGCGAGTTAGTTGCTACTGAAAAATTACTCAATATACATGGAAAATTAACCCGACGGGTTACATTATTGTTAATATTTAGCGGGGTAAAAGCGATGTTATTAAACATAAAGGGTCAAAATAGCTGCAAACGCTAAAAGTTAAAATAGTATCAACATGAGCCCATGATTGATCCGCGCTCTTTAATAGGAGCGTTTTAATAAGAATGTAATAATTGTTAATGAAGGATTCTATTTCGCGAGCTGAAACTGATCGAAAAGTTTACCATCTGCCGAATAGGACTCGTAGGTCAATTTCTTTCCCTCTATACTGATTACTTGATACAATTGCGTATCGGCTCCCGAATGTTCCATCCAATCCTTATCTCCCACCTCGTACATTTTTGGGCCGCTTACCGATACAACGTACATCACTTGATGTCCACCGGCCGGGTTGTCAGTGGCCCTGCCTCTCCCGTAGGAGTGGTCGTGTCCCGTGAGGACGAGGTCCACGTTATGTTTTTCCAAGATCGGCTGGAAATTTTCACGCAAATGTTTATTGTCCCGGTTCTCTTTGGGGGAGTAAAAGGGTAGGTGAGTGGTAACGATTACCCACTCTTGGGTATTGGCACTCAAGACCGAATCTAGCCATACTTTTTGGGCTTCCATTTTGGTGCCCTCTTTATGGCGTAATTCCGATTCTGCCGCCGAATTAATGGATATGAGCTTCATGTTTTTATAGTCGACCGCGTAGCAACTGCCTTCTAACCCTTCGGGTCCGTTCGCCGGCAGCGTGAATTGCGCGTTCCAATGCGGATCAAGCACCATCCGTCGGTATTCATGGTTGCCGGGTGTCATCACCTGTGGGATCGTGCTGTATATAAACGATCCCGCGTGAAACCATTCGTGCCATTCGGTATCTCTCCCTGCCCGGTTAATTAAATCACCGCAATACAGGATAAATCCACTGTTGGGTTCGTGTTTATAGGCTGCTCGTACAACGCGCGACCATTGTGATTTCAAGTCGGTCTGTGGGTCACCCATGTAAATAAAGGAGAACTTCTCATCCTCGTTCGTGGGAGTTTGAAATTCGAACCATTCACTCCAATAATCGTCGTTACCAACACGATAGATGTACTTTTCGCCGGGTGTTAATCCTGTAAACAGGTGCGAGTGTTGGTTTGCCCGGATAACCGGTTCATTCTCGTACTCGTAAACCATGGAGGTTGTACGTGCTTTATACGATTTTGAATCTCCTCCCTTCACGGGTCCGGATGGAACCGACTGTATTTCACAGAAGCCTTCGTTCATGGAGATGTCGGTACGCCAGGTAACCGC
>LSQX01075262.1_pt1 | contig 24137 bp, 16 predicted proteins | sample 654561 | NCBI WGS metagenome assembly LSQX01 (sample SAMN04489861, study PRJNA283612) | anaerobic digester metagenome | isolation source: 4 biogas reactors fed with cattle manure at either 37C or 55C with and... | place: Denmark: Kongens Lyngby | collected 2014
GTTTTCAAAATGGACAGATACTTCGCTTGCTGTCGCCGAGGCTCAGCCGTTTGCCGAAGGAATAAGGCATGGCCACGCCAACGACGAAGATGAACAGCGGCCGGATCAGATCCTTGACGTGGTTCGCGTCGTTCCAGCGGGAATACTGCAACTGGTGGTAAAGCGTCTGAGACCAGGGATGATCAATGGCGGCAAACAGCGCGCTCAGGAATCCCGCGTGGCCGATCTCTCCGCCGCCCAGAAGGAGGAACATCACGAAGCCTCGCATGGCATCGAGCGATACGAGCCGCTTCTGGTTGAAATTCATCTCAGCCATCGGTACTTCTCTCCGTAGTAGTTGTGCTGCTGTCCCTCGCGACGTATGTTACCAAGCCGCCTCGCCGATAGCCAATGCCCGCTGATCTCTTTCAATTCGGCAAGGGGGTGATTGACAAGGATAGCCGGGCGGAGCAACGGAACTGTCCACGGCGTACTTGCGAAGCCGCTTCGGCGCCGGCAGAATGGGAGGAGTGAGCCGGTGCAGCCCCGGTCGGCCCGTGGGGTAAGAACTACGACGTATGAGGATGAAGAACGGCAACCCGCCAGGATCGCCGTTGATTTCGAGGGGCCTCCGTTCAACCCAAGGTGCTCGTCCCTATGACAATCCGCATCTCATCCATGTTCTTACTTTCTGTGTTGATCCTCGCTCTCTCGGCCCTCCGCGGCTTGCAGGCCGCGGAGTTCCGCGCGGCCGTGGTCAAGGTTGACATTACGCCGGATTCGCCGCAGATGTTGCGAGGTTACAGCCCCCGCATGTCCACCAAGGTGCATGACCACTTATATCATCGCATCCTAGCGCTCGACGACGGCGAGACTTCGTTCGTCCTTATCTCCTCCGATCTCTGTTCGCTTTCGCCAGCTTTTTGCGACCGCGTTACCGGGAATCTGGCCAAGGAGTTGGGCCTGCCGGGGGAAAACATCTGGTGGTCCATTACCCACACCCATTCGTCGCCTTACGTCGGTCCGCCTGGCGTTCCCGGCTTGTTCATGCCCAACCGCTTCCAGTTCCCTGTGGACGAAGGCTACACGGCGCTCGTGGAAACGGCGCTTGCGGATGGCGTCCGGCAGGCCAGGCAGAAGCTGGCGCCTGCCCGGCTGGGCATCGGCCGGGGCTATGCGGAGGCGAACATGAACCGCCGCGCCCGCGACGCCGATGGCCAAGTCCGCCTCGGCCTGAATCCTTTCGGGGCGGTAGACCGCCGCATCGGGCTGATGCGACTCGAAAAAGCCGATGGCACTCCTTTGGCCCTGCTGGCGAACTACGCCATGCACGGCACGGTGCTCGGCGGCACCTGCACCGTCGTCAGCGCCGACGGGCCCGGCGCCGTCGCCGAATACGTCGAAGAGAAAACCGGGGCGGCGATGCTCTACCTCAACGGCGCCGCCGGCAATATCGCCCCACTCTATAGCACCCGCGCCGAGACCGAGATCAAGCTCCTCGACCGGTTCAAGGTCTTGCTGGGCGATCCGATTCTGGAGGCGAACCGCCGTCTGTGCGCCACCACCGCCGAGGTGAAGCTAAGGGCCTCGCGGATCATCGTCGAGACTCCCAAGCGTCCGGGACTTGCATGGTCGGATGAGCTCAAAGAGTACCTGCGCGTTGCCAAGGACGGCACGGAAACCCTGCTGGTGCCGTTGCGATTCCTGCGCATCAACGACGATACCGTCATCTGGAGCGCCCCCATGGAGTTGTTCTGCGAAATTTCCAACGAGATCCGCGACCGCTCGCCCTTTGCCAACACGTTCTACGTTGGCTACACGAACGGCACGTTTTGCTACCTGCCCAGCGAGCAGGAATACCTGGCCGGCGGCTACGAACCGGCGACCACGCCCTTTACCGCCTCGGCCGCAGGCCACCTCAGCGCGGCCGTCAGCCGCCATTTGCAGGAAATTCACGCCGCACCCTGATGCATGTCGTTTAGCATGCTTTACAAGGAGAGGCTATTGATGATCGGCCCACTTCGTTTTCCGCCCCGGCGTCTGCCGGTTCTACTGCTTCTGGTTGCGGCGAATCTCTCCGCGGCGGCCGGCGATTGGCCGGCGTGGCGTTACGACGCCGGACGCACGGCGGCTTCCCCGCAGGAATTCCCCGCCGAACTCCGGCTCCTGTGGACGCGCGAACTGCCCGCACCCCGGCCCGCTTTTCCCAATGACCGTCGCCTTTGCTTCGACGGCTGCTACGAACCCATTGTGACGGGAAAGCATGTCGTGCTGGCGTCGATGGTGACCGACACCGTCACGGCGCTGGACAGCGAGACGGGCGACGAGCGCTGGACCTTCTTCGCCGATGCACCCGTCCGGTTTGCACCGTTGGCCTGGGAGGGGAAGCTCTATTTCGTCGCCGATGACGGCTGCCTGTACTGTCTCAGTGCCGACGAGGGGCGATTGCTGTGGAAGTTTTGCGGGCTCAATGCCGATCGGAAACCTTACAAGTTGCTGGGAAACGAGCGCCTGATTTCACGCTGGCCCGCGCGAGGCGGCCCGGTGCTGGCCGACGGAACCATCTACTTTGCCGCGGGGTTGTGGCCCAACGAAGGAGTCTTCGTGTACGCCGTCGATGCGGCCACCGGCCGCCAAGTCTGGGTCAACGACGAAGCCGGATTCGTCAAGAATGGACTGTTGGACCACGGCACGCGCCGCGACGGCGGGCTCTCTCCGCAGGGATACCTGGCGGTGCTGGGCACGAAACTGATCGTCCCCAGCGGCCGCGCGCTGCCGGCGTTTCTCGACCGGAAGTCCGGAAAGATGGACCCGTACACCACGGGCTGGGGCGGCCGCATCGGCCTGGCCAAGGGCTGCTGGTATGTGTGCGGCATGGGAAATTACCTGTTTCAAAGCGGGGATCTCTACGAGTTGAACTCGCCATCCCGCTCGACCCTCGCGTCCGGTTCGCCCGATCTGCAGGTAAGCCTCTCCGATTTCGCCGCCCAAATGAACACCTCCACCGAGACGGCAAGGCAATGGATCGAGCGCTTCGGCCTGGATGCGGGGGAACAAGCGGGTTCTCCCTTTCTTCGCGTTCGCGCGGGCGGCCCGGTGACGTATCTCTCCTGGTGGACATTCTCGAAGCCGGAATCCTTGCGGCCGGAAGAACGCCAGATTCTCGACAGTCGCGTGCGCCTGCAGGTCGACCCGGCCAACGTGAAGGACTTGGGCACCTTTCGAGAACCGGTCTTGAGCCGGGATGCGATCTACTATTCGGTGCCTGAGAATGAAATCGGGCGACGGTTCAGGGGCGAAGGACTGCCTCTGACGGATTCTCCCCAATACCGCGAGATCGTGGCTTGCGACGCAACGCGCCCTTTTACACCGAGCGCCACGTACCAAGGCGGCTGGGGCAGCCCTCATCGGCTCGTCCAGTGGCCCGCCGCGCGCTTTGAGCAGGCATGGACGTTGCCCTCCGACCTCAAAGTCCATATCAAGGCCGGATCGCGACTGTACGCGGGAGCGCGAGGTACCGTTGCCGCCGTGGACCTTCCCGCGGCCGGCGGCCAGCCGCACATCGGCTGGCGCGCCAGTATTGCGGGAACGCCCGCGCGGATGCTGGCCGGCGACGGCAAACTGCTGGTGGTTACCGCGGCGGGAATGCTGTGCTGTTTCGGTGAGGCCCCCGCTCCTTCCAGAAACCACCCCGCCAGACCGATCGACGCTGCTCCCCCGGCCGACACGTGGACCACGCGTGCCCGCGAGATTCTTGAACAGGCCGGAGTCCGCGAGGGCTACTGCCTGGCGTTGGGCCTTGGCAGCGGCCGGCTGGTGGAGGAATTGGCGCGTCAATCGGAGCTGCAGATCATCGTCATCGATTCCGACGCCGCCCGTGTGGCGGCCTCGCGAAAACGGTTTCACGCGGCCGGCCTGTACGGATCGCGGATCCATATCGTGCCGGGCGACTTGCGGACGCTCCGTCTGCCGCCCTTGATGGCGAGCCTCGTGGTCTCCGAGGACCTCGAAAACAGCGGCTTCGACGGGGAAGCGGCGATGGTCCAACGGCTGTTCGACTTGCTGCGGCCGTATGGCGGGGCTGCTTGCCTGCCGGTCTCCGAACCTGAACACACCGCGTTGGACCAGGTGATCCAATCCGCGAGAATCCCCGGCAGCAGGCTCGCGCGCAGCGCAGACCGGACGTGGCTTCTGCGAGAAGGCGGCCCGCCGGACGCCGCCGACTGGCAGCACGAGAGCGGCGATGCCGCTCACACCTTCACCTCTCAGGACCGGGGCGCCAAGCCGCCGTTCGGCGTCCTGTGGTTCGGCGGCGAGATCGACCGCGTGCTGCCCCCTTTCAAAGGTCCCGTTCCTCGAATCGCCGCCGGACGGATGTTCTTGCAGGCAGGCAACGAGTTGCACGCTGCCGACATCTACACCGGGCGACATTTATGGAGGCGGCCGCTCGGGCGGGCCGGGCAGTTCGTCGCCGCCGACCGCGAGCTCTATGCCATCTCCGGCGGCGTCTGCCTTCGGCTCGATCCGGCCAAGGGCGAATTATTGGGCACCATTGCCGTCCCCGCATCGTTGGACAAAACCCCTGGCGGCTGGGAGGAAATCCGCGTGGCGGGCGATGCGCTGCTCGGCATCGCCGGCAAGCATCTCGTGTGCGTCGACCGCACGAGCGGGCGGTTGCGATGGCAGTTCGGCGCCGAGCGGGACGGCATCAGCTTCGCCGTTGGGAAGAACATGGTCTACTGCGTCGATTATTGGCTGCCGCGTCATCGCCGCAGGGGCGATGCCAAATCCGAGGAGAGCACGATCATCGCGCTCGACGCCGGCAGCGGCAAAGTCGCCTGGCAGACGGCGGCCGTAACTCCCGCCGTGACCGAGCCTCCGAAGCCGCCGGATTTGCCTTCGCTGGTGAGCCCGCAACTCGCCTGGAGCGAAGCGAGCGGCGTGCTGCTGTTTACTCGCAACGACAGCACTGCCGCGGCCTACCAGGGCGCCACAGGAAAGCGGCTGTGGGCCCAGGAGTTGTCGTGCAAGGATCCACCCAACTCGTACACCAGCGCGTCGCCGCCGATCGTCTTGTCCGACTGCCTGGTGACGCACGCGGGCGAAGTGGTCGACCTGGTGACCGGCGAACGTCGCGCGCGAATGTGGAAAGGCATGAACAGCGAGTTGCGCGGCTGTGGACGCGCCTTGGGAAGCCCCTGCTTGATTACGGTGCGAGACGCTCATCTCTCGTGCTACGATCTGGCCGGCGGCGGGCACCTGTATTTCCGCGGAATTCGCAGCGGCTGCACCAATAACTTGATTCCGGCCGGCGGAATCCTTAGCGCGCCGAACGCCATGCGCCACTGCACGTGCAACTACGCCGTCGCCACATCGCTGGCCCTGGTGAACATGCCGGAGGCGAGCAACTGGGAAACAGGGTGCTGCGGGCCTACAAACGACAACCGATCATCGAGAGGCGGTTCTGCCAATTGAAGACGGACTTCGCCGTGGCCCCCGTGTACCTGAAAGACGTGGGACGGATCCAAGGCCTGTTGGCGATCTACTTTTTCGTGCTGCTGGTGCAGACCCTGCGGGAACGACAATCTGCGAAAGGAGGCTCCATGAAGGACGCGTTGACCAGTCTGGTGATCGTGGCGGCGAACGTATGGGGGATGGCCTCTGTGGCAGACGGGCAGGCCGCCGAGTGGGCACGGGAGGACTACACCGTGCCGGGCGCCCGTCTGCCGGCTCAGGCAAGCCCGGACAAGCCGCTCACGGCCGAGATCGTGGACGGCGTGTTCCGCCTGGCCGATAACGGCTCAAACAGCGGTGACATGCTGGCCATCGCGCGATCCTGGTGCGCCGACCCGGAAGTGGGCGCCGCGTGCCGCGCTGCGGTCAAGGTCGTCCGCTGCACAGGCCTGGCGGGAGTGATGCTCGGTTTCAGCGACGGCGTCCACGAGGATCTGCTCACGCTGTACGAGGACCGCATCGAACTGTACCGGGCGGGACTCAAACACGCGATGGACACGACCGACGCATTTCACGAATACCAAGTGGAAATCCGCGGCACCGACGCGTTCGTCAGCGTGGACGGCCGGCAGGTCATTGCAGGCCCGGGCGTTTTCACCTACCCGGCACACAACGGACGAAACCACTTCAGCTTCGGGGCCGGCGCGAGTGCCAGTCAGGGCGAATCGCTGTGGCAGTGGGTGGCCTGGACGAACGGCCTGGAAGCGGCTCGGCGCAAAGAGCCCGTCGTTGCCGGAGCCGAGCACGTTGTCATCTACCGCCAGGAAGGCGTCTACGCGCCGTTTCCCACGTTGCGCTGGGACCCGCCAGCGGGCCAGATCTATGTGCTGTTTTCGAAAAACACAATGCGGACGCATTTCGAGACACTGGACAGTACGCCGGGGCGGATGACGAGCCGGGACGGCGGCCGTACCTGGCAAGAGGCCGGCAGCATCCCTGCGGGACTCGTCGGACCGCGGCCGGAAGAATTCGCAACCGCGAAGGACGGCAGCCGGATCCGCATCGGACAGAACTGGCGCCGCTGGTATCCGCCGCAGCGCCGCGGCGAGTTCGAGGGCAAGTACGCCATCTCGACGCCGGGGACCTACAAGCCCGGCTGGTTCGCCGTCAACAGCGGAGGCTGGGTTCAGCGTTCTGAGGACGGGGGAAAGACGTGGGAGAAGACGGACATTCCCGAATTGGATACCTACGTATCGTGCTCCTCGCCCTGGTCCTACATCGCGTTGCGCGACGGCCGACTCCTGCGGGCCTTTATGGTCCTGTCGGGGCCTGGCGATTCGGGAGATGTCTTCGCGGCATTCACACGCGACGGACGGACAGCCGAGACGGTGCGCGTCATGGGAGACCCAGAGGAGAAACTGCGGTTTACCGAGGAAACGCTCGTCCACGAGACGTCCGGCGGCGCGATCTGGATGTTGACGCGTGTCGAAGGTGGCGATGACCGCTTGTGGCAGGCCGTGTCGCGAGACGGCGGCCGGACGTGGAGTGCGCAGAAAACCGGAGTCCGGGGGCATCCGCCTAGCGGCCTCGTCGCGCTGGCGGACGGCCGGCTGGTCCTCACCTACGGATACCGCCACCCGCCGTTCGGGATCCGCGCCGTCATCTCGAACGACGAAGGGCTCACCTGGGACACGGACCACGTGGTTGTACTGCGCAATGACGGCGCCGGTTACGATTTGGGCTACCCGTGCAGCATGCAACTTGGCGACGGCACGATCCTCACCGTCTACTACTTCACCGACGACGAACAAGTCACGCACGTCGCCTGTACCCGCTGGCGAGTGCCGGGTAGCCAATGAGCACGTACAGGGTCACACCACCGATTGCTCGACGAAGGACGGGGGCCGGCTATCCAAGCCTGACTCGAATTGACGAACAACACATCGGCATCGTCTGCGAAGGCAGCCTATCGCATCCCGTCATCGAGAAGGTGACAGTTGTGGAACTGCTCAAGCCCTGCAATGGAGGGAGTCTCTGATGAACAATGTGCATGCTCTGGCGATTCTCGGTGTCCTCGCGCTGGCTCCTCTTCAGATGGCGGTGGCCGACGGGCCGTCGGCCACCGAGAGCAGCCTCCGCCAGTCTGCGCCGGGGAAGCGGATTTCGACACTCTACCTCTTCGTTCATCCCATGCGGCGATCGTTCCGATAAGCGCAGCGAGTGTGGAGATCACCATCACGACGCCGAATCTCTACCAGGAGGCGCGCCACTTACACGAATCGAGCAAGCTCTTCCCACAAGGCGTGGTCGTCGACGTGGGTGACGGCTGTCGGCCGGGTATCGCCACCGTCGTCGGCAAAAATATCTCGTACAGTGATTTCAGGGCATCGTTCGTCAAGGCAACGATTGTGCCCCTGCTGCGAACCGCCTCCGTCCGCACATCCAACTTGCCTGTCGGCTGCTCTGACACGCTTCGCCCAGTTCCCGACAAATAGGTCCGCCGTCACGCGCCGGCGAGGCATCCGCGGAGATGCTGGATTTCCGTGGCGAGAGCGGCTGCTCGCTCGCTTTCCGGCAACTTGCCCAATGGTTCGTGCTCGATGGACAGGTCGTTGCGGTAACGGAAGAACGAAAGAAAGAAAGCGGACATCCAGAATCTGGCCTTGTACGCTTTGGTCGATCTTGGCAAGTTTCTCCATCTCATCGGTTTTTCAGCGGCGGAATCGAGAGCAGAAGTAGTGAGGGGGCGGTCATGGCCAGGAGCCCACGAAGGGACTTGATTGAGGCGACGGAAGTCGGCGTGTATCACTGCGTGCAACGGGCAGTGCGCAGGGCTTGGCTGTGCGGTCAAGACCCGGTGACAGGGAAGAACTTCGATCACCGTAAGGTCTGGATACAAAAGCGGTTAACGTCTCTGGCCGGGCAGTTTGCGATCGATATCTGCTCGATGGCCATCATGAGCAACCACATTCGCCTCGTGGTCCGAAACCGGCCCGAAATCGCGGGTCAGTGGAGCGACGAGGACGTGGCACGCCGCTGGTGGAATCTGTTCCCCAGGCGCAATACGGCGCTCGGACACGTCACTCGCGCGGCGCAAAGACCGCGTCGATCGCAGCGACGGTCTTATCGACCAGCACTTGTCCGCCCTCGGGGCCGACCCGGTTGCTCTGCACGATCGCGCTGTAGCTGCCGCCGCGGACCGCCCGCTCCGTCGGCAGATAGGTGCCGTCGCCGGCCAGTTGGACCACGAAGGTCTGCAACGCCTTGCTGCGGGCCTTCATTTGGATGCCGTAGTCGGTGAACAACTCGAACTGGTTCGTGCAGATCACCGCGTCGCCAATTCGCACGACGTGTAATTCCATCTCATGCAGCGGGTTCGGATTGTCCCTCTGGGCCTCGAACCGCTCGACCGTGCGGCCGTGCCACCGCATGGCGGTGTGTGAGCGGTCAGCCGCCTTGGGGTCCTTGGCAATCGCGTCGGCGGCACTCTGCTGGGCGGCCTTCGATTCCTTGTATTCGGCCTCCGTCACCAGACGCATGGGAAGCTGGACGGTCTCGACGTGGTGGACCAGCGGCACCGAGCTGTGGCGGTCGTCTTTCACCGCCGCGTAGGTATCGTCGATCGCCTGCACGATGCGGCGGGCAAGTTCCGCTGTGGCTTCCAGTCCGCGGAGCTTCGCCATGCGGGCTTCGGCCGCTTTGCGGAACATGGGGCGCGGCGCCTGATCTCCGGCGGCGCCGCACCAGCCCAGGATGCACAGGTCCTGGCCATAGCGCTCGCGGAGGGCCGTGTACACCGGGTACCAATAGTCGGCATTGATCGTCGAGCGGCCTTCGACCACCTGCGACGGGCACGCCACGTTGATCGCGACGGCGGCCAGCGAGCCCTCCGAGTTCCAGAAGAACAGCGTATTGACGTCATGGTCCTCGTAGCCCTCGATGCCACGGAACTCGGGCACGTTCGTAGCGCCGTACATGCGGGCGGAGCCGTCGGCATAGACCGCGCGGCGGTTGTACGCCACCACGGCATGGCCGAGCCCCCAGGTCACACTGCCCGGCGCGCGGCCGTTCCAGGCCTTGGCGATCGCGTCGGCAAGCCGCTCCACAAGAAACGCCCGGTACTGCTCGATCGGCAGGACGCCTTCCTCGGGCAGGACAAAACTGCCGGGAGCCAGCACGGGTGCCGTGTGCGTGTGCGTGCCGCTGAGGAAGATCTTCGCCGGGTCCAGCCCGGCAACGCGCTTGGCCACTTCCTCGCGGACCATCCCCCGCACGTCGTCGGAAATGGCAATCAAGTCGCAGGCCACCATGACGGCCGCGTCCAGCGATTGGTCGCCGTTACGAGATTCCAGGGCCACGACGCCGGCCGACAGCGGTGTCTCCACCGATTTGCTGATCCGCAGGTGGAACTGCCCGCGGAGCGCCACGGGGCCCTCGGGAGTAATATCGGCCGTGGCCGTGCCGACGAACAACTGCCCGGCGGCCGATGGCGACGCCGACAGCAACGCGATGGCCATGGAAAAAAAGACTGACAAGATGTGGGTTCGCATGAAAAAAGCTCCTTCAAGTGAGACAAAGACTGCCTTCCATTCCCAACCTGGCAAAGAACTGTCTACCAAGCGCCCCGATTCTAGCCAGACTCGATTCCTGATACCACCACTTGTTCGGCCCTGCCTGAAAAAATGCATGGTGAGTTTTCCGTCGCAGGTTCCATGACGGGCCCGGCGTGTCGCACGGCACTGGAATTGTGCTTTATCTCGATCTACATTGAGACTGCTGCCGGTGGTTGAATCGGACTTTCGCTCTGCCGTTTTCGGAGACTCCATCGTGGGAAAACATCTTTCTGGCATCGTTGTCTGCTTTCTGACGGCGACGGGCCGGACGCCCGACGCGGCGCTGGATATGACCGCTCTGCTGCGTTAAGCTGGGAGAGTGATTACCGCTCCGCAAAGGAAGGAGGTCGCCATGAAATGCTGGTTGCTGATGGCTTGCAGCGTGGTCCTAGGGGTTTCTTTGTCCGGCAGCTCGCGCGCAGCATCGGCGGATCCCGATCGCATGCTGGCCGAGCCGACGCCCATGTTCACCGAGTGGCAGACGCGGTTCGCTCTTCCCCGCCCCGACTTCCAGGCTTTGCGGACCTTCGCCGGCCTGCCACCGCTGTTGGAGTTCTACGACGGGCGTGCGGTGCGCACGTCCGACCAGTGGGTCGAGCGCAAGGCGGAACTGCGCCGGCTGCTCTACGAGTACTTCCTCGGCACGCCCCCCAGGCAGGTCCCGCCGTGCAAGCAGGCCAGGATCGTTGCCCAGACGCGTCAAGGCTCGTCGGTGTCGCGCCTCGTCGAGCTGACATTGGGCACCACTCCCGAGGTGTCGTTTACCGTCGAGATCCTCTCGCCCGACGGACGGGGACCGTTTCCCGTGCTGTTCACCCAGACGAACCATCGCCGCTGGGGGCTAATCGCGCTGGCGCGGGGTTACATGGTGTGTATCTATCCCGGTGCCGACATCGACGACCAGTCGGACAAGTTTCTTGCGGTCTATCCCGAGTGCGATTGGGCCCGGCTGCTGCGCCGCGCGTGGACGGCCAGCCGCGCGCTGGATTACGTGCTGACCTTGCCCGAGGTCGACCGGCAGCACGTGGCGATCACGGGCCATTCGCGCAACGGCAAGCAGTCGCTGATCGCCGCGGCCATGGATGAGCGATTCACCGCCGTCATCTCCAGCAGCTCGGGCGTGGGCGGGGCGGTTGCCTACCGCTTCGGCAGCGAGCGCGCGTTCGACGAAAGCGTCGAGTTCATGACCCGCAACCGGACCACCGGCACATGGTTCAGCCAGCGCCTGCGCTGGTTCACCGGCCGCGAGAACAAGCTACCGACCGACAATCACGCCCTGCTGGGCCTGATCGCCCCGCGGCACTGCCTGATCTCCACGGCCTACAACGACGGCTGCGACCAGAGCTTCTCGGCCGAGCAGTCCTACCTCGCCGCGCGCGAGGTGTACCGATTCCTGGGCCGTCCCGAGGCACTGCGGATCGCGTGGCGCCCGGGCGGACACGAAACGTGCGCCGAGGTGATCGAAAGATATCTCGATTGGTGCGACTTCGCCTTCGGCCGGTCGCGCGCGGGCTTGCCCGAGGAGCTGATCCACCACTTCGACTGGGACGCTTGGCGCCGCCAGGCACCGGCCGCTGCTCCGCCGCGCGACGCGGAGGTACGCCAGCGCATCGCCTGGGGACTGGGCGAGGAGCCGCCGCGACAGGTTGCGGCCGGGGGCACGTACGGCCGCGCTGCGGCTCATGTTTCCGCAATGCTCGATCGGGGCTTGGCAAGCGAAAAGGTAGCTTGCGTGGCGGTGAACTTTGGCGAATACGTTTCCGGCGACCTGTACTTCCCCAAGGCCGTGAAGGGGCCGCTGCCGGTCGTCGTCTGGCTTCACCCCTACAGCTACAACCTGGGCTACAACGGAGCCTACATGGTGGGCCCACGGCTCCAGCAGTTCCTGCCGCAAAAGGGGGTGGCCGTGCTGGCCTTCGATCAGATCGGCTTCGGCTCGCGCCTCCACGAGGCCCAGCGTTTCTACGACCGCTATCCGCGCTGGTCGCGTCTGGGGAAGATGGTCCGCGACATACGGGCGGCCGTGGACCTGCTGACCCTGGCCGGCCGGCCGGAAGGCGCGGGGCGACCCGAGGACAAGCTCAAGGACATGCCGCCCATCGACGCCAAGCGGATCTATCTTTTGGGCTACTCGTTGGGCGGCACGGTAGCCCTGCACGCGGCGGCGCTCGACTCGCGGGTCGCCGGCGTGGCCTGTTTCGCCGGCTTCACGCCCATGCGCACGGACACCGAGGCCAAGCCTACCGGCGGCCTGCGGCGGTTCTGGCAGTGGCACGCGCTGCAGCCACAACTGGGCCTGTTCCAGGGGCGGGAGTCTGAATTGCCCTACGACTTCGACGACCTGCTCCGCCTGGTGGCCCCGCGACCCTGCCTGGTGGTCGCGCCGCGCCACGATCGCGACGCCGACCCGGCCGATGTCGATCGAATGATGGCGGCGGTTCGTGCCGCCTGGAGCGTTGGCGGCGCCCCGGCGAATTTGACGTACCAGACACCCGACGACTACAGCCGTTTCCAAGGCGAGCAGCAGGAGGCGTTTTGGAAATGGCTCGAGCCGGCCGTGCGCCCGGCAAGTCGTTGACAGCGGCCTTGCGTTCAAGTTGCTCTCCGTCCCGCAGTCCAAGTTCTCAGGAGGAATCCAATGATTTGCAGATTCGCAACTGTGGCTCTCCTGGCGCTCGCGATTCAGGCGCCCGGCAATGCGCAGGCCGACCCGGGCATCCGCGGCCTGGTCGACTCGGTAGATTCCGGCAGCATTTCCAAGCACCCGTTCCACCTAGCCAAGAAGATCCCCTTCCGCAAGCTGAACTTGACCCTGCCCGGTCACGCGAAGAACACGTTGTACGAAGCCGACGACTATATCGCGGAGAACTTGCAGTCGTGGGGCTACCGCGTCGAGAAGCAAGGCGTCCAGGTCCAGGCGTATCGCCGCGACAAGACCAAGCCGATTTCCGCGCAATACTCGAAGCCGATGCCGGACGATCCCTGGTACACGGCCTACAACCTCTACGCTGAAAAGAAAGGCCGTTCGCTTCCGGACGACATCATTTTGCTCGTGGCGCACAAGGACTCCCAGAGTTGGATTGACTCGCCCGGTGCGAACGACAACGCGATCGGCACGTCGGCCGTCCTGGAGATCGCACGGGTCCTGGCAAAACACGCACCCGAGCGCACCATCCGGTTCCTTTCCTGCAACGAGGAGCACACGCCCTGGACGAGCGTGACCGCGGCCCAGAATGCGAAGAGGCGGGGCGACCGGATCATCGCAGTTTTCAACCTCGACGCGCTGGGGGGAAAGCCCGCGGCCGAGACGGCTGCCCACAAGCTGCCGAACGTGGCCGCTCACACGGCGCCCGAGGGGGCGCGCCTGGCGGAACTCGTCGGTACGGTGAATGCGCGCTACGGCATCGGACTCGAACACCGCATCGTCAAGAGGCGGTCGCCCGGCGACGACGACGGCTCATTCGTGAAGGCCGGCTATCCGGCAGCGATCATCCTCATCGGTTCGTGGCCGTACGGCGATCCCAACTGCCACACCCCGGAAGACACCCCCGAGCGCTCCGATGTCCCGAACGCGACAAAGCAGGTGCAGGCGGCTCTCGGGGCCGTCCTCACCCACGATCAGGAACGCTGAACGCGCGGATCGGACGCGTGTTGCCGTCGTCGAGGACGAAGATGGTGGGCGTGTGGCCGTCCTGTGCATATCTGGTTGGCGTATGGATTAAGGTTCAAACGAGGAGACGGGTGATGAGCACGTTCACACGACGCACTGTTGTGCGCGCCGCCGTAGCCGGCGGATTCGGCGTCTTGGCAAACTCCTATGGGGCAGTCGGCCGAGCGGGGCAAGCCGTGAAGAACACGACCACTACGGTGCACGCCGCCTCGGCATCCGTCAGGCTGACGGATGACAACATGGCGGAACTGAAGGCCCAGCAGAAGATCTTCAGTCGCCCTTGGGAAGGGGAATTTCGGGCCAACGCACTGGTCTTGGATGCGGAGGAGCGGATCTGCCTGGTGTCGTTGGATGTTTTGAACCCCGTGTTGCCCATGACGCGATCGGCGGCCGGACGGATCGCGGTCACCACGGGCATTGCGGAAGACAACATCCTGATCTGCGCCACGCACACCCATCGCGGCCTGTTCATGGGCGAAACCCCCGGGCCGGCGGGCGCGGAGTTCGTGCGCCGCTTGGAGGAGGGAAGCGTTCAGGCCGCCATCAAGGCGGTTTCGGCGATCGATGCCGCGAGGCCCGGCGGCCAGGCGACCGTGCAATTCGGCCAGAGCCAGGAAGCTACGGTGGGACGCAACAGCCGCCTGCTGCTCAAGGATGGCTGTATCGGCTGGGACGGCTACGAGGAGCAGGACGTGGTCCGGCCCACGGGGCCCTACGACCCCGACCTGTACGTCCTGGCCCTGCGGCGTGCGGACGGCAGGTATGGCGGATTGGCGTTCAACCATTCGGTGCACAACATCGGTCACATCCGTCAAGACTGTCTGTCGCCTTGCTTCTACGGGCTGGCGGCGTTGGAGGTCGAGCGGCGGCACGGTACCACGACTCTGTTTCTGCCCGGAGCGTTCGGCTCCTCGCACAACGTGACCTGCAAGAACAGCGGCGTCCCCGCAGCGGAGAGCGTGCGCCGTGTCGTCGATGCGATCGAAGAGGCGCTCTCGCGGCTGCGGCCGGCGCTGCCCGGCCCCGTCCGGTTGCTCAACCGACAGTTCACGTACCACATACGCCGCTTCGACGAGACGAAGGAGGCTCTTGCAGTGAAGTCGTACCTGGAGAAGTATGCGCCGCAACGCGCCGCCAGCCAAGGCGATTGGTTCCGCAAAATGCGCGAAGAACTGGCACCGCGGCAGGGCGAGGCGTGCCAGACACGTCTTCAGGTCATCCGGCTGGGGGACATCGTGTTCGTCGGCGTGCCGGGCGAGATGTTCGCCCGCCTGGGGCTGGAACTGCGGCGGCGATCACCGTTTCGCCACACGTGCATCATCGGGCTGGCCAACGAGAACATCGGCTACATTCCCGACCGCAAGGCGTACGCCGATGGCGGTTATCAGACTTGGATGGGCCGGCACAGCAAGCTGGAGGTCGGCACCGGCGAGGCCATGGTGGACCAGGCGGTGGCGATGCTCGACGCGCTCTACGACGCGGCGCCGCCGCGTCGCACGTCCGGCCCTCTGGCCTCGTCCACCCGTTAGGGCTTTTCCAATACCGCACGATCAACCCGATGAGAAACGGTCTATGTCCCTTCGAACAAACGTGCTGTTTTCGTTGGCGGGCGCAGCGGTCTTATGGGTAACGGCTTCGCGCCTGGCTTCGGCGACCTCGCCTTCCCCCGAGGAGATGGCCGCGGCCCAAACCTGGACGGCGGCAAAATTCACGGGAACGACCGAAAGCCGTTCGAAGGCCAAAGACGAACCGTTCTTTTCGTTCACCTACAACGGTCGACCGTCAGCCGAAGTGCTCAAGACGTGGACAGTCCAGCGCACAAGCCGGCTCCTCGATGAGAAAAGAACACAGCACACACTCGCCTATCGCGATCCAAAAACCGGGGTGGTGCTGCGCTGCGTGGGCATCCAGTACGGCGACTTCCCTACCGTGGAATGGACGCTTTACTTCCGGAATGCCGGCGACAAAGAGACGCCAATCCTGGCCGATATCTGCCCATTGGACATCCAGGTCGAGGCGACTAGCGCACAGGGTGGCGCCAAGTCCGTTGGAGAGTTCCGCCTCCATTACCACATCGGCAGCCCCTGTTCCGTGGAAGATTATCGACCGCTGGAGGCGGTCTTGGCACGGGGGACGGCGAAGCGTATTACGGCTGCCGGCGGGCGGCCGACCAATAGCCACCTTTCGTATTTCAACCTGCAGCGGCCCGGCGATCGGGGACTGATCATCGTCGTCGGCTGGCCGGGGCAGTGGGCGGCGGACTTCCTCTGTGACGAGGCGGGCCGCCTGCGAATCCGCGCCGGCCAGGAAGCAACGCGATTCAAGCTGCTGCCCGGCGAGGAGATCCGGACGCCGCTGATGGTCCTCCAGTTCTGGAAGGGCGACCGCCTTCGCGCGCAGAACATCTGGCGCCGCTGGATGTTGGCGCATAATGTCCCGCGCCCCGGAGGCAAGCTGCCGCCGCTGCTGCTTAGTGCATCGAGTTCCTATTACTTCGACACCATGTACCGCGCCGATTCCACATCGCAGAAATTCTTCTTCGACCGGTACCGGGAAGAAGGCATGAAGCTGGATTATTGGTGGATGGACGCGGGCTGGTATCCGTGCGACCCGATCGGCTGGCCGAAGACGGGCACCTGGGAAGTCGACACACGGCGGTTCCCGAAAGGCCTGCGCGAGATCGGCGACTACATCCAGCCCCAAGGCGCGAAAACGATCGTCTGGTTCGAGCCGGAACGGGTCCATGCCGGCACGTGGCTGGCCGAACACCATCCGGAATGGATTCTTGGCGGCGCCAAGGGCGGCCTTTTGAACTTGGGCAACCCGGAAGCCTGGGCGTGGCTGGTCAATCACGTTGACAAGCTGCTCGTCGAGCAGCGCATCGGCCTGTACCGTCAGGACTTCAACATCGATCCCCTCACCAGGTGGCGCGCCGCCGACGCGCCCGACCGGCAGGGCATGACCGAGATCAAGCACGTGATGGGTTATCTTGCCTACTGGGACGAGTTGCGCCGTCGTCACCCCGAGATGCTGATCGACAGTTGCGCCAGCGGCGGACGGCGTAACGACCTGGAGACCCTGCGGCGCGCCGTGCCGCTATTGCGCAGCGACCACCTGCAGCCCGGAATCAGCCAACAGTGCCATACCTACGGCATCGCCTCCTGGATGCCCTACTTCGGCCAGCCCATGCAAGATGTGTGGGACGACTTGTACCTGATGCGCAGCGGGCTATGCCCCGAACTCACCTTGCGTTTCGACATGCGCAACAAGGAACGCGACTACACCATGGCCCGACGCTTGGTAAATCATTGGCGGCAATTCGGCCGCTACTTCCTGGGCGACTACTATCCGCTGACGCCGTACAGTCAGGACAAGAAGGTGTGGATGGCCTGGCAGTTTGACTGCCCCGAGACGGGCGAAGGCTTGGTGCAGGCATTCCGGCGCGAGGAGAGCCCTGAGGCGTCGGCCCTACCAAGACTCCGCGGGCTGGATCCGAATGCGACCTACACGTTAACGAACCTGGACATCGCAGGCGCCACGGAGATGACCGGACGGGAACTGCTCGAAACCGGCCTTCCGATCAGCATTCCGGATCGGCCCGGCGCGGTGATCATTGTTTACGCGAAGAAAGAAGTTCCTAACAACAAGAAGGAAAGACGGAGTTGACAATGAAACGCTTTGTCCTCCTCCCACTGCTCCTGCCGCTTCTGCTCAACCTGTGCGCTGTCGCCGCGCACGCCGTCGGGCCCGCCGACGAGGCCACTGTCCGCGGCGCCCCGATATTCAAAGAGGATTTCGAACGCTGTGCGCCAAGAGACAAGGTCTTGTTCGACGAGAGCCGGCCCGGCTTCTGGAACCTGCGCTACAAAACCTGGGGCGACCACCCTCTGCTTCACGGCTGCCCGGAGGCGCCCGACATCACGTACGACCCGGCATTGAAGGGCGTCTATGATATTGAAGTGGAATCCCGGGCGACGGATCGCCCCGGTGGCTTTGGCGTGAAACTGGCATCCGACTCGGAGTTCACCATCCTCGACGTCCCCAACCAAGGCGCCACTGCGACGAAGCACTTCAACGTCTGGCTGCCATTCCGGAAGAGCGTCAGGCTGGATGGTGAGAAGCTGGTGTTCCGCAGCATCGGCAAGGCCGCGTACATCGACGCGTTGAAGTTCATTCCCGTCAGCCGCTTCAAAAAGTTCCGGCCCTTGGCCGAGAATGAGTTGGGCCCCGCGACCGGCGTGATCTGCAAGCAGCCCGGCCGGTACATCGGATGGCCGACGATCGTCCGGACATCCAAAGGCGAGCTGATTGCGACTTTTTCCGGCGACCGGGACGCTCACGTCTGTCCTTGGGGCAAGACCCAAATGGTCCGGTCTCGCGACAACGGCAAGACCTGGTCCGACGTTGTCACCATCAACAATACGCCCCTCGACGACCGGGACACGGGCGTCATCGAAACGTGCAAGGGCACGCTGGTGGTCAGTTGGTTCACGTCGGTCTACTTCGAGCAGCCGACCATTATACGCCATGCGTGGCAGCATCATTCGGCCAAGATTGGTCCGGAAACAAGGGAGCAATGGCTCGGCTACTGGGTGCGCCGCTCGGAAGACAACGGCAAGACATGGGAAGTTCCCTGCAGGACAACCGTCACGGCTCCGCACGGACCGATCCCGTTGAAGGACGGCCGGCTGATCTATGTCGGTGCCGGAGACGGAATTGCCGTGGAGGAATCCAGAGACGACGGGATCACGTGGCGGCAGATTGCCAAGATCCCGACGCCGCCCTCCATCTACGCGGAGGAACCGCACGTGGTGGAGTGCAGCGACGGCCGACTGGTGGCCATGTTCCGCAACGAGCACCCGGATCTCGCCCAACGATTCCTCGGCCAGTCGGAAAGCGAAGACGGCGGCCGGACGTGGACCACGATCCATCGCACGGAGATTTGGGGTTGTCCGCCACACTTGACCCGCTTGAGCGATGGACGTTTGTTGCTCGTGTACGGACACCGCCGCCCGCCCTACGGACAACGAGCCTGCCTTTCCTGCGACAACGGCCGGACGTGGGACCTCCAACACGAAATCACCCTGACCGATGCGCCAGACGGAGATTTGGGCTACCCGGCTTCCACGCAACTGAGCGACGGCTCCATCCTGACCATCTACTATCAGAAGGATCAACCCGACGAAAAACCGTGCCTAATGGGCACGCACTGGCGTCTGCCGAAGCAACGTTGATATGCGTCTGTCTTTTACCGAGATCCAAAAAGATGCTTACCGTTCTCATCGTCTTGTTCTGGATAAGTTGGTCAAGGACATGAAAGGACATAACATGAATCGCACTCTGCTCTTGTTCGGTTTCTTCATTGTCGCAATTCCGCTGCTGGCAGCCGACAAACCTGATGTCCCTCAATCGCGCGGCTACTTTGGTAAACCGGACAAGGACGGTTTCCAGGCGGTCTTCGACGGCAAGACGCTGGCCGCGTGGAGGTGCGTTGACATGAGCTACTGGTCCGTTCGCGATGGAGCGATTACTGGTGAATCAACGGCCGATCACCCATGCACGAAGAACAAGTTCGTCGTGTGGCAAGGCGGTGAGCTTTCCGATTTCGAATTGAAATTGAAGTTCCGAGCCACGGGCAACGGCTGCAATTCAGGCGTGCAGTTTCGCAGCGTGTTCCGTTCGGATGGATTGGCTGTTGGCTACCAGGCCGACATCTATCAGAGCGGTAACTACCTCGGCGGCGTCTGCGATGAACTGCACAAACGCGACGGCCCCGAACTTCTAAGCGCCAATGGCAGCAAGTCGGTAATCGATAAAGACGGTAAACGCACCGCGACGAGACTCGGTGAGCAAGTGAAAATGAATCCATGGCCGGAATGGAATGACTACCACATAATCGCCGAGGGCACTCATATCACACTGAAGATCAACGGCCAAACAGCGTCCGAGCTGATCGACAACGAGGACGCCCACCTCGATCTGAGCGGCTTGCTCGGACTGCAACTGCGATCAGGTCAACCGATGACAGTTCAGTTCAAGGACGTCAAGCTGAAGACGAAACGAATTGAGTGAGCCATGAGCGACAGCGATCCGGTATTTCTTGGAGGTATAACATGAAATTGGCAGTGTTGATCCATGGACTCCTGGCGATCACCGCGGCAACCGCATTTGCCGGCTATTCTGTTGACGTTCGTCTCGACAAGAGCGACGGCTACTACAAGGTGGGTGACGAGGCGGTCTGCACCGCCACACTGATGAACGACGGCAAGCCGGCCGTGGGGGAAACGCTGCGTTGCACCGTGAAACGTGAACGCGACATCTTGCGCCAGGATGAGTTCCTCTGCGACGGCAAGGCCGTGACGATCAAGGCGTCGATGGACCGTCCGGGCTGGCTCTTCTTCGGGTTTGAAATCATCGGCCCCGACGGCAATCCGCTTCAAGGCGAGGGGATTTTCAAACACCGGATGAAACCCACGATCGTGGGCGAGATCGGCGCCATGTACGATGCCGACAAGATCGCAGCGCTCGATTCGCGCCCCGCGGACTTGGACGCGTACTGGGCTTCCTGCCGCTCCAAGCTCGATCAGGTGCCCCTGGACGCGACGTTGACCGAGGTCGATGTACCCCAGGCTTTGCAGGGCAAGGTCAACTGCTACAGCATCGAGGTCAAGTGCCTTGGCCGCACTCCGGTGACGGGCTATTTGGCCGTGCCCGTGAAGGCGAGGCCCCAGAGTCTGCCTGCCTGCGTCGATTACCTGAGCATGGTGTGGCAAGATGCGAGCCGAACAGTTCCCGTGGAAATGGCGTCCAAGGGGGTTCTCGCCTTATACGTCAGTTGGCACGGTTTGCCGACCGGCAAGACCGCTGAGGAGTACAAGAAAATCGCCCAGACCTAGTATGAAGAGGGAGGGAAAGCTGGGGATACGGATCGCGATACCTGGTTCGGCCACGACATGTATCTTCGGGTGATGCATGCGTTGGACTTCATCGAGAGCCGTCCCGAGTGGAACCGCAAGGAACTGGTGGTTCGCGGCGGCAGTCTGGGCGGGATCCAGTCGATAGCCGCTGCTGCCTTGGACCCTGATGTCACGCTGGCGATCGTCAGCGTACCCAGTGGTTGCGAATACAATGGCCACAAGCAGGGGCGTGACGCGGCGGCGCTCTACCGCGGCAAGGAGGCTGTCGCCCGCATTGAGGCCGACCCTCGCCGTGCACTTACGCTGGCTTACCACGACGGTGTGAACTTTGCTCCTCGGATCAAGTGCGACATTTACGTCTGCACGGGCTTTGCCGACGAGCTGTGCACACCCAGCAGCGTCTTTGCCTTCTACAATGCGCTGCCAACCACGACCAGGAAGTTCATGAGCACCAATCCCAGCACCGGCCACTACGGAACCACGAAGAACACGGCCGGCGACAAGCGTCTTTCGGACATGCTCCGCTCGGTGACCGTGTACGATTGAGCCGTTTTCGCCACGGACCAGCCGCAGGATATTCGGGCAGGAGTCTGAGGCAAGACGCCAAGAAAGAGATACCTATCGCTATGATTCAAAACCTAGCCTGGAGCTTCACGAATCACCGTGTTGCCGCCACCCTGGAGCGTGAGGCTGAGTGGGTGATTCGTACTCCAGGCGCCGCAAGTGAAATCCGGAACGTCGATCGGCGCCGCGTATCCGCACATATTGAAGACCTGTTTGCGGCCCCTGTATTGCGCGGTCGTCGCCTCCATCATTTCGTAGAAATCTTCGGGCGATCTGTATCCTGGCGGCAGTAAGCCCAGGAAGGGCAGAACGCTCGAACGGGCGAGAAACTGCCTTCGCGACGATTTCATGAGACTGCCTGCCTCCCTGCTTTCACCTGATACTCGCCGGGAACGGGAATTCGATAGAGCCCGTCGGCGTCCGGCGACGCGACCGGCATGTCGAACGACGGATGGTCGACGTTTGGCTCGATCTTGAACCGGCTCTCGAAGAGATCTTTGTACGACTCCCGCTTGCCCGTGAAGCTGGCGATCATGCCCAGGACGCCGACCATCGTCGAACTGGCCATGCGGAATCCGTCGTTGATCGGCTTGCCGTTCATAATGGAGTTGACCAGGGCGTAGTGTTCCTGCACGTACATCGAACGGATCCGGTCTTTCGGATCGGGACGCCAGCGTTCGTTCCCCCGCGTGTCGGTCATGAACGGGGTTCCGGTGGCGTTGAAGATCATGCGTCCTTTGGTCCCGTGAAAGACGTCGATATTGCGGGTAAAGCAGTTCTGGGCGGTCCGGGTCGCACCGTAAATGCATTTGCCGTCGGTGTAATCGTAGATCACCGATGCGTGGTCGAATAAGTCGCCGAGGGCCGGGCTGAAAACGCTGGATCGGCCGCCGAGCGCGTAGCAGGTCTCCGGCAACTCGTCCTCCAGCGCCCAGAGGACGGAATCGAGATTGTGCAGGAGCGACTGCTGGATTTCGTCGCCGTTGAGCCAGGTGAAATGCTCCCAATTGCGGATCTGATATTCCGTTTCCGACCATTCCGGCTTCTTCGGAATGAGGTTGTACGGCGTTCGCAGGTAGTCCGACTGCACGGCCAGAATCTCACCGATTTCGCCATTGCGGATTCGCTCGGTCGCCTGCACGCGGAGCAGGTCGTAGCGGTAGCAGAGACCGGAGACGTTGGCGAGTTTCTTCTCCTCGGCGATCTTTGCCGCTTGGATCGTGACGTGAACGCTGTCAGCGTCGATGCCGTTCGGCTTTTCCGTGAAAGCGTGTTTCCCGGCCTGAACCGCAGCCAGATTGTAGGGCGGATGAAATCGGGACGGCAGCGCGATGTGGACGATATCGCTTTCGGCAATCACTCCCTTGTAACTGTCGAAGCCGGTGAAGATCCGGTCGTCCGGGACGTCGATCCGCCCCTTGCCGACGTCGGACGCGGCGATCGCGGCACGCGTCGCGACGGCCTTCTCCCGGAAGAGATCGCCGAGCGCGACCACCCGGACGTTCGGCATGGCGGTCAGAGAATCGTGCAGCGAACCGGTTCCACGCCCCCCGCAGCCCACCAAGCCGATTTTCAAAACGTCGGACCCGGCTGAGTGGACCCACTAGGGAGTCGTCAGAACCGCCGCGCCGGCAGCGGTGCCGAGTTGAAGGAAGCCGCGGCGCGAGAATTCCTTGAGTGTCATGCTTTCTCTCCTCACTTGATTTTTTCGTCCCAGAGGGACTCGATCAGCTCAAGGGTTCGGTTGACCAGCACTCGCCCGCCCTCCGGGCCTATCAGGGTGCTTTGTGGAATGGCGCCTGTCGGTCACCCGGGAATTGCTGGACCACCGCACCCACCGAGAAACGTCATTTGGCCAACGGCGGGGTGTCCTGGTCCACCTTGAGCAGCATCAGCCGGTCGACGCGCACTTCATTGGGGCTTTGGGAACCTTCCACATACGAAGGGCCTTGGAGCTTTACCGAGACGTATACATCGAATAGCTGCTTGAAATTCTCCGGCTCGAATGCCTTTTCCAAGCTGAAATTGAGCGTCCACGACCAATGGGTCCAAAGGCGGGTTCTATCGGAATAAATCCGCGTTCTGCCGGCATAGTACCAGTGGTATTTCTCATCTTGGGGCACGTCCGACTTCTCAAGTCGGGCGTCGGCGATGAATTTCCTGAATTTCCATTCGTAGATTCCGAAAGTGAATGGCCGGGCATGGTAGTCGTCTTTGCCGTTGCTGTCGCGAGCCTTCGCCTTGCCGCCGAAAGCGTCGGGATCCGTCACCAAGGCGCCGCCGTCGAGGTCCTGGAAGCCGATCTCTGTTTTGTCCTTGCCGTCGAAACAAATGCCATCCAGCGGTGTTGCCTTGTGGGTCCCCTTCTTTTCCGGAAACTCGATCAGATCACAAAAGAACTCGATCGCAGCTTCCCGCGTGTTCTTCCATGTGTTCCGAAAGTACTTGTTTCCGAAGATGTCCGCGTCTTCGATCATTCGTTCGCGGAGAGCCGTCTTGTCGAGACCGAGGGGATTGCCGTGACTGTTCCACAGCAAGAGGTAGGCGTGGTCGACGACGAGGCGTTCCTGGCGGACATTTTCGAGGATGGGGGGATTGTCCGCCGCGGCGCGTTCCGCCTGTTCGAGAAGCGAGTAGAGGGTCTTGAAGTATTCGACATCCATAAAGGTGCGCTTTGCCGGCGGCAACGAGGTGAGCGGTCCGACGGATTCGGCCATGCGTTTTTCCGTATAGGCCTTGAATTCCTTCATCGGCGCAGCGGCTTTGCCGTAGAACGTGGCCATGAACTCCTCGACCAGCTTTTCGTCGTCGAGGTCGGGATCGTTCATCATTTTGGCGCCCAGGTAGTAGCGCAGGTCGAAGAGCGTGAGAGGGACGGTGGTTCCCAACTCCATTTCGACAAAAAGATGCTTGGCTCCGATATCCCGGTATTTCCGGACG
>LSQX01374447.1_pt4 | contig 24135 bp, 24 predicted proteins | sample 654561 | NCBI WGS metagenome assembly LSQX01 (sample SAMN04489861, study PRJNA283612) | anaerobic digester metagenome | isolation source: 4 biogas reactors fed with cattle manure at either 37C or 55C with and... | place: Denmark: Kongens Lyngby | collected 2014
CATCTGACCTCGGACATCGAAAAAGGATTAAGGGCTGGAGAACTGTCGGCGGGAATTTGAGCAAACCCAGCGCAGGCTGGGGATATCTCGCTGCGCCACCGCTATGTCCATCGGCACGTCCGAGCACGCCCACAGCAGATGTTGCGCCGAGGCCAGCGCGATTGCAGGGCTGTTATTAACCTGGCTCAGGTGCGCAAGCCATACCGATGGATTTTTGCCGGACTCGGCCAGGTCGACTATAAGCGTCGCTGCGGCATCGTTGGATAGATGTCCCAGTTGACTTCGTATCCGCCATTTCAGAAAGTGCGGATAAGGCCCGTCAGAGAGCATTTCGTCGTCGTAGTTGGATTCCAATATCAGCAGGTCCGCATCAGCGGCCTCAGCGCAGATTTCATCTGACAGCAGCCCCGTATCGGTGACGCTGGTTATGGATCCGCTGACTGAACTTATGGTGTAACCCACAGGACAGGCCGCGTCATGCGAGACCTCAAATGAGCGGACTTCAAGCCCGTCGAAACAGATATGTTTGCCGATATCGAGCACCCGAACAGGGACTTTACAGGCTCCGTCTATCGCCTCAAGAGTCGCGGCATTTGCCACCAGCGGCACTCCAAAACGCCTGGCCGTGCGCACGGCTCCCTTTATATGATCGGCGTGTTCGTGGGTGATTAAAATTGCGCTCAACTCGGAAGGATCCGTGCCGAAGTAACGCAGCGCGGCGGTCAGTTTGCGAATGCCGACGCCGGCATCTATCAAGATCGCCGTTGGGCCTTCCCTGACCAGAATTGCATTGCCCGAGCTTCCGCTCGCCAGAGATATTGCTTCTAAAGTCACGCTATATTTTAGCGCATTTAGCGCCTCTATGCAGCACGATATTCGTTCCTCTGTTTTGCCTGTGCCGAACGCACCGGCAATTTATGCAATATCAGATAGACTACTGCCGCTTTCTGGCGTGTGCCAGATAGAACTCCGGCTCGTCCGTAGCGGATATATCCGAAAATCCTGCCGCGCTCAACATTCGCTTCATCTCATCAATGCAGGGGGCCCTGTCCTCGGATACAACCGAGTCCGTTTCGGAGTGCACCTGATTGACGGCATCGCGTCCGGTCGGATGGGAAATCACTATTATCCCTTCCGGCCTCAGCAGTGACCAAGCTCGCTTCAGTACATGAGCCTTGTCGGAAAAATGCGGGTAGACGGCGTTGCAGATGACCGCGTCAAAGGAGGCATCGGCGCAGTCGAAATCCTCGATATCGGCCAACTCGAAGCTCACTTTGTCCGATGATACCTTGGATGCGGCGACTCTGAGCATCTCTTTGGATATGTCAATCGCCCTTATATTGCAGTTATTGTTGGTTGATTGAAGCAGGCAGGGGATGATCACCCCGGTGCCGGTTCCCACGTCCAGAATGTCCATTCCCGGCTCTATCCCCGATTCGCGAACGACCCGGTCGAGCAGTTCGCATATATCATCCCGCTCCAGGCTGTCCCACTTATCAGCATAAGAATCGAAAAACTCCGCCTGACTGGTCATATTTCACCTTCATTTGCAGTTGACATACGAGCGCGTCTCTTTGGGGAAAACGAGTTTGCCAGCACAAAGAATCCGCACGATGTGAGGATTATCAGCGCGCCGGTCGGCAGGTTCAGTTTCCACGACAGCGCAAGCCCTGCCCAGCCGGACGCTACTCCGAAAATTGCAGCCAGCACAAACATCTTCTTCAAGCTGTATGTAAGTTGATATGCAGCGGCAGCCGGGTTGACTATCAGGCTGAAGACCAGAAGCCCTCCAATCGCATTCAGCGAAGCCGTCGCAGTAAGCCCGCTTAGCACCAGTATCCCATAAAACACACAGGTCGCCGGCAGCCCAAGGGATCGCGCGAGTTCTCTATTGAACACCACGGTCTGAATTTCCTTAAAAAACAGGCTTGTGAGCACAATCGACCCAAGAGCCACTCCCGCAAGCAGATGCAGGCTCCCGGAGGTAACGGTAAGCACGCTTCCCCATAGCAGGCTCAACGCCTCGGCCTTTGGCCCTGGAATCAGAGACAACAGCAGAAAAGAAATGCCCAGCGCCGATGAAAATACTATTCCTATTGCCGTATCGGGCGCGAAATCCCCGCGGTCGGCAAGGGGACCTAAAGCTCCCGCAGCAACCAGACTGGCGATGATAGCCAGCCACATCGGGTTTGCGTTGAGCGCGAGACCCAGCAAAGCTCCCGCAAACGCCGCATGGCTCATACACACTCCCAGAAACGAAACCCGCATCGTCACAACCAGCACGCCGACTATCGAGCACGATACTCCCGCAAACAACGTCGCAAGAACAGCCCTTTGCCAAAACGGATCGTGAATCACGTCAAACACAGGTCGCCGCCTCGCATATTTCCCCGCCTTTCATCACGATAATGCACTCGCATAAATCCGTCAGCATCTCATAATCGTGCGAAACGACAATAGTCGTCAGCCCGATTTGCGCATGGGCGGTTTTGACTATGTCCCTCACCCTGTGCTGAGATTCCGAATCGAGAAAGGTAGTCGGCTCATCGAGCAGCAAAAGCTGCGGCTCCTGTGCCAGCGCGCGGGCAAGGTTGATTCGCTGTTGTTCCCCTCCTGACAGTTGACCAAAGGGTCGCTGGGCCAGGTGACTCGCGTCCACCCTCTCCAATGCATCGCGCACGGCCTGCCTGTCGATCTCCTTTGGACTCCGCAAAAGGCCAATTCGGCCATAGCGTCCCATCAACACCACCTCTTGGGCAATCACCGGCATACGAGGATCTGTGTTCAGAGTCTGAAATACGCAGGCGACAGAACGGCGAATCTTTTTATAGTTACCGGCGGTGAGCTTCATCCCCAGCGCCTCGGCATACCCGGAACTGACCGGCAGCAGACCCTGAATAACGCGCAGCAGGGTTGTCTTTCCCGATCCATTAGGGCCGGATATGCCGACGATGCGCCCGGACTCGACCGCCAGGGTAATGTCTTTGAGCGTGCGGCTGCCCTTATACCCGGCGTTTACATTCTCGAAGTTAATGATTTTTCGATGGTCAGTCATTAGTTGACGGCCTGCGGTTGCGAATCGGCGGCCTTTGGCAATCCTGCAATCACCCGCTGCACGTTATCTTCCACCCACGATCTCCAGGTTTCGGTATCCGGAAATCCGCCGGGAAAATTGGATAAGGTGACGTGGGATGCTCCGATATCGCGCGCCAGCGGACGGCCGGCGGTTGGGCCGCTTTGCAGGTTGTCCACGCATATACGAACCTTGTTCTTTCGACCGACTCCCGTTATGTGATGCAGTAAGACCGGAGTGAACTGCTCGGATCGCGGATATACATCGACCACATTCAACCCCATCCACCTGACAGTCTCCTCCTGTTGATCGGAACACAGAGCCGCAACACCTTCCGCGCCTGCTTCCTTGAGTTCCTTTTTGAGATCGACATTGAGCTTGACATACTCAATTTCCAGCATCGCCAGCGACTTTCGATAATCATTGGAATTGGCAGGATCGGCATTTGACAGCACGCGGGTAACCTGCTGCAACGCCTGTATATATACGCTCGGCAGCATCCAGTTTCCCGCTACCGATATCGGAGCTTCTTTCGGCCTTTGACTTCCCGCAGATTCCAGCATCCTCGGCACAAAGCCTTCATAGCCGTGGGTAAATAGAAGTTTGCTGGAGCACAGGGCTTTCATGTCCTCCGGCCTGATATCATAATGACCCGGACAACTGCCCGGGGCTATCAGCGTCCCCACTTTGACGTGCTTTCCGCCGACTTCCTTAATTGCGCACTCCAGAAGCGAGGTAGTCGCCATCACCTGAAGCGACCCGATTTTCTCCTGCTGTACGCTCACTCCGGGTCTGGGCAAAAGCACGACAACCGCGGTCCCAAGTATCAGAAGAATGGCGATTGCGTAAATAACATACTTCCGTGAACGCATTTACGGGGATTTCCTCCCATCACTGAGCCTGACTATTATCCCGTTTTGATCATAAGGGTACCAGTGCTGCTTCGGCACAGGCATCATATTCTGCGCAAATTCTATCAAACCCCGCCTCTTGCCCGGCCCCACGCTCCATACAACCCATTTGAGAGGTGCGTCTTTCTGGCTGCGGTATGCCACGCACTGCTGCTCGCTGGTCGGATAATCCGCCGGCACATAGAGGGTGATTTTGGAGATACCATTAGTCACGTAACCCAACCCCGGGGCTATGTATTTGTAGGTTCGACCGGGATTGAACGGGTCGTAGAACTTCTTTGAGGAGATATATTTATAAAGCGGCTCAGGCAGTTCGTAGTAGTCGTCTATCTTAACCTGCTGGCACGACTCACTTGCCAGCGGGGGTCTGCCGTTCCAGTCATCGCAATACATCTGCACCGCATCCGCAACCTGCCTCAGCTCAACGTGCACCCTCGCCACCTGCGAACGCAACTTGACGTTCACAAATACGGGGAACAAAATAGCCGCGATGATCGCGATAACCGCGACCACCACGAGCAGTTCTATTAAACTGAAGCCAGATCTTTTAGCGATCATTGAACTACGGATGCAATATCCTTTGCATTACCCAACATAAGCACCGGGGCCGACGCGTTGCCTGACGCCACAGCGGTCACTGTTACCATCGTTCCAGTCGCAGGAACAGCATATCCGTTGGAGTTTAGCGTGATTATGCTGTTATCGTCGGTCGTGAAGCTATAAAGCCCGCCGCCTTGGCTGGTCCCGATCGTGCCGACACATCTTACAAGCAGCCCAAAGACGTCAAGCCCGGCCTGACCCGTCAGAGTCCTGCCATTTACCAGAAGCGGAGCCGCGCTGATTCTGCTCTTTACTATATATTTGGCGTTCAAAGCCTTCTGGCCGTTGGACTCAGTAACAGTACCCATTATACTTACAACATCTCCGACAGTAACAGGCCGACTGCTGATTACTTCCACTCCACCGGTTCTGTCGGAGTCCTGAATAAAGAACCTGCCCTCATATACCCGCGATACCACCTTGCGAGCAACGGCAACCTGCTCTCCAACTGCGCGGTCCCTGACATCTCTGCAAACATCCAGAGCAATCGCTATGTCGCCGGCGTTTCGCAGAAGCATTCTATATACGCCATGATACACCACCGGGCTGCCAGATCCGCCGTCCTCCTGGTCATATATGCCGACCACGCTGAACTTGCCGGCAGGCTGCGAGACTCCGGAAAGATTGACCATCGGCGGAATATACAGACTGCCGACTCCGCTTTCATCAGCAATTGTCAGAGTTTCATTGTTTGCCCAGGTACCAGCCGTAATCTGAACGCCGTGCAGCATAGTAAACCGGGTCTGATAACGCTCCCCGCCGTCGTTGCGCGTTTTATCGAAATAATTGCAGTTGCTCAAAGAAGGGATCAGTTCAGGATCCGGCAGACCCGGATGACCTATCACCTCGACAACCGGACAAATTTCGAGATCATTGGTGTGCCTGTCGTTTATGAAAACCTTGCCGTTGTGGTCGGCGAGAAACCCCGTCACCCGCACCCTGTCTCCAGCATTAAACGGCGCATACTGCTCAGGAATCCAGCCTCCAAGCGGCCACCAGAAACTTCCGGCCCATATCTCCATCCCGCCGCGGTCGCTCGTCTCGTCCTGTATGAACAGCGCATACATAGCTCCGCTGCTCCATAGATCGTCCATCCCGGCAAGCGCAACCCCTTCGACCGTGACCATATTGGCTTCAATCACATCCTCATTGCTATTATATGCGGGCGCATTGACCAACGGGTGCGTGCCAAGACCATAAGCATTCACCGCCTGATAATCCCAAAGAGTGGCCGCCGATGCCGACAAAGCAAACGCGCAGCAGACAAAAATAAGCGCAACAATCGATATTGTTCTTCTCATAGCCCGTCCTTCCCACCACGGATAGTGTTACGATTTTTCACATAGTAGCACGTGAATCGCAAACTGTCCAGCATGCAGTCGAAAATCAGAAGGCTTTGGCGTTTGCCCCGCCTTTGCTGCAATTCTAGCACGAAATATGCGCGCCGGTGGTTGTGCAGACTAATTGTCCGTGTTTGACTCCGTGGGCTGCTATCAGCGTATCGGCCACGCTTTTAACATCGCTGCTTGCTCCTCGCACCACGATCACTTCGAGGCAGTTATGCGCGTCGAGGTGAACGTGTGTGCTGCATACGATATTGTCGTGGCGTTGATGCTGCAGATCGGTAAGCACATTTGCCAACTCGTGCTCGTGGTGTTCATATACGATAGTGATTGTGCCGATCACCTCTGCGGCAGGGTCCGCCCACTCCGTTTTGACGAACTCCCTGCGCATCAGGTCCCGAATCGCCTCCGAACGCGAGGCGTAGCCGCGTTCTTTGACAAGCTCATCGAACCGCAATAGTATGTCCTGCTCGATAGATACCCCGAATCTTTCAAGAACAGACACGTCATATCCTCCGAATAATTTGCTGCTAATATCGTACAATGACAGCCCCAATCGGTCAACGCTATTGTCGAGCGCGTCTCGATGTGGTAGCATTACTGCAACGTCACAGCAGGAAAGGAGTCATCGCTTTGTGTTCCATTGACGGCAACGCCAATCCGGCGGAACCTCCGAGTTCGTGTTATTCGGAGCAGAACAACATGTGCGTGTCGGCAGAGCGCTCCTTTATCAGGCTGATCTCCTAGACGTATTATAAACCTTCACCAGCCGCCCCATAGCGCCTGTTTGCAGCACGCGATAAGTGAGCAAAAAAAGGAGGCGCTCTTTGAATCTCAAAAGCAACGGACGTAACTTTCGGCTGAGGCCGCACCGGACGGAGTCACGGGGAGCATACGCATGAGCTTGTTCCGAAGGTTTATGCCCGGATGGTCACAAGCCAGGTTCACTACATGGGCCGATGTGGTGGTTCTGTTCGCCTTAATGGCGCTGATCTATGTCGGCGCCGAACTAGCCAGCTCCGCACCTAAGGTGATAGGCGGGCCGAACATAAAACTCACCCCTGTCGCGCTGCCGTTTTATGCCGCGTTGTCGGTTTCCAGAATGGCCGCCGCCTATGTGTTGTCCCTGATATTTACCCTCATCTACGGATACATAGCGGCCAAAAACAAACGAGCGGAGCAGGTTATGATGCCTGTGCTCGACGTGCTCCAAAGCGTGCCCATACTCTCTTTTCTGCCCGTTGTATTGCTCGGTTTTGCCGCCATTATGTCCGAAAATATCGCGGCGGAAGTGGCGTCCATCGTCCTGATATTCACAAGCCAGGTCTGGAATATGACCTTCGCCTGGTATCAGTCGCTGACGACCATGCCAAAAGAACTGCAGGAGGCAAGCAGGGTATTTCGATTCAATGGCTGGTTCCGCCTCAAAGCCCTCGAACTGCCCTTTGCCGCCATAAGCCTGATATGGAACAGCATGATGAGCTGGGCCGGAGGCTGGTTCTTTTTGATGGCTGCGGAGATTTTCACCGTAGGGGACCGCGACTTTCGACTCCCGGGCCTTGGCAGCTATCTTCAGACCGCGGCAAATGAGGGAGATATTAACGCGATTTTGTGGGGAGTCGGCGCGTTGGTGCTGGTCATAGTCATCCTCGACCAGTTCATCTGGAGGCCGATGCTGGTATGGGCGGAGAGATTCAAAGTGGAGATGGTCGCAGGGGAATCCGTCCCGCAATCGTGGTTCCACGATATACTGCGAAACTCCGCGCTTGTCACATGGTTCAATGCCAAGGTGATAACGCCGATTGGGGAACGGTTGGACGCCCTTTCGATGCGGTATATGCACAGTGATTCAAAACCCGCAGGCAACGGCAGATGGTCATGGGGCTCAGTCGCGTCCGCTGCGATTGTCATAGCGGCTCTTGTCTATGGAATCTACAGATCAGTTAACATGCTCATCGAGGTTTCGATGCCGCAATGGGCTGAAATCGCACTGGGACTTGGTGCTACCCTGGCCAGGGTTATGGTCGCGCTGGTCATAGCCCTTGCGTGGACGATTCCCGTGGGAACGGCTTTGGGAACGAACAAAAAACTGGCGAACTGGCTGCAGCCGATCGTGCAGATAACCGCCTCCGTTCCCGCGACCGCACTGTTCCCGGTGCTGCTGCTGGTATTGATAGGGTTGCCCGGCGGGTTGAATATGGCTGCGGTGATATTGATGTTGATGGGCACTCAGTGGTATCTGCTTTTCAACGTGATTGCGGGAGCGGGAGCAGTGCCGCAGGATCTCAAATACACCTCGGCGCTGCTTGGCCTGAGCAAATGGGAACGCTGGAAAACCTTGATACTGCCCGCGTTGTTTCCATATATAATCACCGGAGCAATCACCGCCAGCGGAGGCGCATGGAACGCCAGCATTGTCGCTGAATATGCCAAATTCGGAGGCAAAACCGTGCATACGGTCGGCATAGGCGCGTCAATCGCAAAAGCTACCGCCGCAGGTGATTTCCCATCGCTGCTGGCTGCGACGCTGTCTATGGTATTGGCTGTTGTAGTCATCAATAGAGTATTCTGGAGGCGGCTCTATCGGCTTGCAGAAGATCGATATAGAATGGAGTAACAATATGCACAACGAAGCTCTTGTCAAAGTAAGGGGTGTGACGCAGAGGTTTCATACCGGCAGAAAAGAGTTTATTGCTGTACGCGATATCAACCTTACAGTCAATGATGGCGAATTTGTTGTGCTGCTGGGGCCATCGGGCTGCGGCAAAAGCACCCTTCTCAGAATCGTCACCGGGCTGCAGAAACCCAGCGAAGGCACAGTATTATATCGCGGAGAACCCGTGGTGGGAGTAAACCCGCAGGCCACGATCGTATTTCAGACATTCGCTTTGTTTCCGTGGCTTACCGTCCAGCAGAATGTGGAGGTCGCGCTTAAGGCCAGGGGAGTGGGAGCCGACGATCGGGCGCACCGTGCGTTGGAGCTTATCGACCGAGTGGGTCTGGACGGCTTCGAGACTGCGTATCCGCGAGAGCTTTCCGGTGGTATGAGGCAGAAAGTGGGATTCGCCAGGGCGATGGCGGTAGAGCCGGAGTTGCTGTGTCTGGATGAGCCTTTTTCCGCGCTGGATGTGTTGAGCGCGGAGTCGCTGCGCAGTGAACTGCTCGAACTTTGGCAAAGCGGGGATATTCCTACCAAAGCCATCCTGATGGTGACCCACAACATAGAAGAGGCCGTCTTTATGTCCGACAGAATAGTGGTTATGGACAAAAATCCGGGCAGGGTTGTGGCGGATGTCGTCGTGGATATGCTCCATCCGCGCAGACGCAAATCCGGCAAGTTCGCTAATATAGTAGACACCGTATATGCCACTCTGGCGGGACAGACACAGCCGGAGCATGTGGAGGTCGGGGCTGCTCCCGGTGAGCCGGGCGGCGCACGCGCACTGCCGGATATCGCGATAGGGGATCTGACCGGCGTGCTGGAGAGGCTTCACGAAATGCCGGGGCGGTCTGCGGATATATTCAGACTGGCAGAGGAAGTGCAGGCGGACTCGGACAACCTGCTCAGCCTCACGGAGGCGGCGGAACTTCTGGGCTTCGCGACGCTTGCCGAAGGCGACATAACCCTGACTCCGCTTGGTGAGACCTTTGCAGAAGCAAGGATCCTTGCGCGCAAGGAGATATTCGCTTCGCGCATTCGCAGGCTGCCACTGTTTCAATGGATGCTGCGAATGCTGGATGCGGCGGATAATTCGCTCTTGGAACGCAACATTGCCATTACCGCTCTTGAGCTGGATTTCCCCCCTGAAGAGGCCGAGCGACAGCTCGACCTCATCATCGAATGGGGCAGATATGCCGAAATCCTCAGCTACAACGACAGCAGCGAACTGCTGGAGTCCGAACAGACGGCGATGGCCAAGCCGGTTTAATCCGATATCGGGCTGAGATCCTTCTCGGCCTGAATTTTCCCGCCGGCCTCGGCCAATGCCTGTCCCATTGCCGTCGGCTGGCCATGGAACGGGTTGACTTTTTTTACTATCGCCAGGGCTTTTTGCCGCATCTCTTCGTTCACCTCGTCCATAAGCAGCATAGCAAGCCCGTCTATGTCGAGGTGTATATCAGGAATGGCCATAGTCATGCCCCTGACATAGGTCTCGTTCATCATATCCAGCGCCCGGTCTGAATCAATCCCCGGTCCGGGACAGACGCGAATGTTGAGATTGAAGCCGTGATATTCCCCGTCTATGTCAAAACATCGCGCTATGAAAAGGGTGCGAACCATGACCTCTATCCCGATCGGATAGATTCCAAAACCGTTGTATTCAGAATAATCGAGCATTTCGTCGCACAGGCGTTGGAGCGAGACGTAGCCTCCGATGTCCTCCATAATATCCCATGCGCGTTTTACAAGTTTTTGTCTATGATAAAAGGACTCGATCCTGACCCTTCTGTGTTCTTTAAGCACGGTTCGATAGTAGGCAACTGTATCTTTCACGTTCGAAAAATCAGGCTCAGGTATAATTATCGCGTCATATATCTGTGGCTGTTGCGGAGTCGCTGCCCTTGGCTCCGGTGCAACCGGCTCGGCTGGCTCAGCGGGGATAACTTCCGCTTTCTCTTCGGCATCTATATCGACTGCCTGCTCGGCTGTTTCCTGCGGGGCTGCGGGTTCTTCTACGGCAATTTGAGAGTATTTTGCTCGTCGCTTCTGCTCGAAATCTTCTATCAACGCTTCCAGATAAATAAATTGATCGCACAGTCCCTGCAAAATAGTATTGCTGCTCGCCCTAAAACCCATCGCTATAAACTGTTTTAGTTTCCTGCGCAGCTTGGGAGCCAGCGGCACAAAATCGCCATCGCCGGAGATAACTACGTAAATATCCGGACAATCCGGCAAATGGAGCGACTCCATAACATCCAGCGCCAGCATAATATCTCCGGTGTTTTTACCTCGGCTGTCGCTCATTAACTGTATCAATTCAAATCCATAAGCTCGATAATCCGGCATTCTCTCTTTTATGCCCGGCTCCGTCCAGTCGGCGTAAGCCCTGAGCACGACCGGATGGCCTTCGATCCTAATTCTGTCCAGCAGGGCAGCGACAGGAACCGTCTGGCCGTATTTTTCGGCGCTGGTTTCCAGGTTTTGCACATCTACTGCAAGATAAACGTTAGCCATTGCTAACCTCCTTAATTTGCCGCCTGCAGACGGCTTTGATTTAATAAACAGACAAATTAACTATGGGGCATGCATACGACTTATAGAGTTGTTGCGCTATTCCTCTAAATAGTAATACCCTTTGTCGGCATAAACATCCATCAAAGTAATGAGAGCGCGGGCATTATTTTGAGACACGCGGGCAAATCGATTCGTCTGCGCGATTTTATGGCAGTCACATATCGTGCAGCATTGCCATTTCTGTTGACCTTAAGCGCGAATGGTGCGATAATCAGCCGGGAGGAGCAGACTAATGACTACAAGCGCCGAGAATTATTATCACGCAGTGAATGCGTTGCTTGCCAGGATAGCGAGCACGCAGCAGGGGAGCATTATAGAGGCAGCGGAGGCGATGGCGGACAGCATTCGTCGCGATAAGATCGTCTACCTGCTGGGCAGCGGACATTCGCTGGCTATTGCCATGGAGGGATATTATCGCGCGGGCGGACTTGCGCCGGTGGATGTGATCCACGACACCACCTTCGGCAGGGCCGAGCGCATAGAGGGCTATGCGGAGACGGTTCTAAAGAGTTATAATATAAGTTCAGGCTCGGTGGTTATCATCGTATCCAACTCCGGCCGCAACGCTATGCCGGTTGAAACCGCGTTATGGTGCAATGAACGCGGAATTAAAACCATCGCCATTACTTCGCTGGCACATTCGAAATCCGTCAGCTCAAGACACTCCGGCGGCAAACGTCTCTTTGAGATAGCAGACATAGTCNNTCATTGACAACTGCGGAGTGCCGGGGGATGCGATCCTGGAGATAGAAGGGTTGCCCGGACGGGCTTGTCCGACATCGGGGCTGGCCGGAATGTTCATTGTGGAGTCTATGGTCGCCCAGACCATCGAGATTCTGATTAAATCGGGCGAAACGCCGCCTGTGTTTATAAGCGCAAACCTCGACGGCAGCGACGAACATAACGATCGGCTGTTGTTGAAGTATGCCAATCGAGTGAGGGGCATTTAACCGTATGAACAACAACAGACTGCCGTTGTATGTGATTTTTGTTCTGGTCGCCGTTGCCATTATCTGGCGGATCAGCAGCCCTCCGCCCAAGGCTCTGCCCGGGCCTGTCGGGCCGTTTGGCGGCTGGAAAAGCTCTCGGACAATTGGTGAGATGGGAGCGTATGCGGTGAATCCGGCGGGAGCTTTATGGGCCGGTGCGTGGAATCATAAAGAGCCGGCAGCCAATACGACAAGCTCGGCCATCAGAATCATCGATTTCAACTCGCATTCCGGCAAGTCCTGCGCCCTGCCCAACGGCATCGAAGTCTATTATCTGAGCTGGGCGAACGATCGTATTATCAGAGTATGTTTTTCTACGGTGAGCGACCCCGATAAGGGACTCGGCCTTATTCTGGTAGACGCTGTCGAGGGCAAGATAAAAGACGAGCCGGTATATTGCTCGGATATCAAGCGAGTTGTCTACTGGCCCGAAGCTACCTCAACGCTTATCGCCCAAACCGACGACGAGCCGGCGTGCGTGGCGTCGTTCAAGTTTGCCGGTTTCGAGAAGCCCGACGAGTCCGGCGAATCATTGTTCTCGATAATAGGGGAGCCTATTCCCATTCCCGGAGAAGATGCGGGGAATCTATATAAGGATGCGGGCATCGTCAACAGTGGCAGCACTTTCGTGTTTTCAGTCAACGATGATGAAGCAAAAGGCGGGCGCGCATACTATATGTCGGACGCTTATACTGCCTCGGCGGATAAGATTTTCGAGCTTGATGATGTGCCGGGACGAATATTGCATATCTGGCCTGCGCCTATGGAAGCGCTGATTCTGTGCGGCGTGGGTCAGAAATTGCACCTGGTGATTTATGATGTGCAAACTCACAAGATCATCGACAAGCCAAACGGAGTCGGGGATATCACTATCTGGCCTGAAGCGCCGGAAAAGATTCCCTACACCAGCTATGACGGCGGCTTTGAGCTTGACCTGGCCACCGGCAAATCGAAAGCGGCCTTCGACCTTTCGAAACGGAACTCCGATGATGAAAAAACCTGGCGTGATATGATCAGAGGCAGCACGTTTTATAAGCTGAAGGATGGCAACTTCGTCACAATATCGGAGGTTGGCGGCCTGGTAGATATTCGTGAGCTTAAACCTAACGGCATGTGGTATCGCGATGTGCTGTCCCGAAACTAGTCCGGAAAACGTGATCAGCGCCGGGCTTGTGCTGGCAGCCGGAAGAGGAACGAGGTTTGCCGCCGAGGCCGGTGACCCGTTTCCGAAGGTGCTCAGAAAAGCCCTCGGCAAACCGCTGGCAGGTTACGTCATCGATGCGCTGATGGCAGCGGGAATAAAGGACATCACGCTCATAGTCGGCTTCGGAGCTTCGCTGGTAAAAAGCGAAGTCGGAGATGCGGTTAGCTACGCCCTGCAGACCGAACAAAAAGGCTCAGGACACGCCGTTGCCTGCGCGAAAGACGCAATGCGGGACTTAGACGGCGCACTTATCGTGATGTGCGGCGACAGCCCTCTCTTCAGGTCGGACACCGTAAGCGGCATCCGTCGCGAACACATACGCTCCAAAGCAGCGGTCACACTCGCATCGGCGGAGTTGGATGACCCATTCGGATACGGACGGATTTTGCGGGACTCTGCCGGTGATGTGACGGGAATTGCCGAAGAAAAATGTGCAAGCGAGACACAAAAAACTATCCGCGAGGTAAACGGCGGGATATATGCGTTCGATTCCCGCTGGCTTTTTGATAATATCGATCAGATGGCGGTCAACGAGGCCGGGGAATATAACCTGACGGATATGGTTCGGGTCGCGGTGGAGCAGGGACGAAGGGTATCGACAATAAAATGCGACCCTGTCGAAATGATGGGAGTCAACACACCCGATCAACTGAGTGCAGTTGAGGAGATTTTGCGAGGCAGACAGCGGATGGCAATGAAAAAACGCAAGATTAAGCTCGAAGACGGCAGATATCTGATCTATTACACGTTCAGCGACAAATCAAACGACTCCCAACCCGCAAAAAACGACGGAGGGGCTGCATAGTGTCCGAACTGAGATGGCATCCGATACTTGAAGAGTGGGTGATAACCGCCACGCATCGGCAGGATCGCACTTTCCTGCCCCCGGATGACTACTGCCCTTTGTGCCCGACCAAACCCGGTGCGTTTCCGACGGAAATCCCGCAGCCGGACTATGAGATAGTTACATTTGAGAACAAGTTTCCATCTCTCCAGCATCCTGCCCCGGAGCCTGCCGTCGAAGGAAGTGAGCTATATAAAGTGCGCCCGGCACACGGCATTTGCGAGGTGCTGTGCTATACATCCAGGCACGGAGGAACGCTCACCGACGCCTCGCTGGAAGAGATGGGCAACCTCGTCGAGGTCTGGACGGATCGATTTCGGGAGCTTGGCGAAAGAGATTTTATCGACTACGTGCTGATCTTTGAAAATAAGGGCAGGGATATCGGGGTTACGCTGACACATCCGCATGGACAAATCTATGCCTTTCCATATATCCCTCCCAAGATTCAGCGCGAATTAGACTCCGCACTCAAACACCAAAAACGAACCGGTCGATGCCTGTTCTGCGATATCATAGCCGAGGAGCTAAAGGATACCCGCAGAATAGTGGCGCAAAACGATGCGTTTGTCGCGATGATCCCGTTTTTCGCGCGCTATCCGTATGAGGTCTACATCTTTTCGCGCGCGCATCATCAATCAATGCTCAGCTTCGATGAGGCCCATCGCGCGGATATGGCCGCAATAATCAGGACCGTGCTGTTGAAGTATGATAATCTTTGGGGCATATCGATGCCCTATATGATGATTATGCACCAGGCTCCGACCGACGGGCGGCACTATGATTACTATCATTATCACATAGAGTTCCACCCGCCGCTGCGCACGAAAACAAAGCTGAAATATCTTGCGGGCTGCGAGAGCGGAGCGGGATCGTTTGTCAATGACACCATTGCGGAAGAAAAGGCCGCCGAATTGCGACAAGCCGCGCCGAGCACCGTAGAATCTACGTTCATAAACACACAGGAATTGTAATTGCGGGAGAGGAAATCGGAGTTATGTATGATCGCATAGGGCTTATAAAAAAAGAACACTCGAAACATTTCGGCTCGTCTCCGGAGGCGATAACCAGAGGCCCGGGGCGTGTCGATTTGATGGGAAGCCACACCGACTATAACGACGGCTTTGTTTTGCCGGTTGCGGTAAATGTGGACGTGATGGCCGGCGGGAGGCTGCGGGATGACAATAAAATCGGGGTATATTCCGCCAACTTCAAAAAATCGGTCGAGTTCAGCCTCGATAATATCGAGTTCGATACGGTCAACACGTGGAGCAACTACGTCCGGGGAGTCATTCATTTTCTTAAGGAGGCCGGAGTCAAGCTGCGCGGCGCGGATATGGTTATTCACGGCAACGTCCCGATAGGTTCGGGTTTGTCCAGCTCTGCGGCGATTGAAATGGCGACCGGTTATCTTATGCAGACGCTAAATGGATTTGAGATGAGCGCCCCGGACCTCGCGCTGATAGGCCAAAAAGCGGAAAACAAGTTCGTCGGGGTCAATACCGGCATAATGGATCAGTTCATATCCAGACTTGGCAAAAAAGACCATGCCCTGTTTTTGGACTGCCGCACACTGGAATATGGATATGTGCCGCTCGATACGTCGCAGGTCAAAATCGTCGTATGCGATACAATGAAGCGCAGAGGGCTGGTCGATAGCGAATATGATCTGAGACGAAGCCAGTGCGAGGAAGGCGCTCGGCTTTTTGCGCAATGGTATCCGAATGTGAAGGCCCTGCGCGACGTGACATCCGAAATGTATGACGAGCATAAGGCCGACCTGCCCGAAGTTGTGAGCAAGCGGGTTGCGCATGTGGTCGGTGAAAATGAACGGGTGCTGCGCAGTCGCGATGTTTTACAAGCCGGCGATTTTGTGGAGTTTGGCAGGCTTATGAACGCCTCGCATGATTCCGCAAGAGACCTCTATGAGGTCAGTTGCGCGGAACTCGAGGCTATGGTCGAGGTCACGCGGGCGGCTCCGGGGTCACTTGCGGGCAGGATGGCGGGCGCAGGATTCGGAGGATGCACGGTTAGCCTGGTAAAAGATGAAACTGTGGAACAATTCCTGGAGGTAGTACGCGTAGAATATCATAAGAAGACGCAACTGATGCCGTCTTTATACGTCTGTACTGCTGAGGATGGGACCGGCGTTGTCGAGCGGTTGTAGCAGTCTTTGCGGAGGTGAAGATAGTTGAAATGCGTCAAGTGCGGCGCTGAGCTGCGTTCGGAACAAAAAGTATGTATAGTATGCGGGACGCGAACGGCTGCAGACGGCCATTTCCACGTCGAAAAAAAGGAGCCGTGGAAACCAACCCGCAACATGATTTATGCTGCATCAGGCGTGGGTTTATTGCTGATCATAATGCTCGTTTGCCATATTTTCAGGACAATCCCGCCTGATGTGGTCACCAAAGAATGGTTCTCCGCGATGGCTCAAAGGTCGTGCCAGAAAGCGTCAAGCTACCACACTGATGATTACAACTCACGCATGGAGCCGGGAATATCGGATACGTTCGCTATGTCGGACTCCATATTCGACAAAATCCACAACGATGGAGCCAAATATACGGTTGGTGAGCCTACCTATCCGTCCCCGGGACGCGCAAGCGTGACGGTTACGCTCAAATATCCGGACGATCATATCTATGAAATTCCAATCGAACTGGCCAAATCCGGGAGAAGATGGCTCATAGACGGCGTGTCGCGCTAGTGGCAAATTGAAGCAAAATATCCGCGGTATTACTGGTTCTCATCATTGAGCTTGAACTGCATCTCATACATCTGCGCATAGACGCCATCCTGATCGACAAGGGTCTTGTGGTCTCCGACCTCGCTCACGCTTCCCTTTTCCAGGGTGATGATCTGATCCGCGTGCTTGATAGTCGATAGTCTGTGGGCTATGACGAATGTGGTTCGTCCCTCCATCAGCCTGTCCATAGCTCTATGTATGAGGTATTCGCTTTCGGAGTCTACCGAGCTTGTGGCCTCGTCGAGGATCAATATTCTCGGGTCTGCAAGTATCGCTCTGGCGATTGCGAGACGCTGCTTTTGGCCGCCCGATAATTTGATCCCTCTTTCCCCGATTTCCGTATCGTAACCATCCTGCATCACCTCGATAAACTCAGCGGCGTTGGCGGCATTTGCTGCCTGTATGATCTCTTCTTCCGTTGCATCGAGCTTGCCATAGCGGATATTTTCCCGCACAGTTCCATTGAACAGGAACGTATCCTGCAGCACCATGGCAATCTGGCCGCGCAGCGATGCCTGAGTGACGTATTTCACGTCGAATCCATCTACCAGTATGCGACCGGAAATGGGATCGTAGAAACGGGGAATCAGGTTGACTATGCTGGTCTTGCCTGCGCCGCTTCGTCCCACCAGCGCAACAATCTGTCCCGGCTCAGCTTTTATGCAGATATCGTTGAGAACCTCTTCATCGCCGCCATAGCTGAAATTGACGTGGTCGAACTCCACCCTGCCCTGAACGCGCGGCAAATCGGCGGCGCCCTCGACGTCCTCAATCTGGGGCTGCTCGTCGATTACCTCGAATATCCTCTCAGCGGCCGCAAGTGAGCGCTGGATCGTATCGTTTATGGTAGCCAGGCTGCGCACAGGTTCGTAGAACATACCCAGATACATTGTGAATATGATCAGCGTGCCCATCGTCACTCCGGCCACATTGTGCAGGATCATAGCCGCGCCCACCGCCCACACAATCACCGATGCCGTTCGCACCTGAAAGTCGATGGTGGGAAAGAAACGGGTCCAAAGCCCAATTGCCCGAACCCTCATATCATAGAATGCCTCTATATCGTTTTCGAAGTTAGTCTCTTCGTGTTCTTCGCGCGCAAAGGCCTTAATGACACGGATTCCGCTGATATTTTCCTGCACCTTGGCGTTTATCTCCGCCAGCCGTTCTCGAACCTTGCGGTAGATCGGACGCACTTTTCTGGAAAACGTCAACGCGAGCACGAATATGATGGGAACCGGCAGCAGTGAGATCAACGCCAGGGTTTTGCACACATAAAACATTATTATGCACATCGCCGCCAGACGAATGGCGTCGGATACAAGGGTGTCGGCGGCGTGCGTAACGAACTCCTCGACCACCTCCGAGTCGTTGGTGACCCTGGACATTATCTCCCCGGTCTGACTCCTGTCAAAGTATGAAAGTGACAGTGTCTGAAGCCGGGCGTATACCTGCTTTCGAATATCGACCAGGATGCGCTCCCCGAGGATATGCATAGTCTTCATTCGCACCCAGACCATAAAAGACGAGCTGCCGTATAGAATAATCTGCGCCGCAGTGCTGATAAGCAGCAACCGCCATCTCGCAGGGCCGGATTCGCCCAGATGGTTAAGGATGACGCGATCGGTTATATTTTTGCCGTAGATGAGCGGCGGCGCCAACACCACCAATCCCATCCACAAATTGGCGATCACCCCGATCGAAACGGCTTTCTTATATGGCGCGAGGTATTCCAGCAGGCGCAAAAATGCCTGTCGTTTATTCTTCGGTTTATGTTTTTCGTCTATGCCAGCCATCAGTTTAATGCTAACACCGTTTCTCCCCATTGGCAAGATTACTGCCCTGTGACGAAACAGATGCTCCGGGACATCCTGTGCAACGTTCAGACGCCCGGAGCATCGTCAATAGCCCTCAGTATAAAACGTTAATCGTCCTTTACCGTGTGATACATCCTGGCCTGCATACCGTGAACCTTGACCATTCCGACCGCTTCGCTCTGGTCGAACGTCTTTGAGTCGAAGCTGGCGAGGTCTTCGTTATACAGCGCATACTTGCTGGCGCGCCCGATGATCTGAGCCGAGCCTTTGAAGAGCCGCATCGTGACGGAGCCTGTTACTCTGGGCTGGATGGCGTTGATAAACGCTTCGAGGTCATCCTTGAACGGATCATACCACAGCCCCGCATAGGCAAGCTCCCCCCATTTCTGGTCGACCATTGTCTTGAATGCGCGCTCATCTGCGGTGCAAACCAGAGCTTCGAGAGCCTGATGCGCGGGAATCAACAGACTTGCGGCAGGGCACTCGTAGTTCTCGCGCACCTTAAGGCCCATAATCCGGTCCTCCATAATGTCTATGCGCCCGATTCCATTGTCCCCGGCGAGCTTGTGCGCCGCAAGAACAAGGTCCAGCGGCTTCATCTTTTCGCCATTGATGGAGACGGGAATCCCGTTTTCGAATGCTATCGTGATCTCAGTTGGCGTATTCGGCGCATCCTGCGGACTTTTGGTCCACTGGAAAATCCCCTCAGGCGGCGGGTAGTTCGGCTCCTCGAGATGGCCCCCCTCGATGCTGCGTCCCCACAAATTTTCATCAATCGACCATATCTTATCCTTGCTCTGCCCTATCGGGATGCCTTTCTTTTCGGCGTATTCGATCTCCCAGGTGCGCGTCATGGTGTGCTCGCGCATAGGAGCGATGATGGGAGTCTCCGGCATAAAGGTTCTCATCACGAACTCAAAGCGGAACTGGTCATTTCCCTTGCCTGTGCATCCGTGGCAAAACGCGTCGATTCCGCCGAGCTTCTGAGCGATCTCAACGGCCTTGCGGGCGATCAGCGGCCTGGCAATGGATGTGCTGATGGGATAACCCTGGTAGTCGCCGTTTGCCTTGATCGCAGGGAAGATAAAGTCCGTGACAAACTCCTCGCGAGCATCGATAGAATAGTGCTCCGTCTTGAGCAGCTTGGCCTTATCCTCGGCCTGTTTAAGCTCCCCAGCGGGCAAGCCGACATCGACTGTCACGGTGACTACATGATCAAACCCGTAGTCCTCGCGCATCATCGGGATACACACGGAGGTATCAAGCCCTCCGGAGTAGACTAATAGAACGGTTTTTGGCATTTTCTCCTCCGTCGATAGTATATCGCTGAAAGTCGAAATCGGAAAGACTAGAACAGTCGCCGATTCCGACCTCCGATTTGCTTATTACGATCCCAATATCATCATCACTGCCTTTTGCACGTACAGCCTGTTTTCGGCTTCGTCGAATACCATCGAACGCGGGCTGTCGATCACCTCGTCCGTCACCTCTGAGCCTCGGTGCGCGGGCAGGCAGTGTTCGAATATGGCGTCGGGTTTCGCGTGGCTCATTAGAGCGGAGTTCACCTGGAATGGCGCGAAGATCTTCTCTCGTTCGGCGGCTTCCTCCTCCATCCCCATGCTTGCCCAAACGTCTGTTACGACAACATCCGCATCGCGAACAGCCTCTATCGGATCATTTACGACTTCTATTATCGAGCCGGTTGTTCGAGCGTCGGCTTTGGCTTGTGTCAGCGTAGATGCATCCGGGTCATAGCCTTCAGGACAGCCCAGACTGAAGTGCGTGCCGACCTTTGCGGCGAGCAGCATCAGCGACTGGCTGACATTGTTGCCGTCCCCTAAAAACGCCATTTTAAGCCCTTCGAGCCTGCCTTTATGCTCCAATACGGTCTGGAAATCAGCCAGCGCCTGACAGGGATGTTCGAGGTCGCTGAGTCCGTTTATCACGGGAATATCGGCGTATTTTGCAAGCTCCGTTACGGTGCGATGGGCAAAGGTTCGAGCCATTATGATATCGACAAACCTTTCGAGGTTTCGAGCGGCATCGGCGATGGTTTCGCGCTTGCCGAGCTGGATATCCATCGGCTGCAGATTGATCGCCTGCCCGCCAAGCTGGAATATGCCTGTCTCAAAACTCACTCTGGTGCGCAGAGAGGGTTTTTCGAAGATCATTGCCAGGGTCTTGCCTTCCAAAACCCTGCGCTGTTCGCGTGCGCTGATCTCCTCGTGTTTGAGGCTGCGCGTAAGATCGAAAATGGCATCAAGATTGTTCTTTGTTAGATGGGATATCCCGATCAGATCTCCGCCCTTATCAAAAATGCTTTCAAATTGCTGTTGCATAATATTTCTCCGCAAAATAGGATTATCCACGCTCAATCGACATATATTGTCCTGTAACTGACCTTGCCGTTGTTATACTCGTACATTCGAAATGCGTTCTGCCTGCCGAACAGGGAGGATACCGGCGGGCAGACGAACTGCGGAACATCGCCGATCCAGTGAAGCTCATCGCGGTGGAAATGGCCGGTGATGACCGCCTTCACGTTCTTATGAGAAGAGATCAGAGACTCCCACTTCTTTCTGTTGGACTCCGGCCAGCCGTCATGCATTTTATTGAGATAAAAATCTCTGTTGACAGGAGTGTGGGTGAATATAATAACGGGTTTGTCCCCTGCATCCCTCAATGCGCGCTTCAGCCATCCCAGCGCATCGAATTCGACCCCAACATCAACCCTCAGCGGCTCGGAATAGACCATCAAGAACACTACGCCCTTTACCGTAGCCTGATACGCCAGCGGGCCGATGTGTTTGATAAACGCATCGCGCATAGCCGGAGCTTTGTCGCCTTCCACAATATCGTTATTGCCGGGCAGGTAGTAAACGGGCGGCTTGAGCGGCTTAAACGTATTTAGCGCGGTCTCGACGACCTTGTCATCTAGTATGCATTCGTCGAATATGTCCCCCGTCACTACCACGGCTTCGATTTTAATCGGAAGAGCGTTGATTGAGGCTACCACGTTCTCCGTTCTACGGGTATTGTCCCCATATCCGAAATGGGTATCGGTCATCTGCGCAAAATAGAAATGCTGCGCGCCGACCGGCAAAGCCAGCGCAAAAAGCAGTATTATGAGCGCGGATAGTTTGATTTTTTGTGGGATTCTACTCTGCAATGATCTCCACCGCCTTATCCACAAGCTCCTTGGTAACGATCAAAGGCGGAACGAAGCGCAGGATATGGTCCCCGATTGCGTTTACAATAAGACCTCTGTCCAGCGCGGTCGCCGCCAGAGTCTTTGCGACAGGTTCGACAAACTCCGCTCCTATCATCAAGCCCAGGCCGCGGACCTCTTTGATTCCGGGCAGTTTTCTCAGTTTATCCATAAAATATGCGCCGACTTCGAGGGAATTGTCCACCCAGCCGCCGTCGATGATCTCCGAAACACAGGCGATTGCGGCCGCACACGCCAGAGGATTGCCTCCAAATGTGGAAGCGTGGTCGCCGGGTTCGAATACATCGGCATATTTATCCCTTGCCAGACAGGCGCCGATCGGAAATCCGCCGCCGAGGGTCTTTGCCAGGGTCATAATATCCGGCGCGATATCGTAGTTTTGAAACCCGAACAGCTTGCCCGTTCTCCCAAGTCCGGTCTGCACCTCATCGAAGATAAGCCCTGCGCCGTATTCGTCGCAAAGCTGCCTCGCTGCGCTCAAAAATTCTTTTGTGGCGGCATGCACTCCGCTTTCTCCCTGCACAGGCTCCATCATAATGGCGCAGGTCTTTTCATTAGCGGCCGATTTTAGCGCGGAGACATCGTTATATGGCACATATTTGAAACCCGGAGCAAGCGGGGTAAAGGCAGATTGATACTTCGGCTGGCCGGTAGCGGTGATAGCCGCCAGTGTTCTGCCGTGGAAAGACTGCTCTGCGGTTATAATCTCGGTTTTTTTCGGCTGGCCTGCTGCTTTCGCGGCTTTCCTGACCAGTTTGAAGGCGGCCTCATTTGCTTCGGCCCCTGAATTGCAGAAAAATACCTTGTTCATACCGGACGCATCCGCCAGCAATTTGGCGAGCTGCGGCTGCGGGGTTGTGTGATAGAGATTGGATGTGTGCATCAGCGTACCGGCCTGACTGCAAATCGCCTCTACTACTTTCGGCGGACAATGGCCAAGGCCGTTTACCGCGATTCCGGCGACGAAATCCAAATACTTCCTGCCGTTTTCGTCATATACGAAGCAGCCCTCGCCTCTCACAAAAACTACCGGCAGCCTGCCATAGGTGTGCATCACATAATTACTGTCTAACTCGATGGTGGTCATAAATATAAGTCCTTCCGGGGGATCTACTGCATAATCATCGTTCCGATCCCCGTATCGGTGAAAATCTCCATTAGCAGGGAGTGCGGTTTTGTGCCGTCGACTATGTGAGTGCGCGGGACGNNGGGACGCCGCCTTTGAGAGCGGTAATGCAGGCCTCGACTTTCGGGATCATGCCGGAGCCTATTTTGCCCTCCCGAATCATTTTACTCGCATCTGAGGTATTTAGTTCGGAAATGAACGTCGATTCGTCCCCATAGGAGCCATAGATACCCGGCACATCGGTCATCATAATCAGCTTTTCTGCGCAGACTTTGGCTGCAATCTCCCCGGCGATGTGATCCGCATTGACGTTGAAGCTCTCCCCATTGATCCCGATTGCGACCGAGGAAATCACCGGAATATATCCGTGCTGCAAAAGATCAATCAGGATATCCGCGTTTATCTCCGTAACTTTCCCTACAAAACCGAGGTCAACTTCTCCGTCCGCCTTTTCGGCTACGATAAGATTTGCGTCTTTGCCGCTGAGTCCGACGGCTTTTGCGCCCTCGCCGTTAATAAGGGAGACTATGCCCTTGTTGGTCTTGCCGGCAAGCGCCATCTCCACGATTTCCATAGTCTCCGCATCGGTGACCCTCAAACCGTTGACAAACTCCGGCTCCTTACCCATTTTTTTCATCAGCGAACTGATTTCAGGGCCGCCTCCGTGCACGAGAATCGGTTTCATCCCGACGCAATGCATAAGCACGATGTCGCGGGCGACGCCCTGTTTGAGGTTCTCATCGATCATCGCGTTGCCGCCATACTTTATGACGACAATTTTGCCGGAGTAGGCTTGTATGTATGGAAGCGCCTGGACAAGTATCCCTGCTTCCTCGCGTGTATAGTTCATTTGATCAGCTCTCCTCGGTAGACGAACATTACATGGTATAGACACCAACAAGCGCCGTCAAGTTTGAGGCGAGTGGTGACGGCTCAGTCTTAGTGAGGAATTGCAGCAACTGGCCTCTGTCCCGGCCATATAAATAATGTTATTTCGATGTCCGAGGTCAGATGTCC
>LSQX01314467.1_pt1 | contig 24131 bp, 28 predicted proteins | sample 654561 | NCBI WGS metagenome assembly LSQX01 (sample SAMN04489861, study PRJNA283612) | anaerobic digester metagenome | isolation source: 4 biogas reactors fed with cattle manure at either 37C or 55C with and... | place: Denmark: Kongens Lyngby | collected 2014
GTGACATCACGCAGTGCATACAGTTTGCCGTCCGCGGGCGCCAGTTCCGGCGTCTGCCCGGTCAGGGCGATGCCCAGCTTCCCCACCTGCCGGGAAAAAACATCCCGCGGCAAGTCTGTCCGGAATCCGGGGATGCAGGAAAGCTTGTCGATGGTACCGCCGGTATGGCCAAGCCCCCTGCCTGACATTTTAGCCATGCGTACCCCGGCCGCGCCTAAAAGAGGCAGCAGGACAAGCGTAGTTTTATCGCCTACCCCGCCGGTGGAATGCTTGTCCGCCACAAAAGCAAGCCCGGAAAAGTCAAGCTGCTCTCCCGACCGTGCCAGAGCGGACGTGAGGGCCACCGTTTCCTCATTGTTCATGCCGCGGAAATAAATGGCCATCAGCAGTGCCGCCGTCTGGTAGTCGGGGATTTCCCCGGACATGCAACCGTCAATCCAATAGTTGATTTCCGCCTGTGTAAGCGGTTGCCCGTTTTTTTTCTTCGCCAAAATCTCAGTCATGCGCATTTTTCCATCCCAGCTTTCCGGCAAATGATTCACCGTGTTCCAAGCGCTCCACGCCAAAAAGTTCCGCCACTGTCTGTCCTACGTCGGCAAAAGTGCTGCGAATTCCCAGCGACCCCGGCCTTACCTGCCGGCCGTAGACTAAAAGCGGTACATATTCCCGGGTATGGTCGGTATGGGGGTGGAGCGGGTCACAGCCGTGGTCCGCCAGCACAATCAGCAGGTCCTCTGCGCCCATTTTATCCACAACCGCCGCCAGCTGGCCGTCCACTCTCTCCAGGGCTTTGGCATACCCTGCGGCATCATTGCGGTGGCCGTAGATCATATCAAAATCCACCAGGTTGGCAAAAATCAGGCCGCTGTACAAGCTATCCATTCCTTCCAGCACGGCCTGCATGCCTTCATCGTTATTTTTGGTGTGGACAGAACTGGTGATGCCGCGCCCGGCAAAAATGTCCGTGATTTTACCGATACCCAGCACTTCATAACCGGCTGCAACCAAGCGGTCCAGGACCGTGGGCTTTGGCGGCGGCAGGGAATAATCACGGCGGTTGGACGTACGGAAAAAACTGCCCGCCTTTCCTGCAAAGGGGCGGGCAATGACCCTGCCCACCGCGTAATCGCCCTGCAGCAGCTCCCGGGCCGTTTCACACCATTTATATAAAGTGGCCGGGGGCACCACTTCTTCATGGGCGGCAATCTGAAAAACACTGTCAGCGGAAGTATAAATTATGGGGTAGCCGGTACGGAGATGTTCCTCCCCCAGCTCTTTGATAATTTCCGTGCCTGAAGCCCTGGTATTTCCCAGGACCGGCCGGCCGATGGCCTTTGTAAAAGGCTTGATAATTTCCTCCGGAAAGCCGTCGGGAAAAACGGGAAAAGCCTGTTGCATAATAATGCCCGTTATCTCCCAGTGGCCTGTGGTGGTGTCTTTGCCCTTGGATTTTTCGGCCATTTTACCGTAAGCGGCTGCGGGGCTGGCAACACAGGGAACGCCGGCCACCTCCGTCAGGCAGCCGAGGCCGAACGACCCCAGGACAGGCAGCGAGAGCCCTCCGGCGGCGGCGGCTGTATGGGCAAGCGTATTGCTGCCCGTATCACCATAAAGAGAGGCGTCGGGCAATTCCCCCACGCCTAAACTGTCAAGGACAATCATGATAATGCGTTTAATTTTCATTTTCTTCCCCGCCTAGGCACGAGGATGCGCTTTTTCATACACATCCCGCAGTTTGCGCCTTGTTACCTGAGTATAAATCTGCGTGGTGGAAATATCGGCGTGGCCAAGCATCTCCTGCACGGAACGCAGGTCCGCCCCGTTTTCCAAAAGGTGGGTGGCAAAAGAATGCCTGATGGTATGCGGTGTAATATCTTTGGCAATACCCGCCATGTGAGCGTACTTTTTCAGTATTTTCCAAAAGCCCTGTCGTGTCAGTCGCTTACCGTGCTGGTTGACAAAGAGGGCGCGTTCCCCCTCCTCCCGGACAAGTTTGGGCCGGCTATAAAGCAGGTACTGGTTAAGATAGCGGATGGCCACTGACCCCAGGGGAATCAGGCGTTCTTTGGAACCTTTGCCGACACAGCGGACAAAGCCTGCTTCCAGGTTGACATCGGGCACATTCAGTGACATCAGTTCGGAAACACGAATGCCGGTGGCATAAATCATCTCCAACATGGCTTTATCCCGCATACCGCCGATCTTCCTGCAGTCCGGCTGCTCCAGCAACAAGTCCACTTCCTGGGTGGAAAGAACACGGGGCAGTCTTTTTTCCAGCTTGGGTGATTCCAGGTCGGCGGCAGGATTTTCGCCAATGCGTCTTTCCGCAAACAGGTAATTGTAGAAAGAACGGATTGATGCCAGGTTGCGAGAAAGCGTGGAAGTCGCCCTGCCGTTTTTTTGCAAATTATGCAGGTAAGTAACGATATGACGGCGTGTGGTTTCTTCAAAACCGGTCAGGCCGCTTTTTTTTAAAAATTCGGTAAAATTCTTTATATCTCGCCTGTATGCATCCAGTGTATTGGCAGCCAGGCCTTTCTCAACAGACAAATAAGCTATAAACTCCCGCAATGTTCTTTCCATAATACTGCTCCTTTGACAACAAACTCCGGTTTTCTACCGGCCAGGATATCCCCCTGTTTCCTATATTCGGAAATATTCTGCACAATTTGGACAAATTCCTTTTCTTTCGAAAAAATCATAACCCATTTTGGTAAAAATCATGTATATAACACGCGATTCTTGTCCGCAAGCCATAAGCCGGCGACCCGGCTTCACTACCACCTGCTCGGGCGACAGTTGCCTGCGCTTGCGGCAGGTAAAGGCTGGTAAATTCCGGACGAAAAGCCCGGCTGATGTAAAAAGACACCAGGGGCAGCATAAAAAGCAAAAGCACAAGGGTAAAAAACAGGCGACAGAACCGCCGTGTTACAAGTAAAAGCATCACTGAACCTCCCGGGCCGGCAACCCTTCTCTTAATAAACAATATGTCAGCTTCCCCTTGTGAGAACTAAAAAAACGCCGCCGCTGCTTTTCTTTTCAGAAAACGGTGACTACAGCCCGCATCAGTGCCGGGGTGATCATGGTTTCCACCAGGCTGCCGGCGGCAAAAAAAGCTGACAACAAAAGGACAGCCAGCGTATACTGCAGCAGGTCGTTCCCGGCCGGCGCCGGGTGCCGACGGAGGCGCCGGCGCAACAAGCGCAGAGAAACGGCCACCGAGAGAACACCAATCAGAACAACGGCCGGGATATAAAGCAGGTTCTGCGGCAGGACGGCTGCCGTGGCAAAAATAATCCCCTGCAGCGCTTTTTGACCGGCCAGAAAACCTACAGTAAAACCAAGGCTAAAACCGCGGTAAAACACCAGTCCCAAAGAAAACAAAAAACCGAAGAAAAAAATGCCGCACAGCCAGAAAAGCAGTACCAGCATCCCGTTTTGCAGCAAGGAACGCTGCAGGATAACTGTAAGATTCAAAGCATGCTCTCCGGACAGGTAATCCACAAAATTGGTAAAAACCTCGTTCAGTTCACTGACCTGGTCTTCGCTCAACCGGCGCACAGAGAGCGCCCCTGTGGCAATTCCCGCCGTCAGTGCCAGGAACACGGCCAGATAAATAAGATAGTTCTCCTGCAAATGCCTTGCAGCGGAAACTGTCCTGCGCCCCTGACGCATTACTGTCCCTCCTGACTTGTCCGTCATGGGACAGTTTATGCCGCAGCACCGGCAAATATGACCGTGCTATGTGGCAAGACCCAGGTCTGCAGCCAAAAGCAGGGCAATTAAAGTCTTGGCATCTACAATTTCACCCGTGCGCGCCATGCGCACCGCTTCCGCAAGGGGCAGGCGCACCGGCTCGAGGAATTCATCCTCCTCGGCGGACGGGGAGACGGGATGCAGCCCCGTGGCCAAATAGACATAAAGCTTTTCCGCAGTAAAACCGGGGGAACTGTAAAACGTCGCCAAAAGACGCAAGTCACCCGCGGCCATACCTACTTCTTCCGCCAGCTCCCTGGCTGCACAGATGTGCGGCTCTTCCCCCGCCTCCAGCTTTCCGGCGGGGATTTCCAGCAGTTCTTTTTCCACAGCCTTGCGGAACTGGCGCACAAAATAAGCTTCTTTGGCTTTATTCACCGCCAGGACCGCCGCCGCCCCCGGATGCTCCACCACTTCCCGGCTGGCTGTTCTCCCGTCCGGCAACTCCACTTTGTCCACACGGACAGTAATAATTTTGCCCGCATATTTAATTTCCCGCGCGATGGTTCTTTCCCGCATCTTGCACCTCCCGGGCATATTTTTTCCCCCTCTCCCATAACCTGCATCAGGGATAGTTTGCAAGGGGGATTGAAAATGCAGACGATCAGTTTATCAGACCGCTTTATTTTTATCGGTACAGTTGCGGAGTTGCGCTATTTTTTGCGCACACTGCCGCCGGACCAGACACTGGGCGCCTTTATCCGGCAGCGCCTGCAGTGACAGTGCCGTTCAGTATCTTCGCCGTATGCACGGCAGTGGCTATCGCCGCCAGGAAAAAAATCGGATCTGTCGCCGGCGTACGTCCCATGGTACGGCACAAGGCGTAATCCTGCCCGAGGCAATCAAGGGAAAGGTTGTTATAGTAGTAAAGACGGTGCTTTTGGGCCAGACCGCAGGTCTCAATCTGGCGGGCAAGATGCTCGGCCTCCTCCCCCGCCAGTACCGGCAGGGGGACATCCACTGTCACCAGCGCCACACCCGTCAGCACCCGCAGCGTGTGGTGGGAAAGGCCGCGGTGACGCCGGCGGGGATCGGCAAAACTGAGGCGTGGCAAGGCAATGGGCCGCCCCTGCAGGGAATGGATTCTATTCAAGTTGTCGCCCGCCTCCAGGCCGGAGAAGCCAAAAGGCGTCCCCGTCCCGGCCACACCCGGTCCCATACAGACAATAGCGGCGTCCGCCTGCAGGACATGCTTTGCCGCCAGCAGACCGCTGTAGACAGTAACCGCCTCCAGGTCTCCGCCAAAAGCATGGCCGCAGGTGACAACCCCGGAGAGCAACCCCCGCGCCTTCAAAGCGGCAACAGCCCGGCTGAAAAAGGCAGGCAGCGCACCGCCGTCTGTCATCACATAAACAAGGCGGATGCCCGGCCTCAAATCCTGCAAGGCTAAGGCTATTGGCGCCAGCATGCTGTGCAGCTCAGCTGCAATGACGGGCATACCGTCCAGGCTGACGGCTTCTTTCATGATTTCATGGTAAGGGGAAGCTTCTTCTTCCACCGCCAGGACTTTTACCTGTTGCGGTGTATACCGCAGCTTCATAATATGCCCGGCACCGGTACTGTTCCGTTCCGGGCGGAACAAGTTCAGCACCACGAAATGGTAGCCGCCGCTGCCCAACCCCAGTTCCACCGCCGTAGTGTTAAGCACAACAATGTCTCCCTTGGCGGCCGGACCGGTAAGGGGAGGATAGTTCAGCGCATTGGCTTGTTGCCCGTCCCGCAGGCGGACAAACAGTTCCTCGCAATTCCCGGTCTGTTGCCGGACAGCCAGGACTTCCGCCGTACGGGCGCTATACATGCTTTGCCTCCTTTTTATCTTTCGCCGAGATATGCATCTTTCCTCCCGCCTCTTTATTCATACTGTTTGGTGCGCCCCAGGTGATCCAGAAAGCGCAGAAGCGGCTGCCTGTCAATCACGGCGGACAGCGACACCTTTTCTGTCAGCATGTGCACCCCGGCAAGCAGCGCCACGGAGACCAGCTGAAGCAGATTACTGCCAAAGAGCACTACAAAAAGGCCAAGGACTGCACCCAGCACATTGGCGCCCGTATCACCCAGCATACCGCGGGCGGCCAGGTCGCGAGGAAAAAGGACAAAAGCCGCCAGCAAAAAGGGAAAGAGTAAAAGCATCCCCGCTTCCTCGGGCACAAGCGTCACCAGCAGCAGGGCCAGCAGAAAAAAAGCTTTCAGGGAGCGGCCCGGCCGCAAATCCAGCATGTTTAACAGATTGGCGGACAAGGCTATAAGCGCCGCCCGCAAGAAAAGCAGCGGGAAAAAAACGGGCAGCCCGTATACTGCGGCCAGGCAGGCAAGATAGCCGGCCACAGCTTTGATCAGCCCGGTGGTAATAATGCCTTCCCGCAGCAGCCGGGAAAAATGACCGGTAAAACCTTTTGACCGCCTGTCACCCCAAATATCATCCACCAGGCCGAGAAGGCCGAAAGCAAAGACGACAAGCAGGGTCCGCCACATGACGGTAGGTACCAGCAGGTCCGTAACATAAGCCCAGGCTGCCGCCGACAGAAAGACCGGCATAAAAATCGCCCCCATGCTGTGCGGGATCGCCCTCCCGCAGTAGTTGGGCGCAAGGTGGCCGGCAAAACATGCCAGCTCCGCCCACAAGGGCGAGAAAAGCATTGCCGAGAACAGGCTGATGACTAGATAAAAAAACTGGGTCATTAGCTTCGCTCCCTCTGTTTCAGCCACAGGTAACCGCACGTTCTTGCCACATCCACAAACTGGCGGGCACGATGTACAAAACCTGCCAGGTCTCTCCCCGTTTCCCGGTGTGTCATCGCCACGGGAATTTCGCAGACGCGAAAGCCATGCCGCAGGCTTGAGATTGTCAGCCCCACTTCCACACCAAAACCGCGCAGGCCGTACCCCGCCTTCTCCCAGACTTCACGCCGCAGGACGCGCTGGCCGGAAAGGGGGCAAGTACTGTGAAAACCGCCGCCCAGGCGGATCGCCGCCCGGGCAAGATTTTTCACCAGGCCGAAACCGCCCCGGTGGGAAGCCGGCGAGAAAGCGGCAATAACCATATCGGCCTGTCCTGTAACCACGGGGGGGATTAAGCAAGCAAACTCGGCCGCCGACGGTCCCAGGTCCGCATCAACAAAACAAAGAATTTCCCCCCGTGCCTGCTTTACTCCCGCAGCCAAAGCCCCGGCCTTGCCCGTATTGCGCGGCAGGCTGACAACAGCTGCCCCGGCCTCCCTGGCCTTTTTTGACGTCATGTCCCAAGAACCGTCATCCACCACCACAATCTCGTTGACGGCACTGACTGACTGCAGTGCCAAAACGGTGGCGGCAATTGTTTCTTCCTCGTTAAAAGCCGGGATAACAGCTGAAACTTGCATTAAGGCACCTCCCTGACGGCGGGAAGAAAAGCGTCGGCACCGGCTTTTACCCCGTAGTGGCCCGGCACCCCCTGCAGAACGGCCAAGAGGGAAAACTGGCCGAAGACTGTGTCCGCATTGTCAATGGTGGACATGCCGGCAGCCTTCAGTTCTGCCAAGGCTGACTTTTTTACCTTGCTGTTTTCCAGTCCGACCAGCGGGATGCCAAGGCTTTTAGCCGCGGCCGCCAATTCACGGACAAAAACTGTGTCTACACGCTCTGTCTCACCAAGAAAAAGCAGCAGAGAATCCGCCCGTCCCGGCTGGATCAATTCCGCTTCAAGCCGTCCGTCCTGCTGAAGTTCCTGCAGCACTTCCACCTGCTTTTCCGTATCACCGGCGACAAGCAGGCTGCCAACCGCTTGACCCAAACCCGCGGCACACTGCTCTCCTCCCCCCTTTTCCGGCACCCGCAGCAAAGCCACCGGCTCCGCTCCCGCATCTGCAAGCAGTTTTGGTATCTCCTCCGGCAACTCCGCCGCATGGCAGATCAGGGCAGGTTTCCGCCCTGCCAGGCTGCCGGGGATATACATGTCATAAAGGGCTTTCTGGTACTGCTCCCATAAATACAGGTCACGCTTCTGTTCCTGGATTTGTGCCTCCAGCCGGCGCTGCTCCTCCCGCAGGTCGCTGAATTCCAGCGTCAAGCGGTCAATGAGCAGGCGCTGCTGTGTGACAAGCATATCCTCGCTGAAACCGCTACCGATTAAAATCCCCAGACCCAGGGCAAGAAAAACGGCAACCAGGGAGGCAATATGATCACGCAGGCGCAGCATGGGAACCTCCTTATAAAGACAGACGTAAACGCAGGGCCAAAAGACGAAAAAGGTGCCGGACGACGGGGCTGGTGCAGGCCATGGCCAATACGGGAATGACTGCAGCCAGTGTCAGCAAAAGCAGGGAACGTCCGGAAACACGATGACGATACAGCTGGCTCACTCCTCGCGCGTCAACTAATCTGTTCCCCACTTTCAGCCGTACCAGGAAAGTACTGGCCATACCTTTGCGGCCTTTTTCCAAAAAATCAATCATATTGGAATGTGTCCCCACCGCCGCAATCAGCCGGGCGCCGCATTCATAGGCAAGGAGCAGGGCAATATCCTCACTGGTACCGGGCGCCCGCATTACCTTCGCGTCAAGCCCCAGCCGGCGAATTCTTTCCAGCCCGGGAGCACGCCCGTCCGGATAGGCATGGACAACTCTCTCCTTGGCCTTGCATAAAGCGGCGTCACTGACACTGTCCATGTCACCCACCAGCAGGTCGGGTATATATCCATATTCCAGGAGCACGTCGGCTCCGCCGTCCACAGCTACCAGCACGGGTTTGACTTCATCCAGGTAGTGTTTGATTGCTTGCAAGTCTTCCCTGTAAGATTTGCCGCGCACGACCACCAGCGCATGACGACCGGCAAAGGGCGTATTTAAACGGGGAACCTTCAGGCCGCCCAGGATTAACTCCTTCTCCCGCAGCGCGTAATCCAGCGTGTTCTGCACAAAAGCTCCAAGCAGGCTGTCCAGGTTTTTTTCCGCCAGTCGCATTTGTTCAGCGATCACTTCCCCGTCCACCACCCTGCCTGTGGCCAGCAGTTCACCCTTGCGCCAGATTTCATTCCCCCGCACGGTAATCCGGTCGCCCTCACGAACGGCGGTGAAAAGCCCGTCCCCCACAAGATCCAGGTGGGGAATTCCGGCCTGCCATAAAACATGGGGACCATTGTTCGGGTACTTTCCGGAGATGGAAGCAGCCGCGTTAATAACCGCCCTTACCTTGCGGTCCGCCAGGGAGCGGGCCGCCAGTTCGTCCAGGTCACGGTGGTCAATGATGGCAATATCGCCCGGTTCCAGGCGTTCCGCCAGCAATTTGGTCCGCCGCCCCAAGCGGGCCGGCCCGTTTATTTCCGTTATGCATGCAAACGGCAGCCGCATCAGCTTTCCATCCTGTCCTTTTCTTTCTAGTATGTTTATCACGCCATAAATTAAACATCTTGACATAAAAAAACCGCCTGCCGGAGAAATCTTCTCCGGCAGGCGGCATATGCGACAAGCAAGAAAGATGATACAGACAAACTAATGTGCAACTTTGCCGTACAGGCGCAGGCGATCGGCAACCAGGGCAATAAATTCAGAGTTTGTCGGTTTGCCGCGCTCCGTATTGACGGTATAGCCGAAAAATTTCCTAATGGTTTCTATATTGTTGCGTGACCAGGCCACCTCAATAGCATGACGGATTGCCCTTTCTACCCGGGAGCTGGTGGTATCGAATTTTTCAGCAATACGAGGATAAAGCACTTTGGTGACAGACCCCAGTATATCCACTTCCTCCACTACCATCATAATTGCTTCACGCAGGTAATGGTAACCTTTAATATGGGCAGGGATGCCGATTTCATGGATAATATTGGTGACATCTGCCTCCAGATTGGATTTCTTAAACGGGCGTGACAGTGTAGAAACAGTAGGTGCCGTTCTTTCACTGGCTCCCAGCAACCGGATTCTTTCCACCAAAACATCCATGTTAAAAGGTTTGAGAATGTAATAGGACGCCCCCAGTTCAACAGCTTTACGTGTGATATCCTCCTGTCCAAAAGCGGTCAGCATAATTACTTTTGGCTTGTTACTCATTTTGTTAAGTTGTTCCAGGACACCAAGGCCGTCCAGGTGGGGCATAATAATATCCAGCAAAAGGATATCAGGGGGGTTTTCCGCAATTAGCTCAAGTGTTTCTTTACCATTGTACGCCTTCCCGACAATTTCAATGTCCGGCTGCTGCTCCAGGTATTCCACCAGCAGATCGCTAAATTCTCTGTTGTCATCCGCAACAAAAACTTTTAGCATCCCGTTATCTCCTCCTGAATCTGTCGATAATGATTTTTTCTACCAGCTAAAATTATTCGACATCTGGAGAGATATTCCTTTTCCTCGGACCGTAAAAAGATAAAGAATTTTTTATCTTTTTCAGTGACAAGGAAAAAACACCCTGCACGGGTGTTTTCCTGTAACACTAGAGGGCTGCCTGTACCTGTTCCAGTGCGTTGCTTTCATTAATAATGCCGGCCGCCTCAACCATCCACTCGGCAAAGACAGCGTAGCCACGAGTAGGGTCGTTGACAAAAACATGGGTTATAGCACCGGCTAAACGGCCGTCCTGAATAATGGGGCTGCCGCTCATTCCCTGGACAATACCGCCTGTTTCTTTCAAGAGACGTTCGTCGGTAATGGCAATGACCATTCCTTTGTCACTGGGATGCGACTGGTTGTAGACACGCTGAATTTCGATGGCAAAACGTTCAATGGTCGTCCCGTCCACAACGGTCAGGATTTCTGCCGGCCCCGGTTTTACCTGCGAAATAAGCGCCACAGGAATGGCTTTCCTTTCTTCCCCCGCCACCGGCTTCAGACTGTGCAGAGTGCCAAATATACCAAAGAGGCAATTTTTGTCAATTGTGCCGGCCAGATCCTTGCCTTCCTGGAAAATGCCGGTTTTTTCCCCTGGATAGCCTCGCCGTGCCGCTTTAATGCTGACAATATTTGCTTTCACGATTTGGCCGTCCCGGATTTCAATCGGCTGGTTTGTGTCCACATCGGTTATGACATGTCCCAGTGCACCGTATCTTTTTGTCTTTGGGTCGTAAAAAGTCAGTGTCCCCACACCTGCGGCTGAATCACGGACATATAAACCGATTCGGGGCTGTTTTGTTTCCCGGCAGATAAGCGGTTTTACTTCCACGGTAAACTGTTGTTCGCCTCTTTTGACGGTAAAGGTAAGTTTGTTTTTGTTGGCAGCTTCTTCTCTGATAATTTGTGCCACCTGATTGGCATCCTGCAAGTAATGGCCATTAATGGCAAGCAGCACATCACCCACAATAATGCCTGCATCCTTTGCCGGCGACGTTGTTTTGTCCTGCCCGTGCACCTGGTGATGACCTACTACCAGCACGCCTTCACTGTGCAGTTTAATGCCGATGGAATGCCCGCCCGGTACCAGTTTTTTCTCGGGCAGCACATTGACTGTCAGCTGTCGCAGGGGGATGATGCCGAACAGGCGAAATTCAAGATTGACAGAGCCCATCTTTTCCGCCATAAACTGCAGCGGCAAGCGCAAGTCAAGCTTGCTGCCATCCCGGGAAACAGGCACACCGTTAAGCTGCAGAATGCCGTCTTTATCTCCCCGGACCAATACCGGCAGGGGGCTTGCTATATTAACATAATGTACGTCCCCTTCAAAGATCCGCAAGTCATCTTGGAGGGCAAGCCAAATACGCCAGGGAAAAGATATCAGCAGCAGCAGGATAAGCCCGAAAAACAGAAAAGCCAGCTTCGGCCTGCTATGCTGTTTTTTCACGCGGTTATCACTCCTTACCACATCGGTGGTAAAATCACCTCCGAAAAATGAAGTAAAGTGTAATTTTAAGATAACCGCGGCACATTTTTTTATGCGAATTTAGTTAACATAATTGCTTTGTATCATCTGGTTTAACTGTCAGGCAATAAAGCAGAAAAAATTTTTTGCATAAAAAAAGCCTTCCTTGCGGAAGGTCATTTGTTTTTCCGGCGCAGGAGCTCCCGGGCATGTGCCAGCGCCGTCGCATTACTGCTGCCAAGCATTCTGGCCAATTCCTGCTCCCTTTCCGCCGCCGTCAGTTGTTTGATCCTGGTAAAAGTGCGGCCGCCTGTACTTTCCTTATAAATGACAAAGTGATTGTGGGCTGCGGCTGCAATGACAGGCTGGTGCGTCACGCAGATAACCTGCCTGTGCTGCGCCAGCTGCTGCAGCTTTTCCGCCACCTTACCGACCGTGAGACCGCCGATGCCGGCATCTATTTCATCAAAAATGAGCGTTTCCACTTCGTCTTCCGCTGCCAGCACGCTTTTAATGGCCAGCATTACCCGGGAAATTTCCCCGCCCGACGCAGTCTTGGCCAAAGAACGCAAAGGCTCGCCCACATTGGCCGAAAGCAGGAATTCAACCCGGTCCCGGCCGAAAGGACCAATTTGCAGCTCCGGCTCCACAGCTACGGCAAAAGAAGCACCCTGCAGGGCAACTTCCTGCAATGCTTCCGTAATGCGGCCAGCAAGCACTGCAGCCGTTTTTTTCCGCAGTGCAGTCAGCCTGTCGGCCGCCTCCGCCAGTTTGACCGCATAATGTTCCCGCTCCGCCGTCAAAGCCTCCCTTTTGGCACTGCGGTTTTCCAATGCCAAGAGCTCCTCTTGCAGCTGCTCCGCCGTGGCAGCCACATCCCGTACTGTAGGCCCGTATTTCTTTTTCATTTTCCTGTACGTCTCCAGGCGCAGGGTTACTTCCTGCAGCTCGGCCTCATCCAGGCTGATACTCTCCCGGTAATACTGCAGTTGCCGGGCGGTATCCTGCAACTGTTCCGCCGCGCTTTCCAACTGCCCCAAAAGCTCCGCCAAGCTGCCGTCAAGGGCGGCGGCGGCAGCCAATTCTTTTGCCAGAACTCCCAGGCGATCCACTACGGCATTGTCATATGCATCCTCATACAGGCCGGCATAAATCCGGCCCGTGTACTCCAGGAGCTGGCGGGCGTTCGCCAGGCGGCGGAAGCGTCCCTCCAGCTCTTCTTCCTCTTCCTCCGACAGGGCTGCCGCCGTAATTTCCTGCAGCTGGAAGCGCAGGAAATCGGCTTCACGGGCGGCGGCAGCTTCATCCCCGCCCAGTGCCTCCAGTTCGCGCGCAAGTCTTTGCACCTGCCGGTAAAGTCCGGTCACTGCGGCGCGCGTTTGCAGAAGTTCTTCCCCGCCGTAAGCATCCAGCAAATCCCGCTGGGTTGCAGCGGCCAGCAATGACTGCTGTTTGTTCTGCCCGTGCAGGTCAACCAGCAGGCTGCCGGTCCTGGCCATTTCAGAAAGGGGCTCCACACGGCCGTTGATGCGGCAGATATTGGGGCCGCTCCTGCGCACTTCCCGGCTGAAGATCAGTTCCTCTTCCCCGGAACCGTCCGGCAGGGTGCGGGTAAAAACTGCCTGCAGGAGAGCGCTTTCCGCTCCGCCGCGGATCACATCCGCCGTGGCCCGTTCGCCCAAAAGCAGGCCAAGCGCATCAAGCAGCATGGATTTTCCGGCCCCGGTTTCACCGGTAATGACATTAAGCCCCTCTCCTGGGTAAAAGACAAGATTGTCAATCAAGGCAAGATTCTGCACTTCGAGAATACGCAGCATAGCCTTACATCCCTTCCGGCTGTCGACTGATTACTTTGGATAATTTCCGGTGTAGCAAGGTATAAAAGTCCGTCCCGTGCAGCTGGATCAGCGGTGTGGTAAGCGGCGCCCGCGCAACCTGGACCACATCGTGATCCTGCAGGGGAAAGTCAATCTGCCCGTCCACGGTAAGGTTTACATCCGCCTGCCTTGTCCAGGGATGGACCGACACGCGTTCGCTGCCGGAGACAATGACAGAGCGGTGATGCAGCAGGTGGGGGCAAATAGGAGTAATAATTATGACATCCAGGTACGGGTTGACAATGGGCCCGCCGGCTGAAAGGGAATAGCCCGTTGAGCCGGTGGGTGTGGCAATGATAATGCCGTCGCTGGGGTATGTTTCCAGGTGTTTGTCGTTAACATATGTATCAAGGTAAATAATGCGCGATGCCTGGCCCTTGGAAATGACAACATCATTCAGGGCGGTGTATTCAGCCACCGTGCGTCCGCCCCGCAGCACCCTGGCCGCCAGCATCAGGCGGTGCAACACTTCATAGCTGCCTTCAAGCAGTTGCTGCAGCGCCCGCTCCAGCATGGGCGGCTCCACTTCCGCCAGAAAACCCATCTGCCCCAGGTTGACGCCCAAAAGCGGCATGTTGGTGCCGCTGAAGGCACGTGCAGCCTGCAGGATCGTGCCGTCGCCGCCCAGGACAATTACAGCATCAACCAAGCCGGGAAATTCTTCCTTGGGAGTAATTTTTCCCCCCGCAATCTCTTCCACTTCCTCCGAAGCGGCCAGATAAGCATCAATGCCGTGCTGCGCACAAAAGGCAACGATGCGTTCCAGCAAGTCCCTGGCTTCATCCCGCTTTTTCCAGTTGGGAACAATCCCTAAACCTTTCATGAGTCCCTCCATCACATCCGGAAGCGGACTTCCTGCAGTTTTTCTTTTTCCGGGTTGACAACCACTATGCCGTTGGTACGAAAAGCCAAAACGTCGCGCAGCAGGCTGCTGCGCCATTGTTTTGACTGCAGGCGCCCTTTCCCGGCATCACGCCTGACTTTCACCAGGAAAAGCAGGCCGTGTTTTTTGGCCAAAAGATCGCAACTTAAATCAAAAGGGTAAGTAGTGCCGTCTATTTCCATCTGCACCGTCAGCCTGGGTCTGGCGCCCAGCACTTCATAACCTTCCTCTTCCAGCAGGGCAACGACCTTTGTGTGTGAACGCCCGGGAGACCTGCCAACGATCCTCTCCCGGCGGCTCCGTACCCACCAGATGAGGGCGGCAAGGCAGAGCAGGGCCAAAATGATCCAGTCCTTTACAGACAAGGGGCATCACCTGCCTGGTAACTAATTCGCCGTCTGCGGCCGGTCTCCTTTTTCCGCCAATCGCGTGTGCGCTTCCCGGACAACGGCGGCAAAATCAGGCTGCCGGTCCGTTCCCCCATCTCCCCTGTCTTTCAGGTGCAGCAGGTATTCAATGTTGCCCTCGGGTCCGCGCAGGGGGGAAAAAGTTGCGTTCAGCACCGCATACCCCAGGTCTCGGGCGGCGGCCGCCACCTTCTGCAGTACTTCCAGGTGATCCTGCGGTTCACGCACCACACCTTTTTTCCCGACACGCCCCTTGCCGATCTCGAACTGCGGTTTTACCAAAAGAACGGCCTCCGGTATACCAAGCCGCCGCAGGACCGGCAGGACCAGGGTCAGGGAGATAAAAGAAACATCCACACTGGCAAAGCTTAACTCCTCGCCGATATCGGCCGCTGTAAGACGCCTGGCGTTGGTGCGCTCCAGCACAACTACCCGCTCATCCTGCCGCAGGCGCCAGTCCAACTGCCCGTAGCCAACATCCACGCTGTAGACCCTGGCGGCTCCGTGCTGCAGCATGCAATCGGTAAAGCCACCCGTAGAAGCGCCCACATCCAGCACTTTCCGTCCCTCAAGGTCAATTTTAAATACCTTGAGCGCCTTCTCCAGCTTCAGGCCGCCGCGGGAGACAAAACGGGGCAGTTCGCGGACCACAATTTCTTCGCTGCCTGTTACCTGTACCCCGGGCTTGGCTACTTTTTCCCCGTTTACATAAACCAGCCCAGCCATAATGGCGGCCCTTGCCGCCGATCGGCTGGGGAAAATCCCGCGCTCCGCAAGCAGCAGGTCTATTCGTTTCCGCTTTGCAACCATGGCACATTCTTCCTTTTCTTACCGCCCATCTCCAGACAGGCGGCAATGATACCGTCCCGTGTCAGCCCCAGTTTTTCCAAGAGCAGTTCACGCTTCCCCTGTTCTACAAAAGTGTCGGGAATGCCCAAACGGCGCACAGGAACACCTGAGAGGCCGTTTTCCGCCAAAAACTCCAGCACAGCCGAGCCAAAGCCGCCGGCCAATACGTGTTCCTCAACCGTCAAAAGACCGAATCTGCTCTGCTGTGCCGCCCGGGACAACAGACTGCCATCCAGCGGTTTCAGGAAAACAGGATCAATTACCGCCACCGACAATCCCCGCCGCTCCAGTACGGCAGCAGCCTCCAAGGCCGGGGCGACCATTGTTCCCACCGCCACAATGGTCAGGTCTCGCCCGGGACGCAGCACCTCGCCCCTGCCCCAGGGCAGCCTGCGCGGCTCTTCCAGAGGCACGCCCAGCCCCTTGCTGCGCGGGTAGCGGACGGCACAGGGGCCGCTATGGGCAAGGCCGGTCAGGAGGGCATGCTGCAGCATATTTTCATCCCGCGGCACTATAATTGACATCCGGGGAATATGGCGCAAATACGCCAGGTCAAACACACCCTGGTGTGTCTCCCCGTCCTCACCGACCACCCCGGCACGATCCAGGGCAAAAAAGACGGGAAGTTCCTGCAAACAGACATCATGGACAATTTGATCGTAGGCGCGCTGCAGGAATGTGGAATAAATTGCTACTACCGGCCGGAAGCCCCTGCGCGCCAAACCGGCGGCAAAAGTAACGGCATGCTGCTCCGCGATTCCCACATCAAAAAAACGTTCCGGGAATCTTGCGGCAAAGGCATCAAGGCCGGTTCCGGCGACCATGGCGGCTGTAATGGCAATGATTTTTTCATTTTTTTCCGCCAATTCAACTATTGCCTTGCCGAAAACTTCCGTATATGAAGGGATATCACCGGGCATCGCTTTTTCCGGAGGGTTTTGCGGATCAAAAGGACCCACACCGTGATAAAAATCCGGGTTGTTCTCCGTAAAAGCAAACCCCTTGCCTTTTTTCGTCAGCACATGCACCAGGACGGGGCCGTGCAGTTTTTTTGCCCCGCGCAGCATGCCCAGCAGTTTTTCCAGGTTGTGGCCGTCCAAAGGGCCCAGGTAAGTAAATCCCAGCTCCTCAAAAAGCATGCCCGGGACAATCAATGTCTTAATGGCATCTTTGACTCTTTCCACTGATTTGATCACTCGGCCGCCGATGGCGGGAATGCGGCGCAACAGCTCCTCCACATCTTCCTTCAGGCGGGTATACTTCGGGTCGGTGCGCAGGCGCCCCAGATAAGCAGCCAGCCCGCCCACATTGTTGGAAATGGACATTTCATTGTCATTCAGCACAACAAGGAGGTCTGTTTTCATTTCTCCGGCATGATTGAGGGCCTCAAAGGCCATGCCGCCGCCCATGGAGCCGTCACCGATGACGGCAATAACATGATTTTTTTCACCCAGCAGGTCGCGTGCTTTGGCAAGCCCAAGCGCCGCGGAAATAGATGTGGAGCTGTGACCCGTCTGGAAAACATCATGTTCGCTTTCCTTGAGTTTGGGAAAGCCGCCCAGACCACCAAATTGCCGCAAGGTATCGAAGCCGTCCCTGCGGCCTGTAAGCAGTTTATGGACATAGCTTTGGTGCCCCACATCCCAGACAATCTGGTCGCGTGGGCTGTCAAAAACAACATGCAGGGCGATGGTCAGTTCCACCACACCCAGGTTGGGTGCCAAATGGCCGCCGGTCTTCGCTACTTTTTCCAGCAAAAAAGTACGAATTTCGCAGGCAAGTTCATTCAACTGCTGTAAGTTCAACTTTTTTAAATCGGCCGGCTGCTGGATTGCCGGCAGCCATTTTCCCATGTTGTAACCTCACTTTCGCTTGCGCGGCAGGGCGTTCCCGAAAATACTTTTCCCGGGCAGGATTGCATCTATTTTTGTCAGAAGATAGGCGACTCCCAGGATGATTTCTGTGGAACGCTCAATGGCAAAAGTTTTTCCTAAAGCTTTGCCGCCCACGGTTAAAGCGGAAATTATCCCGGTAAGAAATATACTCAGCAGTGGACTTTCCCGAAAATATCCGCCCGCCACCAGGCGCAGGACAAGCAAAGCGCCCAAACCGCCGCTGATGATGCCGGCAATATCACCCACTACATCGTTGCAAAAATTGGAAACGCGGTCGGCATGGCGGATGAGAAAAAGCGCTTCCCTGGCCCCGGGCGTTTTTTTTGCCGCCTTGGCCAGTACGGGCACTTCATCGGCGGCAGTGGCTGCTATGCCGATCATATCAAATAGTATACCGATAAAAACAATAATTACAAGATTGACGGCGGCAAGCAGCATGGACTTAATGCCGGCAAATAAATACTGTGTTACCATCCCCAGAAAGACGGCCAAGACAAACGTCCAGGCAGTAATTGTCACCGTCCACCTCAATTGTGACTTGTTACGTCGCTCCGACCCCATCCCGCCACCCCTTGCTTGTTACTGGGAGTTCTGGCTCTTTTTTCTGCCGGTGATATAAGAAAAGAGTTTGCAGGCAAACTCTTTTTGCTGAATAATATTATGTAATCTCTTTTTAATTATAACATAAAACCGTAGGTGAGCAACCCTTTAAGTAAACGTTACGGCTTGAGGTCCAGCAGGTTTTCCCAATCGGTCACCCGGACGTCGCCGCTCCGGGCAGTTTCCTTTTAAGACCGATTTCATCGTGTCGCCAACAATGAGACTGGATTGCCACTTAGTCCGTACCTTAATCCCTAAAGGGCTTCCCCGCAGGAACAGTCTAGGAGTTTTCCTCAATAATACCATCCGCTTCCTAGCCTCTTTTGCAAAAACGGTTTCAACCCAAAAGAATCTCCACCGTCTTCACTCAAGGCAGGCTACACTGTACACAGCGCGAACCGCATACAGGTTCTATCCCAAGCCGTAGTCATTTACCCACTACGGTAATCCACCACGTACTTGGGTCTCCACGGAGCTAGGGTCAACGCCTGCATGCCTTTGCAGATCGCCCCAACCCCTTAACTCTCAGCACCAGCCCCCAACTGGGCGTCGGCAGCCAGCACCAAGAACTTCATCGATATGCCCTTAACGGATTTTTAGGCCCGTCTTCGGAAGCGGCGGTATTAACTAGAATACTGCGCCACCTACGAGTTTGCTTTTATTCTAACATATTAAAAGCCGGGACACAAATGCTGCAAAATCATGCCACTCTTGCTGGCGAATGCTTTTCCGACAAAAAAGGGTACCGTCATGTCACCACTCAGCCAATCCACGGCAAGCGCCTGTATGCTCGCCCGCACCTACCTGTCGGACCCGCAGCCTGACGTGGCCCGGCCTTGCTCCGGCACTGGAAACGGCCGGGAAACAGCAAACGGTTCCGGCCATTCCTGTTCTGTTATATTATGCGTTTGAGTTACTTAATGCGGTTGATCAGCATGCCGGCCAGTTCTTTCAGGCCGGCGGCGGCGCCGCCGAAAGGAGCAAGATCCGCCAGGGCGGACTTGTAAAGGCTATTCGCTTCCGCCCGGGCTTTTTCCAAACCGTAAACAGCCGGGTATGTCACCTTTTTCTTGCTGGCATCGGCTCCTGTTTTTTTACCCAGGACAGCTTCATCGCCCACAATATCCAGGATATCATCCACTATCTGGAAAGCAAGGCCCACTTTTTCCCCATAGGCAGTCAGCGCCTGCAATTGCTCCGGTGCAGCCTGTCCCATACGGGCCCCGCAGCGTACACAGCAGGTAATGAGGGCGCCGGTTTTATGCCTGTGAATATATTCCAGCACATCCGGCTGGACAGACCGGCCTTCGGAGAGGATATCAACCACCTGCCCGCCAATCATACCCGAGATGCCGGCGGCACGGGAAATTTCCTGGATCAGCGCCACCACAATGTTTGGCGGGAAATAGGCCGGTGCTTCAATGGACAAAGTTTCAAAAGCGGCCGTCAGCAGTGCGTCTCCGGCCAAAATGGCCATGGCCTCGCCAAAAACTTTGTGATTGGCGGCAAGGCCCCGGCGGTAATCATCATTATCCAGCGCGGGCAGATCGTCGTGAATTAAAGAGTAGGTATGAATCATCTCAATGGCACAGGCTGCCGGCAATGCATGCTGCAGGGGCACATCAAAAATGCCGGCCGTTGTTATGACTAAAAGCGGCCGCAGGCGCTTTCCGCCGGCAAAAACGCTGTAACGGACGGCACGGCAAATATCCGGGGGAAAAGTATCCGCCGGCGGCAGATAACCGTCCAATGCCCTATCCACTGCTGCAATTATTTCCTGCCAGTTTGTACTCACGCCTGGTCCTCCTCACCGTTAAAAGGAACAAATTCACCGGCTTCTTTTAGCAACAAGGATACTTTCTTTTCCGCGTCCTGCAGCTTTCTGCGACCAAACTGCACCAACTTCATCCCTTCCTGAAAAAGGGACATGGCTTCGTCCAGCGGGCAGTCGTTGCGCTCCAGCTTTTGCAGCACGGCTTCCAGCTGCTCCAGAGCCTGCTCAAAAGTCATTTTTTCCTTACCGTTCTCTTTACTCATCCTGTTTTTCCTCCAAGTAAGACTGTAAAATGGCGGCATCGGCACTTCCCCTACGGAATCGCAGCAGAACCCGGTCTCCCGTCGCCAGATTTGTACTGTTGGCAACCACATTGCCACTTTGATCATAACAGATGGCAAAACCTCTTTCCAGCACCGCCGCCGGGTTTAAAGCGGCCAGTTTGGCGGCAAGCAATTCCAGCCGGGCGGTTTTGTTTTGCAAAAGGATTGTCGCCTGGGCTTCCAGGCGGGTAAAAAGATTGTCCAGTACCTGCCCCGCCGCCTCCACTCGCTCCAGCGGACGTGTCAGTACACGGGCGGACGCCAGGCGCTGCAGATAGCGTTTTTCCTGCTCCAGGAGACTTTTCAGCTTGAAAACCAGGCGGCGCGCCGCTTGCAGGAAATACTTTTCCAGCTCCCGCATATCCGGCACTGCCAGTTCCGCCGCCGCTGTCGGTGTTGCCGCCCTGACATCGGCCACAAAATCGGCGATGGTAAAGTCGGTTTCATGCCCTACGGCGGAAATGACGGGAATGTACGACCGGTAAATGGCGCGGGCCACCACCTCTTCGTTAAATGCCCACAACTCCTCAATGGAACCGCCACCGCGGCCGGCAATAATCACATCGATGCCCGGCACACTGTTTAAAAAGTCCAAAGCTTCGGCAATCTGCTGCGACGCCTCCGGTCCCTGGACAAGAACCGGCACAATCAGCGCCTCCGCCAGGGGGAAACGCCGCCCCAGGGTGGTGACAATATCGCGGACAGCGGCACCTGTAGGCGAAGTAACGACACCTATGCGCCGGGGATAGCGCGGCAGCGGTTTTTTCCTTTCCGGACGGAAAAGCCCCTCCGCTTCCAACCTTGCCTTCAGTTCCGCAAAAGCGGTATAAAGGCTGCCCACGCCTTCGGGCAGCAAGTCTTCGACGTACAACTGGTACAAACCGTCCCTTTCATAAACAGAGAGCCTGCCTGCGGCAATAACTTTCATGCCGTCGGCAGGGCGAAAGGTGAGGCGCCGGTTGGCACTGCGAAACATAACGCAGCGCAGCGCGGCACTGCTGTCTTTCAGGGTAAAATACATGTGGCCGGAACTATGGTGTTTAAAATTGGATATTTCACCGCTGACTTGCAGCCGGCTCAAGAGCGGATCGGCGGCAAAAAGCTGTTTTATATAAGTTGTTACTTCTCCCACACTCAAAGTGCGGGTAAGATCCAGGTTCATCCGGGACAACACTCCAATAAACTTATTCGCAGCAAGGCCCCGCCTGTAGGGCAGGTGCGCCGGTTTGCGCGGTGTTTTATAAAAGTTCGCGCTTTAAGGGTCATTTCCTTTCAGAGCGGCGAAATCTTTACCTCCTGTTAACTTTTTGCCAGGCATAATAAGCTGCTCCCACGGCATTGTCGCCTGCGTAGGCGGTTTCCGCAAAAAAACACTGCCCGGGCAGGTGCTCCGCCAGGTAGGAACGGATATACTGGTTGGCCATCACACCGCCCACAAAAAGAACCGGTTTGTTGCCCTGCTCTTGGCCGGCATGGCAGATAATGCGCCGCAGCGATTCGGCAATGCAGTGTTCCACCCCGCGGGCAACGGCCGCCTTGTCCGCTTTGCCGTCAGCAAGCAGGCGCTGCACATGACTTTCCGGTCCGGAAAAAGAAAGTATGCAACCCTTGACGGAAACGGGAATCTGTACCGCTTGCGCCGCCGTTTTTGCCAACGCCTCCAGGTGTGGTCCGGCAGGAAAGGGCAGTCCCAAAGCCACTCCGGTGCGGTCAATAAACTGGCCGGCATGCAAATCCTGTGTCCCGCCCACAAGTGTGATTTGCAGCGTGTCCCCAGCTTGCACCGCCAGCAGTTCCGTCGTCCCCCCGGAGACGTGCAGAGCATAAAAACCATCCGCGGCAAAGCCTATGGACCACATTCCCGCAAGCAGGTGCCCTTCCTGATGTGAAAGCTGCAGACAGGGAATGCCGCAGGCGGCTGCCAGCACACGGGCAAAGGAGGTGCCGGCAGTAAACACGGGCATATAGGACCCTTCCACCGGCCGTGGGCGGGAAGAGACGCCAACGGCGGAAAGAGAAAGCGGCCCCAGCTGCGCCGCCAAAGCTTCCATCAGCTGCGGCAGGTGCTGCAGGTGCAGAAAAACGCCTTCAGACTGGCGCAACCCGCGGCGCCCGGCCGCCACCGGCAAAAGTTTCCTTTTATCTGCAAGCAAACGTCCCTGGTTGTCCAACACAGCCAGGGACGTAGTATAGCATGATGTATCAATGCCGAGAAACATTAGCTTACCCCCCCGTTGCCTGAACGCTCACGGGCAATTTTATCCAGCACACCGTTTAAAAATTTGGCCGACTCTTCGCTGTGGTAACGCTTGCACAATTCCAGTGCTTCATTGATGGCAACGGCGGCGGGAATATCGGGACAAAAAAGCAGTTCATAGGCAGCCAGGCGCAAAAGGGCGCGGTCTACAGCTGCCAGGCGGTTTAATTCCCAGCGCTGCAAATACCGGCTGATCGCACGGTCAATAGTCTCTTGTTCCCTGACTGCCCCCTCCACCAGCTCGCGGGCAAAGTCCACATATTCGCCGCCCAGCCCGCTTTCCGCTGCCAGTAAGGACAAGGCCGGCTCCGTATCGTTTCTTCCCAGGTCTCGCTGGAATAATGTCTGAAAGGCTATTTCCCTTGCCAGTCGCCGGCTCATAGTTTCACTCCCGTCACTCTCCGTCCGGCCAGAAACGTTGCAGAAATTGCTGCAGCCCTTCATGGTTGTCGTAAAGCCGGCCGATATACACGCCAAGCCCGATACAGATAAAAAGCAACAGACTGCGCCAGCCAAACAGCAAGATGGCAAGCCCGACAATTAATCCCACAAGGCCGCCGATCACTTTTCCCCAGTGTTCAGCCAGAAACTGCCGCCAGGCTTTTGCCGACATATCCACACCTTCCTTCGTATCGTTAACGAGCCGTCTTGACAATATCACCGGCCACATTTTCAATTAACACTTTGATTTCCGCCACTGTCGTTCCAGTGGAATCCTCGACGTAACTTTTCACCAGCTGCTGCAGTTCGGCAGTAACCTGCGGAATATTCTGGTCGGGGACGGAAACGGCACGGAGAAAAATCACCAAACCACGCTCCGTGTTAAGAATGCGTGTTTTCACTTCCCGCACGCCTTTACTGCCGCGTGCAGCTTTTAAGACCAGCGTTTCCACTGCTTTAAAACTGATTCTAACTTCACCCAGCGGCCCCATTTGGACAATGGTCTGCCCGTTATCACCGCCCGGCCGCATGCTGCTTAAAAGGAAAAAGACGGCAAAGGCCAAAAGCAGGACGGAGAGGATGGCATACTCTACGCTACCGGAAACAGCCTCAATGCTTGTCCGCAAAACGGAGAGCGGGATCCACCCCATGGCAGCCCCTCCCATGATAACGGCCACTGCACCCACTATGACGGCCAGCAAAATCAACAATAGTCTTTCTCGGGCTTTCACTTGCTATTCCAACTCCTTTATGCCGTAGGATTGGGAAATGGCTGAAAGCCCCTGCATGCACAGGGGCTTTTTTCGTTAACGTACACGCAACTCCTCTTCGCCGTCATCCGCCTTACCTGTATCAAAGCTGACTCCCTGGACATAGACATTAATTCTTTTCACTTCCAGACCGGTCATAGATTCGACAGCCTGCTTGCAGCGCTCCTGGATTTTCCAGGCCACATCCGGGATGCGGGTGCCGTAGCGCACTACAACATAGATATCAATAGCAGCCTGTTTTTCTCCCACTTCAACTTTAATCCCTTTGGACAGGTTGCGTTTTCCCAGCATATCGGCAATACCGCCGGCAATACCGCCGCTCATTCCGGCCACGCCTTCCACCTCGGAGGCGGCAATACCGGCAATAATGGCTACCACTTCATCGGCAATTCTAATATTTCCCAGCGCTGTCGGGATAATATCCTCCTGTACGGACAACAAATACACCTCCCAAATAACAGCTCTTGCTATAACATTCTATATTATACCAAAGAAACGAGGGCAACACAATGTTCGCCCGTGCCGGACAGCTATTCCTTAT
>LSQX01398271.1_pt1 | contig 24127 bp, 25 predicted proteins | sample 654561 | NCBI WGS metagenome assembly LSQX01 (sample SAMN04489861, study PRJNA283612) | anaerobic digester metagenome | isolation source: 4 biogas reactors fed with cattle manure at either 37C or 55C with and... | place: Denmark: Kongens Lyngby | collected 2014
GTGAGCACGTCTTGTGCCACAGGGGTCTCCTCCGGGTGGGGATTGAAAGTTTGAGTGGTGCGGGCATATGGCCCGCAGGCGAGGCGAGGATCACGGATGGCGATCCTCGCCCGCCTGTGTTGGCGTGACTACCAGCGGTAGTGAGCGAACGCGCGGTTCGACTCAGCCATCTTGTGGGTGTCTTCACGACGCTTCACCGCGGCGCCGAGGCCGTTCGATGCGTCGAGAATCTCATTGGTAAGGCGTTCGGTCATCGAGTTTTCACGACGAGCCTTCGCGTAGCTGGTCAGCCAGCGCAGTGCCAACGTGTTGGCACGGTGCGGCTTCACCTCTACGGGCACCTGGTAGGTGCTACCGCCGACGCGGCGTGAACGAACCTCAAGGGTGGGGCGCACGTTATCGAGCGCCTTCTTGAGCACGGTCACGGCGTCTTGACCTGACTTCTCGGCAACGGTCTCGAGCGCACTGTAGACAATGCGCTCAGCGAGACCCTTCTTGCCATCAACCAGAATCTTGTTGACGAGCTGGCTCACCACTGGTGAACCATATACGGGATCGGCGACGACGGGGCGCTTGGGAGCTGGTCCTTTACGAGGCATTACTTCACCTTCTTTGCACCGTAGCGGCTACGAGCCTGCTGACGGTCTTTGACCGCCTGCGTGTCGAGCGCGCCGCGCACGATCTTGTAGCGAACACCGGGGAGGTCTTTCACACGACCGCCACGCACGAGCACCATCGAGTGCTCCTGGAGGTTGTGGCCCTCACCGGGAATGTACGCGGTTACTTCGGTTCCGTTGGAAAGCTTCACACGAGCGACCTTGCGCATCGCCGAGTTTGGCTTCTTCGGGGTGGTCGTGTACACACGGGTGCACACGCCGCGCTGCTGGGGGTTCGCCTTGAGCGCGGGGGCCTTGGTCTTGGTGACCTTCGGCTTGCGCCCCTTGCGAACCAGCTGCTGAATAGTAGGCACTGATTCTCCTTGTTACTCCTGCACGGTGACAGGAATGCTGCAATGGTTGAGCATTCGCGACCACTCTCGTGATCACAGACCTGCTGCCACGCTGACGCTGTGGCGGGTGCAGGTATGCCGTGGGGGTGTGGACTAGGCCCAGGGACCCTCGGCGATTCCCCCTCCACATATCACAGGCAGAAAACTGCGCATGGTAAACGGCGGCGAAACACACCAAGAATCAACTATACGCGCCGACCGTCACATTTCGCAACGTGTGGGAGGGTCACAATTGACCGCACAGGATCGAGCTTTCGGGAGACCCGATCAGCCCGCGTTCAGTCGGCACACCTCCAGCACGCCGAGCACCGCGCTGCCATAGCGCTCAAGCTTCGCCTGGCCGATGCCAGACACGGCGAGGAGTTCCTCGTCGGTGTTCGGCAACTGCACGGCGAGCGCCCGCAGCGTCGCATCACCGAACACGACATAGGGCGGCACTGCTTGCTCGCGGGCTTCGCCGAGCCGCCACTCGCGAAGCTGCTCAAAGACCTCACGCTGCGCGTCGGTCAAATCTTCGGCTGCGGCTGCACGGCTGCGAGCGACGGCCTGCCCTCGGCCCGAGCCCGAGCGAGACACCACCTCTTCACGCATCTGCACGGCCTGCTCTCCTGCGAGCACGGGCTTTGCGCGCTCGGTCGGCACCAACACACCCCACTCGCCCTGCGCGTCGAGCACACCCGTCGCCAAGAGGTGCCTGGCAACACTGCGCCACTGCGTTGCCGAGAGGTCAGCACCGATGCCCCACGTCGACAGCTCGTCGAGCCGCAGGTCTTGCACTCGCTGCGATGTCACACCGCGCAGCACATCAATGTGCTGCCCTGCGGCAAAGGTGCGACCGCGCTCTTTCCCGATGCGCAACACGGTCGACAACAGCTTCTGCGCCGGAATCGTCGCATCCCAGAGCCTTGGCGGGTCGAGACAGACATCGCAGTTGCCGCAGGAGCCCGAGTGCTCCTCACCAAAGTACTGCAACAAGAACTGGCGTCGGCATCCGGTCGTCTCGCACAGCTGCAGCATGTGCGAGAGATGCCCCAGTTGATTTCGCTTCGTCGCGGGATCGCCATCGCCACTCTCAATCAGCTGCCGTTGCTGCACCACATCGGCGAGCCCATAGGCCATCCACGCCTCAGCGGGCGCGCCGTCACGACCGGCGCGGCCAGTTTCTTGGTAGTAGCCCTCGACCGATTTCGGCAGATCAATGTGGGCGACAAACCGCACATCGGGTTTGTCGATGCCCATACCGAATGCGATCGTCGCCACCACGACGACACCGTCCTCACGCAAGAATCGAGTTTGAGCCTCAAGCCGCTCTGAAGCAGGCAAACCGGCATGGTAGGCCACTGCGTCAACGCCGGCATCTCTCAGCCAGGCCGCCGCTTGCTCCACCTTGCGGCGGCTCAGCGCATACACAATGCCAGCCTCACCCGCGTGCCCATCCCGCACAAACGACACCAGCTGCTGACGCACCGTGCCCTTTGGAACAATCCGGTAGCGGATGTTCGACCGGTCAAAGCTCGAAACAAAGTGACGCGCGCCCTCGAGGTGCAACCGTTCGGTGATCTCACGGTGGGTCGCGGGGGTCGCGGTCGCCGTAAGCGCGATGCGCGGCACCTCGGGCCAGGTCTCAGCAAGTGCGCCAAGACGCAGGTAATCGGGTCGAAAATCGTGCCCCCACTGCGACACACAGTGGGCCTCATCGATAGCGAACAGGGAGACGCTGCCCCGCTGCAGCCACTCCACCGTTCCCGGTGCGGCAAGCCGTTCTGGCGCGAGGTAAAGCAGGTCGAGCTCTCCTGCGAGATAGGCACGCGATACGGCGTCACGCTGCTCGCTCGTCATTGCCGAGTTCAACGAGCCAGCTCGCACCCCTGCCAGCTGCAGCGCCGAGACCTGATCGTGCATCAGCGCGACAAGCGGCGAAAGCACCACGGCAGTGCCGGTGCGACACAGGGCTGGCACCTGGTAACACAGCGACTTGCCGCCACCGGTCGGCATCAGCACCACGGCGTCGCCACCGTCAGTCACCTGCTGCACGATGGCTGCTTGGTCGCCTCGAAACGAGTCGAAGCCAAACACCTCGCGCAGCACCTGCTGCGGCTCGGCGATGGCGGTCATGCTACTCCTTCGGAGTGTTCCCCGAAGGGCCGGCATCGTCCGCACCGTCGGCGTCGCCTCGCTCGTGTGCCGTCGCAGCATCGCGCTCCGCAATCTCCGCCGCGAGCTCGTCGTGAATCTCGGCACGGTACTTTGCGCGGCGCAGCCGGCGAATCAAGTCGTACCCGAGCAGGATCACCGCAACGGCGAGCGCCGCAACCACCCAAAAGCTATCGGCAAAGGCCGGGCCAAGTGCGCTTTCGGTCACTTCCTCATTCGCGGCGAACACCACGTGTGGCAGCGTCATCAGTGTCATGCGCTCTGCTCCTCAATTCCTTCAAACAGGTCAGACTCGAACTCATTGGTGACCACCCGCGACGCTGCGAGTCGATAATCTTCAAATGGCCATGCCTCACGCTGCAACTCATTGGGCCAGAAGAAGAATGAGCTGTCGGGTGCCACCTGACTCGCGTGTGCGCGCAGCGCATCATCGCGGCGCTCGAAAAACTTGCCCACTTCAACCCTCGCCGTGACGTCGTTGGGGCGCCGCGCAAAGCGTTCAATCATCGCCGCGAACTGAGCCACCAGTGGTGATCCTGGATCACGCTCCTGCAGCACTGCGTACACACGATTGACCCGCTCCGTGTTGAAGATCGACTCGTAGTAGAGCTTCGTGATCTCCCAGGGCTCCCCCGCTTCTGGATACGCTTCTGGATCGCCCGCAACATCCCACGCGATCTTCGAGATCTCATGGCAGCGAATGTGGTCGGGGTGAGGATAGCCGCCCTGCTCGTTGTAGGTGATCATGACGTGCGGCTTGAACTCACGCACCAGACGCACCAGTACTTCAGCCGAAACCTCAGCCGACACATCAGCAAAACTCATCGACGGCACCGGATCACCAGTCGGCGGCAACCCAGAGTCTTGATACCCGAGCCACCGGTGCTCAAACCCAATGATGTCTCGCGCCGAGTGCATCTCATCACGTCGCAGCGCCGCAATATCGCGGCGGCTCTTTGGGTTGCGCGCCACCAACTCGTTCAGCACATCACCGCGCTCGCCGCCGGTGCAGGTGACGATCATCACCTGGGCACCCTGCTCAAGGTAGTGGGCATAGGTCGCAGCACCCTTGCTCGACTCGTCGTCGGGGTGCGCGTGCACAGCCATGAGCCGTAGTGACATCGATGACCTCTCAAGTGACTCCCGGACAGAGCCGGTACGCTAGCAACCGCAGTTCAGTCTAGTCAGCACGAGCCGATGATCGACTGAGCGTGTGGAGAACCCGCTGGGTTGATCGAGGTCTGAGCGAAAAGGGTGGCCGTGGGCGAAGCCGAACACACCGAAGCCGCGTCATCAGTCGCAGCGTCGGAATCGACGCTCGATGACCGCTACGGCCGCGGACGCGCGCGCCGCGTCGACTCGCGGGTCGGCTGGATCGTTGCGGGTGCAGCCGCAGCACTCGGACTCGTCGTGTTGCTCTTTGGCGGCTGGTACCAGGGCAGCGATCTTGAATACAAGGATCTCTCATACTCAGTGGTCGACGAACGAACCGTCACCATCGAAGCGCAGGTCACCGCGCCCGCCGATGAAACCACTCGCTGCATCGCCGAAGCTCTCAGCGAATCGTATGCAACGGTCGGGTGGAAGGTGATCGATCTCGAACCTGGCGACAGTCGCGTGCGCCGGTTTACGACCGCGCTCGTCACGACCGCTCCGGCCACCACTGCGACACTGCGCGAGTGTTGGATCGAGCAGCCCGAGGGCTAGCATTCCGCCTGACTGACATCTGGCACCGCGCTCAGGCTGCGGCTTCGACTGCTACACTCTTGCCCAAGCCCCGGCACACCCGGGGCTTGCGATTTCTCAGGAGGTTTCGAGATGGCAGAGCAGAAAACCTGGCTCACCCAGGCAGCTTACGACCGGTTGAAGGCCGAGCTTGACGAGCTCTCAGGCCCCGGCCGTCGAGAGATCACCGCTCGAATCGAAGCCGCTCGCGAAGAGGGCGACCTCAAAGAGAACGGTGGCTACCACGCCGCAAAAGACGAGCAGGGCAAGATGGAAGCCCGCATTCGCGACATTGAAGAGCTGCTCAAGCACTCAGAGGTCGGCGAGGCCCCCGAAGCACATGGCGTGGTCGTCATCGGCACCGTCGTGACGGCAGAGATCTGGGGCGATGAAGAGCGTTTTCTGCTCGGCAGCCGCGAAATGGCCGACGGCTCCGACCTTGACGTCTACAGCCCCGAGAGCCCGCTGGGCGCCGCGATCCTCGGCCTGCACACCGGCGAGTCAGCGAGCTACATCGCGCCCAACGGCAACACCATCGATGTGAAGGTGCTCGCCGTCGAAACCTACGAGGGCTAACGGTCAGCCACGAGAGCTGCCCGCAGCCTCAGTCGGTGAGCGACTCTCGTCAGTAGCGCTCACCGATGCGCACCACATACCCCGCGTCTCGCAGCGCCTGCACTACCTCTTCACCGTGTTCGATGCCACGGGTTTCAATGTGCAACTCAAGCTCGACATCACTGATGGGCAGTTCGGTCGCATGACGCGTGTGCAGCACCTCGACAACGTTCGCATTTTGCTGCGCCACGATCGACGCGGTGCGCACCAGCTGCCCCGGCTTGTCCGGCAGCGAGATGCGCAGCTTCAAGTAGCGCGACGACGCAGCGAGACCGTGGCCGATGACGCGCTGGAGCAACAGCGGGTCAATGTTGCCGCCCGAAAGAATCGTCGCAGTGGGGCCCGATGGCACAAATTTCTTCGAGAGGATCGCGGCCACACCAGCGGCACCAGCGGGCTCGACGACCAGCTTCGTGCGCTCGAGCAGCATGACGATCGCTGCGGCGATTTCATCGTCGCTGACGGTCACAATCTCGTCTACGTAGCGTTGCACGAACTGGAAGGTCAGCTCACCGGGGCGAGCGACGGCGATGCCGTCGGCAATCGTCGGTCGGGTATCAATCGTGACCGGCTCACCGGCGTCGAGTGATGGCTGAAACGCCGCCGTGTTCTCGGCCTGCACTCCAATGATGCGAATCTCGCGCCCCTCGGCCTCAGCGCGCAGCTTTGCCGCTGCAGCAACGCCCGAGATCAGCCCACCGCCGCCAATGGCGACGACCAGCGTCTCAATCTCGGGAGCGGCATCGAGCATCTCGAGCGCGACCGTTCCCTGCCCTTCGATGATCGCAAGGTTGTCAAATGGTGCGATGAACACCGCGCCGGATTCGGCTACGAACTGCCGAGCAGCGGCCTGCGTCTCTTCAAACGAATCGCCCACCAGGCGAACGTCCGCGCCGTAGTTGCGTGTGGCCTGCAGTTTTGGCAGCGCAACCCCAAGCGGCATGAAGATCGTTGCTGTGATGCCGAGCTCGCGAGCGGCGAACGCCACCCCCTGAGCGTGATTGCCGGCTGAGGCCGCAACGACCCCTCGGGCTCGCTCTTCGTCGCTCATTTGCAGGAGTCGGTTGTAGGCGCCCCGAAGTTTGTACGCGCCCGTGCGCTGCAGGTTTTCACACTTCAGGTACACCGCCGGTGCACCGATCACCTCGGCGAGATATCTCGACGTTTCGAGGGGTGTACGCCGCGTCACACGGTGCACCGTTTCACGAGCCGCCTCAAAATCTGCGAGGGTCAGAGCATCAACCGGGGTGTCAGTGCCAGTGTGCTCAGTCATTCGTTGCCCTTCGGTGGAGTCCGTCGCAGGATGCTTTTTGCTCTGCGTTTCGCTTCTCGGTGTGTTCTGTCCGCGTGGTGATATTCGGCCACCGGGTCTCGGTTCGGGTCCCATCGCCGCTCGACGAGGGTGTTCACAATAGAACTCGCGGCCGCGGTGAGCGGCACGGCAAACAGGGCACCGGGGATACCGGCGATCAGCGCGCCCGTCGAGACCGCAAGCACCACGCCCAGTGGGTGCACCTTCACCGCGGTGCCCATCACCAGCGGCTGCAGCACGTGACCTTCGATTTGGTTCACGAGAATCACCACGCCAAGCATGATGAGCGCGTTAATCGGGCCGTTGTAGACCAACGCGATAAACACCGCGAGGGCTCCGGTAGAGATTGCACCCAAGAAGGGGATGAACGAACCCATGAACACCAAAATGGCGATGGGAATGGGCAACGGAACCCCGAGAATCACCGCACCCAAGCCGATACCAACCGCATCGATGAAGGCGACGAGCACCTGCACACGCACATATTGCCCAACGGAATTCCAGCCGTTCATACCGGAGGCGTAAGCCGGAGCGTGTGCGCGCTGCGGGAAGAAACCGAGCAGCCAGAACCAGATGCGCTTGCCATCGATCAGAAAGAAGATCAGCGAGAACATGGTGAGCAACGCTCCCGCAACAACCTGCCCGAAGGTGGTGGTGACGGCGAGGGCACCGCTCCAGATCTGCCCCTGATGGTCGTCAATCGTCTTCACGACCTGGTTCATGAATGCATCGACCTGCTCGGCACTGAGCCCAAACGGCGCCGATTCGATCCAGGTCAAGAAATCGCGCCACGCCTGCTCCGTGCGCCTGGCCACGTCACCAAAACCCGACCTGAGCTGGCTCACGATGAGCCAGATGAGACCCGCTACCGCAACCACAAAGGTCACCAGCGCGGTGAGTACCCCAAGCCACCGCGGCCAGCTGCGACGCTCGAACGCGTGCACAATCGGGTACAGCAGCGCAGAAAGCAGCAGTGCAACGATCACGGGGATCACAATGATGCGCACCTGCACCACGAGCCACACCAGCAGCGCGGCGGCAATGCCGATGACAATCAACCGCCACGACCAGGCGGCCGCGATGCGCATGCCGAGTGGAAGCTCAACTGCGGCATTGGTGACCGATTCAGCCTCAGGCGTGCCAGAGGTCTGCTGTGCGTTATCGCCGCCGCGCGTTGCCTCGTCCACGCGTTCATCTTAGTCAACTGGGGGCTACGATCGTTGCATGGCTTCACCCGACTCGCTGAGCATTGCGCAAGCCCGACGGGTGGCGCTTGCAGCTCAGGGCTTTTCAAATCGCGCGAGACGATTCACACGCGCACCGTTTGATGCAGCGCTTGACCGCCTGCATGTGCTGCAAATTGATTCGGTGAATGTCTTCGCCCGGTCACACTATCTGCCCGTATTTTCGCGTCACGGCGCGTATGAGACCGCGCAGCTCGACGGAGCGCTTTGGGCGAGCGGCGCATTCACCGAGTACTGGGCACACGAGGCCGCATTCATTCGGCTCGAGGATCGCCCACTCTTTGCCTGGCGAATGGCTGATTTCGAAGCTCGATACGCGGAGCGGGCGGAGGGGCTTGCCGACGAGCTCCGACAGGTGCGCGAGATGCTCGCCGATGGCGCGCCACGACGGGTGCGCGAACTCGAAACGCAGCAGCGCGAGCGGCGCGGCCCCTGGTGGGACTGGAGCGACACGAAACGCGCAGTGGAACTGCTGTTCGCCACCGGAGAGGTCGTGTCGGTCGGCCGCGAGCAGTTCGAACGCCGATACGCACTCGCCGAGCATGCGATCCCCGAGGTGGCCGGCGTGCGAATGCCCCGTGCCGAGGCTCAGCGTGCACTCATCGAGCGCGCGTCTGCCTCACTGGGAGTGGCAACGCTCGCTGACCTCGCGGACTACCACCGGATGAGTGCCCGTGAGGCCGCCGCCGCCATTCGCGACGGTGAAGATGAGGGGGTGCTCATACCCGTGCAGGTCGAGGGGTGGACGAACTCCCGAGGCACACCGGAGGCAGCGTGGCTCCATCGTGACGCCCAGGTTCCTTCGCGACTTGCGCCCAATGCACTGCTCACCCCGTTCGACCCGGTGGTGTGGTTTCGACCGCGCGCTGAGCGGCTCTTCGACTTTCACTACCGCATCGAGATTTACACGCCGAAAGAGAAGCGTCAGTATGGCTACTACTGCCTGCCACTGCTGATACAGGGTCGCCTCGTCGGCCGTCTTGATCTGAAGGCTGATCGACGGGCGCAAGCGCTGCTCGTGCAGGCTGCGTGGCAGGAGGCGGCCGCTCCCCCGCACACCGCAGAAGCTGCGGTAGCGCTGCTGCGCGAGGCCGCGGTATGGCAGGGGCTCGATGAGGTGCGTGCTGCGCCGGTCGGAAACCTGCCGCTCCCCGAGCGGTTTGCCGCTTAAAGCAGTTTGAACAGCACTTTGCGAATCAGTGTCTCTTTCGCCGCGGTGAACGGCGGCATGATGGTTGCGGCGAGCGTCTCAGGCTGCAGTGGTTTCGAGAGCACTGCCTTCTCATGGCTGAACGTCAAGAACGAGCGTTCACCGTGGTAGGAGCCCTGCCCGCTCGCACCGACCCCACCAAACGGCAGATCCGGCACCGAGAGGTGCAGCACCGGCGCGTCAAACACCAACCCACCGGAGCTCGTTTCCAGCTCCCACCTGCGACGGGTCTCGGCGGTGCCGCTGAACACATACGCGGCCAGGGGCTTATCCCGTCCGTTCACAAACGACAGCGCGTCATCAAGGTCGTCGACCTCAACCAGCGGCAGGATCGGGCCAAAGATCTCGGACTGCATGACGTCGGCATCACGGGACACGCCCGCGAGCACCGTCGGTTCAATGAACCGATCAGATGCGTCGTGAGCGCCACCTGACACGATCTCGCCGTCACCCAGATATGACACCAGACGCGCGAACTGCGAGTCGCTCACGATGCGACCGAAGTCGGGGTTATTCTGCACCGCGCTGCCATAGAGCTCATGAATCGCGTCCGTGAGCTTCGGCGCGAGACGACCAAGCACCTCGCGACGACCCAAGACATAGTCAGGAGCGACACAGGTCTGGCCGGCATTGATGAACTTGCCCCACACAATACGCCGCGCAGCATCGGCGAGGTTCACCGTGTCGTCCACATAGACCGGCGACTTGCCGCCGAGCTCAAGTGTGATGGGGGTGAGGTGTTCGGCCGCGGCCTTCGCCACGATGCGCCCAACGTTCCCGCTCCCAGTGAAGAAAATGTGATCGAAGCGTTCCGCAAGTAGCTGGGTGGTCTCTGGCACCGCACCCTCAATCACCGCAATTGCACGGCGATCCAGGTACTCAGGCACGAGCAATGCCAGTGCGGCACTGGTGGCGGGCGCAATCTCGCTGGGTTTGATCACGGCGGCGTTGCCCGCGGCCAGCGCCCCGACCAGTGGGGACAGCGCGAGCATGAGGGGGTAGTTCCACGGTGCGATGATCAGTGCCAGGCCGAGCGGCTCACGCACCACCTTCGCTGCGGCAGGCTGCAGCGCGAGGGGCGCCGAGACACGCTTCGGGCGCATCCAGGCGCTGAGGTGGTCGAGCGAGTGATCGATCTCGCTGACGAGAAACCCAATCTCAGTCAGCTGCGCCTCAGCGGGCGACTTGCTCAGATCATCGAACAGCGCTGCCTCAAAGTCAGCCGCGCGTTCAGTGAGCATTCGACGCAGTTGCTGCAACTGTGCCCGTCGCCACGCCTCGGGGCGAGTGACACCCTGCTCATAGCTGTGGCGCAAGCCGGCAACGATGGTCGTGATCGCTGAATCATTCATGACCCCAGCGTAGTCGCGAGCCACCCGCCGCGCATGCGGCGGTCAGTCACCGAGGGTTCAGCTGTGCAGGGCGGGCACAATCAGGTAAATACCACCCAGCACCCCGATAACACAGAGCGCGAAGCAGACGTTTGCGGCGACGGTCGCCCACAGCGGGCGAGCCTCGTCGTCGACATCGTCATCTTCGTCGTCGCGTGATGGACCGTCTGGTTCATATGTGCCATCTTCACGCATCACCTTCGGACCGGGTGTGGCGAGAAAGCGGATTCCCAGCGAGTACAGCGCGACGAGCACCGCGGCCGAGCCAAGTGACGCGGCAAAGACGATGACGAACGCCATCCAGTCGATGTTCATTTCGCGCCCCCGTTCTTCTTCGCCTTCTTCGCCCGCTTCGCCGCTTTTCTCGCTGCCCGCTCGGCCGCCTCACGCTCGGCCTTCGCGCGCTGTTCAGCTTCACGAGCGGCTTTATCGTCTCGAACCGCGGACTGTGCGACAGCGGTGAGCGGTGGCACAGTGCCCGTCTTCGTGGGCACCTTGCGAACCTTGCGGCTGCCGATGCGCACCGCATATCCAGACTCTGCGACGTCGGGCACGGCAATCGCGTTCGAGCTGTCGACGCGGTTGCGACGCGAGCGAATAAAGATGAAGAGCGTCACGCCAACCGCCAGCAGGGTATCAATGACAATTCCGATAGTGCCCAAATGGGCAATCAGCGCTGCAACAGCCGCGACCGCACCAGCAGCGGGCAGCGTGAGCAGCCATCCGACCCCGATGCGACCCACGGTGCGCCAGCGCACGCTTGAGCCCTTGCGGCCAAGCCCCGAGCCAATCACTGAGCCCGAAGCGACCTGTGTCGTCGAAAGCGCGAAGCCGAGGTGGCTTGACGCGAGGATCGTGGCCGCGGTGCTGGTTTCTGCAGCGAAGCCCTGGGCGGGCTTCACCTGGGTCAGACCAGCACCGAGGGTGCGAATAATGCGCCAGCCACCCGAGTAGGTGCCGATGGCAATAGCGAGGGCACACGCAACGATGACCCAGAACTGAGGGCCAGAGCCCGGCTCCTGCAGATTTGCCGCCACCAGCGTCAGCGTGATCACGCCCATTGTCTTCTGCGCATCGTTCGTGCCATGCGCGAGCGCAATGAGTGACGATGATGCAATTTGCGCGTACCGGTATCGACCGCGGCCGTCTTTGCGGCCGTCATTGCGCTTGGTGATTCGGTAGGCGATTTTCGTGGCGGTGAAGGCGACGATACCTGCCGTGAGCGGCGCCGCGATAGCGGGAATGATCACCTTTGACAGCAGCACGCCACCGTTGATGGCCTGAATGCCGGCGCCAACCAGCGCGGCACCGATGAGACCACCAAACAGCGCGTGGGACGAACTCGATGGCAACCCGAGGAACCAGGTCAGCAGATTCCACACAATCGCACCGATCAGCCCGGCAAAGATCATCTCTGGGGTGATGAGCACTCCCCCGTCACCCTCATTGATGAGGCCGCCCGAGATGGTTTTGGCAACCTCGGTCGAGAGAAACGCTCCGACGAGGTTGAGGATCGCGGCGAGCAGCACCGCGGTCTTTGGCTTCAGCGCACCGGTGGCGATGGGTGTGGCCATCGCGTTTGCCGTGTCGTGAAAACCGTTTGTGAAGTCGAAAAAGAGCGCTAGCGCAATGACCAGCAACACGATGAGGGTGATTTCCACCGGCTTCTTTCGTTCGTTGGGTTGTGCGTCGCGCGCATCGTTCACTGTGACGTTACCGACCGGTCAACTACTGTTCGCGTGCGCTTCATTTTCGCAAGCGAACCGGGTTCGGTCAAGTCGAGTGACGGCGGCCAATTGTGCGCTCAAGCCGTTGCCCGTTCCCAGCCCCTCCACCACCTCAGAAGCGGGCGAAATATGAGGCGTCTGTCAGTCTCAGCGGCTAGAGTAAAAGTCCCGGTATTCCCCGCTGAAAGAGAGCCTCCATGAGCGCCGAACTCACTGATTTTGTGCCCGAAGATCGCACCATCACCATGTTTTCGACCGACTGGTGCGGCTACTGCAAGCGACTGAAGAAGATGCTCGACAGCGAGGGCATCGGCTACGTCGAGATTGACATCGAGCACACGCCCGGTACGGAAGAACTCGTCAAGCAGATCAATGGTGGCAACGCGGTCGTGCCAACCGTGGTCTACCCCGACGGCTCAACCGCGACGAACCCATCGCTTGGCGACGTCAAGCAGCAGCTGGCCGTTTAACCAAAGTTCAGGCGGGCGTCGACGTAGCGCTCTTCTGGCACCTGCTTGAGTGACGCCACCGCGTCTGCGAGTGGCACCATCTCGATGCGGTCACCCCGCAGCCCCGCCATGGTGTCCCACTCGCCGCGCAGTATCGCATCAGCAGCAGCGATGCCGGTGCGGGTCGCAAGCACCCGATCAAACGCGGTCGGCGACCCACCGCGTTGCACATGACCGAGCACGGTTGCGCGGGTTTCAATGCCAGTGTGTTCTTCGATGAGGGGCGCGAGCACCTCAGCTACCCCACCCAGCCTCGGCCGACCGAGGGCATCAAAGCCATCGTGTGTGACCGCCTGCCCATCGTCGGCGAGCACGAAGCCCTCAGCGACCACCACGAGTGATGAGCGGCCGCGGTGATGCACGCTGCGCACCCACTCGCACACCTGGTCGAGCGACTCGGGAAACTCTGGGATCAGCATCACCTGCGCGCCGCCGGCCATGCCCGCGTGCAGCGCGATCCAGCCGGCGTCTCTGCCCATCACCTCGAGCACCATGCATCGTCGATGTGACTCGCCAGTGGTGCGCAGCCTGTCGATCGCCTCTGAGGCAATCGACACCGCGGTGTCAAAACCGAAGGTGTAATCGGTGCCGCCGAGATCATTGTCGATGGTCTTTGGTAGCCCGACCACGTTGATTCCCGACTGTGACAGCAGGTGGGCGACCGTTTGGGTGCCGTTGCCGCCAATGAGCGCGAAACCATCGAGGCCGAAGCGCTCCATCTGCGCCCGAAACGGCTCAAGATCGATCTCGTCGACCGTGCGGCCCTCGAACGGTGGCACGCGGCTGGTGCCGAGCATCACCCCACCAAGCGGAGAGATGCCCCGAACCGCGGGGCGGTCGAGCGTGATCGTGTCGCCCTCATGAAAGCCGCGCCAACCGTCGATGAAGCCGACCATCTCAAAGCCGTGCACATCAACGCCACGAAGCACCACGCCGCGGATCGCAGCGTTCATTCCCGGGCTATCGCCACCCGAACACAGCACTCCGACTCTCACCGCGGCCTCCTTCGGTCGTCCCGTTTCGCTGCCTCAGCCTAGCGCAGCAACACAAACGGCCTCTCGCCGTCGCGTGAACAGGCGCGGCCGGGGCCGTTGCTACTGCCCGAGAGCGTGTCGCAGCACCGAGATCAGCGCGAGCAACTGCACCGAATCTTCTTCTTCGTTCTTCGCCTCGGCGCCGTCGAGCGCGCGCGCCGCGAGCCCGGCCTTTGAATCGATGAGTTCAGCGATCCTCGAGTCAATCGTCTGCGCGGCAACAATGCGCCAAGCGGTCACCGGCTCGTCTTGGCCGATGCGGTGCACGCGGTCGATCGCCTGGGTCTGCTCAGCGTCGGTCCAGCTGAGCTCGGCGAGCACCACGTCAGAAGACGCCTGCAGGTTGACACCCACGCCCGCCGCGGTCAGCGAGCACACGGCAATTGATACCGCCGGGTCAGTGTTGAACGCGTCGATCTGCTGCTGGCGGAACGCTGCGGTCTGGTCACCGCGGATCGAGATCGTGCCAAGGCCCCGTTCGGCGAAGGCAGCTTCGGCGCGATCCATGACATCGATGTGCTTTGCAAAGAACACCACCTTGCCAGCCGAGTGCGCGAGCTGCGCCGCGAAGTCTGCGGCAAGCCCTGCCTTGGCCTGGCCGATTTGGCGCACCATGGTGAACACGTTGATGCCGCTCGATGAGCTGTTCGACTCTTCGAGATCTTGCGCGCACACCATGCGAATGATGGCGTCGTCGCTCATCTCGCGGCCCAGCTTGCCCGCCTTGATGCTGGTGAAGCGCTGCACGAGACGATCGGCAAGCTGACGCTCGGCGTCGCGAATACCGCGCCCAAGCTCGTCATCAAGCTCGACCGGCAGGTCAACGACGCGCTTTGCTGGCAGGTCAGCGGCCACGTCAATCTTTCGGCGTCGCACGATGCCGAGATCGATCACGCTCTCTCGCGCGGCCGGATAAAACGCGGGATCAGCCGGCGTGTAGCCGTTCGACTCAAGCGCTGCCATCAGTTCTGGCCCCGGCTTTTCAGCATCGGTCCAGCCCAAGAACCGCCAAATTGCACGGAAATCATCGATGTCGTTGATGAGTGGTGTGCCCGTAAGCGCCATAAGCAGGGGGCGCGAGCTCGGCATTCTGCCGCGGATGCTCTCGGCAATCGCGAGCACGTTGCGTGAACGCTGCGACTGCACATTCTTAATCATGTGCGCCTCATCGACCACCATGCCGCGGAACCCAAAGCGGGAAATCCAGCTCAGGTGACGATCGAGAATGTCGTAGTTCACGACAAACACATCGGCAAAGGCGTCAATGTCATCACCGTCTCCGTGAATCACGGTGACGCGACGCTGCGGCGTCCACCGCTCTACCTCGCGGGCCCAGTTCATTTTGACCACGTTCGGCACCACGACGAGCAGCGGGTAGGCACCCGACACCGACGCTGCAATCACCGACTGTGCGGTCTTGCCAAGGCCCGGCTCATCGGCGAGCAAAAAGCTGCGGTGCCCCTGACGCACGCTCTCGAGAAACCGCGCCTGGTGTTGCATGAGTTCGAGACCAGCCGGCGCGAGACGGTCGATCACCGGGGCTTCAGGCAGCGGCATGCAGGCACTTTGCCCGCCGCCCTGCTCGAATGACTTCAGCAGTGGCCCGAGCAACTCCCAGTTGGCAAGCCGCACCACGGGCGTGCGCCGTGTCGCGCTGCTGAGGTCTGGCGCCAAGAAAGGGCTCGCGAGCATGCGTGATTCGATGCCGCTCGGCACGACCTGCCGCTCGGCAAGCTCTGGTGGCACATAGGCTGCCGTGGGTTCTGCCACAGGCGCCTCTTCGGGCAGCGCGATGCCAGCCTGGGTCAACATTTTGCGCTTCAGCATGCGGGTTGCATCGCTGATCGCTGAGGTCGGCTCGAGCAGGGTGATCAGCGAGGTGTCACGTGCGGCTGCTTTTGCAAGGATCGCGGCGACCCCGTCGAGTCGCTTGAGCGTTTCGCTGCGCTCTGATTCGCTCATCTCTTCATCGCTGCGCACTCGCGCGCGCTCTTCGCGCATCAAGAGCGCGATGACCTGAAACTTGGTGCGCCCCGATGGGCTCGCCTTGCCGCGGTGCGCCGAGGCCTCAACCTCGCGAACGGCCCTTGCAAGCAGAGGGATGATGCCTTCGTTATGCGTGTGACGACGGCGCGACTGAGCCTTCGCTCGACTCTGCCGACTGGCGCTGGTGGTTGCCATGGATCTCCTGATCAGCGTGGCACAGCTCGATTACCGAGCCGCGAGGTGCTTCGCCGCGTGTCGTTCGGCCTGAAGCGTGACTATCACGACGACTCGAACGGAAATGTGCGAAGAGCACCTGCTGCGAGTCTACCGCACCACAATCTGGGCGCGCTGCCACTCATTGGCCCAGCAGAGTGCGCGTTTCTCTCACGTCTTCGTGCATGCGTGTCACCAGGGCGTCCACCGTCGCAAACGCCGCCATGCCGCGCAATCGCTCGACAAACGAAATCGCGATCTCTTCGCCATAGATATTTGCCGCAAAATCGAGCAGGTACGCCTCGACCCGCGACTCACCATCGGGATCAAACGTCACATTCGCGCCGACCGAGATTGCCGCCGCGTAGGTCTGGTCGCCGACGGTCGCCCACCCTGCATACACGCCGTCAGCTGGCACCAGTCCCTCGAGTGGGCCACCAAGGTTTGCCGTGGGAAAGCCGAGCTCTCGCCCGCGAGCATCTCCTCTGACGACGGTGCCGCGCACTTCGGTCGGTCGGCCAAGCATCCGCGCGGCACTCGCCACATCACCCTGCACAATAGCGGCGCGCACTCGCGACGATGACACCTTGCCCAGCGCATCATCCTCGACGTCACCAATCACTTCAACGCTGAAACCGAGCTCTTCACCGAGTTGCACGAGCAGCACGGGGTCTCCCGTTCCGCCGTGACCGAAACGAAAGTCATTGCCGACGCACAGGTGCCGCACCCGCAGCTGCCCGACAAGCACCTGTGAGACGAAGTCTTCGGCTGACACCGCGGCAAGGTCAGCGTCAAAGGGAACCATGACACACGATGACACGCCTTCGGCAGCAAGCACATCAAGCCGTTGCGCTTTGCTCATCAGCGGCTCAGGGCAGAGCTCGGGCCGCAAGAAGCTCAGTGGGTTATTTGCAAACGTAAACACCACCGGGTCAGTGCCCCGCGCAGCACCCACGTCAAAGATTCGCTGAAGCAGCATCTGATGACCCAGATGCACGCCATCAAACTTGCCAATCGCAACCGCCGTGCCACCGGAAAATTCGTGCTCTGGAATGGCGTCGAGCGACTCGAAGACACGCATCAATATCGCACCTCGTCGTGGGCATGCTCATCGGCACCGATGTGTTTCTGGTCTTGACGATCCCGGCGCAACCAGATCATCCCGAGCACCGGTAACACCAGCGGCACAAAGAGGTAGCCGCTGCCAAAGTATGACCACACGGAATCGTGCGCGAACAGTGCGGGCAGAATCAGGCTGAGTGCGCCGATCACGATGACACCGACGAATTCAAAAAGAAGCGCCACCCACGCGACCACGCGCCACACCCCGGTGCGCTTCAGCAGGGCAACCGTGGCAACGATATACACAAGCCCGCTCACGAGCGAGAGGCTGTAGGCCAGAGGCGCCTCATCGAACTTCGCAATGATCTGGTAGACCGCACGCAGCGTCGCGGCGAGCGCAAGAATCAAATACACCGTGATGAGCACACGCCCAAGCCCACTCGTGCGAGGCACGCTTGTTGCACGGGAAGACTCTGAATTCGGCACGCGCTCAAGCTTACCGCTGTTTGGCGTGGCATCGGGCTGCGCTGCGCGGTCGGCTAACCCCAGATCACCATCATGCGGTAGACCATCACTGCGACGGCAAGGTTCACCACGACCAAGACGAGGATCGCGGTGCGCTTGCGGTCGATCAACGCCCAAAACGCAGCGCCGAAGGGCAGCACCAGCGCGGTGATCAGATACATCCAAAATTCAAGCGGATCACCGACCGCCTCGTTGCCGGCGAAGGGGGCAACGATCGAAATGACCACCTGGGCAAGGAGCAGGAGACCGACGAGCACCGTCGCCCCCAGCGTGTAGTCATTGGGGGTGCGCTTTCGAGCGAACGACACGAGGCACACGAGTGCCGCGAGCACCGACACCGCGATCACGGTGACACCGAACCAGGCAATCATGAGTCGCCGTCACGCTCCTGGTCACTGCCCACCTGCGAACCACCCTCATGAGCGGTCGGGAAATTGGTGACCACGCGCAGTCGTCCGTTTCGCACCTCGACCAGCCCAATAAGCTCACCACCGGGCGCGATCGCCGCGACGAGAGGCGCATCCACTTGGCCGTCGCTCAGCCGCTGGTCATCTCGCAGTGATGGCCGCTTGCCATGCCCCACGTCAATTGCCTGCGCATCATCCAGCTGCAGCACAGGGAACAGCTGCGAAGCGACCGCTGCGGGCTGCAGCAACTGTGCCGGCGTCACCTCGGCGCCCTTCAGTTGCTCGGTCGACACGGCGTCGGCCACGTCGAAGGGGCCAACCTTCGTGCGCCTCAGCGCAGTCAGGTGGCCTCCAACCCCAAGCGCCTCACCAAGATCTCGCGCAAGCGCCCGCACATAGGTGCCTGACGAGCAGACCACCGTCGCATCAACATCGATGACATCGACCGGCACGTTGCCACCCGAAAGCCCGGCAAGCGACGCCAGGCGCAGCGGCTCAATCTCAAAACTGTGCACGGTGACCGGGCGCTTCTTCAACTCAACCTGCTCGCCAGCGCGCACACGGTCGTAGGCGCGGCGACCATCAACCTTGATCGCGCTCACCGCGCTCGGTGACTGCTCGATCGGACCAGTCAGAGCTGCGACCGCGGCAGCAAGCTGGTCAGGACGAGCGGCGAGCGCCTCAATCTTTGCAGGATCAGCGACGAAGAGCACCGTGCCCTCACGGTCATCAGAGACCGTCGACACCCCAAGCCTGATCGTCGCCGTGTAGGTCTTGTCGAGCCCCACCAAATGCGTTAGCAGGCGGGTCGATGGCCCCACGCCGAGCACCAGCAGCCCCGTCGCCATGGGGTCAAGGGTGCCCGCATGACCGACCTTTCGCGTGCCCAGCGAGCGTCTCGCCTTGGCAACCGCGTCGTGACTGGTCCAATCCTCAGCTTTATCGACCAGCAGCAGGCCGTTTGGTACATGTGTCATCACCACCAGCCTACCGGCGGGTTCGGCGCACACCCCGGTACACTGGGCGCGTGGTTCACGCAGACCCGCCGAAACCCGCGGCAAGGCCCGAGCATCCCCCGATTCGAGGTGCGGCTCCAGGCACCACCCGTGCTGCAGCGATCTCGCAGGCGGTGTGCGAATGGTTCGGTCGCGAAGCCCGCGATCTGCCGTGGCGCAGCGAACACGCGCAGCCCGACGAAGCCTGGGCGGTGCTGGTGTCTGAGTTCATGCTGCAGCAAACGCAGGCCGCTCGAGTGGCGCCCTATTTTGAGACGTGGATGAGCCGGTGGCCAACGCCGAAAGCGCTCGCAGCCGCTCCCGCGGGCGATGCGGTGCGGGCCTGGGGGCGCCTCGGCTATCCACGGCGAGCGCTATGGCTGCACCGCGCCGCCGAGCAGATCACGCAGGTGCACCACGGTGACGTGCCCCGCGATCTCGAGTCATTGCTCGCACTCACCGGCGTTGGCGACTACACCGCGCGAGCGGTCGCATCGTTTGCCTTCGGTGAGCGTCACCCAGTGGTCGATACGAACACGCGCCGCGTGCTCGCCCGCGCGATCCACGGTCGTGCTGCCGCGGGACATCCCCGGCCGAGTGACCTCGACGATATGACCGAACTGCTGCCCGAAGACCCGACCAAAGCGCGCTCGTTCAATGCCGGCGCGATGGAACTCGGGGCCGTCGTCTGCACCGCACGCGCGCCTCGGTGCGACGAGTGCCCGATTGCAACGTGGTGTGAGTGGCGCGGCGCTGGATACCCCGATAACGCGCCGGTCATTCGACGCCAAGCCAAGTTCGAGGGCAGCGACCGACAAATGCGCGGCATGCTCATGGCAGAGCTGCGCCAGGCAACCGCCTCAATCACCCGAGAGGTACTGCTCGACACCATCGCGCCCACCGAATCGAACCGCTCAGTGCAGGCAAACCGAGCACTCGACACCCTCATCGCCGATGGGCTCGTCGTCGCAGCCCCCGGTGGCCTCTCACTGCCGTAAACTGCGAGCATGACTGTTGCACCCGCAGACCTGCTCGTTGTGAACGCCCGCATCTGGTCACCCGGAGGCACACTCGCCGAGACTGCGCTCGCCGCGGCTGACGGCGTCATCACCGCGCTCGGTGGCGACGAGTTGCGCGACCAGGTCACAGCATCGACGATCATTGATGCACGCGGTGGGCTCGTGACCCCCGGATTTGTTGACGCGCATGTGCACGCCATCTTTGGTGGCGTCGAAATGAATCGCTGTGACCTGTCGCTGTGCGAGTCGCTCGAAGAGGCCGAAGCCACCATTCAGCGCTATGCAAGCGAACACCCTGAAGCTCCCTGGATCCTCGGCGGAGGCTGGCGCATGCCCTGGTTCCCGGGAGGCACCCCACACCGCCTCGATCTTGACCGGCTCGTACCCGACCGCCCCGCATTCCTCGTCAATGCCGACCATCATGGTGCCTGGGCGAACACTCGCGCGCTCGAACTCGCCGGGATCACCGCGGACACAGCCGACCCTGCTGATGGTCGCATCGAACGGGACGATGACGGCACCCCGAGCGGCACCCTGCACGAGGGCGCCGCCGAACTCCTCGGTGACGTCATGCCCGAGACGACCATCGCAGAACTCCGACAGGGTCTCCTGGATGGCGAACAGTACTTATTTGCGCACGGCATCGTCGGATGGCAAGACGCGATCCTCGGCGAGTACGGCGGTTACCCCGATATTACGAGTGTGTACGCGCAGCTCGCCGACGAGGGCGCCCTGAAGGCCCATGTATCTGGCGCGTTGTGGGTGTCGCGCGGTTTTGACGGGCTCAAGATTCCCGAGTTTGTTGCAGACCTGCTTCGCCGTCGCGATGAGTTTGCACGCGACGGACTCACACTCGATACCGCCAAAATCATGGTCGATGGGGTGGCAGAGAACGCGACCGCAGCACTGCATGACGACTACCTGCCCGAATCGGCCGAGTGCGCCTGCTCGCGCGGCACGGGCCTCGCCTACTTTTCGCGCGATGAACTCATCCAACTGGTGCCGTTGCTGAATGAAGCCGGAATCAATGTGCACTTTCACGCAATTGGCGATCGTGCGGTGAGCTATGCGCTCGACGCGGTCGCCGCGGTACCAGCCGAGGTGCGTACGGCACGACGCAACCATCTCGCGCACCTGCAGATCGTGCGGCCAGCCGATCTGCCGCGCTTCGCAGAGCTCGGTCTCACCGCAAACATGCAGATGGTGTGGGCGTGCCTCGACGACCAAATGGTCAGCCTCACGTTCGACCTCATTGGTGAAGACCGGGTGGCCTGGCAGTACCCCTTCGGTTCACTGCAGCGCCACGGTACGACTCTTGCCTGCGGCTCGGACTGGCCGGTGTCGACGCCTGACCCCTGGCAGGCCATTCATGTCGGGGTCACCCGTCAAGAACCGGGCGGTTCGAGAGGGCCGCTCCTCCCCCACGAAGCGCTCACCCTCGAACAGGCGCTGACGGCCTACACACACGGGTCGCACGACCTGCTCGGCCTGCCCGGCGGAACCATCGCCGTGGGTGCGGTGTGCGACCTTGCTATCGCAGACCGCGATCCATTTGCAAGACCGATCACCGAAATCGCCGACACGAAGAACGTTGCCACCGTGGTGCGGGGCGAGGTGGTGTTCCGCGCAGGCGGGGGCAGCTAGTCCCGCAGCTCGTCTTCTTCGAGTTCATCGTCGTCGAGGCCGTCTTCGTCTTCCTCGCCGAAATCATCGAGATCGAGGCCGAGCTCGACCAGATCGCGATCCTCGATTTCATCAAGCTCATCGAGCTCGTCATCGACGTCGTCGCTGGCATCGTCATCAGCCTCTTTAGGCTTCACATACGGGTCAGCATCGCCCGCATAGCTGGCCTGAGCTGCGAGCGCACGCGCCTCTTCGTCTCGACGCTTCGCCTCATCAAGCAACTCATTGAGCTGCTGCGCACTGTCGGGCAACTCGTCGTGAATGAACTCGAGGGTGGGCGTCAGCCGCGTGCCAAGTTGTTTGCCGACTTCGCTGCGCATCATGCCAGTTGCGGCCTTGAGCGCCGCCGCGGTGTCCGTCTGCTCTTCTTCGGTGCCATAGACGGTGTAGAACACGCTGGCGTGCTGGAGGTCACCGGTGACACGCACATCAGTGATGGTGACAAACCCCATGCGGGGGTCTCTGAGGCCTTTTTCTAGCCTGCGCGCGATGATTTGCTGAATACGCTCTGCCACTTTGGCGGCCCGTGGGTTCGACATGCCATAAGCGTATCGCGCCACAGGTCGCGCGAGTGGCCCGCTCACCCAGGATCACCGGGCGCAACCGCACAGCGGCCTGGCACCGGATTGCTCCGGGGCCAGGCCGCTGATGACGTGAGGGCTGCGTGCGGCAGCACCTGCGCGGGAATTAGTCGCGCGGCTTCTCAACCATCTCGGTGGTCTCGATCTCGTCGCCGACCTGAATGTCGTTGAACTTGCCGAGGCCGATACCGGCTTCAAAGTCGGTCTTCACTTCGGTGACGTCATCCTTGAAGCGACGCAGCGACTCGATGGCCAGGCCATCGGCGAGCACGACACCCTCGCGAATAACGCGGGCCTTCGCGTTGCGGGTGATGGTACCGCTGCGCACAATGACACCAGCGATATTGCCGAACTTCGACGAGCGGAACACCTCGCGAATTTCTGCAACACCGGACTGCACCTCTTCGTACTCAGGCTTGAGCATGCCCTTGAGCGAGCTCTCAATATCGTCGAGTGCGTTGTAGATGACGTTGTAGAAGCGAATGTCGATGCCCTCGCGCGCAGCACGCTCGCGGGCCTTGACATCAGGTCGCACGTTGAAGCCGATGACAATTGCGTTGTCGATCGTGGCGAGGTCGATGTCGCTCTCGGTGATTGCGCCCACACCGCGGTGCAGGATGCGCAACTGAACCGAATCGTCAACCTCGATCTTCATCAGCGACTCTTCAAGTGCTTCAACCGCACCCGACACGTCACCCTTGATGATGAGGTTGAGCGCCTCCACCTTGCCATCTTCGAGCGCCTTCGTGAAGTCTTCGAGGCTGATCCGCTTGCGGGCCTTGGCCAGCAGAGCGTTGCGCTCGGCAGCTTCACGCTTCTCAGCGATCTGACGGGCGGTGCGGTCTTCATCGGTAACGATGAAGTTGTCGCCTGCGCGAGGCACGCTCGACAGACCCTGCACCTGCACGGGGCGAGACGGCAACGCCTCGAGAACAGCATCGCCGTTCTCGTCGGTCATTGCACGAACACGGCCGTGGGCGGTGCCCGCAACAATCGCGTCACCGACGCGCAGGGTGCCCGACTGAATGAGCACGGTTGCGACCGCACCGCGGCCACGGTCGAGCTTCGCCTCAATCGCGACACCGCGAGCGTTCTTGTTCGGGTTCGCGCGCAGGTCAAGACCAGCGTCGGCGGTCAGCAGCACTGCGTCAAGCAGCTCGGTGATGCCGATGCCGTTCTTCGCTGACACGTCGACGAACATGACATCGCCGCCATAGTCTTCAGAGACCAGACCAAACTCGGTCAGCTGCTGACGCACCTTCTGCGGGTTTGCTGCTTCTTTATCGACCTTGTTGACCGCCACCACGATCGGCACGTTCGCGGCCTGCGCGTGGTTCAGCGCCTCAATGGTCTGCGGCATGATGCCGTCATCAGCAGCGACCACAAGGATCGCAATATCGGTGACCTGCGCACCACGGGCACGCATGGCGGTAAACGCCTCGTGACCCGGGGTATCGATAAAGGTCAGCGCACGATCGATGCCCTCATGCTGGGTGTGCACCTGGTAAGCGCCGATGTGCTGCGTGATGCCACCAGCCTCACCGCTACCCACGTTGGCCTGACGAATCGCATCGAGCAAGCGAGTCTTACCGTGGTCAACGTGACCCATGACGGTGACGACCGGCGGACGCGCCTCAAGCACGTCGTCGCCCTCATCTTCAAGCTCAGCCTCGATATCAATATCGAAGCCCTCAAGCAGCTCGCGGTCTTCGTCTTCTGGAGACAC
>LSQX01042290.1_pt2 | contig 24123 bp, 20 predicted proteins | sample 654561 | NCBI WGS metagenome assembly LSQX01 (sample SAMN04489861, study PRJNA283612) | anaerobic digester metagenome | isolation source: 4 biogas reactors fed with cattle manure at either 37C or 55C with and... | place: Denmark: Kongens Lyngby | collected 2014
CTGCTGCCGCCCTCAGCTTTTCCGCGGAAAGCTTCATCACCTTCCTGTCATATGTCAGAAGACCGTTGGTTTCTATCTCCACATCAGTGGTCTGGGTATAAATTGCCGCTGAAAGTCCCCGTTTTATAAACGGAACCATCTGGTCGAGATAAGCTGAATATGTTTTGAAAAGGGTGTCCGCATCCTGAAAAGTCCTGTATCCCCAGTTGTCCCTGTCGAGCCATGTATGTCCCTCAAGAGGCAGTCCCAGTCCGCCGAACTCCCCGAGGACCAGTGCCTGTTTTGTACCAAAAATTTCAGGTTTTGCCATTACGGGACCGGGATAATTATGCAGATCAAGAATATGTCCGACCTCATGGAAATTTCCTCCGCTCGCACTGTTCACCAGTCTTGAAGGATCCTTCTGCATCGTCAGGCCGGTTATTTCCTCAGTTTTGAACTGACCCCAGGCTTCGTTAAAAGGCACCCAGACAACAATACAGGGAAAGTTGAACAGATAATCCATTATGGCATTCCATTCCCTAAGAAAGATCATCTCCGATTCCTGTGTCCGTATCTTGTCTGATCCGCCCTCCATTCCCGGGCGGGTGTTCCAGTGGTTACCGCCCAGGTCACCGCTGGGCATGTCCTGCCACACCAGCATCCCTATCCTGTCACAGTGATAATACCATCTTGCCGGTTCTGATTTTACATGCTTGCGTATTGTATTGAAGCCCATCTCCTTTGTCTTGACAATATCATATACCAAGGCCTCGTCTGTCGGGGCAGTATATAATCCGTCAGGCCACCAGCCCTGATCAAGCGGACCATACTGAAAGACAAAGCTGTTGTTAAGCATCATTCTCAGCCAGCCGTCCGCATCAGGCTCCAGGGATATCTTACGCATGGCAAAATAACTTTTAACCTCGTCTGTCACCCTGCCCTTCCGCATAACAGAAATTTTCAGGTCATACAGAAAGGGATCATCGGGTGACCATAGCCTGGGATCCGGCACCGGCAATTCAATTTTTGTCCCGGCAGCAGCTTCATATTCTGAAACCATTCTCTCCCCGGCCCATGCCGTAACACGTATCATATCCCCCGGAAGAGCCTCCTCTACGGCAACTTCCAGTTCCAGTATCTCCCTGTCAATATCGGGAACCTGTTTTGTGGAAGATATATAAGTTTCCGGAACAGCTTCAATCCAGACAGTCTGCCATATTCCCGTTACCGAGGTATACCATATCCCCGAGGGATTGAGAACCTGCTTGCCCCTGGGCTGAGGACCCCTGTCTGCCGGATCACTGACTTTCACCTCCAGGAGCTGTGAACCGCTTCTTCTGACAAAGGCGGTGATGTCAAAGCTGAAAGGATCATACCCCCCCTGGTGCGAACCAACAAATGTTCCGTTCACATAGATTTCCGATTGCCAGTCGACTGCCCCGAAATGGAGAAGTACCTTTTTTCTTCTGAAATCCGAAGGGATGGTGAACCTTGTCCTGTACCACAGGATATTGTCAGGTCCGACACTTTTGCAGACGCCCGACAATGCCGATTCAACAGCAAAGGGAACCAGTATCCTGCCGTCATAAACCGAAGGCCCGGCACTGCCTGCCGGAGTAACAGCATAATCCCACAATCCGTTCAGATTCTTCCAGGAATCCCTCACCATCTGGGGTCTGGGATATTCCGGAAGGGGGCTGAGAGGATTTATTTCAGATGCCCATGGAGTAGTGATCTTGTCGCCTGCAGGCTTCCAGGCAGTGGCCTGTGATTGTGCAGATCCTGAAAGAAGGATCAGGAAAATTGCTGCGCTGAGTAATTTTTTCATTTAGTTCCTGTTGAAGCAATGTTGTTTAAATAATTTACCTTTTCCCAAATTAAGATAATTTTTTCAGAATAAAAATCCCTGACAAAACTGAAGGATCACCCTAACGGCTAATCCTGTTGTGTCCTTCGTATTCTTTGACCGGCAGGCTGATCAATAATTATCGGTACCTTTTCCACCAAAATGCTGGTGGAATCAAGGTGAAGAGCCATTTCTTCAGACTGGCCAAGCTGTTTTACAAGCATATGAAGGATAAGTGTGAAATTTTCAGAAGCCGACAGCTTAATATCACGGAGCATTATCCTGTCAATAAGTACAAAAATGAATTCACCCTGCAGACCATGTTTTCTCAGGGAGTCATAGCCGCTTTCAGGTGATATCTCACCTGCCTCCATCATATCTTCAATCACCTCCCTGAAATAGAGATTGATCCTTGGATCAACCTTGAACCCTATTCTGAAATCTATCCTTATCAGCAGTCCGGGTATAATTTGTTTTACCCTGTAATCAAACCTGTTAGGTTCATCAACCCTGTCAACATGAAGAAACCAGTAAGTTTTTGCACGCCTGGGCTGTTTATGAAATATTGAATAGATCACCTTTGATTCAACCTGATCATCCCTGTTTGCCTTTATTATATAGACCAGGTTTGTGGCATAGAGGGGAACTGACTCATCCCTGCTCAGGTCCCTGAACAGATCAAGGTATTTGTCAAGATCGGCAAATGTGATATAACGGTTCTTTAATTTCCGCCCGAAATACCATCCGTACATTATGAAAAAAAATACTGTTGTAATAAGAATGGTGTACCATCCTCCCGAACTGAATTTGTTCAGGTTTGCTGTAAGGAAGCTTCCCTCCGCAAGCAGATAGACCATCAGCAGTATCAGTACAAGCCGGTGACTGATACCTTTCTGCAGCAGGTAATACGACAGAAGCAGGGTGGTCATTATCTCCATTATATTGATTGCCAGACCGTATGCCATTGTCATATCAAGCGATTCCCGAAAAATGACCACGGTAAGGCTGCATGCTATCCAGAGAAACCAGTTGACAAAGGGAATATAGATATTGATTCCGGATTTTGTGGGATGAAGTATTTTGATTTTCGGCCACAGGTTGAGTGAAACAGCTTCACCCATCAGGTTAAATGATCCTGTAATTATTGACTGACTGGCAATAACAGAAACTGCCGATGCAATTATTATCCCCGGAACAAGAAACCATGAAGGCATCATTGAGAAAAAGGGATTGCCTCCGCTGACTGATCCCGTGCCGGACAATATCCATGCTCCCTGTCCGAAATAATTCAGCACCAGTGCTGTTTTGACAAATGTCCAGGATATCCTGATATTCCTGCTTCCGAAGGTTCCCAGTCCTGCATATATCATCTCGGCACCGGTTACCGAAAGAAACACTGCACCGAGCAGTATGAACCCGCCCGGGTATTCCCTGATGAAATGATATGCATATGCCGGGCTGAGGGCTTTGAGAATACCGGGATGGGCCGTGATACCGCTTATTCCGAGTAATGCGAGGATGCCAAACCATACAGCCATCACCGTACCGGAAAACCTGCCGGTTCTGTTTACCCCGAACTGCTGTACAAAGAACAATACGGTGATGATTATCAAAACTATCGGAAAAACAGGCAATGAGGGTTTCAACATTCTGAACCCTTCTATTGAGGATGTTATTGTAACCGCCGGCATAATCACGCTGTCGGCAAGAAAGGCTGCACCGGCTGTCATGGTCAGCAGAGCGGCCCAGGGGGCCTTGCTTTTTATCAGGGTAAAAAGTGCAAAAATGCCGCCTTCGCCATTATTGCCAGCTTCCAGTGACACAAACACGTATTTGATGGTGGCCAGAAGGGTAAGTGTCCAGAAAATACATGACAGGCCTCCGTAAACCAGTAATTCATCAGGATTTCCGGAAGCGGTGCCGGCAAGTGATCTTACTGCATAAAGGGGACTGGTTCCGAGTGAGCCGAAGACCACGGCCAGTGCAGCCGCGGAGAATGCAGTGGAGAACCTGGACATTCCCGGACTATCTTTGTCTGCTTCCATGACTGCCACCTGTTTAAGTACAATAAACAGCAAAAAGGGAAAACAAATGTACAAATAAATTATCTTTGCCCTGTGATGGAAGCAATAAAATCAGGTACGGAAGCATCCCGGACAATCCTTTCTGCAATTACTTTTAAAACAGTACTGATACTGAGCGTGCTGTTCCTTGTACCGGCCGGCAGGGTCATAAGTCAGCCGCCCGCTGATGAAGAGCAAAAACTCTCACTGCTCTTTATAGGCGACATAATGGGACATGACACACAGATAAGGGCCGCATGGGATCCTGAAACAAAATCATATAATTATGATGACCAGTTCAGATATGTGAGACCCATTATTGAAAGCTGTGATTTTACGGCTGCCAACCTGGAGGTTACCCTTGCAGGGCCACCCTACAGGGGATATCCTCAGTTCAGCTCTCCCCCTGCCCTTGCAGCGGCATGCATGAATGCAGGCATTGAATGCCTGTTCACTGCGAATAACCACACGGCTGACAGGGGAAACAGGGGAATCCTGAGCACCATCTCCAGGCTCGACAGTCTGGGAATCATGCATACCGGAATATTTCGCGACAAGCTCTCGGCAGACAGCCTTCAGCCGCTGATGATAAATAAAAACGGTATTTCTGTTGCCTTTCTCAATTATACCTACGGAACAAACGGTATTCCCGTTCCGCCGCCCGTGGTTGTCAATATGCTGGACAAGGAAAAAATAGCTGCTGATATCGAAAAAGCCGGGGCCCTGAATCCCGACCTTCTCGTACTTGCACTGCACTGGGGTGTTGAATATGATACTATTCCTTCGGAAGAACAGACAAAACTTGCCAATTATTTTTTTTACAGGGGGGCTGACCTGATCATCGGTTCCCATCCCCACGTCCTGCAAAAGATGATATGGAAAAAAGACAATCCCATTTTCAGGAACAAGGCAATAGCCTATTCCCTTGGAAATTTTGTCTCAAACCAGAGAAAGCCGCTTACCGACGGCGGTTCAATGGTAAGGATTGAAGTCGCCCGCAGGGACAGTTCAGTTGTAATAACCGACGCAGGATATTATCTTACATGGGTTTACACTCCCGTTGAGAATGGCAGAAGGAATTTCTATATCCTTCCATGCAATGAGTTTGAAAACAAAGCGGAGTTTTTTCAGGACAAAAATGACTTCCTGCAGATGCAAAGATTCATAAAAACCTCAAGGTCCTTGCTGAACAGGCACAACGAAGGCTTCAGGGAACTGTTCCGGAAAGACTTCGCCGGTAAGCGGGAGTAAAACGAAATTATGGCACAACGAAGGCTTCAGGGAACTGTACAGGAAAGAAGGGGAATAATGATACCACGAGGATTTCTCAGCTTCTTTTATTATATTAACACGAGACTTATTTGCTTTATATTATTAGCTTTGCGATAAATACATTTATTTTGATGAACTACGACTACAATACTCAGAGGAAAAGGATGGCCCTTCCGGAATACGGCAGAAATGTTCAGAAAATGGCTGACCATATCAAAACCATCAAGGACAGGAATGAAAGGAACAGGGCTGCCAGAACATTAATACATATTATGGGCAATCTTAATCCTCACCTTCGCGATGAAGGGGATTTCAGGCATAAACTGTGGGATCATCTGGCTCTGATAGCAGATTTCGAACTGGATATTGATTCACCCTATCCTCCTCCCGAAAAGGGAAAATTTTCTGAAAAACCAAATCAGATACCCTACAAGCAGGGTAACATAAGATTCCTCCACTATGGCGGATTAATAGAAGTGATGATTGATGCTGCCGTCAAACTGGAAGAGGGTCCTGAAAAGGAATATCTCACAAACCTCATCGTAAACCAGATGAAGAAGTCATACGTTACATGGAACAGAAACCAGGTAAGTGATGAAATAATCATTTCAGACCTGAACCTGCTGTCGGGAGGTAAATTAAAAATTACTGAAGGTGTAAAAATACTGGAAATAAAAGAGTTGCTGCCCCAGCCCAGGAGAAAACAGCAACATGGCAAATCACACGGAAAACAACAGAACAAGCAATACGGCAGGAAAAAAGGTCACAACCGCACTGACCGGCACTGACGACCGGAACTGACGGTCGGCACCGACCAGCACTGACGACCGGCACTGAACGGAACTGACAGGCACTTTTATTATACATAGAGCCGGTTTTCCCCGCTATGAAACAGCACTCAGCATTCAAAATACCATATTCCCCGGATCATCTGTATCCGCCTGCTTAACCCGGGAAGCGTAACTACTGCCCTGCCAAATTGTCAAGACTGTTTTCATGGCAGATTATTTGATGGGCATTATTCTCAAAATCGAAATATTAATATAATGAGCAAGAAGAAAAGCAGCTTCAGGGAGGATACTAAACATAATCAAAAGGGGGAAGAGTCTGAGAACAAAAAAGATAACACAAATACAGAATCCATTGACCAGGCTGAAGAGGCCAATTCTGCCACAGCGGACCCGGGCGAACAGCCCGTGTCAGTTGCTGAAGAGGAAGCGCTGACAGCTGACAAAGTTGTATCAGCGGAAGAGCTTCTGGAGGAAAAACTGGCAGAGATGCAGGATAAGTATATCCGCCTTTCAGCCGAATTTGACAATTACAGGAAAAGAACCCTGCGTGAAAAAATGGATCTGACAAAATTCGCCTCAGAAAATGTTTTACTGAAGATACTTCCCTTTATGGATGATTTCGAAAGGGCCCTGGCAAATATGGAGAACGCAAGGGATCACAATGCCGTCAAGGAAGGTATTGACCTTATTCATATAAAATTTCTGGATTTTCTGAAACAGAATGGTATTTCCGAAGTAGAGGCACTGGATATTCCGTTCAATATAGATCTCCACGATGCCGTGGGAAAAATGCCTGTTGAGGATAAAAACAGGAAAGGCAAGGTTGTTGAAGTGATTCAGAAAGGATATTATCTGCTGGACAAAGTGATAAGGCATTCCAAGGTGATTGTCGGGGAATAAATTCACCGGCCACTGCCACGCGGGTCATCACCACTGCCGGCAGTCCATAGTATGAGGAAATCTGGAAAGAATGGAGAAAAGAGATTATTATGATGTTCTGGGTGTTACGAAAAACGCTTCCAAGGAAGATATCAAGAAAGCCTACAGAAAGCAGGCACTGAAATATCATCCCGACAAAAATCCCGGGGACAAGAAAGCTGAAGAGAATTTCAAGGAAGCAGCTGAAGCCTACGAAGTTCTGTCGAACGATGAAAAAAGATCGAGATACGACAGGTTCGGGCATGCAGGGATGGGGGGTGCTGCCGGCGGATTCACCGGCGGAGGAATGACAGTAGAAGATATATTTTCTTCTTTCGGCGATATATTCGGTGATGCTTTCGGGGGTTTTGGCGGTTTTACCTCAGGCCGGAGAAGCCGCAGGGTCAACAAGGGTACCAATCTCAGGGTAAAAGTCAGACTAAGCCTTAAGGAAGTTGCAAACGGAACAGAAAAGAAGATCCGGGTAAACAAATACGTCAGCTGTGACACCTGCGGGGGATCAGGAGCTGCTGATTCCAACAGTATTTCCACCTGCCAGACATGTCATGGCACAGGTCATGTAACAAGAATAACCAACACCCTTCTGGGCCAGATGCAAACATCTTCCATTTGTCCCACCTGCGGGGGAGAAGGTAAAACAATCACAAAAAAATGTCATGTCTGCTACGGTGAGGGGATTGTCAAAAAGGACGAGATTATAAAAATAAAAATCCCGGCCGGCGTGGCAAAGGGAATGCAGATGACAATATCCGGAAAGGGAAATGCAGCCAGGCGCGGAGGAATCAACGGCGACCTTCTTGTACTTATTGAAGAGGAAAAACATCCTGAACTGATAAGGGAAGGAAATGATCTTATATATAATCTTTTCATAAGCATCCCGGATGCAACCCTCGGCACCCATGTCGAGATACCCACCGTGGAAAATAATGTGAAGATAAAGATCGAACCCGGAACCCAGCCCGGTAAAATACTCCGCCTGAAGGGCAAGGGTCTTCCGGAGGTAAATGCTTACGGACGGGGCGACCTGCTGGTAAATGTCAATGTATGGATACCAAAAAGCATGACCCGCGAAGAATCAAAAATCATTGAAAAGTTCAGGGAGTCAGACTCATTCACCCCCCGGCCCGACAAATCCGACAAGGGCTTTTTTGAAAGGATGAGAGGTTATTTCGACTAAGACAAGCTGCGATAAAGATCCGCAGAGTTTTCTATATTTACATTTCTTATTATTTCTAAACTATTCCTTCAATGGCATTATTTGAAGCCGTGAACATTACCAAGCAATTCGGAAATCTCACCGCACTTGACAGGGTAAGTATTTCCGTTCCTGCAAAATGCATATACGGACTACTGGGTCCGAACGGTGCAGGGAAAACAACACTACTGAGAATAATCAACCAGATCACCGGTCCCGATTCCGGAGAACTGTACCTTGACGGTAAAAGGTTAAGGCCTGAAGACGTCAGACAGATCGGTTACCTTCCCGAGGAAAGAGGCTTGTACAAAAAGATGAAAGTCGGGGAACAGGCTCTGTACTTCGCACGGTTAAAGGGTCTGTCAAAGCATGAGGCCATGCGGAGGCTGAAATACTGGTTCAGGAAACTGGAAATTGTTGACTGGTGGGGCAGGAAGGTGGAAGAACTGTCCAAGGGCATGCAGCAGAAGGTTCAGTTCATAACCACTGTCCTGCATGAGCCGAAACTGATAATATTTGATGAGCCTTTTACCGGATTTGATCCGCTGAATGTCAATATTATCAAGAATGAGATCCTGTTTTTACGTGACAGGGGTGCAACAATAATTTTCTCAACCCATAATATGGGATCGGTGGAAGAACTGTGTGATAATATAAGCCTTATCGACAAGGCAAAAACCATCCTGGAAGGAAGTGTAAGCGGGATACGCAACGAGTGGGCAGCCAATGAATATGAACTCACTTTCAGCGGTGATGTGAATTTTGAAGAAAACGGCCGGTTCAAAATTATCGACAGGAACTATGGAAACGGCAGAACAAGTATCCGGCTCAGAACTGCTGACGGAATCTCCAATAATGAGATTCTGAATTCCCTTCTTGACAGGGGAAATATTATTTCATTCAACCCGGCACTGCCGTCAATGAATGAAATATTTATCAGGGTAGTGGAATCACGCGGGGAAGAGTAATAATCAACTAAGCAGCCAGCAGGACCATGAATAAAACAGCGATAATAATAAAAAGAGAATATCTCACGCGGGTCAGGAAAAAATCCTTTATCATAATGACCATCCTGGCTCCCCTCCTTGTGGCAGGATTTGTAATACTTATTCCGCTTATCATGTTTTCCGGAGACAAGGACCATAAACAGATAGCTGTAATTGAAGAGGGTACACGAATATTCAGAAATACCATTCCTGATACCAGGAACGAAAAATTTGTATACCTCGACAATGTCCGTATCAATGACCTGATCACCACATTTGAACAGGCCGGATATTACGGGATTCTCTATCTGTCACCCCATGCCCTGAACAACCCGATACTCTATTCCAGGAAACAGCCGGATATCGGACTCCTTGAACATATTTCGGGATCCCTGAAAAAGGAGCTGGAAAGACAGAAGCTCCTTACCTACAATATTCAGAATCTCGATTCAATACTGACACAGATACGTACCAATGTGTCAGTATCAACCAGGCTGGTTGATGAAACAGGCAAAGCCACCGAAACAAGCACGGGGATCTCCATGGCACTTGCCTATATAGGAGGTCTGCTGATGTATATGCTGGTTTTTATTTTTGGTTCACAGGTAATGAGAGGTGTGATAGAGGAAAAAACCAGCCGTGTTGTAGAGGTTATAATATCTTCAGTAAAACCTTCAGAGCTGATGATGGGTAAAATTGTAGGAATAGCCCTTGTGGGACTTACCCAGTTCCTGATATGGATTTTCCTGACAATAGGTGCAGTAGCTATTGTAAAATCAAGCATCCTGAACAGTACCGGCATTCAGGAAATCACACAAAGCGTCACGCAGGATATAATGTCTGCAGAACAGGTATCAGCGCTTCCGGCTGCGGATCAGGCGGCACTTTCTCCCGACATGGCTGAATTTGCAAAAATATTTGACAGCGCATTAAATCAAAACTGGCTGCTGATAATATTTTCCTTCATCTTTTATTTTATAACGGGTTATCTGCTGTATGCATCAATATTTGCTGCCATAGGATCGGCTGTCGACAATGAAACCGAAACCCAGCAATTCATGCTGCCGGTAACAATACCCATAGTACTGGCACTGCTGGTTGCCATTGGAACGATGCAGAATCCCGAAAGCTCGGTGGCATTCTGGTTTTCACTTATTCCCCTGACTTCACCCATAGTGATGATGGCAAGAATACCCTTTGGCGTTCCGGCATGGCAGCTTATAGTGTCCATGACACTGATGCTGATAACCTTTGCTGCCTTTGTATGGATGGCTGCAAAGGTGTACCGCACAGGAATCCTGATGTACGGGAAAAAGAGTTCCTGGAAGGAGCTCTGGAAGTGGCTGAAATACACGGGATAATATTATTATGAATTCAATAAATAACGAAAAAATGTCAAAAATACTGGTAATTGATGATGAGAAGGCTATCCGGAACACTCTCAGGGATGTTCTTGAATATGAGAAGCATGAGGTGGATCTTGCAGAAGACGGGGAAACGGGAATTAAACTGTTCTCCGCCAATACCTATGATATTGTGTTGTGTGATATCAAGATGCACAAGATGGACGGACTGGAGGTGCTTCACAGGATTACCGAAATCTCATCAGCAACACCTGTAATCATGATATCGGGTCACGGAAACATAGATACGGCAGTTGAGGCAATAAAAAAAGGCGCCTACGACTTTCTGGAAAAGCCGCTTGACCTTAACAGGCTGCTTATCACCATAAGGAATGCCACTGACAAGTCAAAACTGATAACACAGACACAGGTCCTGCGAAACAAGGTAAGCAAGATGTATGAGATTGTCGGTGAATCCGAAGCTATCAGAAAGGTAAAGGAGATGATAGACAGGGTGGCGCCGACTGAAGCAAGGGTACTTATCACCGGGGCCAACGGTACGGGAAAGGAACTTGTTGCACATCAGATACATGAAAAAAGTCAACGGGCCAAAGGTCCCTTCGTTGAAGTGAATTGTGCCGCCATTCCGTCGGAACTCATTGAAAGCGAATTATTCGGACATGAGAAGGGCTCATTCACCTCAGCCATCAAGCAGCGTATTGGGAAATTTGAACAGGCCAGCGGCGGAACTCTTTTCCTTGATGAGATTGGTGATATGAGTCTTTCAGCACAGGCAAAGGTACTCAGGGCACTACAGGAAAACAAGATAAGCAGGGTGGGCTCTGACAAGGATATATCCGTAAATGTAAGGATTGTAACTGCCACAAATAAAAACATAAAAAAAGAAATTGATAATAATACCTTCAGGGAGGACCTTTATCACAGGCTGAGCGTTATACTGATACATGTTCCTACGCTTAATGAAAGGGAAGATGACATACCTCTGCTTGCGGATCATTTCAACACCGTGATATGCAATGAGTATGGAATGAGCAAGAAGGTCATCACCCGGGATGCCATCGAAGAGCTCCAGAAAATTACATGGACCGGAAACATAAGGGAATTCAGGAATGTACTTGAGAGACTCATTATACTCTGCAAGGATGAGATAAGGGGAGCTGACGTCCTGGCATATGCCCGTCCTGTTTCCGGAGGAAACATATGATCACTGACAATCAGCTTTTCCTTTTTATCCTCAGCACCTGGCCCACCTGAATCTTCTGGGGATCCGTAATATTGTTAAGCGAGAGAATATCAGATATTGTCACGCTGTCATATTTCTTCACAATATTCCATATGGTATCACCATACCTGACAGTGTATGTAATGTATTCACCATCCGAGCCTCCTCCGGTATAAAGCTGTGACGACTGCGGCTTGAGGGGAACACTCTTTCCTATCATTGTCTGCTTTTCGGCAAAGGACATCTTGTCGACCCTGGCATAAAAGTCGGCCTTTGCCGGATCAACGAATACTGAAATCTTCTGACCGATACGTATGGTATTGCGGTAAATATTATTCCAGTATCTCAGATTTGACAGACCCACACTGTACCACTCCGATATATAGCCAAGGTTATCTCCCTCCTTAACTGTATAGACAAGTTTTGTCTTGCCCTTTACATCCGGCGGTGTATACGTTGTTGACGACCTGGCAGGATCAGCCACACTTATATTCCTGTTAAGATATATTTCAGCCTTGTATCCCCTTATTGTGTCATTAAGACCGATAAAATCACTTAGATGACTCAGGGGAAGCGTTATCGGCATCGCCTTGGTATTTCCCGGAACAAGTCCTGTACGGTATTGCGGATTCAGCGCACGCAGTTCACCTTCAGGGATTTTCAGCACTTCGGATATCTGGGTCAGATGCATGTCCTTGTCAATCATGATTGTATCAGTTGCCACGGGAAAATTCAGGGGAAGGGGCCTGATATTATGCTCATCATAAAAATTGACCGAATAGGCAGCTGCAATATATCCGGGTATATAACCTCTTGTTTCACGGGGCAGCCTGTAATAAATCTCCCAGTAATCCTTTCTGTTGTCCGAACGCCTGATTGCCTTGTTCACATTACCCGGTCCGCAATTATAGGCAGCTATCACAAGTATCCAGTCATTGTAAATATTATAGAGATCCTTCATATACCTTGCTGCGGCATGCGTTGCTTTTACAGGATCTCTCCTTTCATCAACCACGGAATTGACGGCAAGACCGTACTGACGGCCGGTACTGTTCATGAATTGCCATAATCCCGTTGCGCCTGCCCTTGATACAGCATTGGGATTGAGCGCTGATTCAATAACAGCCATGTATTTAAGCTCGGTAGGAATGCCGTATGAGTCGAAAATATCCTCTATCATGGGAAAATAATAATCCTTCAAACCGAGGATGGCACTTAAAAGCTCTCTTTTATTGACAGTATAGACATGAATATGATTTCTGATGATACTGTTGTAGCGTATCTTTATAATAGTGTTGAGCTTTGCAAGTCTGTCAATATAAACACTGTCGGAAAACATTATCCCCTCCCCTGCATCATCTGAAGGCGACCCGGAATATGTTGCAAGGGCAGTTCTGACATACCAGGAATTAACAAGGCTGTCAAGGTCCGCAGAAATTTTCTCAGCAGAAATGTCTGACTTTATTATTATTGTATCTCCGACCGCTGACAGGCTGTTGCTGATGAATACTGTCAGGGAAATAATTGCAATAAAAAATTTAATTCTCATCATCCTTTTCTTTAATCAAAAACTAAAACTTAAACCCACTCCCATCCCCAGGCCGGCATAGCCCTGATACACGGACTGAGAGGGAAACATCTGCAATACAAGATTATTGCTGATGTCATAATTAAGCAGGCTTGCATCCACGTTGGCATCCAGCACCGTAACAAGGTACCAGGCAGCGAAGGCAATATACGAAAGATCGCGGTATTTCTTGAAATAATCAACCTGTCTCAGCATTCTGTCGGTGTACCATGATGCCGCAGAAGGATCATAGGTATCCGGATGAAGGACAGGGTCGTAGCTTGCGGGATCCGCATTTTTAATAAGTTTAAGATAGGAATCCGTCTCAGGTATCTTGTCGGTAAAATCCTGATAGGCCTTCATGAATACATTATAATTCGTTGAATGATAGTTGATGGCATATATGACTCCTCCGAAACCGGCATATACGAGAGGGATTTTCCAGTATTTCCTGTTATAGATCTGTCCCAGTCCGGGTAATGCGACTGCCAGCATTGTGGCCCTCATCGGATCGGCTCTGAACATCTTCTTCTCCCCTGTTTCAACAAGCAGGCTGTCCTGTGCAGATATATCACTGCCAGAACAATTGAGCAGTAAAACAATAAAAAAGACTATGTAATATTGCGCCTTCATTTGACAGAAATGCATAAGTACCAATAAAAACGGCGCAATAAAGATAATTATTTTCAGTTGTTCAGGCGATCAAAAACACCTAAAATGCGCTCCATCTCTTCACTGTTGCCAAAAGGAATAACTATTTTTCCCTTTCCCTCTTCATTGATTCTGAAATTCACTTTAACTGAAAATATCTTGTTCAGATGATCTGTCAGCTGTACAAAATCCTCATTAAGCTGCTTTTTCCTTCTGACTTTTTCCGGATCCCTGCCGGCTTTTGCCTGAAGCTGCCGTACCAGTTCCTCCGTCTGTCTCACAGACAGTTCCCCGTCCACCACCTTGTAATAAATATCAATCTGTTTCCTGGGATCCCCGATATTTACAAGTGTTCTTGCATGACCCATTGTCAGACTCTTGTTTCGTATGCCAAGCTGGATTTCAGCAGGAAGCTTCAACAGTCTCAGGTAATTGGCCACCGTTGATCTTTGCTTGCCCACCCGTTCACTGAGCTGTTCCTGGGTAAGCCTGCATTCTTCAATAAGACGCTGAAAACTGATTGCCACCTCAACCGCATCAAGATCTTCACGCTGAATATTTTCTACAAGAGCCAGTTCAAGCATGGCCTGGTCATCAGCTGTTCTGATATATGCCGGCACATGTGTGAGGCCTGCCATCTTCGCGGCCCTGAGGCGCCTTTCTCCTGCAATAAGCTGAAATCGTCCGTCACCTGCTTCTCTTACAGTAAGAGGCTGAACAATTCCGAGCTCCCGTATGGAAGCAGCAAGTTCCTCCATTGCCTGGTCATCAAAGCTGGTCCTTGGCTGAAACGGGTTTCCGTCAACCAGATCAACGGAAATATCCTTGTTGGCTTCAACTATTTTTTCGAGGACTTCCTTTTCTACTCCTTCAATCAATGCACCCAATCCTCTGCCCAATGCATTCTTTTTTGCCATATCTCCACTGTTTTAAAAAATAAGTATGATCATTTCACCGGTTTAAGCCTGGCTTCCTGCTTCTCCAGTATCTCTTTCGCCAGACTCAGATAATTGACTGCCCCCCTGGATTCGGCATCATAGAGAAGTGCCGGCTGACCGAAACTGGGTGCTTCGGAAAGCTTTACATTTCTCTGTATAATAGTGTTGAAAACCATCTGCTGGAAATGTTTGTTCACTTCATCAGCCACCTGGTTCGACAACCTCAGCCTGGGATCATACATTGTAAGAAGAAAGCCTTCAATCTCCAGACCGGTGTTCAGATTGGCCTGAATGATCTTTATTGTATTAAGAAGCTTCCCCAGACCCTCCAGGGCAAAATATTCACACTGAACCGGAATAATCACCGAATTGGCGGCAGTGAGTGCATTCACCGTCAGCAGACCCAGCGACGGGGAACAATCGATGAATATGAAATCGTACTTGTCGTCTATCCTGCTTATCACATTTCTCAGTATCTTTTCCCGGTCGGGCTTGTCAAGCATTTCAATCTCTGCTCCCACCAGATCAATGTTTGAAGGCATCAAAGAGAGGTTCTCAACCTCAGATTCCAGAATGGCTTCTTCCGGATTTTTTCCTTCAATAAGGCAGTCATATATGGTGCTTCGCATCTGACGCGTATCAAGTCCGATCCCTGAAGTGGCATTCGCCTGGGGATCCGCATCTATTATCAGAACTTTCTTCTCAAGCGCAGCCAGGCTCGCAGCCAGGTTTATCGCAGTTGTTGTCTTTCCAACACCACCCTTCTGATTGGCAATTGCAATTTTCCTTCCCATCTGTTTTTCTAAATACTTTATATTTATATTTCGAGCTTCAAATTTACTATTAATGGACCATCAGGCCGGAAACCACGGTGTCAAATTACAAACATTTTATCCGGGGTTTTCAACATGTTATCAACAATGAAAAAACAACAATATAACATTATAACTAACTGATATTGCGTATTCTATAATTTCATAACAATTGCTGTTAAATAATCAATATTTTCGTATTATCCTAATTTGGGATAATAATAATGATTTGTGCCCGGATTACCATTTTTAATCAAAGCCTGTTTCATGCACAGAACGGAAAAATCAATTTTCCCGGTACATTAATATTTTTCACTTCACTTACTTTAATCTTTTATCTTTAAGCCATAACTTATAATAAGCATGCCGGTCAAAAGTACACAGAAAGAATGGTTCGTCATTGTCAATCCCAATGCCGGAGGTGGCAAGGGAAGAAAGGACTGGGAAAGGATTTCAGGTCTTCTGTCAGGGGCAGGCATTCCTTTCACATCAAGATTCACGGAAAGAAGAGGGCAGGCAACCGAATATACGGATGAAGCCCTGGAAAAAGGATTCAGGCATTTTATTTCTGTGGGAGGCGACGGCACTCTGAATGAAGTGGTGAACGGAGTTTTTTTACGGGGCGATATTCCCTCGGATGAAATAACTATCGGAATAATTCCCGTAGGAACAGGTAATGACTGGGGACGGATGTTCGGGATACCGACAATATATGAAGGTGCGGTAAAGGTGATAGCAGAAGGGAAAACAATGCTGCACGACATCGGGCTTGTTAATTATTATGAAGGAAACGAAAGCCGGAGCAGGTACTTTATAAATATTACAGGACTGGGATTCGAGGCTCTTGTTGTCAGGAAAACAAACCGTCAGAAGGACAAGGGCCGCAACAGCAAGGCAATCTATTTTTATAACATTCTCTCCAGTCTGATCTCCTACAAAATAATCAGGGCTGACATAATTATTGACGGGACAAGGAACACTGCCCCTGTTTTCTCAATCAATGTCGGCAACGGCCGCTACTGCGGCGGCGGAATGAGACAGACCCCCGATGCATTACCCGACGACGGACTGCTTGATGTGACAGTCATCAAGGACATGGGGAGGCTGGAAATAATACAAAACCTCAGACTGCTTTATGACGGAACAATACTGAGTCATCCGAAGGTTGACGGCTACAGGTGCAGCAAGCTGAGGGTTGAAAGCGAATCATTGCTCCATATTGAATCGGACGGTGAAGTACTGGGACATACACCGGCAGAGATCAGCATAATACCTTCAGCCGTGAATATCATTTACGCAACAAAAGTCATTCAGTGACTCTTATCTCAAAAAGACTGGGCCAGTTCTTTCCTGTTACAAATATCCTTCTTCCCTCACTGTCCCAGGCAATACCGTTGAGCACATCTATAGTGGTATCGGTTCCGGGGTCCCTGAGTATCCCTTTAAGGTCGATATATGCCAGAAGCTTTCCGGTAGCCGGATCGATCCTTGCAATAAGATCGCTGTTCCAAATATTTGCCCATATCTCTCCTTCAATATATTCCAGCTCGTTAAGCTGATCAACCATTCCCCTGTTATCATAAACCTCAAGCCGGGAAAGCACAGTAAACATTTCCGGCTCAATGATATACAGCACATTACTGCCGTCACTCATGACAATATTATCATTCATCGTGGTCAGTCCCCAGCCTTCAGACTGGTAATATATCTTGTTGATCTGCCTGAAGCTTGACTTTTCATAAACAAATCCCACCCGGGACTTCCATGTAAGCTGATAAATCCTGTCCTGGTACAGTGTTATCCCTTCTCCAAAAAGCTCCGGACTCAGGTTGAGCTGGCGCCTTACCGTGCCGGTATACAGGTCAACCTCCCTGAGTGTTGATCCTGTTTCCTGTCCGGTACCTTCATACAGCATCCCGTTATCGTAAAAAAGTCCCTGGGTAAAGGCTGTCCGGTCATGAGGATAGGTATTGATTACTTTATAGCCCTGCCTTTTCGGAATGATATCAGAAAGCATAACAATAAAACGCGTCACCGATGCCCTCGGTCTCCCTTTCCTGTATGCGGTGATTTTAACGGATTTTCTTCCTGTGCTCACCGTGAAGGAAGCAGGTATTGAACATTCCCATGGTGCACTTCTGAGAGTGGCAGCCAGTCTGCCGTCATACCAGACCATTATGGAATCCGGAGCTGAGCCCGGGGATGACAGAACAACCTTTACCGTCTCACCTGTTCTGTACTGTGCATTTTCCTCAGGCTGCTTCATCCTTACCAGGCTTATCCCTGCATCGGCTGCATCAGCTGTGTCAACCTCAGCACCGGTACCGGTCCCGGTAAAAGTATCAGTTCGGGCAACAGCATCTGCCTTGTCCGCAGCGGCTTCTGAAGACGGCTTTTTGGTAACTTTTGCGGTATTTCCCGTTTTCCCGGAACACGATATAGCCCAAAGAGTAATTAGTGCTGTTGAAAATATAAAAAGATATTTAACTGGATTCCTTCGCATCCGGATTTAAAATTCTGGTTAAAAAACGTTTTAAAATATTTTTTCTTGCTGAAATAATTCTTTTCTCAGCTTCCTTTAATTGCTGATCAAATGGAAAAAGGACCTGCCATACCTCACTCCATCCCGGAAAACCACCGATATTCCTGTCATCAATAAAAATATCAGCATCAATTTTCCGGCTTACCGTATCTGTCAGTACCTCTTCCGGATAACTCTTGTTCACGGCATAGAACTCTATTCCGTTCTGCCTGCAGTATTCCACAGCCTCATCCAGTTCCCTGCCCGCCCTGTATGTCCAGAGGATCAGTCTCGCACCCTTCTTCTCAAGCTCTTTCAAGGTCCTGAATGCAAACAGCTTCTCCTTCCCGATAGCAGGATATTCATGATCAACAATGGTCCCGTCAAAATCAACGGCTATCTTAATATTCAGAAACCCCTCCATTTTCAGACTGTATGAGGACCCAAATTTAACCAAATTGAATATATTACTGAAATTTATCTTAATTTTAACACCTTTCCCTTTTTAATCATTCATAATGAAGCATGTTCCGAATTTTATAACATCACTCAATCTTGCCTCAGGGTTTATTTCAGTCATTTTTGTTATCAACGGCGACCTTGTAACAGCTTCATGGCTCCTGCTTGCGGCAATGATATTTGATTTTCTCGACGGTTTCTCGGCAAGACTTCTGAAAGCCTATTCCGATATAGGTAAGGAACTTGATTCCCTGGCAGATGTAATAAGTTTCGGACTTGCACCGGCTACTATTATTTACAGGCTCCTCCTGCGCTCAATGGATTTGTCCGAACCCTTCACCATTGGTCATGAAGGCTTCCTGCCTTTTATCATACTGTGTACCACAGCAATAATGCCGGTTTGTGCCGGACTGCGCCTTGCAATATTCAATACCGACGAAAGCCAGTCCAGGTCATTCAAAGGTCTGCCGACACCTGCCAATGCCCTTGCGGTGATATCACTGATTATCTCTGCCCGTTATTCGGGAGCGGCAGCAAGCACATGGCTCATCAGCTCACCGCCTGCCCTGGTAGTTCTGACTATAGTGCTGTCACTCCTGATGGTAAGCCGCGTACCTCTTCTTTCGCTTAAAATAAGCAATTTAAAATTTAAAGGAAATGAGGGGCTTTATATCCTGGTTTTTCTTACAGCTGTTTCTTTTGCCTTTGGCGGCGGAATAGCTGCAGCATACCTGCTGATACCCATTTATATAGTATCCTCTCTGGCAGCCCGGCTTTTCAGATAAAAGAAATATAACCTTTGTCCGCTGTCGTGCGGGCTGTCTGCTCCCCGGAAAAGAACTCTGTTCCCGCCGGACGGCAGCACACAGCCGGCAGGGTCAGTTAATACAGATGCGGTTCATTATCCAGTTCCTCTTTGCTTATCTTTTTCCGGCTGATCGCCTTCCAGGCATACCAGATATACCAGAACACAAAGGGTATAATGAAGGACACATACATCATTGTCCGGAGAGTGAAATGGCTTGAGGAAGCATTTCTTATAGTAAGCGAGCTTTCCGGATGGTAAGCGGAAGGATAAAAGGCAGTCCCGTTAAATCCTGCAATAAGGAAAAGGGAAAATACCGCCAGGATGGTACCCGGACCCGCATACCAGATTCCCCTGCGGCTTTTACGGAAGATTGTCATTATTATCCCGGTAAGAACTCCTGCAATCCCTGCAAGAAATAATACCAGCACAGCAGGCATCTGAACAAAATTCTGAAAATACTTGTATTTTTCCATTGTTACCTTACCGTCACCGTCAACTGCAAAGCCTTCAGACAGCATGATGGAAACGAGGAAGAACAGGAAGAACACAAGAAACACAACAGCATTTATCATCAGTTTTCTGTTTGCCTTCACCGCCAGATCCTCATCATTCACCGAATTGATTATATACATGGATCCGTTGGTCCTTACCAGGAAAAGTACGGCAAGCCCCAGGGCAATATTCCTTGCATCAGTCAGTGCTTCAAGTCCGTGCCAGTTGTTTGCCCATTTCACATGATTCATATAATCGAGGCTGAACTGCGATCCGGTAAAGAAAGTGGCCACGGCGATGCCAATAAGGAAAGGACCGAAGATTCCGTTGACCAGCAGAAAAATATCAAATGTTTTTTTTCCGAGAACATTTGCCGGTTTCGACCTGTACTCATAGGCTATTGCCTGAATTGTAAAACTGAACAGTATAGCTATCCAGAGCCAGTAGGCACCACCGAAGCTTGATGCATAGAAAAGCGGGAAGGAGGCAAAGAATGCCCCGCCGAAAGTTACCAGGGTAGTAAAAGTAAACTCCCATTTATGACCGAGTGCATTAACGATCATTGTCTTGTGTATTTCATCACGGGAAATTGAAAAGATCATCGACTGGCCTCCCTGTACGAACATGAGAAAGACGAGCAGTGCCCCCAGCAGGGATATTATAACCCACCAGTAGCCCTGCAGGAATGAATATGAAACAAGTGTAAGCATTGTATTGTACTTCTAATGTTTTGGTCCGGTTTTTATCTGTTTCGCCATTATGGATACTTCAGCAATCAGAAGCACGGCAAACAGGATTGAGAAAAGAACAAATGTAGTGATCACCGATCCGGTATTTATATTTGAAACGGCAGCGCCTACCGGCATGAGATCCTGTATTATCCAGGGCTGCCGGCCCATTTCCTTCAGCACCCAGCCCGACTGGCTTGCAATATAGGCAAGGGGAACGGAAATGATCATTATCCACAGAAACCATTTTTGCCGGGGAAGACTTCCCCTGTAATTGAAAAAGAGTGCAAGGGCACAAAGCAGGATGAAGAAAAACCCCAGCATGACCATCAGGTGGAATGTATAGAAAGCCACGGACACATTCGGTATCACATCTTCCGGCCTGTCAAGAAAGGCATAGCCGAAATAGCTGAAATATTCATCAATAAAATCCCTGTCACTGAACATTCCCTTAAGTATTTCAGCCTCTTCGGTGTTGTTTGCCTGCTTTGCCTTTTTGTAATTCATCAGCACTTCCCTGGCATACCTGCCCCTTTCCATCTTTTCAGCAACAGGCATAATGTTCTTTTCAGCATTTCCATGAACAAGGTCTTCAATACCCGGAACCCATACATTCCTGCTGCCGCCGGTCATCATGGAAAGAAATCCGGGGATCTCCACTTTCACCACAAATTCCTTTTTCGCCCTGTCCCCTATAAGCTGACCGGAATCCTTAAGGATCCCGGCAGCCACAAGACCTGCATTGTCCCTGCCACTGTAATGTGCTTCAAATGCTGCAAACTTGAGTGGCTGGACATGAGCGAGCGTCCTTGCCGATATGTCTCCCGTCAGTGCAACGGTAAGGGAAGAGGCCAGGCCAAATATTCCTGCAATAAGAATACTTTTCCTCGCCATCCATTCTTCACGGCCCTTAAGCAGGAACCATGCACTGATACCCATTACAAATACTGATGCCAGCAGGAATCCCGAAGTGACAGTATGAAAAAAGGTATCGATGGCAACCGGATTGGTAAGGACTGCCAGGAAATCAGTCATTTCGTTTCTGGCAGTTTCAGGATTGAATGTCATGCCAACCGGATTCTGCATCCAGGCATTGGCCACGAGTATCCACAGTGCTGAAAGACTGGCGCCGATTGCCACAAGCCAGGTTGAGGCCAGGTGAAACCTTTTGCTCACCTTGTTCCATCCGAAAAACATAACTGCCACAAAGGTCGATTCAAGGAAAAATGCAAGAATGCCTTCAATAGCCAGAGGCGCTCCGAAAATATCGCCCACGAACCATGAGTAGTTCGACCAGTTTGTTCCGAATTCAAATTCAAGGATGATCCCTGTCGCCACTCCTATGGCAAAATTGATTCCAAAGAGGGTCATCCAGAATCTTGTCATCCTCTTCCACTCCTCACTGCCCGTTCTGAAATAAACAGTTTCCATTATCGCAATAATAAAAGACAGTCCGAGAGTCAGCGGAACAAAGATCCAGTGATACATGGCAGTCAGGGCAAACTGTGCCCTCGACCAGTCAACAAGCGACAAATCCGCAATTTCAATCATATAAATTATTTGAGGGTGTTAATTGATCAAGAACATATTCGCTTCTCTCCTTTTCACTTTTAAAATTCTTTCTGAGAAAATCAGGGAAAAAGAAAAGCCTGAGAACGGCAAAAATAATAAAAAGCTTTATGAGAATTATCAGCCAGACCTTTCTGCCCCAGGATGACATATTTTTAAATCCGTCATAATAGAAACGAAATATTTTTCTTATGGGTCCGGGACCGGAAGCACTGTCAGAACACATCAAATCAATAGTTTTAATCCTTTATCCTATTCATCCTGCCGGGGCTGTTGAGGCTTCCCGGATTGCCGGGGTTGCCGGGGCTGCCGGGGTTTCCCGGGTTGTCCGGGCTTTCCGGGTTGTCCGGACTGCCGGGGTTTCCCGGATTGCCGGGGCTGCCGGGATTTTCCGGACTGTTCGGGCTCTCCGGATTGTCCGGGTTGCTGAGGCTGCCGGGATTTCCTGCTTTTTTTCCAGGGAATTTTCCCGGACGGTTTTCCCCCTGGCACCAGCTCATCTGATGCCAGGGCTACAGCAGCAGCATTATTCTCTGTTGCCAGACTTGAAGTGATTTTCTGAACAGGTTTGAAGCTGTAAAAAAACTCCCTGGCAAAAACCCTCATAACGGTATAGGCAGGTATGCCAAGTATCATTCCGGGTATGCCGGCAGCAAAACCGGCGGCCAGAACAACAATAAATACCTCCAGGGGATGGGCTCTCACGCTGTTGGAAAAAATAAGCGGCTGAAATATCACATTATCTATCACCTGCGTCAGGCCTATCACTATTGACATATAATATATCAGGGGGATCACCACGGTTGCAAAATCCTGGTTTACATGTGATGCAATACCCATTACCAATGCGAAAAAGAAACCCAGCCAGGGACCGATATAGGGTATTACATTAAGTATCCCGACCACCAGTCCGATAACCAGTGCCTGATGTAATTCTATTCCGGCTATGGTCATGCCAATGTCCACAAGAATCATTACACAGGTACACTGAATCACAATACCGATGAAATAGCGGGTAAGCAGATTCTTGATAGAATGCAGGGCCCTGGTAAATCCGCCGGTATGCTTGTCGGGAACCCACATCAGTATGGCTTCAAAGAAAAGATCCTGATCCTTCAGAAAGAAGAAGGTGATGAATGTGATAGAAAAAATGGCGATGGCAATGTTTCCGAGAATTCCGAATACAGAGCCCAGCATATCCCTCAGCCTGTCAACATCCAGAATCTGGAATAATTTTTCATTTATAAAACCCTGTACTGAAAAATCATTGTTGATATTCTTGTTGAGTGTACTCAGAATTTCCTGAATATAATTCAGGGGCCTTTCCAGAACCATGACTATCTTTTGACTGTCAATAGTGGAAAAATAGTTGAACTGCCGGGTTATCAGAGGTATAAAAATAATAAAGAAGAGGATTATCAATCCCCAGATGATCAGAAGTGCAAGCAATGCTGCCAGGTAGCCGGGAAATGACCATTTACCTATTCTGATCCTGCGGAAAAGATCAACCAGCGGACGGCCCATTATGGAAAGCACACCGGACACCAGAATATAAACCACTATACTGCGGAAATACCAGGCGCCTGCAAGCAATACTGCAACACTGATGAATATGAGTATATTCCTGAAAAGTGGCTTCATCGGATGGCTTAAGCACTACAAACCTAATTCAATTTTTTTGTTTTAACAATTTGAATTAAAAGATCAGATGAATTTTGATCACCCTGACAAATTGTCCGACAACCGGCTCGCCGTCCCGACATTATGTCATGTTTTTGGTTTGGAACGAAACTTGAAATAGTAGAAGTGTTATAATTTAAAAATAAGTTTAATTAAAAATAATGGAGGATAAAGCTATGTTACCAACAATCAGAAGAAGTTTCAGCCCGTTTTTCTCAGGTCTTTTTGATGATGATTT